>Ga0105237_10007805_pt1 | contig 11665 bp, 11 predicted proteins | sample KBSC24metaG_FD_81520 | JGI IMG/M metagenome (GOLD analysis project Ga0105237, IMG submission 81520) | Corn rhizosphere microbial communities from Kellogg Biological Station, Michigan, USA - KBS C2-4 metaG | ecosystem: Host-associated > Plants > Roots > Rhizosphere > Soil | place: Michigan, USA... | reverse complement strand
GCATGCGAAGTTTCCTTCAACAATCCTAGTTCGTTCAAAACTTCGCGCATTCGCGCGCGCGTCTTCTCCTGGACAGGGACAAGCGGTAGACGAAGATTCTCTTCGAGCAGACCCATCAACGCCATCGCCGCCTTCACTGGACCAGGGCTCGACTCGATGAAGTTCGCTTCCATCAACGGCAACAGGCGATAGTGCAGCGCGCGTGCTTCATCCCAGTGGCCCGCAAGCGCCTGATCGTTGAGTTCCGACATCAACTTCGGAGCTTCGTTTGATGCGACTGATATCAGACCATCCGCGCCGAGCGCGATCATCGGCAGCGTCAACGCGTCGTCGCCTGAGATGACGCGAAAGCCTTCCGGCCGCGAACGCAGGATCTCCATGATCTGCGAGAGATTGCCTGACGCTTCTTTCACGGCGACGATGTTGTCGCAGTCGCGCGCGAGACGGAGCGTGGTGTCGGCGGAGATGTTCGAAGATGTGCGTCCCGGAACGTTGTAGATAACAACGGGCAGACCGCTGACAGCTTCCGCGATTGCACGGAAGTGCGCGTAGAGTCCTTCCTGTGTTGGCTTGTTGTAATAAGGAGCGACTGTCAACACGCCGTCGACGCCGAGTTCACGCGCAGCCTTCGAGCGCTCGATCGTAACGGACGTTGAATTACTCCCGGTGCCGGCGATCACTTTCGCGCGTCCGCGTGACAGTTCAACCGTGGTGCGAATGACGAATCTGTTTTCGTCGTCAGACATCGTGACGCTCTCGCCGGTCGTGCCACACGGAACGAGCACGCGGACGCCGCCGGCGATCTGGTATTCCATCAACTCACGCAAGCGTTTCTCGTCAACCGCGCCGTCGCTTGTAAACGGAGTCACAAGAGCCGTCGCACATCCGCGAAGCCAGTCGAGTTGTAATGTCATAGCGTCCTCCTGATTTTATCTGCGGCTAATATTTCCTCTATCACGTCTCCGAACTCAAACACGCCGGCGCGTCCAACAATCCAATGAGCCGCCAATACCGCGCCACTCGCAAAGCCCTGTCGAGAACGCGCAGTATGCGTGAGCAGAACCTGATCGGCTTCGGAGTCGAAACCGACTCGATGCGTGCCGGGAATGTAACCCGCGCGCGTCGACGACGTCGGAATCCCTGGTCCAAGATGTTCCGACATCAGGTCGCGCAGCTTCAGAGCGGTGCCGGAAGGCGCATCACGCTTGCGGTTGTGATGCGCTTCTTCGATGAACGGCGCGAAACCATCGACGGCTGCGAACAGCGCCGAAGCCTGCTTGACGATGCGATAAAACAGATTCACTCCGATCGAGAAGTTTGCACCGTAGACCATCGCGCCGGAATGTTCAGCCAAGATCTGTTTTGCCTGCGACTCGTGTTGTTTCCAACCCGTTGTTCCTTCAACCAAACTAACCCCGGCCCGCACGCACGCCTCAATATTTTTCAGCACGGCCTCGCCAACCGTGAAGTCGATTGCGACGTCGTGTCCACGCAGCTTTTCTGATAATTGTTCGACACTCAGTGACGCGTCGGTATGACGAGTAATAACGACTCCAACCGCGTCGCCTGCCTTGCGCGCTTCGGCGGCAACAAGTTGGCCCATCGCACCATATCCGAGTAACGCTACTCTCATATCATCGTGGAATACGCCAGCTTCATGTAAAGACCGACTGCGGCTTCGAGCTCACGTTTCGAAATCCGTTCATGAGCGGTGTGCGCGTCGAGAATCGATCCTGGCCCAAGCAACAACGGTTTTCCCCAGTTCGAGAGGTACGGAATGTCCGTCGTGAAACGAACAACGCATTCATCAAAATCCGGGACCGAAAACAGTCGCACAGGATTATGCGCCGAAGGATATTCGAGACGTCCACGACCCGCGACCGCCTTTTCAACTAATCCCGTGACGTGCTCTATATCGATCCCGAGCCGAATTTGCAATTCCGCGCGCGCTTTATCTGCAATTACATTCGGCCGCGTCCCGCCTGTCAGTACGCCAATATTGCACGTTGTAGCGCCGAAGAAATTGTCGCCAGGCCACTCAATCGTACGAATGTCTTGCAAAATGTCGAGCAGTTTCTCGATCGCGGAGTCGCCGGCTTCGGGATACGCGGAGTGCGCCGCATGGCCTTCAGTCGTGATGAACACGCGCATAGACCCTTTAGTGCCGGTGGCTAATCGATTATCGGTCGGCTCGCCGTTGATCAGATACCGGCACTCTCGTGCTTCACCGAGATTGTTCGCAGCTTGCGCACCAAGGCTCGAGAGTTCTTCGTCAACTGTAAACAGCAGCCCGACAGCACTCATTCCCTCGCGGCGCAAACGCTCGGCGGCAAAAATCTGCGCCGCGATGATTCCCTTCGCATCGCACGAGCCGCGGCCATAAATGAACTCCTCATCCTCGCTCGATGCGATAAAAGGTGGCACGGTGTCCATGTGTGTCGAGAAGAAGACGTACGGCGCATGGGCAGTCTTTGCAATGACATTGAACCGGTTCTCAGCGATCTGCTGCTGCGCGACACGATAGCCGAGCTGCACGAGATACTCCGACAGATAATGACCGACTTGTGCTTCCTCTCCCGTAAGCGACGGAATATCAATGAGCTCGCGTGTTAGTTCGAATAGATTCATTCAGCTCTTTTTTGTGTGCTTTTTTGTGCCTTTTAGTGGCTAAAAAATGCTCCGTGCAATCTCCTGACCGTTTCGTTTACGCGTTCTTCTTCTACCGCAAACGTAAAATTAATGCTCGAAGCGCCCTGCGAGATCAGCGACACGTTGATGTCGCTAATCGTGCTGAACACTTTGCCTGCGATACCCGGCGTCCCTCTCAATCCCTCTCCAACAACACAAACGATCGCGCGCCCTTTCTCGACTCGCACAGTTCCCAGTAGTTCGAGCTCCTCGACGATCTCCGGAAGCCTCTCCGCATCGTCCAACGAAAGCGACACGCTCACTTCCGACGTCGTGACAACGTCGACCACTGTGCGATGCCTATCAAAAACTTCAAACAGAGCGCGTAGAAATCCGTACGCGCCAAGCATCCGCGCCGAACTGATCTGAACCGTAGTCACGCCTGACTTGTGCGCGATCGCTTTCACGGTGCGGGGCGACGTCTCTGTTTCTGGTCCAACCAGCGTTCCGGGTTCTTGCGGCGCGCGGGAGTTGCAGATCCGCACCGGGATGCAACTCTCGATCGCGGGTTGAATTGTTTTTGGATGCAGCACCTTCGCGCCGAAGTAAGCGAGCTCGGCAGCTTCACTGTACGACAGTCGCTCGATCGTCTGCGCTTCCGGAACGACGCGCGGATCGGCGGTTAACACTCCCGTGACGTCGGTCCAGATCTGTATCTCACTCGCGCTGAGCGCCGCGCCGATAATTGCTGCCGTGTAATCCGAACCTCCGCGCCCGAGCGTAGTTGTAGCTCCGTTGAGTGTCGCTCCGATAAAGCCTCCGAGAACAGGGATGACGCCGGTTTCGAGAAACGGCCGCAACTCTTGTTGGGAATGCGCAAACGTTGCAGAGATCAACGGCGCCGCACAAGTGTATTCCTCGTCTGTGATGATGCAATGACGCGCGTCAACCTGTCGCGCTGCGACTCCGCGCTCGTTGAGTACTTCCGCGAGTAGTGCGCTCGAAAGGGTCTCACCAAATGAAACGATCGAGTCCTGTATGGCTTTGCGAATTGTTTCATCGCTCAGCGTTTCGAGCAGTTGAGCAATACGACGCGAGGCATTGTTGACGTACTCAACAAACTCTTCTGCTTTGGTCTTCGAGAGCAGTTCTCTCGCGGCGGCTTCGTGACGACGAAATGTTTTTTCGAGTGATACGATTGTCGTCGCCGCAAGCAGACTGTCAGTGACGCCACTCATCGCCGACACCACGACAACAGGCGCCGCATCGCGTTGCGTCGCAACGATGCGCGCAACATTCTCAAAGGCAGCGGCGTCACCAACAGACGTCCCACCAAATTTCATTACGAGTGCCATGCGAACAACAGAACTATAGCCACAAAAAGGCACATAAAGGAACACAAAAGAAGTTCCCTTTCGGTTTACTTGTGTTCCTTATGTGCCTTTTTGTGGCTAACCAGGAAGACGCCTATTGCCTCTGTGCTGGCTTACGGGGCTTGGGTGGTGTTGGTGTAAAACCCATCTTACCTACAATAACCCGACCCATACGTGGCTCCACTGGCTCTTCGATCACCTGCGGCGGTTGGACCACAGGGAGAACTCGTCGATCGATCATCACGCCCATCGTATAATGCGGACGCGGCCTGAACTGATAAAACCCAAAACCCGCAAGAAACCCCAGCACCGCCGAACTCACCGCCCGAGCGACATACGACATCCGTCGTCGAATCGCTCGCAACCCGACGGGACAATCCTGAGTCATAATGGATCCGTCCGCTCTGCGGAAATACCGCACACACAAACGTCCCTCAGTTCTTCCGATCAGCAACTCCGCCTCTTCCCTCGTCATCGACGACAAGTTGTAGACATTCAAGTTGCACTGCCCGCAGAACCGCGCGCGGTCGTTGCCGATCATCCCGTCCCAATCCGCGTTGCACGGCGATGCGACCCGGATATTGTCTAAAGGATTACTGAATCTAATCATGGTAGTTACCTCGAAACTTGCGGCGCCACATATCTTACAAACTTCAGCGTCGACAACTCTTCGAGCTTCTCGATCGGGAGACGCCCGACAATCATGTTTGAATTCTTCGGGTCGAGAACTACTTCGACGCCAAGCTCCTTCAGTTTCGCCAAAGTCTCCGCCGACTTGTCAGCTAACCAGATCTGCACTTCAGCTTTACCGTCGCGAACAAACTTCGACTCATCGGCGGCCGGAGAATTCTGTTTGTTTTTAAGCCTCTCCACGACCGCTAACACTGAAGCGTGGAGTTTCTGTCGCACCTCGCCACCAATGACCTCAGGTAACGTCGTTGCATCGGCTACTGCCGCGGAAGCAACTGGCTTCGGTGCCACTATTATGCTCCCGACAACCGGGGGGCTATTAGCACCACCACCAGCACCACCCACACGGCCACGAGCTGAACTCTTCGATAAGCCGGTGGAAAGCAGTCCGTAGCTCATGAATCGCGCAGGCTCAGCGCCGCTTGCAACGCGGTCCACGCCCGCGGGAACTTCAACCGGCACATCGATTCGCCTCGGCTGGCCACCATCCGTGACGATCATCTCCTCGACTGCCACGAAGGAAGTAAACTGCGTCATCAACCGATACTCGATCCCAAGCTGCGTGATCGTATCTTTCAACGCGCCTTGCATCTTCCCGGCCTGCGCGCCGAGGTAATCCTCGCCCATCAAGCTATCGATTCTCGCGCGTGCCCACAGTGGCGCAAGCACGTCATGTGAAGCCATCGTCTCGGGAAACTCCACCGGAATCTCGCGCACGAAATCGCTTCCCGCCATCTTTCCTTTTAAACGAATCGTAGCGCGGCCGGCATTCGTAAACCGTCCCGTCAGGATCAAAGGCTTCGCTCCGAAAAGATCTGGAATCCGTTGTGGATACACGTCGGCCACCGGCAGTCCGTTCCAATCGATCGAAATGTCAGTCAGTAATGGATTACGAATGCGCTCGTGGAATCGGCGCGCTGCCGCGGAACCGTCGTCGTCTAAATTGACGTACTCGACTTCGCCTCGTCCATACTCTGCCATCTTGTCCAACAGAAATCGGTTCACAGCGTTGCCGATACCAAACGAAAACACACGCGCGTTCTGATGTTTCTGAATCTCGGAGACGATCTCCATATCATTTCCGACGTAACCGTCAGTCATAAAACAAACAATGCGGACGTGCGACTGATCGTCAGACGGCGCGAGCGCCGCCCTGATCGCGGTCATCATCTCGGTGCCACCCGATCCCGAACGTGACTGAAGGAACGCTTGCGCGCGGCTCAGGTTCTGTTTGGTCGCGGGGACCGGGCGCGGAAAGAGGATGTGCGTGTCGCCCGCAAACGTGATCAGATTGAACGTGTCTGACGGATACAGATTATCCAGCGCCAGCTTCATGGTTTCCTTCGCCTTTTCGATCGGAAACCCGGACATCGATCCGGAAGTGTCGAGCACAAACACCAACTCTTTCGGCATCACGTCTTCTGCCGCGACACGTTCGGGCGGCTGGAGGATCAACGTGAAGAAGCGACCTTTATCAGAAGCGTGCGTCAGCAACGCATCCTGGACCGCTTTGCCGGCGATGTCGTAACGAAGAATGAAATCTTTATTGGGAATGGTTGCACTGTCCTTCAGCTTGAGCCGTGCGGTGCGAATGGTCGGACGCTGAATGTCGATCGCATGTGTCTTAGACGAAACGTCCTCGACGATCAATCCCGCGTCGAGGTTCACTTCGAGAGAAATATCATGACCGCTTCGCATCTCAGCCGGCGCGACCTTCGGAGTTATGCGCGACGCATCAGGAACTCGATCTGTATCGGAGGCACCACCATTGCCCTGGCTTTCACCAGTGGGTGTTCCCGGCACGTAACGTGGACCGACAACCATCGGAAACACGAATTCATACGATCCTTCGTCATACTTGAGTACTTCGACATAACTGATGGTGATTTTGATCTTCTCGCCCGGAAGGATGTTTGCGACTGACTGCGTGAAGATGTTTGGACGTTCCTGATCGAGCAGGCTCGCGACTTTGCCGCTCGACTTGGCGGCTTCGTAGACCGCCTGTGCTTCTTCGCGTGGGAGAATCTTTCCCTTGATGGTCCGCTCGCCGATGAGCATCGTCATGTCGTCGACGGCCGCGTTTTGCGGCAGAGGGAACGTGTAAACTGCTTCGATCTTGTCCTTGAACGGGTTTTCGAACTGCTGTGTGACTGTGACACGCGATATGAAACCACTGATGTCGGCCTTCACGTCCGTGTGCTTTAAAGGACACATCGACTGCGCTCTTCCCTGCGCATCGACGACGGTGAGCGCGCCGGACGTCTCGCCCGTCTGAGCTGAGACGACTGTTGCCGGCGAGTACAGAGCAAGGGCAACGGGTATCGTGAGAATGCCGAGTGCGAGCAGCACAAACGACTTGGGAAAGAACTCTTTGAACATCGTGTCCTCCTGTACGTTGTTAGAACCCGATTATCGACCTGTGGTTCCCGTTGCAGGTAGAACGGGGAGCGTGGGGGAACTTGCACGCTTTTCTCTGCGGCCCTCTGCGTATCTCCGCGTTCTCTGTGTTGATCTGACGTTAAGCGCAGAGACCACAGAGATACGCAGAGGACCGCAGAGAAAACCTCAATAAAGATTGAAGTTATATTCCAACTGCATGTGAACCGACACCGCATGCCCGCCTTTAATCGCCGGAGCAAACTTTATCTGACGCGCGGCGGCGATTGCTTTTTCCGTGAGTCCGAATGGAAGCGTGCGCACCGCTCGGATTTGTTCAACTGCACCCGCGCTCGAAAAGATGACGCGCAGCATGACAGTCCCGGTTACTTGATTGCGCCTCGCCTCTTCCGTGTACTGCGGTTCTGGTTTGAACAGGAGCCGCGCTCTTTGGTCAACCTCGGCTGTCGAGAAGGGTCGGTTTGCGCCGTCATCAGATCCGCCACTCTCTCCGCAACAGCCGGTTTGCCTGGAACCACCACCGGTATTTCCATTTTGTCCTGGTCCAACCCCCGGCCCGTTACCTTCGCCGATACCCGTTCCTTTGCCCGATCCGAATGCCCCACCGTCGCCAGGACCTTTGGACGGTATTTCAGACTGTGATCTCGGATCGCCGTACACCGGTGCTTTGAGATCCTTCCAAAGCGCGGGATCGATATCGGTGCCCGCGACCGGAAGCGCGGGAGTAACGGGAGGCGTCACGGGTATGGCGGCAGAAATGTTTGATGGAGGCGGTATCTTTCCGGCTTGCGAGGGCAATGGATTGCGATCGCCACTACCTCCGCCTCCCTGCGCGCGTTGTGGTGTTGGGCCAGAGCCCTCGCCCTTGCCACTTCGAAAACCTACGCGCCCTGGTCCATTCAGCCCGATGCTGGAGTGCTTCGAACTATCCTGACTGGGTGACACGTTCAACATCACCAATTCCACAGGAGATTCGTTTGGATCGTCAGGCTTAGGCCGCAACACACCCGACTTATCGACGAGAACAACAAGCATCACGACGGAGGTGATGGCTACAACCGCCGTGAGAAACGCCGGTATCGCATGAGGCGTTGCGAGCAACTTCTTAACACGTTGCGATACGTCGTGTCTGAAGCGTGTAACGAACGCCGCAGGATCCGTTTTGAAGTCGTCGCAAGCTCGTTTGAGTTCGTTTTTTAGAAACTCGATCTGGACAGCGAGTCTGCCGATCAAGAGTCCACTTTCAATGATTGTCGGTTGGTATTCGTTTGGTCTGGCAAAAGAGTTCATCGTAAACCTCGTTCGGTTCGTAAGCACACGTCGAGCGACGGACAAACGCGCGGCGTATCCGGGACGGTTTGGACCAGACGTCTACTTACAGAAAGAAGTCGAAACGGTGATGCCGGTAGGCGGAGACACTGCCGGCGCGGGGAGACCCTAATGCTGTATTACCGAAACCAGTGAAAAGGTGACGCTCTGAGGAGACAGTTGATCGCGAATTGTGATGAAGCGTTGCGCGCTTGAGATGTCTACTTGATGTTACGGAAAAGTTTTGTCGCGCGCGCCGCATCGATGCGCTGGAGAATGCGATATTGCTCCAGGGCTGCGTTGCGATTGTTGAGCGCGACGAACGACATGCCGAGGTTGTAGTGGGCCGAAGGGTAGTTGGCCTTTTGCCGGATCGCGGTCTGGTACTGCTGCACCGCTTCCCCAAAACGGCTCAGTTGGTGAAGAGCGTAGCCCATTTCGTTGTAGGCCTCTGGATACGTCGGTCGCAACTTAACCGCCTCGCGTAGTTGGTCGATTGCTTCCGGATAGCGCTCGGCGTCGTTGTAACACCAGCCGAGGTTGTAGCGGGCGGTAGCGTTGTTAGGTGAATATTGGAGACCCTGTTTGTAAGCGTTCGCAGCTTCGGCGAACTTTTTTGTGTTGTAGTAATAGACGTCGGCGAGGCCGAGATATGCGGCGCCCTTTTCTGGCTTCAGGCGAATGGCTTGCTGGTACGCTTGAATTGCTTCATCGTTGCGCTCGAGGTTTTTATAAGCGTAACCGAGTTCCGTCAGTGCTTCGGCATAGTCGCTGCGGTAGCTAAGAGCTCGCCTCAGACTTTCGATGGCCCCTGTGTAATTCTTCTGCTCGTTATAAATCCATCCGATCTCGTAATGTGCGCCTGCGTAGTCGGGTTTGATGCGAATTGTTTGCTGGAATAGAGGTAGTGCGTCAGTGTACCGTTCGAGCTTGCGGTAGGCGTATGCCAACTCGAAATGTGCGGCTGCGTTGTTTGGCTGGAGGGCGACGACTCGGCCAAGTGGATCCAAAGCCGATTCATAATCTTCGAGATCGTTGTAGATCCAACCGACGCGGTAGAGAGCTGAGGCCATGGAGGGATTGATTTCCGTGGCCTTTAAATAAAGCTCGAGCGCTTCGCGATATTTCTGCGTGTTGTAGAGTGCCTCGCCTTGTTTGTAATAGGAGTCGGCGCTGGTAGTTGGAGTTGTTGTGGGACGGCGTGTGGTTGTTGGTTTTCTGGGAGTTGTTGATGATGCCGGTTTGTTTGCGGGTTTTGCTGCCGGCTTACTGGAGCGTTCGACGCTGCCACCCATCATGCCGCCGCTGGGGTCGTGTTGAGCGAACGCAACGGAGCATGCGAGAAAGATCGATGTTGCGGCCAGACAAAGTAAACGGGGGCGAAAGGGGGTTGGCATCACGTTTTCTCCTGTTGCTTGATTCGAACGGACGGGGTAGAAAACCCTGGCAGGCATTATAGATGTTTCTGGCGTGTTTGACAGTCCCAAACTCAGTGCGTTAACGTAACGCGCTTACGCTAGAGTGGAAACAACTCACCATCTGCGTCCCGTTCGTCTAGCGGCCTAGGACACCGCCCTTTCACGGCGGCGACACGGGTTCGATTCCCGTACGGGACGCCAGCCCTCATGTTTCCGTTGCTGGCGGGAAGCGAAGGATCAGTTCTCATGATTCCAATCATTCATGGGATGATCACCTCGGACTCAACTTCGCGTAACCAGCGGCATACCTGAGACATTAGGCAGCAATTTGCGGAGGCTTTCCATTTCCTTTAGCCAGGAAATAATCTGGCTCGAAGTCGGAATGCTTTTGGGACGCCAAACGCCATCAACAACTTACAGTCGCTGTTGCCGCAATCGCCTTTTGAACGGTAACGTCTTGGTAACGAAGTTCCCCGAAAACAGTGTCTAAACGGTCTACCGCATCCGCTAGGGTGCCGGACTCAGGTGTTGATAGCGAGCGGCCATGCGTAGGTCTTTATGGCCCAACAACTGCGCAACTGTGTGGATATCTGCGGCCATTCTCAACTCCTGTTCTCAAAGCGGTGGGCCCACTGAGCGTCGAAGGCGGGGCCGGGCATGCCGATGACGATTCCGTCGGGACGATGAACTTCGACGAAGCATGCGCCGTCCGGACTTGAGGAGTGAACCCCTAGACCGAGTTGTCTAAACGCTTGCATGAGGTCTGTGCGTTTTGAGGCTTCGGTGGCAAAGACAGCTAAGTGTCCAACCTTCCCTTGAGAGTTCACAATCACAGTCCGGACACGATCTAGGAACTTGCCGACGTCCGCCAGCGAATTCAGGAAACTTGCCTGCAAGATCCAGATCAAGTTCTGTTGATCGGCGCTCCTGACGAAAGTGTCGACAACGTCGAGCGCTCCGTTGAGATCACCGCCATCGCCGAAATTCAGAATCCAGAAGCCCGACTCTGCCCGGCCGAAGGAGGGCCTTGGGGTCGGTTGGAAAACAACCACCTTGTGACCTTCAGGAACGACAACTGTATCTTCTGTCATAAATGACCACAGATGAACATGGATTTAGTGCGGATCGTTCTTTAGCTGCTTCCATCGCTGAAGCTGCTGCCGGAATCGCTGCTGCCAAAATCACTACTGCTACTGAAATCACTACTGCTACCAAAATCGGTTCCGCTGTCGTGTGTGTCACCGCTGCTGCTACTCCAATCGGCCGAGTCTGCGAGAGCGCTACCTAGGCCACCGCTGGCATCGCTGCTGCTATCGAAATCGCTTCGGCTGTCGTAGGTATCACCGCCGCCGCCACTCCGATCGACGGACTCTGCGAGAGCGCTACCTGGAGCACCACTGGCAGCGCTACTGCTACCGTAATCAACACTACCGGTACTCACGAAACTATCAGTGGTGTGACTAGCGTCGAAGTAACTCGGTTGATGAGCGGTGTCCGATGAGATGTCCGAATTGTCCTGAGACGGAGCGATTGGCAGTATTGAAAACTCTGAACCGGAGTCATGCCAGCCTTCGTTGCGGGACCTTCTGCTTTCTGTACAGGCCCTGATTGATGTCTGACGAATATAAAGAAGACGGCCAACAACAGCAGGAAGAAGAGGACGGGAAAAGGTACATGAGGAACCTCCCTAAAGATGTGAATCAGCCTACTCGTAGCACCTGAATTTGTCCGAGGGTGTAAATAGTTTTGTGTAAATGGTCATTCAGCGACTAACCGGTTAAGGTTGGTCCAGGAGAAAAGATGACCATAGACAACGAGCTGATTGACAATCTACTGAAAGACTACAAAAAG
>Ga0105237_10007800_pt1 | contig 11668 bp, 9 predicted proteins | sample KBSC24metaG_FD_81520 | JGI IMG/M metagenome (GOLD analysis project Ga0105237, IMG submission 81520) | Corn rhizosphere microbial communities from Kellogg Biological Station, Michigan, USA - KBS C2-4 metaG | ecosystem: Host-associated > Plants > Roots > Rhizosphere > Soil | place: Michigan, USA... | reverse complement strand
GCCTTAAGGGTAATGAAGTTATCACCAAAGTGGATACCTGCTGTCAAAGATGGTAAACCTGTACGGATGCCTTTCTCTTTGCCGATAAATTTTGCGTTATCGCAATAAGAATTATATATGAAAACCAAAATATCTTCCTTGTTATTTGTTGTCGTTATATCTTTTAGTGCTAACGCCCAAACCGACAGCGTAACCTATTATGTTAAAAATTACCACCAGCAGGTTTCGACAATTGATAGTGCGGATTACTCCCTGGTGGTAGTTAATGCCGGCAAAAAACGACAGTACGTTGTTCATGAGTATTATAAAAACGGGAAGCTTCGGCTGATTACAAATGCTTTAAGTAACCAGTTTGACCCGCTATATGAGGGTAAGTACCAGGCATTTTTTCCTGGAGGTACGTTAATGAGAACAGGGGAGTTTCGTGATGGAATCCCCGAAGGTCACGAAGCTAGCTATTATCCTAACGGCAAGTTCTACAAATCGATAACCTATCTGCCGGAGGCAAAGATATCTTACGACGAGCTAAACGACCCAGCCGGGAAAGTGTTGGCCAAAAGCGGCAATGGAAATTGGATAGAATTTGACGAATCGTTTAAAGACACCATAGCGAGCGGTAAAATTAAAGGAGGTGTTAAAACAGGAATATGGGAGGAGAAAATTGCCGACAACTTAAAACAAAGAATAGACCACACCAAAGACACGCAAACACTTACAGAATATTTCTGCAAAATAGACGGCGTTTCCTTTGTTAAACTGGATGAGGGGCCATCTTTTCCCGGCGGGATGATGGCTTTTTATAAGCAGGCGGCGAAAATAATCAGGTACCCCGCTTATGCCAGAGAACACGGCATCCAGGGGAAAGTTTTAATAGGGTTTAAGGTTAACGAAAAAGGTGAGCTGTCTGATTTTAAGATCCTGCACAGCGTATGGATAGGTATAGACCAGGAGGCCATGCGTGCTGTAAAAGCATCACCGCCCTGGAAACCTGCGATGATAGGTGGTAAGGCGGTTAGTGTTCCATTTAGCGTTCCGATAAGTTTTGCTTTGGCAAATGATTAATCAATAAAAAAGGCTTTCACCAAGTGATGAAAGCCTTTTATCGGATTGAAAATTAAATAATCTTAGATAACGCCCGTATCGCTCAAAACTTTGTTCATTGCGCGAACAGCATCTGCGCTTTTGTTGAACTCAGCCTGTTCAGCATCGCTCAATTTAAAGTCGATAATTTTCTCGAAGCCGTTTTTGCCCAGTATAACCGGAACAACCAGCGAAATATCGCTTTGTCCGTATTCGCCGTCAAGCGCAACACCGCAGGAGATTAGTTTTTTCTGGTCGCGTACGATGCTCTCCACCATGAAGGCCGTGCCTGCACCCGGTGCATACCATGCTGAAGTACCGATTAAGCCGGTTAAAGTAGCGCCACCAACCATAGTAGCTTTAACAATCTTATCCTGCTGCTCCTGGCTTAAAAGCTGGGTTACCGGAACGCTGTTCCAGGTAGCATGCTTAATTAAAGGTATCATGGTAGTATCACCGTGACCGCCGATAACAACTGCATTCAAATCAGCAGGAGAACAGCCCAGTTCCTGGCTCAGGTAGTATTTGAAACGTGCTGAATCCAGTGCGCCGCCCATACCTAAAATACGGTTCTTTGGTAAGCCCGAAGTTTTCAGGGTAAGGTAGTTCATGGTATCCATCGGGTTTGACACCACGATGATGATAGTATTTGGAGAATATTTTAAGATGTTTTCGGTAACACTTTTAACGATGCCTGCGTTTGTGCCAATCAGCTCTTCGCGGGTCATGCCGGGTTTGCGGGGAAGGCCGGAAGTAATAACCACAACCTCAGAATCAGCAGTGGCAGCATAGTCGTTAGTAACACCTTTTATCTTGGTGTCAAATTCAAGCAGGGCCGAGGTTTGCATCATGTCGATAGCTTTGCCTTCAGCAAAACCTTCGCGGATGTCTAACAAAATAAGTTCTTCGGCCAATTCTTTCCTGGCGATATTATCCGCACAGGTAGCACCTACAGCCCCGGCGCCAACAACAGTTATTTTCATGATATATTGATTTTTGCAGATGGAAAATTAAATTGGCCGAAGATAGAGATTTATATTTTTCTGCGTGTAAAAAATGTGCAATATGTACGTTACTCGTGTTTAACAAAGGTCGCAGGCTTGTGTTGATTAAATTGTTAGACAATAAGCAAAATTGTGAACGGAATTATACCAGATCCGGGTAAGAAGACAAAAACTGCCAAAAAAAGCTTGCAACTTATCTCTACAACAACGCAAAAGGTGAAATTTATACCACAATCGACCAGGGAAACTTCGAAAATGAGCAAACTGTAAGTGATACATCACTCAAAAAGATTAGAAATAATTGTTTTTGGAGCGTTGCATGTGCTACGTAATCAATTTGGATTGTTGAAGTTTGTTAAAGGGGGGTATGGAGGGTTGGTTTTTGCTTTTAGAGGCGAATTTTTAATCAGATGTTAATAAGTTCTAAAAAATGAGCCTTAAAATAGTCAATTTAATATCATAATGGCAATTTTTTAAAAAATATTAGAATTTTTTCAACAGTTCGTGATAAATTTTACAAAATTAGTTTAGATTTGCATTAATAATTGAATAAACCGTTAAAGAATTTAAGAACTCAATCCAATATCGTAAAATCAACTTAAAAAATGGCAACTAAATTAGAGTACATCTGGCTTGATGGATACAAACCAACTCAAAGCCTGCGCAGCAAAACAAAAATTGTTAAAGATTTCAGTGGTAAAGTAGAAGACCTTGATAACTGGAGCTTCGACGGTTCATCGACCGAGCAGGCGCCAGGTGGTTCGTCAGATTGTATTTTGAAACCTGTTTTTGTTGTTCCCGATCCGCAGCGTAAAAGCGCGTACCTGGTAATGTGCGAAGTATTAGGTTCAGATCACAAGCCACACGAATCAAACGGCCGTGCACTTATCCAGGATGACGATAACGATTTTTGGTTCGGTTTTGAGCAGGAATACTTCCTTTGGGATATCCAGACTGACAAACCTCTTGGCTTCCCTACAGGTGGCTATCCTGCGCCACAGGGCCCTTACTACTGTTCAGTAGGCGCTAAAAACGCTTATGGCCGCGAGATTGTTGAAGAGCACCTTGACGCTTGTTTAGAAGCAGGCTTAAACGTTGAAGGTATCAACGCTGAGGTTGCTGCAGGTCAGTGGGAGTTCCAGATCTTCGCTAAAGGCGCTAAAGAAGCAGGCGACCAGATTTGGGTTGCACGTTACCTGCTTGAAAGAATTGGTGAAAGATACGGAGTTGCTATTAACTGGCATTGTAAACCGCTTGGTCAGCTTGACTGGAACGGTTCTGGTATGCACGCTAACTTCTCGAACACGCTGTTGCGTACTGCTAACAGCAAAGAGAAATTTACTGCTGTTTGCGAGGCGTTCCGCCCTGCAGTTGCTGAATGTATCGCAGTTTATGGTGCTGATAACGACCAGCGCTTAACCGGTAAACACGAAACCGCATCAATCCACGACTTTAGCTATGGCGTATCAGACCGTGGCGCATCTATCCGTATTCCGCTTTACGCAGTTGACCACGACTGGAGCGGCTACCTGGAAGATCGTCGTCCGAACTCGGCTGCAGATCCGTACAAAGTTGCTGCTGTAATTATCAAAACCGTTAAAACGGCAAAAGTTTAATTCCTAACTAACTAAATATGCTCTTATCCCCTGGCGGTAAATCGCCGGGGGATTTTTTTTTGGTGGATTTCACCGATTATTTTTTGGGGATTACACCGATTGGAGGATGATTATGCTGATAAGAACTATCGCCTTTGTTGGTGTTGTCGCCAAAAAAACCTGTGTGTTTGTGATAACGATAAATCCGTCGACCTATCGCAGGCATTTGGTGGCATCATTGGCTTAAACGTTGCTTGTTGTTGACAACACCAACAAGGGCAGGGAGATTTTATAAATGTAAAAATTTTAAATGCTTTATAATCAGGATGTTCCGTAGTGTTCCACGCGTTCCGCCCGGAAACGGAACACCAGTGCAGGGTTAGTAGTACTTGTGGGCTACTTATTACTTTGCTTTAAATATACCCCAGAGCCTATTGCGTCAAAGCCATCAACCGGTAAGTTATAAATATATACCCAGCATTTAATTTTTCCGCCCGGAGTATCTACATCAATCAATTCCCTTACAAATAAATTAGGTTGCTCTTGTTCCGGGCCAAAGCCTTCATAATCATCTAATAGTTCCAATACCTTTTCGATGTTGCTTAGCTGATAAATTTTGCCATGTACAAATCTGTTTTCTTCATTTGTAAGAGTTGCGCCGGGGTATTCGCCTAAGTCGTAGAGTTTGCCGGGCATTTTTCCAGCGGCATAAAAGGTACAGTTATCGTTAAGATATGCGCCGAACTCGTTCTGTTTGTCGAGGAGCGTTCCGTAAACAAATAAATAGGGCCGGGGTTGGTTGGTTGTTGGCATATTGTCAAACAAAGATACCCCTTGCGATGTACAGTGTTAACAAATTTTTATTGAGGCATTACATATATGTTGCTTAAATTGCCATTTATATAGCGCAAATACCCATGAACGAAGAACAGGTTAAAAAATATTTGAAGGAAAACGATATACAGAAAATAAAATTCGCTTTTGCGGATATCGACGGCGTTTTGCGCGGCAAGGTGATACATCCCAAAAAGTTTATCGACGGTTTGGAAACCGGCTATGGCTTTTGCGATGTGGTTTGGGGCTGGGACAGCAGCGATGCCGTTTATGATAACGTAAAGCTTACCGGCTGGCACACCGGCTACCCCGATCAAATGTGCCGCGTAGATTTATCCACCATACGTAATGTGCCCTGGGATAATGATATTCCATTCTTCCTGGCGGATTTTAGTAAAGCTGATGGTAACGATTTGCCTGCCTGCGGACGAAGTTTGCTAAAACGCATTGCCAAACAATGTGCCGATATGGGCTATCACGCCGAATTCGCGCAAGAGTTTGAGTGGTTCAATTTTGTTGAAACGCCGCAGAGTTTAAATGAGAAAAGTTTTACCAACCTGGAAAGCCTCACACCGGGCATGTTCGGCTATTCTATATTGCGGACATCACTGAATGACGATTTTTATAATGACCTCTTCGACCTGATGCTGCAATTTAATATCCCGCTTGAAGGGTTGCATACGGAGACTGGTCCCGGAGTTTATGAGGCGGCGATATTGCATGATGAGGTTTTAGCTGCCGCCGACAAAGCGGTATTATTTAAAACCGCCGTTAAGGAGATTGCCAATAAGCACGGCGTTATGGCAACGTTTATGGCTAAGTGGAACGAAAGCCTGCCCGGATGCAGCGGCCACCTGCATCAAAGCCTGTGGACAAAAGACCAATCAAAAAACCTTTTCTACAGCGCTGACGATGAGTACAATATGAGTGATTTGCACAAGCATTATCTTGCCGGTCAGCTGCATTGCCTGCCGCAGTTATTGCCGATGTACGCACCAACTATCAACAGCTACAAGCGCCTGGTTGAAGGCGCCTGGGCGCCGACCACCGTTACCTGGGGCGTAGATAACCGTACAACGGCCTTAAGGGTAATTCACACATCAGAAAAATATACCCGCCTGGAAACCCGCATTCCCGGCTCCGATACCAACCCGTACCTGGCTATGGCGGCGGCATTAGCTTCCGGATTGTATGGCGTAAAAAACAAACTGCCTTTAAATATACCAGCTACTGCAGGCAATGGTTACGAGGATAAGCGTAATGGCAGTTTATCACCGGACTTATTTGAGGCCGCGACTATTATGAAAAATTCAGCGCTTGCGAAAGAATTATTTGGTGAGGCTTTTGTTGACCATTTTACGAATACCAGGTTGTGGGAGTGGAAGCAGTATGGTAAAGCGGTGACTGACTGGGAACTCAAGCGCTACTTCGAAATTATTTAACTTGTGCGCTTGGATGAATGATTGAATCGGCGAATAAAAGTTTAATTATTTTAAATAAATCCGTAATTCTGCAAATCATTAAAGTCAAAATCCGGCACAATAACATCAATAGTGACTAACAACAAGAAAAATACCGTCCTTCCATCTTTCCCGGTCAGGGCATCAAAAGTTCAAACTCAACTTGACTTTGAATCAATTATAAGAAAAGCATGGGAAGGCTATGATGCATCAAAAATAATTGCGGGCATTGAGGATATCAGCGCAATGGTATCTACCAACCACGTGTTCCGCATTACTTTTACGGATGAGGATATCGTTATTGCCAAGCTGTCGTATTTTGGTAAATACGAACATTTTAAGGAAGATCACCGCCTGATACACGCCCTTTCGAATAACCTGCTATACCCTTTTGAAAACCTGTTGTCGAAGTCGCTGTTGAAGAATAACAGGGTATATGTTTACCGGTATAAGCATGGCCACACCGATGCCTGGGTGATTTTTTATAATCCTACCCGCATATTAGATCGGTTACCACGTAGACTGGAAGACCATCATATTATTAAGTTAGGTCAGCAGGTGGGCAAGTTTCATAAGGCATGCTCAAGGGTGAAGAACGTGCTGCCAAAATCATCAAAAACACTTCGTACCGATATTTTTGCTTTACAAAAAGAACTGGAAACTAACGAAAAGCAATTCGGCACGCCTATGCAGGTGGATTTTCTGAAATATCATTGCGAAACCTTCCTAAAAAACCGCTCGAAATATAATATGCATTCTTTCGAGATTATCCCGGTTTTCATCGACTGGAACATCGGCAACTTTTCCGTAACCCCCGAGCTGGATCTTTATTCCCGTTGGGATTATGACTGGTTCAGGATGAGCTACCGCATACTGGATTTTTACTTTTTCAGTCGCGTTTGCTCCGACCGGGGCGACCGCACGGTATTCAGCTATGTGATAACTACGATGATGGAAGACCGGTTTATCCTGTTCCTGAAAGAATATCACAAAGTAAACCCCATAACCGCCGACGAAATACGCTTTTTGAAAGAAGCATACCGCTTTTTTATATTAAATTACGTGATAAAAGACGGTAAGTATTTCTTTAACGAGCAATACGCCAAAAAGCTGCAATCCGAAGCATTTTCTATCTACCTGCCATCGGTAGACAGGGATTTTGATGCGGAGAAAATTATTAATGCCCTGGGTTTACAATAGTTCACACGCTATATCAATCAATAAAACTAATCTCTAATCTCCAGTCTCTAATCTCTAGTATGAAACGCATTGAAAACTTTAAGTCGATAATCGACAAATACGATGTTATATTTTTTGATGCGTTCGGGGTTTTAAAAACTTACCAGGGGCTGGTGCCGGGCATTGAACGCACTTTTGAGTACTTGCAGGCGCAGGGAAAAGAATATTACATTGTAACTAATGATGCTTCGCGCAGCCCGGTGCAATTGGCGGAAAGCTATCACAAACACGGCTTAAATCTTATTACTCCGGACAGGATAGTTTCATCCGGTATGCTCACTAAGGAATACCTTGATTTAAAAGTTGATGATGGGATAGTGGCTTTTTTGGGTACTCCGGAATCTTCGCATTACATAGATAGTTCAGGGCTGCACACGTTGCCGGTGAGTGCAATTAATGCAGATAACATTGATAAAGTAAATGCTTTGATTTTTTTGGATGATGAGGGTTTTGACTGGTGCTCCGATCTTAATAAAACAGTAAACATCCTGCGTAAGCGTACTATCCCGGTTATCGTAGCCAACACAGATAAAGCTTACCCGGTATCTTTAAGTGATGTTGGTATTGCTATAGGCGGTATTGCGGCGATGATAGAAAGTATTATCGGTAAACAATTTATTCGTTTCGGTAAGCCTGATTCGCAGATGTTTATGTTTGCTTATGATTTGATACGCGAATATCGAACCATCAGCAAAAGCCAGATTTTGATGGTGGGGGATACCCTTCAAACCGATATCCTGGGCGGCAATAAATTCGGGCTGGATACGGTACTGGTATTGTCGGGTAATACCCTGCCGAAAGATGCGGATAACCGGATTACGGCCACCGGCATTGTGCCAACTTACATATGCAATTCGGCAGTGGTTGATATGGGTGGGTTTAGTTTTTAAATTAACCGTGTAGAGACACAATACTTGTGTCTCCGCATGCATAAAAACAGCAACATTCTCAGAGACACAAGTATTGTGTCTCTACAATAGAAATCAAAATCACCTACGATTATGAGAAAAATAATAAATGTAATCTTAACAGTTTTATTGGCCCATGCCGCCATCGCGCAGCAAAAAACATTCACCAACCCATTGCTGCCTTCCGGCGCCGACCCATGGGTAATTTACCAAAACGGTTATTATTATTACACCAATTCTATGGGCAGTAAGCTCATCCTCTACAAAACAAAAAACATTGCCGATTTAGGCACAGCGACCAATAAAACCATTTGGACGCCGCCGACGGGAACCATGTATTCAAAAGAGTTGTGGGCTCCGGAACTGCATTACATCAACCATAAATGGTACATGTATTTCGCGGCCGATGATGGCGATAACGACCATCATCGTATTTACGTGCTGGAAAACCCATCTGCCAACCCGATGCAGGGCGACTGGACATTCAAAGGAAAAGTTGGCGATGCGACAGATAAATGGGCGATTGATGTTTCTGTTTTTGAGCATAAAGGCAAACTGTACATGATATGGGCCGGCTGGGAAGGCGATAAAAACGGGGAGCAGGATATTTACATAGCACAGCTTAAAAATCCGTGGACTGTCGGCAGCCAAAGGGTTAAAATATCAAGTCCGCAATATGACTGGGAGAAATACGGTGATTTGGGCGAGAAAAGTAACCCGCCGCATGTAAATGTGAACGAGGGCCCGGAGATATTAAAGCATGGCAATAAGCTGTTCCTGATTTATTCGGCAAGCGGCTGTTGGACTGATTATTATGCGCTGGGAATGCTCAGTATATCGGCAGATAAAAACCTGCTTGACCCTGCATCATGGACAAAATCAAAAACGCCTGTATTTAAGGCGGCGCCGGAAAATGGCGTTTATGCGCCGGGGCATAATTCTTTCTTTAAATCGGCCGATGGCAAGCAGGACTGGATACTCTATCATGCTAACTCGGCGCCGGGGCAGGGCTGCGGCAAGGAGCGCTCGCCGCGTATGCAGCAATTTAGCTGGAATGCCGATGGTTCGCCAAATTTTGGCGTGCCAGTTAAAACCGGTGTGACCATGGATGCGCCGACGGAATAGAAATATTAAAATATATGCCTATATTCATAATCGTAAAAAGAACCCCTGCATTTTTACGGCGGCAGCTAATTGACCAATTATGAGAATAAGGTATTATTTTTTGATGGCACTGCTATTGTTGTGCGCTATCGGCAAGGGACAACCCAAATCTGCACGCTTAGATACGCTGATGCAGGCTTACCATCGCTTCAATATGTTTGATGGCGCTATCCTGGTGGCTGAAAATAATAAGGTGCTGTACAAAAATGGCTTTGGTATGGCCAACCGGGAATGGAATATCCCAAATACAACGGATACCAAATTTATGCTGGGCTCTATCTCCAAATCGCTCACCGCATATTTGGTGCTGATACAGGCGCAAAAAGGGCTTATTGACCTTGATAAAACCATCAGTGATTATATCCCGTCCTATTCTGAAAAAAACGGCAGGCAAATTACCATCCGGCAATTGTTAAGCCATACCTCGGGCATTCCGGGGTACGAGATTATCCCTGATTTTTTCCCGCGGATAAGCCGGCAAAATTATACGCGTGAGGACTACATCAAATTGTACATGGATTCAACCCTGCTATTCAAGCCGGGAACCAATTATAATTACAGCAGTTGGGGATATTATACGCTTGGCTACATACTGGAACGGGTATCGGGAAAGTCGTATGCCCAACTGATGAAGGATGATATTTTTGATAAGCTGGGGATGAACAGCTCGGGTTCATATTATCATACCCAGGTTGTGCCGAAGCGGGCGACTGGATATGACTATAGTCTAGGCGGCTACACCAGCTCGGATTTTAGAGACCAGTCCAATACCCTCGGCACAGGTGATATTTATTCGACGGTTGAAGATATGTTTAAATGGCATGTGGCTATTTCCGAAAATAGGTTGTTGAACAAAGAATTGACGAAACAGGCCTTTACACCCGGTATCAGGCCATGGCGATACGGTTTCGGCTGGTTTAACCAGAATTTTAAATATACGGACGCAGACAGTGTTTTCACGAACTATCACCTCGGCATGACAGAAGGCTTTATTTCGTTTATCGTGCGTGTTCCCGAAACGAATAGCTTTATTATCTTCCTGTGTAATAGCGCGCCGACTGACTTTTTCGGCATTACCAAATCAATCCTGAAAATATTAAACAATAAGCCGGTGCAGCTGCGGCAGCCCGTGCACAAGGTTGTGGAGCAGGAGATAAGCCGGCATGGCGTTGACGCAGCGTTAAAACGCTACGATGTTTTAAAAAAAGATACCGTGCATTATTTTGTGGAATGGTGGAACATGGATAGGGTAGGCCATCAACTACTCGACCTGAAGCGGTATGACGAAGCTTTGGTAATATTTAAAAAGAACGCCGAAGAATTCCCGGAGCATGATATCATATTTAACAGTCTTGGCCGGGCGTACGAAGAAATGGGCCGAAAAGAGGAAGCGATTGTGACTTATAAAAAAGCAATCAGCCTAAATAATAAGGATGAGGAGGCAAGAGGAAGGCTGAAGGGGTTGGTTGGAAACTAACTCACTTTCACACTTTTGTCATTGCGAGCGAGGAACGAGCGCGGCAACCTCGTCGTCATGTATAGTCCGTTATGCATGGCGACGAGGTTGCTTCGTTCCTCGCAATGACAAAATTTTGGGGGCAGTATTTTCTTTATGTTTTTTATTGTATTTTTGACACATATAAACCATCAAACCCTGTATGAGAATCAAACTAACCCTTGCCGGTCTGTTGCTATGCACCACATCCCTTATGGCGCAGAAGAAAACAGTTGCCGGGGTATGGCCGGCGGCTAAGGCCAATGCCTGGTATGCACAGCACAAGTGGATTAACGGCGCCAACTTTACACCAAGTACTGCCATTAACCAATTGGAAATGTGGCAGGCTGATACCTTTGACCCGGCAACCATCGACAGGGAGCTTGGTTATGCGGAAAGCATCGGCTTTAATGCCATGCGCGTGTTTCTGCATAGCGTGGTTTGGAAAGAAGACGCTAATGGTTTTAAATCGAGAATAAACAAATACCTGGAAATTGCGGACAGGCACCACATACAAACCATATTCGTTTTTTTTGATGACTGCTGGAACCCCAACGCTAAACCTGGTAAACAACCGGAACCGAAGCCCGGCATACACAACTCCGGATGGATGCAAGACCCTGGTTACCCGCTAACCAAAGAAGCAGATTATGCAGCGTTAAAGGTTTATGTAGATGACATCCTGACCACCTTTAAGCACGATAAACGCATCCTGCTTTGGGATTTATACAACGAGCCCGGCAATGGCGACAAAAATAAAATCGCTCATATATTGCTGCCAAAGGTATTTGCCTGGGCGCATGCCATTAACCCCGACCAGCCGGTAAGCTCCGGTATGTGGGACTGGAACCTGGAAGCATTTAATAAAATTCAGCTGCAAAATTCGGAT
>Ga0105237_10007799_pt1 | contig 11669 bp, 9 predicted proteins | sample KBSC24metaG_FD_81520 | JGI IMG/M metagenome (GOLD analysis project Ga0105237, IMG submission 81520) | Corn rhizosphere microbial communities from Kellogg Biological Station, Michigan, USA - KBS C2-4 metaG | ecosystem: Host-associated > Plants > Roots > Rhizosphere > Soil | place: Michigan, USA... | reverse complement strand
GCTTACAAAAAGATCGTCGATGAAATGGGAAAATTCATCGTCGGCCAGCAGGATGTCATCGAGCAACTCGTCATCGCGGTCCTGGCCGGCGGCCACTGTCTGCTCGAAGGCGTTCCCGGCCTGGCCAAAACGGCCATGATTCGTTCGCTGTCGCGCACGATGGATCTTTCCTTCCGCCGCATTCAGTTCACGCCCGATCTCATGCCGGCGGATATCACCGGCACGAGCGTGTTCAGTATGCAGGCGAATGAGTTCACGCTCATCAAGGGACCCGTTTTCACGACGTTTCTCCTGGCCGATGAAATCAACCGCGCGCCGGCCAAGACGCAGTCCGCTCTCCTCCAGGCGATGCAGGAAAGAAAGGTGACGATTGACCGGGATACGCACACGCTCTCGCCGAATTTTACCGTCTTCGCCACGCAGAACCCCGTGGAATACGAGGGCACCTACCCGCTGCCCGAGGCGCAGAAAGATCGCTTCATGCTCAAGGTCTCGATGCCCACCCCGGACCGCGACAGCGAGCTCCTGCTTGCCCAGCGCATGCTCGGCTCGAATTCCCCCGAGGAGGCGCTTGCCGCCGGCGTGGTCGAAGCCGTGGTCACTGCGGAGGATCTCGTCGCGCTGCGCCAATCGCTCGAAGGCATCACTGTGCGTGAAGAATTGGTCGCCTACGTCGTCGACGTGGTCCGGGCGACCCGCCAAAACGACAGCGTCCTCGTGGGCGCCGGCCCGCGCGCCACGCAGGCCCTGCTCCTCGCCAGTCGCGCCACGGCCGCGCTGGGCGGCCGCGACTTTGTCACTCCGGATGATGTGAAATCCCTGACCGAAGCGGTCCTCGGACACCGGATTGTGCTCAGGCCGGAGTACGAAATTGAAGGGGTCACCGTCACCGAAGTCATCGGGAAAATCTTGGAGCAAGTCGCAGTGCCGAGGTGAGGTTCTTAAAATCCGAAATCCGAAACCCGAAATTTCCAGATGCTAGTCCCTCGCACCAAGCTCCTCCTCTGGATCTCGCTCATCGTGCTGCCGTTTGCAGCCGTGGGGGCGACGGTGCCGGGTGCGATCCTGCTTTCCGCGTTCTTCATTGGAGGGCTGCTCGCGCTGGTCGTCGTCGATATTTTCCTGGCGCGCGGCCAGCTCTCCGGGATTCGCGTCGAACTCCCCGAGGTCGTGCGGTTGCAAAAGGATCGGCTCGGCGTTCTCGAAGTGCGCATGCACAATGAAACGCTGGCCAGCCGAATGCTGCGCATCGGCTTCGCCTTCCCGCGTGAGCTGGCCTCGGAATCGGACGACCGGGTCACGGAGCTGCCGGCGAATGCCGCCGTATCGCGGATCGAGTGGGACGTGACTCCCAATCGCCGCGGCCAATATTTTCTCGAAAACGCCTATCTGGAAGCGGAGTCGCCGCTCGGATTCTGGGCTGTGCGCGGGAGCCAGGCGTCGCGCGTGGAGGTGCGGGTGTATCCCAATCTCTACGCGGAGCGGAAGAACGTCGCCGCGCTCTTCCTGCGCCGGGCGGATATCGGTGCCCGTGCGCAGCGCCAGGCGGGCCAGGGGCGCGACTTCGAAAAGCTGCGCATGTACGTGCCCGGGGACAGCTACGACGAGATCCACTGGAAGGCCTCGGCCAAGCGGGGGCATCCGGTGACCAAGGTCTTCCAGGTGGAGCGCACCCAGGAGGTCTACGTCATCGTTGACGCCTCGCGGCTCACCGCGCGGGAGATGACGATGAAGAATGAGAACGCCGGGCGCGATGCCTCGGCGCCCGCGGAGGCGACGACGACCGTCCTGGAGCGTTTCGTGACGGCGGCCTTGATCCTTGGACTGGCGGCGGAACAGCAGGGCGACCAGTTCGGCCTCATCACCTTCAGCGACCGTGTGCTCAGTTTCGTGCGCGCGAAGAATGGGCAGGCGCATTATGACGCGTGCCGCGACCGGCTCTACAAGCTCCATCCCCAAACGGTGACGCCTGATTTCGAAGAGCTGTGTTCATTCATCCGCCTCCGCTTGCGCAAGCGCGCGCTGCTCATTTTCCTCACCGCGCTGGATGACCCGCTGCTCGCCGAGAGTTTCGAGAAGGCGAGTGAACTCATTTCGCGGCAGCATCTGCTCATCGTGGATATGGTCCAGCCTCCGGGCGCGGCGCCGCTCTTTTCCGACGAGGGCGTGAGTCACATCGACGATCTCTACCGCCGTTTGGGCGGGCATTTGCAATGGAACAGCCTGCGCGAGCTGGAGAAGAAATTGCAGCGCCGGGGCATGCGCTTTTCATTGCTTGATCCCGAGAAGCTCCCGGCGCAGGTCATCGCCCAGCATGCCGAAGTGAAGCGCCGCCAGCAGCTCTGAGCCATGATCATCGACCTGCCCCGATTCATCGAGACCGAGCGCCCCACGTGGACGGAATTGGAAAAGTTGCTGGATAAGATCGAAGCCGATTTCAGCCGGAAAATGACGTTGGAGGAAGTGCAGCGCTTTCACCTGCTCTACCAAAAAGTTTCCGCCGATCTCGGCCGCGTCGCCACGTTCGCCGCGGAACCGGACCTGAAGCGTTATCTCGAGTCGCTGACCGCCCGCGCTTACGGGGAGATCCATGAGACGCGTTCTCGCGGGACCAAGTTCCGTCCGGGTTATTGGTTCGTGAACGACTTTCCGCGCGCCTTTCGCCGGCAGTCCGGCGCCTTTGCTCTCGTGGTCATCATCACGCTGGTCGCTGTCATCTTCGGCGCCTTTGCCACGGCGCTCGATGAGGATGCCAAGGCGGCGATCCTGCCCGCGCAATTCAACCACTTGCTGGGCGACCCGGCCAAGCGGGTGGCGGAGGAGGAAAGCGCCAAGTCGGACCGGCTGCAGGGGGAAAAGGCTTCGTTCGCGAGTAAACTCATGGCGAATAACATCCAGGTATCCATCCGGGCCCTCGGGCTGGGAGTGACCTTCGGCATCGGCACGATTATCAATCTTTTTGCCAACATGGTTTCCCTGGGGATGCTGGCCGTGGATTACGTGCGCGCGGGCCAGACGATGTTCCTCCTGGGCTGGCTCATGCCGCATGGTGTCATCGAGATTCCCGCGATCCTGATCGCTTCGCAAGGCGGACTCCTGCTGGGCAAGGCGCTCATTGGCCGCGGTGATCGCGCGCCGCTGGAGGCCCGCCTGCGGAGCGTCGGCCCCGACCTCATGATGCTCATCTACGGCGTGGCGGGCATGCTGGTCTGGGCCGGGATCGTGGAGTCATTCCTCTCGCAGTATCACGAGCCGGTGATCCGCTATTGGCAGAAAATCACCTTCGGCTCCTTCGAGCTCTTGGCCCTCGTGTGGTTCCTCTGGTTCAAACGGATTGCGGATCCGGAAGAGGAGAAAGGGGCGTCATGAGCGGCTACCTGCGGATCAAGACTCCGGAGGGGATCACCTTCTCCTTCCAACTGGCCGGCCCCCTCGTGCGGTGCCTGGCGTGGATCGTGGATTTTTTTACGATCATGATCATCTCGCAGGGGGTGGGAATTCTGGCGCGAATCGCCGGCATCGTCAGCGAGGACATCGCCGTTGCTGTGGCGACGCTGGGTTACTTTACCGTCTCGATCGGCTATGGGATCCTCACGGAATGGGCCTGGCGTGGACAGACGCTGGGCAAACGCCTGGTCGGTCTGCGCGTGGTGGATGTGCAGGGGCTTCGGCTCCAGTTTCACCAGATCGTTTTGCGCAATCTCCTGCGTTTCGTGGATATGATTCCGGCCTTCTATCTCGTGGGCGGTCTGGCCTGTTATTTCAACCGGCGCGCGCAACGCCTTGGCGATCTCGCCGCGAATACGATCGTGGTCTACAACGCGCGGCACCTCGAGCCCGATCTCGACCAACTGCTCGCCGGCAAATTCAACTCGCTGCGGCAATTCCCGCACCTCGAAGCCCGCCTCCGGCAGCGCGTCTCCGCGGCGGAGGCCCGTCTCGCGCTCCAGGCGCTGGTGCGCCGCGACGAACTCGATCCCGAAAGCCGCGTGCGGCTGTTTGCGGAACTGGCGGCGCATTTTCGAGCGGCCGTGGTCTTTCCTCCCGAGGCCGTCGAGTCCGTGCCTGACGAGCAATACATCCGCAACGTGGTGGATATCCTCTTCCGCACCCGGGGCCCGGAGGCGAAGCCGGAGAAGGCGCAGCAATTGACCGGGGTGGCTTAAACAACCTCAGCGCGGAGAAAGCGCTCGTGGATCGCATTCTCGGCAATTGCCCGTCCGGCCCGGACCGATGGGAAAAGGAATTGCGGCCCCGCCGCCCATCTTGACCCATCGTCATCGGAGAAGCCGATCCACCCGCACAAGTTGTTTGCCAGGCGTCTTCCAAAGATCCGCTCGACCGAAAACTTACCGCCCGGTCTGGATGTCCTTGATGATCTTGTCGAAAATATCGGCGATCTCCTTGCGGCCCCGCTCCTGTTCCGTGAGCTGGCGCTGGAAGTAGTCGTAGGTCATGCGCGGGCGCGCGGCCGTGATGTCCGCCTGGCACGTGACTTTGAGAAAGGAGATGAAATTCTGGTCGACGTTCTGGCGATCGCGCGGGCTCAGACTGCGCGATTTTGCGGCCTGCCAGGCATCGATCCGGTTCTTGATCGCCGGGTTTGTGCTCACGCCGCTGCTGATCTTCCCGTCGCTCAGTGCGTCGAGGAATTTCACGAGGTCCTCGGTCAACCCCTCGACGTTTTCCATCTCCTGGGCCTGCGCGAGAAAGGCCGGCCACTGCACCGGCTGCCAGGTTTTGACGCTATCGAGGCGGTAACCGAAGCGGCGGACGATGGGTTCCTTGACCGGCTGTTTCGTGGCGGAATCGAACTTGCGGATGGTCAGGTAGGTCGCGGCGCCGATCACCTTGCCGGTTTTCACATGGATGATCGGGCTGCCGCTGTTGCCCGGCTTAAAGGGCGCGTCGACTTCCACCAAGTTGGGGCCAAGGCCGACGATCTTGCCCGTGATCGTATTGATCACGCCCGCGCCTTCGGCATTGCCCAGGACGACGATGTCATCGCCGATGGCGGCGTTCTCATCCACCCCCATCATCACTTCAAACGGCTGGGCGGCCTGGCTCTGCATGAGGAAGATATCGTGGCCCACGGCGACCGCCGGGGCTCCGACCTGCACCTGGTCGCCCTGGAGGGTCTTGAACCCCGCGCCCTTCACGCCCGCGGCCACGTGCGCATTGGTGAAGAGAAACACGCCCGTGCCAAACTTCGCGAGGAATCCGCTTCCGGAGCCGTTGGAACCGCTGACGAAGACCAGGTTGTTGCGATTGGCTTTGACTAACTGCGCGGTGGCCTCCTGGAGGTTGACGGGACGCGGGGGCGCCGGAGCCGGCGCGGATGCGATCGCCGGGGCTGGGGGCGATTTGGCAGCGGGCTTGTTGTCGATACTGCCCAGTGCCAGGAACGGACCCGGAACCCGGTAATCCGAAACCGACAAGTGGTGGTCCGCGTAGATGTAACTCATCGAGGCGCCGGCCACTGCTTCGGCGGGTTTGAAGGTGATCTTCAACATTCCATTCTCGTAGCTTGCAGGAGGCGCCGCTTTCCCAGCGATGGAGGCGCTCACCGTGATCTGCTTCGTCGCTTTCGCCCAATCTTCCCGCTTGTCGGAAAACGCGCAGTCTTCAAACACGCAATCCATGGTCGCCGCCAGGAAACTTTCCGGCACTTCACAGCGCACAAACCGGCAATTGGTGAACCTCAGTTCGGCGGACTGCGCTTCCTTCGATGGGTCGCGTTTGTAAACGATCGGGGGCAGGGTGGCATCGTGAATCGTGCAGTTTAACGCGCGGACCGAATAGTCCGTCGCATTGAGCTTCGAACACATGAATTTTCCCGCGAAGACACAATTGCCGAAGCTCCAGCGGGAACTCCAGAGATCGACAAACCATCCGCCGGTCTTATTCATCGTGACGTTCTCGAAAAAGGTGTCCACGGCGACGAAGCGATCGCCGAGGGCGTCCTCGAACCGGCTTTCGCGGAAAAGGCTCCCGTGAATGTCCCAGGCGGCATCCCCCGCTCCCATGAAGTGCGCCTTCTCCACCAGACAGCCGGGGAAAATATTGATTTTGCATCCCTTGGTTACCTCGATGTTCTTTCCATTCCCCCGGTAGGGCGACTTGTTCAGCGTGAGACTCCCCGTCCAATAGACATTTTGCCAGGGCTTGCTGTCGGTGTCCTGGGCGACGGCTCGGAGCAGCATGCCCGCCCAGATGAGGCTGACTGGGAGGAGTCGTTTCATGAGCCCACGGCTACCGGCCGCTTTGGATGTCCTTGATGATCTTGTCAAAAATATCCGCGATTTCCTTCCGGCCGCGTTCCTGTTCCTCGACCTGACGCTGGAAATAATCGTAGGTGAGCTGGCTGTGGGCGGCGATGATGTCCGACTGGCAGGTCACCTTGAGATACGAGATGAAATTCTGGTCCACATTTTGGCGGTCACGCGGGCTCAGGTTCTTGTTTCTGGAACCCAGCCAGGCATCGATCCGATTCTTGATTTGCGGATTGGTTTGCCGGCTGCTGTCGATCTTTCCGCTGCCCAGGTTGTTCAGGAAATTCACCAGGTCCTCGGTCAGGGCCTCGATGCCTTCCATCTGGCGGGCTTGGGCGGTAAACGTGGGCCACAGCACCGGCTGCCATTTCTTGACGCTGTCGATCCGGTAGCCGAAACGGCGGACGATGGGATCCTTCGCAGGTTGCTTCGTCGCGGAATCGAATTTGCGGATCGTCAGATACGTCGCCAGGCCGATCACCTTGCCCGACTTGAGATGAATGATCGGGCTGCCGCTGTTGCCCGGTTTGAAGGGGGCGTCGACTTCCACCAGGTTGGGGCCGACGCCGACGATCTTGCCCATGATCGTATTGATCACGCCGGCGCCCTCGGCATTGCCCAGCACGACGATGTCGTCGCCGATCGCGGCGTTCTCATCCACGCCGAGCATCACTTCGAAGGGCTGGGCCGCCGAGCTCTGCATCACGAAGATATCGTGGCCGACCGCCACCGCCGCCGCACCCACCTTCACCTGGTCGCCTTGCAGCGTCTTGAACCCCGCGCCTTGCACTCCCGCGGCCACGTGGGCATTCGTGAAGAGAAAGATGCCCGTCCCGTATTTTGCCAGGAAGCCGCTGCCGGAGCCATTGGAGCCGTTCACGAAGACGAGATTGTTGCGATGCAACTTGACCAGTTCCGCCGTGATCTCCTGCGGGGTGCCCTGGAGAACCGTGGGCGGAGGCGGGGCGGATGGCGGGGCTGCAATCGGCGCCGGCCGGGCGAGGGCATCCTTGCGGACCAACTCCACCGGAAGTCCGATCTTGAGATTCCCGCGGACGAATTTCCCAGTCGCCCGCGAACCATCTTCCGACAAGGTCACCGCGTAGGCGCCGTTGTTGCCGTGATCGACTTCAAAGCTCTTGCGCTCCTTGCTCACCCACTTCCACGTGCCGCCCGCTTTTCCACCGGGTTCGGTGAAAGTTCCATCGTTGTTAATCGTAATCGCTCCACCGTTTTCAAATCCGCCGTTTGTGACCCAGTCTCCGAGAATGGTTTTGGTCAGGGCGTCCGGCTCTTCGCCGCGTGCCAAACCTCCCATTTGCAAGCCCAGGAAGCACCCCGCCGCCCACAGAATTTTCGTGAAGTTCCTCAGTGTTGTCTTTGGCATACGTCAATTTACCGATGCGACAGATAGCAGATTGGGCTGCGCGAGCAAATGATCCTAACCTCATTGTCTGCCTTGCAGCAGTTTTGCCGCGTCAGGGCGCGCCGGCTTGGGCTGGAGGTTCTGCTGCAACTGCATCTGACGGTTGGCCACCTCTTTGATTTGCGATTGGAGGTCCTGAAAGGATTTGAGGGCGGAGGTATTCTGAAAGACGGTGACGCCTTCTTCATTCACTTTCCATTTCCCCCATTCGCGTTGCAGCAGTTGGAGACCCTGACCCATCAAGGCACATAGCTCATTGTCGGTGCCTCGGATGGAAATGATCGTGTCGATATTGCCCCCGAGACAAAACTGACGGGCCATCGTGCCCGCCCTGGCGAGCGGGACGTTTTGCTTGAGAAGTTCTGTGCGATACGTGACTTCCACGGATTTCAGATTTTCGAGGAAATCCTGGTTGGCGGTCTGGAAGGTCTTGAGCAGCGCCAGGCGGTCGTTGAGATCGTCGTGGGACGTCACACTGGCCGGGCTCATTCCGCCTTTGGCCATGAAAGCGGAATACGCCTTTTCATAAGCCGCGATGTACAACTGCATCGAGGCCATGAGCCGCTGGCCGGCCAGCATCGCCTTGGCGTCGTCGCCGGTGGCCTTCGAGGCCGCCTTGCCCATGGCTTCTTCGATCTGTTTGGCTTTATCGGCCGATCCTTCCACGGCGTCCTCCTTGCCGATCTTGTCCCGCAGGTCCTGGTTGATTTGGTCCGTTACCGCCGTCAATGCGCCGAGCGCCTGCCGGTTCTGTCTCGCCTTCTCCACCTTCGCCGCCTCGTTCTCCTTGAGCTTCGCGGAAATGAAGATGACCCCCACGCTGGCGAGTCCGATGAAAACAAGCGAACCTGCAACGAGGATGATGATGCCGAGGCGCGAACCGTCTTTCTCGTTCTTCATGGCCGATGCGGGATCCTAGGCGGAAGGAGATTTGCGCGGCAATTGTAAATCATTCGATCGGGTGTCCTCCATCCGCGGTATTCCAGAGGCAGCCTCGTCAAATTTTTGTGTCGACCAAACCCGGTTTTGCGGCGATACTCGCGATGTCGGCAGGGTAACATCTGCGGACAACATACCAAGCGGCCCTTCCCCCGTCACAAGCACACATTCGCGAGGAGGAAGGGCCGCAGTTTTTTTGTCGCGAGGTGAAGCAGGCACGGGCAGTGCGACAGCCCTGAACCCACCGCGTTTTTTTTGAATTTTCTACATCCACCTCCGCAGGGCGGAGCGAAGCGCTGGATGTCGGCAGAGTAGTTCCTGCGGACAACATCCCAAGCGGCCCTTCCCCCGTCACAAGCACACATTCGCGAGAGGGGAAGGGCCGCCGCTTTTTTGTCCGCAGGCAATCGGCGATCAGCGGTGGAATGACGGATATCAGGGAACCCGCCAGATGGCACAAGCGGACCGTAGCTGGTCGAATCGCCGTTGAAATTCTCCCCCTCTGCGTTCAAGTGCCTTTTGGTTGCGGCTCCGCCGTGCCGGGCCTCGGCGTTTTAAAATCCGATTTCCGTTTTTGGGCTAACCCCGTTCCTCAGGGAATTGGGGAAAATGGGTGGCCCGGCATTGCGGGCAAATGCCGTGACTGAACTTCGCTTCGCTATGGCTTTGGATGTATTCCTCGAGCTGTTTCCATGCGCCGTCTTCGTCCCGGATATTCCGGCAATAAGCGCAAGTCGGCAGAATGCCGCGCAATGTTTTTACTTCCGTTAGCGCCTGTTGGAGTTGACGGATGAGATCTTCCTTTTCGCGCTCCACCTGCTTGCGGCGTTCGATTTCCTGCTGCGCGAGGCTAAGTTCGAGCCTCACTTCGGACACTTCCTTGAGGATGGCCAGCACCGGCCGGTGCTCGATCACCATTCCGTATTTCCGATTCTGCCACGCGAGGTACCAGTAGAGGAAAGGGTAGGCGAAGACGCAGATAATCAGCCGGCTCACCAGGGTGCCGGTAAGGATCTCGCGGTAGGCCGGCCCACCCAGGAAGGCGCCTGTGGTGAAAAGCAGTACGTCCAGCCACATCACGCCGAGCAGCGTGAGAAATGAGCGCAGCCACAATGGCGCGTGGAGACGCGGTTTCCCCAGAAACTCCCACGCCACGGCGAGGAAGATGAGATCCGCGATCGTGGCGAGGACGGAGGCGGTGTTGATCCGCAGACTGGGCGTGGGCACGTAGCCGAGCGGCGCGGCTGAGAGCCGGATCTGCCAGTGCAGTACCACGGCAATGATGGGGACCATGATCGAGACGCCGGCAATCGTGGAGATGGCGATCCGCGTGGCCCGGGGCCCATCGAAAACGTAGACGACAAAGACGCCGAGCAACAACGCGGTATAAAATACCGTGGAACCGACCATTAGCGAAACTCCTGGCAGATCCACTTTGACCCCGGCGTCGGTCACCCACGACATCACGGCGGTCAGCCCGCCGATGAGGGCGTAAAAGTGGGCCAGTCCCACTCGCCCGCGGAGGGAGTGAGCCCAGAGCACGAGGAAATAGACCACGATGGCCTCGGCGATGAGGATGAAGAGTTCGCTTTTCATGAAGGGGCAGTGACCCAGGCCGCGCCGCCGCATATCTCTGGGTGCGAGATGAGTGGGAACGCGAGTGAGGGGCCCCGGCAGGGGAATGCAATTTGCGGCCCGGTCAACGGCTGGCGAGTATTCTTGTGCTCACGGCCTCTTGGAAGCGGAAATTGGAGGCGTTATAGGGATTACGCAGGTATTTGGATAAGAATTCACCACGTGCGCCGATTCCCCCATGCGATTCCGAATGTATGACCGCGAGTGATCCCGATGCCCCCCTGGCGTTCGCCCGCGAGGAATTACTCGCGTGGGTCAAAGTACGACGCCTGGGAACGTATGAGACAAATGGCGAATTGGCCGACGCATTTTGCCAACTGCTGCAACCGGACACGGACCTGGAGTTGAAGACGGTGAGGAATCCCAGTTCGTCGATGTTCGAAGCGCGGTGGTATCACGGGGGACGGGAAGTGGAGGATTTTCCCAAACCCTTTTGCGCGGAAGACGTGGGCGATGCCCGGTTGCTGGCTTGCGCAGCGCTGTTGCGGTTGCCGTGAGGGGAGGGGTAGGCAGTAATCAGTAATCAGTTCGGAGTTGAGTGATCAGTGCCCGCGAGCGAAGCGCTTTCCTCGTGCCCAAGCTCCAGCTTGGGCACGCAAGTGTCTGCGAAGCTCTGCTTCGAAAGGCGTGGCTGCGGAAATCGCGTTGGGACCAAGGCGACGCGCCAGCGAAGCGGAGCTTCGAAGACAGGAGCATGACCAAGCTGGAGCTTGGTCACGAGGCCGTCACGAGGCGCCGACCCTTGGTCCCCAGGCTGTCACGAGGAGTGTGTGCGCGAGGGTGCACAATGAATTGCTTACACGCACTGATTTAGCGCCGCTCCCCCGGCAAGGCCCGCCTGCAAATGAAAAGCCGTTGGCAAGAACTTTTTGCATCGGTTCTAAGTTGCGGTCGTGTCGCGGGTTGAATTCAGCAACGGAGACCTTCCCCCCCCCGGTCCCTCATTGTATGCTCTGGCCCATCCTTCTCAAAACCTATGCCGCCGCCGCCGCGCTCTATTTCGCGGTGACGGTCGGTTACGTGGCATGGCGGCTTTGGCTGCGCAAGAAAGCCACGCCATCCAGCGGCAAGATCGCCGATCGCTAATCTGATTCTCGATCCAGCGGAGTGAAGTCTCGCTGGGTCTCAGGTGCCGTTGCCGGCGCCGGCGCGGTGATGTCGTCGTCGAAGATCCGGGCAAAATTATTGCCCGCGAGATCCTCCACCCATGGGTCGGCGAGAAAAGTGTGGGGGCCAGCCGACCAGGGCCTGGCGGGTGTGAAACTCCAGGAGCGCCCGTCCTCCGCCAGCGCGGCCACGCCCCGCGAATGCCCCAAGAACCATGGCGACTTGAGGTCGGCATAGTCCGCCAGCAGCTCCAATCCGGAATCGAGCTCGGAAGGCGACAGCACGCGGTT
>Ga0105237_10007794_pt1 | contig 11679 bp, 8 predicted proteins | sample KBSC24metaG_FD_81520 | JGI IMG/M metagenome (GOLD analysis project Ga0105237, IMG submission 81520) | Corn rhizosphere microbial communities from Kellogg Biological Station, Michigan, USA - KBS C2-4 metaG | ecosystem: Host-associated > Plants > Roots > Rhizosphere > Soil | place: Michigan, USA... | reverse complement strand
TTTGCATCCACATCCTTATCCGTCTCGAAATAGTCTACGGCACGACTCGCGCCCCAGGCCCAGGCACGTAAGGCCCCCCAATCATCCGGCCTGCGCCGCTGACCTTTATTGCACAGCCCAATGATCCCCTGTGTCAGCCCCGCACCATTATCCGGCTGGTAGCTCGCCGGTACCAGGATGGCATAGCCCCAGCCCTGCTCCAGCAACTGCTGCTGCCACGGCTTATCCACTTGCGTGCCGGCAGGCGGTGGCGGGAATCGGAATCCGGGAGGAAATACAAACCCAAATTCCATCATCACGGGCACCGGTCTGCCCGCATCCTTTGGTACGGTCAAGGTAAGCTGTATATCCACCTTGATGGCGGGATAAGAAGAATTATCGACATGCCCGGCGAGACTTTTCGTAACAGCCGCGATACCCCCAATGACCGTATCTGCCGTACGCAGCAGTTCCCATGTCACCCGGGGTGTATTCTTCGGCACTCTCCCGTATATCTCCCGATCATAGTACTCCACGATCTCGGGACGCCGCCTGCTCCACCATGTTCTTGCATCCGTGACCTTTTTGCCATTATTCAATACCAGCGGATCAGGCAGCGAGGTATAGGGCGAAGCTTTCGATTCATCCACGTTGGCAGCGTTGGGGGCGGAAGGATTTCCCGAAGGACCGGGCCGGATGCCATCGATGTGTAATTGAGTCAGCATATCCTTCCAATCTGCCTCTGTAGCCTGTTGCTGGATCCTGAATGCCTTATCACGGCTCTGCCACTCTTTTATGTGCTCCGCCACGGTGATCATGGGGGCGATCATGATATCCTTTTCATTGTCCTTGAGATAGTGCAGGAACTCGCTGTGTGCGGCAGGTGTCACATTTAAGGAGTTGCCTCCACCCACTCCATGGAAGAGTATTACCAGCAGCGAATTGGTTTTCATGGCCGCCTGAACCCATGCGATCATCTGCGCGGCGCTTTCTCCATTTACGCCATAGCAATCCACATTATACAGGTCAATTTCGTTGATCTTATGCATCTCGCCTCTCACTGACCTGGCCGCCACAAAGTCGCCTTTCATGCCATTTATAAAAGAGGAGTCCCCGATCTTCATATCTCCGCAGGTGAAAGCAAATGTCCGTTGCGTATGTCCGTCCAGTGCCTGAAGAAATACATTGGTCATTCGCGTCTCATCCACCATCCGCTGTACGGTGTAATTCCGCATGTCGTAGTCGGGCCGTACCCACTCCCTGCCTGTACCGCCGATGCAGGGATGGTATAAGGTATGATTGCCTAGCTCATGGCCTTCTGCTGCCAGTTTCTTCCATTCCCCCATGCGGGTCTGTACGGAATGCGAAAACGCCGTAACATAAAATGTGGCCTTCAATCCGAGCGAATCCAATACCGGCACAGCATTGTCCAGCTGCTGGTCGATGGCATCGTCATAGGTCAGCACGACGGCGCATTTCTTTCCCTGCCAGGGTATGTTGAATTGCGCATGAACGCTCGCGATGGCCGACAAGAGCAGGGCCAGCATAAATACCTTTTTCATATGACTATATATTTGAGTGTAATTGATCTTCCCTGTACTCAATGTCCCCCAATAATGATTCTCCCGTCCGCAAGCCCCTTCGATCGGGCCGTCACAGTGATCTGTCCGGACGTCCTCGACCAGGTCGAAGCATTTCCCGCCCCGATGGCCCGCACGATGACAAGCGCCATTCCATTAAAAGCCTTTCTCTCTTTTGAAGCAAAATATCGCAGGTCCGCCGGATCACCATTGTCTGTAGCCACTATCTCACCGGGGCCATTGACTTCAAAAGTTATATCATTATTCGCCCTTGGCACAAGGGTGCCGCGGCTGTCGACGATCCGCACCGCAATAAAAACGAGGCTCTTCCCATCCGCCTTGATCCGACGCTTGTCGGCCCGGAGCCGCAGCTGGACAGCCTCACCCGCCGTTCTTACCGTATCCGCCGCCCATATTTTTCCATTCCTGTAGCTGACCACACAAAGCACCCCGGGCTGATAGATCACACTATCCCAGCGAAGGCGGTATTCAAAAGGGCCTTTCTTTTTCCTCCCCAACGACCGCCCATTCAGGAACAGCTCGGCCTCTTCTCCCGATGTGAACACATGCACAGGTGTGATCTTGCCGGCGCGTTCGGGCCATGTCCAGTGTGGAAGGATGTGCGCCATGGGAAGATCGGGGCGCCAACGGGATTGGTACAGATAATAACGATCTTTCTTAAAACCCGCCAGGTCGATGATGCCAGCATAAGAGCTGCGCGCGGAATAGTATGGCGTAGGTTCTCCGATATAATCCCATCCGGACCAGACGAATTCTCCCGCCACATAAGGATTGCGATCCTGTGCGGCAAATACCTTGTCGGGCGATGCCCCAAAGGCGGCGGTATACAGCTCATAGGAGCTGACAAACATATTTGACGGGTCACCACCCGTACTGTCGCTGACAGGAGCGCTTATTCCACCCGTCACCGGGAATATATAAGTGCCGCGCGTGCTGAGCGCCGATGCCGTCTCGCTGCTGACGATCATTTTCTCCGGGAATCGGTGACGAAAGGCGGGGTATAGCGGCGATGTTCGGATCCCTTTCAAATGAGCGTATGCCGGAGCGTCGCGTATCCCTTCACCCTGGTAGTTCAGACATAGTATATCCATCTCCGTGGGGAAAGGCATATCGGGTTTGGCATAGTTCATGGATGCAGCAGCGGGCCGGCTGCTGTCCTCATCATGGACAATATCGTGCAGATGCCTGGCCAGAATGGCGCCGCTGTCAGCCGTGTACTGCTCTCCGACCTCATTACCAAAGCTCCAGGCTATAACAGAAGGATGATTTCGGTCGCGGCGAATAAAAGACCGTATATCCGCCTCGTGCCAGTCGGAGAAGATCAGGTGAAAATCCAGCGGCGTCTTTCCCTTCTCCCAGCAATCGAATATTTCATCTATCACTAAAAAACCCATCCGGTCCGTCAGGTCCAGCAATTCAGGCGCCGGTGGATCATGCGCCAGGCGGATGGCGTTGCAACCCATATCCCGCAAGAGTTCCAGCTGTCGCTCCGCCGCCCGGACATTGAAGGCTGCGCCCAGGGCGCCCAGGTCATGATGCTGGTTTACTCCCTGCACACGTACCGGCGCACCATTTACCAATATGCCTTTCTCCGGATCGAACACTACGCTCCGGATACCAAACCTTGTCTCATATTCATCCACCAGCTGCCCTTCTATATATACGCGGGTGACGGCGGCATAAAGATGCGGCTTCATGGGCTCCCATAACGATGGATCTTTGATAACAGCGGTTCCTTCTACCTTCACCGTCCTGCCCGCCTCTACGGTAGCCGACGACCCGGGAAAGCTGCCTACTTTTCTTTTCATGTCCCCGGCGCGGAGGTCGGCCCCGTCACCAGCGCGATATACATCTGTCCTCACTTCGACAGGCGCATCCATCCCCGAGCTATTCTCGACAGAGACACCGATATGCACCGTAGCCAAGGCGGCCGAAACATCCAGGGTCTGTACAAATGTCCCCCACTGCGCTACATGCACGGGATCCACTTTGGTGATCCATACATTGCGGTAGATACCACCGCCGGGGTACCAGCGGGATGAATTCGGCGGGTTGTCCAGTCGTACTGCCAGCTGATTGCTGCTGCCAAAGGATAAATAGGGAGTGAGATCCAGCCGGAAAGAGTTATAACCATAAGGCCAGCCGCCCGCCAGCTTTCCATTGACCCACACCATGGCATACGACATCGCGCCATCGATGTCCAGGAAGATGGACCGGCCCTTGTCGGTCAAAGGAATATTCAGCTTGCGTCGATACCATGCTACTCCCTGGCTGGGCAGTCGTCCCATACCACCACCCACTACGGCATGCTCACCCTCATAGAAAGGACCCTTTATAGCCCAGTCATGCGGCAGGTCCACCCTTTCCCAATGGGAATCATCAAAACTTTTTTGTACAAAAGCGAAATCGCTGCCGGGATTGCCAACAGGGCGCAGATGCCGCTGGGCCGGGTCCTTGATAAAAGCATTTGCAGAAGGCAGTATCCAGGCTTTCAATACGCGGGTGGAAGATGTCGCCACGGCCGACTCGGATGCACGGGTATCCGCTACCTTATTGTCATTACGGTCTGTGACCACGGGGCGTGTGTCATAGATCAGGGTATCCGGCTCGCTGGTATATCGCATAAACCGCCAGCCGTCATTGATAGAGATACGCTCTCTGCCCGCCTGATCAGGCCGCCCGGCACCCTGGCCGTATACCCGTCCGGGACCCTGGCCGTATACAATTTGTACCAGCAGACACCCAAAAGCAATCGATAAAATCTTCCCGTATAATGATCTTTTCATTTCCTGGCAGTAGAGGGATTCTGCCCGAAATTAGGGAAAAAAATATGAAAATGTAATCGGTTTAAATTTCACGTCCGAACGCCGTAAAAAAGATCAGCACCCAGCCAACAAAGATCAATCCCCCGTATAAATACCTGAAAAAAATAAGCCATTTGGCGCTCTGAATATGAATTTGCCGATGATCCCGGACAGCCACGAGAGACTCTCCAAAACCAAACGTAGAACGGACCAATGTAGCGACGAAGCTGATCGCAAGGACCGATGCAATTATCATAACTTAACGCCTGGTTTTGTCTCCATCCCAATAGCCTCCACGTCGACCAGTTCCAGCGACTTCACCATGCCTGCGGTAGTGTTTTTGTATTTCTTAAAATGCGGCGTCAGCAAATGCGTCTTGTAAGCCGCCTCATCCGCGTATACTTCCATGACGGTGACATGGGTAGGATGCCCCTTCTCATATACGGCATAAAGGGTCAGCACCCCCGGCTCCACCTTTACCGCCGTCTCGATCTCTTCTTTCAACGCGGCCTTATAGCTTTCCAGCCGGGCTGAGTCGATCACAATTCTCGCCATCCGGACCATCGGCTTTTTCCCCTGTGCAGCGATGCTGCCATAAGAAAGTACAGTCACCATACATAACATAGTTATTCTTATCATATCACCTCCTGTATTGCTCGTCACTCACCTTTTCCATCCAGTCGACGACCTTTCCATCGACGCTCTCCTGGATAGCAATATGCGTCATGGCTGTCGTCGGCGAGGCCCCATGCCAGTGTTTCTCCCCCGGTGCAAACCAAACAACGTCTCCCGGATGGATCTCTTCCACAGGACCGCCCTCCCGCTGCGCCCAGCCGCAGCCGGAAGTCACGATCAGGGTTTGACCCAGCGGATGTGTATGCCATGCCGTGCGGGCTCCGGGCTCGAAGGTGACACAGGCGCCGGCCCCACGTGCAGGAGCAGCCGCCGTGAATAAAGGATCGATCCTTACGGCGCCGGTGAACCAGTCTTGTGGTCCATGCCCCGAGGGTCGTGAACCAACTCTTTTGATCTCCATAAAATTTAGTTTAAGGTGCTTATGCACTCTAAAGTTATGGAACTATTACACCGTCCGTAAACTTTCTTTGGCAGCCAAAGTTACTCTGCGCGGAACACCGCCGCAGCCTTGTCGATGGACTGCTCCAGCCCCAGCTGCGCAAAGTGGCTCATCTGTCCAAAATCCGCAAACTCCGTCACCGTCATCTCGGTCTTGTCCTTCCCGATGGCCTTGAATGTGACCAGCGTTCGTACATCTTCCGGGAAGTCCGCGGGCATACCCAATTCCGTCGGCTTCTTTTTGTTCCCCTGCTCGTCACCCAGGTTCTGTATAAACTCGATGCTTTCCAGGTGCACGATCTTCGTGTATTTCCATATACTATAGTGGGATGCCCCACCAAAAGTATCGGGCGCCTTCATGCAAACCAGCGAAGTGCTGCCTTCTTTGAAATCTATATTGGCCAGAGGACAGGTAAATTTATCCGGTCCCCACCATTGCATTACATACTCCGGCACCGTCCACAGCTTCCATACTTCTTCGACGGCAGCGTCGAATAACTTGCTAACTTTTACGAATTCAGCCATAGCTATCTGTTTTAGGTTATCAATCTTTTTTCATCGACTTCAATACCTTGTCCATATGTCGGAAGCGGCCCTCCCATAGTTCCCGGAACTGCTCCGCCCAGTCCGACACCTCCTTTACTTTCTGGGGATTCAGATGATAATAGATCTCACGGCCCGACTGCTCCTGCTTCAATAGCTGGCACTCCGTGAGTATTTGTAAATGCTTTGAAATGGTCTGCCGTGAGCTGTCAAAATGCCCGGCAATAGCATTCGGGGTCATGGCCCCGACCGCCATCAGACTCAATATGGCCCGGCGGGTCGGGTCGGAAATAGCCTGAAATACGTCTCTGCGAAAATTCATATGCAGTTATTTGATTGCAAATATATACGCAGCTATTTAACTGCGAAAATTTTTCTTTCATCCCTAGGACGTAGTAGAAGTCACTTAAATAAGTTAATTCCTACATCTATTATGAGATGATAATCTATTGTAAATGAATATAAATCGATGACATTCGATAGGATGTTAAAAAAAGATTAAATTTTTCTTTGCTAAACTTCTTCTTTTTTTCTAATCTTACAGAGACTTTTAATAAAAAATTAAGAAGTTCTCCTCCTTAAAACCCTAACTGACGAATGAGAGATAAAAAGGCACAAAAGATCAAAGAGATCTTTAAACACTTGTACTATGCTGGTTCCATCAGCTGTGCAGATCTGAGCCATCGGTTGGGCAAAAGCCAGCCGAATACCATGATGCAGCTTAATGAAATGCTGCGGAGTGGGTTTATTATCGAGACGGGCCAGGCCCCTTCTACCGGTGGCCGTAAACCGCAGATGTACAGCATCAGGCCCGACCTGTTCTACATGGTGTCGGTGGCCCTCGACCAGTATGTCGCCCGCATAGCGATAGTAGACCTCCAAAATAAATTCATATCCCCTCCTGGCGCATATGAGCTGAAATTGTTGAATAATCCTGCAGCGGTGCACGATCTGACAAAGCTTATTCAGGATTATATCGCAGCATCCGGCATCGACAGGTCGCAGATAGCAGGCATAGGAATAGGGATGCCCGGCTTTATCGAGGTCAATAAAGGGGTCAATTATTCCATTTCGGAAGACCAATCCATCGCAGCCTATATTTCATCACGTACAGACCTGCCCGTATTCATAGACAATGATTCGAGCAGCATCGCCCTGGCGGAGCTGAAGTTCGGGAATGCACGCAATGCCCGAAATGCCATGGTGCTGAATATGGGTTGGGGAGTAGGACTTGGGCTTATCCTCGAAGGCAAGATATTCCGGGGCTCCAACGGGTTCGCGGGAGAATTCAGCCATATCCCTATGTTCGACAACAGTAAGCTTTGCAGCTGCGGCAAGTCCGGATGTCTGGAGACGGAATCGTCCCTGTACGTCATCGTCAACAAGGCCATCGAAGGATTGTCCAACGGCCGGCTGTCAAGGATCAGTCTCTCCGAACTGAGCAATGTCCACCTGGAAAGCTCATTCGAGGTCATTCGAACAGCCGCGGCCAGGGGTGACAAATTCGCGGTAGACCTTTTCTCCTCTGCCGGATACGAGATAGGCAGAGGTCTTTCCATACTTATCCACTTGCTTAATCCTGACCTTATCGTGCTCAGCGGAAGAGGGTCCCAGGCCGGAAGGATCTGGCTGCCCCCTATCCAGCAGGCGCTGAACGATCATTGTATACCCCGTCTCTTTGAAAATACAGAGATACGCCTGTCCAAGCTCGGGCACGAAGCAGAGCTTATAGGAGCCGCAGCCCAGGTGATGGAGAGATGTGAAGACCTGAAATTAAGCACACACCTGCAGTACAGCTATTAAACCTTACCGACGTCGTTTTTTTCCCCTGGTCAATGTTGAATCAGGATTTATTCATACTTAAAAACGCAACTGCTATGAGTTCATTAAAAAAATGTCTGCCGATGCTAATTGCATTGCTGGCAAGCAGTATGCTTCTTTTCGCCCAGGAAGCAACTACTATTACAGGCAATGTTCGAGACAACACAGGTGCGCCGCTTGCGGGCGCGACAGTTTCTGAAAAAGGAAAATCCAACCGCGCCATGACCAATTCCGTGGGCGAGTTCACTATCAAAGTGCGCCCCGGGGCAAAGTTGATCGTCACTTATATAGGTTTTCAGACCATAGAAGTGGACGCATCCTCAGCCTCGGCTATTACGATGCAGACCGCAGGCAATAATCCACTGAATGAAGTAGTGGTTACCTCTCTTGGTATACAGAAGCAGCAAAAGTCGCTTGGTTATGCCACCACGACTATCAAGGCTTCGGAACTGGTGGCGACACAACCCACCAACTTCGCCAGCGCCCTTTACGGTAAAGCCCCGGGCGTACGGGTCGCTACCGCACCCGGCGGTTCGCTCGGCGGTGTGGCCATTCAGATCCGCGGTATCAACTCCCTGTTCGGACGGACCCAGCCGCTGATCGTGATGGATGGCGTGCCCATTCACGATGGCAGCTTCGACAATACCAACTATTGGGGTGACCAGCGTGTTCGCGGCAACGGCCTTATCGACCTCAACCCGGAAGACATCGAAAGCATTACGGTCCTGAAAGGCGCCAGCGCCGCAGCCCTCTATGGTTCCGAAGCTACCAATGGGGTGCTGATCGTAACCACCAAGTCCGGCAAGAGCAAAAAAGGATTTTCCGTTGACTTCAACACTTCTTATTTCCAGGATAGGGTCGCCTACCTTCCGCGCTTCCAGAACGTCCGCGGCGCCGGCTCACCCGTACAATACGATGTATACGGAGAAGATGCCAACGGCTTCAATTCGAATCAATACACGATCAACGGACAGCAATACCGCGCGCTGGTACAGGGCTCGCTGAACTTCGGCCCTGCCTTCGACGGCAAGCCCATCGCCACCTGGACGGGTGACGTACGCCCTTATTCCCCCATCAAAGATGGCTGGGCGCACCTTTTCCAACATGCGAACAATTCGGTCCAGAACCTGGCTTTCAGCTTCTCTGGAGACGCTTCCACTACCCGCTTCAGCTTCTCCCATCAACATTATGAGGGTGTGAGCCTGAACTCGTCCAACGACAAGTATTCGACCAGTCTCAATTCTACCTACCGTTTTGGCAGCCGTATCAGGATGAACCTCACCATTACCGACATCTATTCCAGGGTGAAGAACAGACCTTTTATGACTGACAGGTTGATCAACAATTTCACCGGGATGATGCCTACCTTTGACGATGGCAACTGGTACCGGAGTAAATACCAGACGAGTTTGGGATACAAATACGTGACAGGCAGCAATCAAAGCCTGACACCGAATGAAAATCTGAAGATACCCAACTACCGGACGGATATCCTCGACTTCATATGGAATGTAGAGAAAAACCAGGTCCTTGAAGGTAACAACCGCCTCATCGCCAACACCACTCTCTTCGTGGACATCACCAACGATCTGCAGTTGCGCGGTCGTGTTGCCACGGACTGGACTTCCAATTTTACGGAGTCGAAGAGCTTCTCCAGCCAGCCGGTCGTCTTTGGACCATCGGGAAGCTATGGTGTCGCCAACAGCGGTTACACGATCTTTTATGGTGACGTACTGCTGACCTACACCAAAAAAATAAATCAGGACTTTTTGGTGCATGCCATGACCGGATATACAGGAGACAAGGAATCCGCTACATCGTCCAGCGTCTCCACCAACGGTGGTCTCACTACGGAGAACAGGTTTGACCTGACCTCTTCCGCCAACTCTCCTTACAACAGCGGCGGATCCAGGGCATACCTCACCAAGGACGCGCTTATCGGTACAGCCAATGTCGCCTACAAGGACTATCTGTTCCTGGAAGGTACCGTTCGCAGGGACAGGACCTCTACCATGAATCCGAATAACAACACCTTTGTATATCCTTCGGTGAACGGCGCCTTCGTGCTCTCCGAAGCTTTCCATATGCCGGAGATCATCAAACGCATGAAACTCCGTGGTGCCTGGGGCATCGTGGGTAACTATCCCTCTGCCTACCAGGCCAATGTCGCCTACTCGTTGAACAATCTCGGCAACCAGGGCTCCGGCAGCTCGACCCTCGCTACCACGGTGGCTACAGGAACCTTTGGCAACGACCGCATACGCCCCGAGAAAAAACATGAGTTCGAGTTCGGTCTGGAAACAAGTCTTCTGCGCGAACGACTCAACTTCGACGTCTCTTATTACAATGCCAAGGTGGTCGATATGATCGTTCCGTTGAATATCGCGCAAACCACAGGCGCCAACGCCATCCTCGCCAATGTCGGTACCATTCGCAACTATGGCTGGGAAGGTAGTATCACAGGCTATCCCGTCGTTGGAAGAGATTTCAACTGGGAAGTAGGTGTAAATGCCAGCTTCAACCAGAACAAGATACTGTCCCTGACAACAGGCTCCTCTGAATTCACACACGCTGACTTTGACGGCAACGCAGCCGTCCTTAAATCCGTTGTAGGCCGTCCTGCCGGCGACTTCTATGCCCACCCGATCAAGACGGATGACAAAGGCAATAAGGTCATAGCCGACTATGGCGGCGGTGAGTTCAACTACCAGATAGATGGCGCCAAGCTCAACCGTTATGGAAATGCACAGGTGAAGGCAGTAGGCGGATTCTACAATACTTTCCGCTACAAGAGCTTCCAGCTGGAACTTTATACGGACTTCCGCATCGGCGGTTCCGTCATGCCCACTGGCCTGTTCTGGATGACCAGCCGTGGATTGACCAAGGAAAGCCTCAACGCCATGGACAAAGCACATGGAGGCGTCTCTTACTATAAGGACGCACAGGGTCGTGGCATCGAGACCACCGGCACCCAGGGTCCCGGCGGCGAAACGGTCTATCACGATGGTATCAAGATGGGCGGTGTATTCCCCGATGGGACAGCGAACACCTTCGTTACTTCCCAGTTCTTCTACTATTGGGATCAGTACAACTGGGGCGGCCCGCAATACAGCAACTCGCAATACTTCAACTATATCAAGACCAACTCTTATTGGAAGATGCGCGAGATCACCTTGTCCTATACGGTACCGCAGTCCGTGGCAAGAAAGTTAAGGGCCACCAAGCTGCAGGTATCCGTATTTGGCCGCAACCTGTTCTACCTCTACCGCACGATCAAGGATATGGATGCAGAACAGCTCACCGCGGGTCTGAACTGGTCACAGTCCCTGAACACAGCAGGTACGCAGCCATCAACCCGTACTTTCGGCGCATCGCTGAGAGCCAGTTTCTAATTGCTAATTCATAAACGAACAGATATGAAAAAAATACTTTCAATAGGAATAGTGGTGCTGACGCTGGCATCGGCCTGCACCAAAAAACAATTCTCCGACGCCTATTCGGATCCGTCCAAGCTGTCATCCACCACGGTGGACAGACAATTGGCAGGTGAAATGTCTTCCAATCTCAATTACGTCATGTATCATTACTGGGACTACTTCGTGGTCTACCAGAATACGGTGATACCCTGGAGCCAGACGGCCGTTACCCTGAACTCCAATGGCCGGTATATCCCCGGAGCGGCCGCCATCAGCGACCTTTGGAGCACCTACTATGGTTTTGTGGCTCAGTACAAGGAGATGGTCCGTCTGTATAACACCCTCAGCACAGCTGATCAGGCCAACGCCCGCATGTACTTTATCGCAGGCACGATCTATTACTACGACTTCACACAGAAAGTGGTGGATGTTTGGGGCGAT
>Ga0105237_10007792_pt1 | contig 11681 bp, 8 predicted proteins | sample KBSC24metaG_FD_81520 | JGI IMG/M metagenome (GOLD analysis project Ga0105237, IMG submission 81520) | Corn rhizosphere microbial communities from Kellogg Biological Station, Michigan, USA - KBS C2-4 metaG | ecosystem: Host-associated > Plants > Roots > Rhizosphere > Soil | place: Michigan, USA... | reverse complement strand
TGAATCGCCTGCAAAAACGCACAATAGGAATTGCCGGTATGAACGCCGAGTTCGACAACTACCTTAGGCTGCAACGCCTCGATTAGCCAGAAGGCAAAGGGCACATGCCCAAGCCAGGAGCCAGGCTCAACGATTCGATCGGGATATTCGAGCTCAGTGCCGCTGGAAGAATCCCATGGCGACACGGATCGCTGATCTCTGCCGATTGTCCCCATCAACATGATCTCGCCTCTATCGAAGTCGCGGCCGTGCCCGGCGGCTCCTCATGGAACCGTGGGACTTTTGGCGCTCTCCGGCGGAGAGCCGCCATCGAGACAGGTCATCAGCGATAATAAAGACCTTTTCTGGGTGCAAGCGATAAGATGTTGGCGAATTGGCGTTGCAACTCCATCACTATTCTCCCCGAACTTGATTCTGGATCACCAGAATCGACAACATTTCCGCAAGCCCGAGTTGCCGGATCACCTCGCGGCAAAGTAAACTACAACCCCTGCCGACAACCAGCCCATCGGCCGAAATCCACAACAGAGATTGCAGATGACGAAAAACGACAATCAATTCCGCGCCGTTCCTGATCGCCAGGAGATAACCTGGCCTACAATGAATTCAAATCTGTACGCCAATATGAGTAAACCGACGCTCGGTCTGCTATCGAATTTCGTCTAAGGGCTGGAGAGAGATCGTCTTGTAAAGAACAGCCGTGTCCGATGGGACGCTGTATTTTAAAACAATCTCCGCGCGCCCCTCATGATTAAATTCGACTATTGCCTCAAGGGAGATAAAGGCGTCAATCAGCGGTGCTTGGGCCTTCCGTTCGTTGTTTACAAAAATTGTCAACACCTGATTGGGTAATCCCACGCTCCTGGCGTCGATAAGGAGTCTCGATCTGGTATCCGGCACTCCCTCCATGGTTAGTTTGGTCTGGGCGCCCCAGCCCCAGCGAACGCGCGGTAGCTTCCATTGGGGATACGGCCCCTCTTCTTCCCGTAAACCTTCGACCTGACTAAACCGACTAAAGGAGTCGATCGACCTCGTATAGATCAGCGCAGCTCCCTTCGAAAACGGATCCGGAATTCTGCTTTTTAGCTTAAAATGATGACCGTCCTCCTCGATCGTCTTGATCAGCTGCGCACGGAATTCTGGGCTCGCCGTTGGCAGATGAGGGAATACTTCTGTGAAATCCGGCGTGAGGGCGAAGACAATATCCGCTGCGCCGATTCTTCGCCGCTGCTCCTCTAGATCGCCCACCAGTTGGGTATTATCAGAATCGGGAGGCGACAATCCAAGACGATAGTATTCAAACGCCAGAATGCTATAGTTGAGATAAACTGCGGAAGTCGTCAGAAGAAATCTCTTATCACTTGCGTTCGGACCGATCGCATCAAGGGCCTGCCGCACCATTGACCAACGGGACTCGGCATAACGAGCCGGTACGGCCGTAGACGGCCAACTGAACTGCACCGCAGAAAATCCAATAAGCGCCATACAGATCGTCCACCCGACGACGGCAGGAGCTTTCCTATTGAGGATAGTGCTAGCCGCTGCTGCACTCACAAACACAATCGCCGCAAACGGGGAGCCGTGAGGCCCTTTGAAGCTCGGAATCGTAACCGAGAGATAAGTCATCGCGACCAGAAAAACAGCAAGCATGGCGCGCTGAAACAGCTCTCGATCGCTGTGCCAAAGCACAACAAGCGCGCATCCTCCCAAAACAGAGGACGCGTAGAGCCAAGCGCCTAAGAAACTCTGGCCATACGGTCCAGTGAGATAGAAAAGCACATGCTCGGACAGTGGAATCGACCTGACCCAAATAGATGACTCACTGCCGTACGCGGTCGTCCAAATGTACTCAATTACGTGTCGCGCCGCGAATGCATAATATGGCAGCGACAATAGAATACCCGTTCCTAAGGTGAGGAGAGCGGCTACTACAACCTGTTTGAAATTGCCGCGTAACAACGTAGCGAAACTCGCCAGAAAAATCGCGCCACAGAACAGGGCGATACTGAGATGAAACACGGTCGGTTTGGACCAAAGCGCAGCAGCAAGCATAAGCCCGGCCACAATCTGGTCCCGAGGCTCCTCCAACCACCGGCTCCGTGCGACGATAAAGAACGTGCCACACGCCAACAGCAAACCGCAGAACATATCAGGACGAAAGTTCATGATGGTGGCGGTAACAAATGGGAAACCGAGCAAGGCTACTGCTAAGGTACATGTCCGGAAAAACGGAATTTCCTTCGCGAAAGAGAAGAACCAACGAACAAAGAACAGGAACAATATCCCGTTTGTCACAGGCCCAGCCCACGCATTGAGGCCAAACAGCAAAAAGCCGAGGAATGCAAGACCTGTGGAGAGAGGCGCGTGAGGCGGATTAGCGAGATAGGCCTTCAGAACATCAAGAAAGCCGCCATTGTAAAACCTTTGCAGATATTCCGCGCCAGTCAGATAGTAAGAAATATCATCATATTGAGTCGGCAAGGCAAGCGCGCCCGCGCGCATTGATCGATTGACCTGAACGGCGCAGAACACCCCGGTCAAAAGGATAGAGGCCGTCCAGCGTTTTATGTTGTCGATATCCGAAAGGTCGGGCCTTGATAAAGATTGGTCTGCCATCAGGTCCGCGCCCTCATAATCGGCTCAAACAATTATTCCAAGAACTCACGACCTGCTGGGGCGTCTCGCAAAAACTATGGGTCCCTTGGTCGCGTTGCCGCGAGCGAACGGAATTCGGAATAGTTACGAATATAATCGGTGGGGTCGTAATAATCTGAAGCGAACACAAGCAGCATAGCATCCGGGGAATACCGGAACTGGGATCCCCAAATCATCGGCGGCATGTAAACGCCAACGCTCGGACGATCCAGCGTCAATTCTGTCCGATGCATTCCGTCGTCAAGCAAAACATTGCAGGAACCGCGTAAACAGATCAAGAATTGATGACACGATTTGTGAGCGTGTTCCCCCCTCACCTCTCGCGACAGCACATTGAAGACCAAAAAATACCGTTTCGGGGTAAAAGGAATGTCACGCTCATACTCCCCAACGGTTAAGTCGCCCCGCATGTCCTTCACCAGCCGTAGTTGGTGAAGCGTTGCACCACCAACCCCTAGCGAAACAACCGAAAGATCGGATTGAACCTCCACCGCCTCCTTGCGCCCGTTCGCCGGATCGACATCAGTTTCCCGCGTCTGGGTGTAGCCCACAATTCGGGCGGGATTACCGACCACGATTGCATTTGGCGGTACGGAACGCGTAACTACCGCACCTGCCCCAATCATTGCACCTGCGCCAATTTCGATACCAGGCAAGATAGTCGCATTCGCTCCGATTGAAGAACCGCGTCTTAGTACCGTCCGAACCGGCCTCTCAAGATAAGCCTTGCTGCGCGGAAATGGATCGTTCGTGAAAGTAGCGTTCGGCCCGATAAACACGTCATCTTCGACTGTGAGACCATTCCACAGTTGAACGCCACATTTGACGGTGACCCGATCTCCCACGATCACATCGCTTTCAACGAAGACACCGTCGCAGATGTTGCAGTCCCGTCCGAGTTTCGCTCCGGGCAAGATGTGAGCAAACGCCCAGACACGGGTGCCCCCTCCAACGGACGCCGTTTCGCATAATCCGTTGGGGTGAATAAAAACCTCGCTCATGGTCCCCTCCACTATCGCGGCTCGCCCATCGCGTCGCCGCTGCGTCCTTGAAAACTCGTACGCGACTGGACGACGGAGAGCGGACGCTGCTTTGTATTCTCATAGGCACGCCAGGCATAAGAGCCAACGAGCCCGAGACCTAGAGTGTTAAGTGCGCCAAAAAACATGATTGTCACGATCGTGGCGGCGTAGCCGGGCACTTGGATATCACCAAACAAACGCAGCAATAGGATGATCGTCGCGAACATAAATGCGACTGTGGTGCCAAGCAGCCCGACTAGGGTAAGGACCCGAACAGGCAAATCTGTGAATGCGAAAACGCTGTCCAGAAGGTACGTCAACTTCTTAGCAAACGTCCAAGCGCTCTTGCCATGTATGCGGGGCCTGCGTGTATAGCGGACCTCGGCACGCCGGAAACCGAGCCAGAAGATCAGTCCAATTAGGGATGAGTTGGGCTCATTTAGCTTGAGCAATTCATCGCGCACTAGCCGATTGCATCCAAATATGTCGACGCCCCCCTCCGGAATTTCCCTCATAACAAGGCGCCGATAAATGTGCCAAAATAGCTTTGCAGCAGCACGTGACGCCGCAGGATCATTGCGTCCTTCTCGCACGCCGACTGCCACGTCGCATTCATCACCCACCAACAGTTGGAGGAAGGAAAGCAGGATTTCGGGCGGTTCTTGCAGGTCAGCCGCAACCACGCCAAAATAAAGGCCCTGAGCGGCCCCAAGCCCAGTTCGTATCGCGGCAAAAGATCCAAAATTTCGGGAGTGGAGAACCAATTGCGAGCGAAACGACGCGTGGGGCAGCGCGTGCAACAGCAATTCATGGCTTTGATCGGGGCTGTGGTCTACCACAAACACGAATTCGACTGGTATACCGAATTGCCCTTGAGCGCCCTTGCTGATCTTTTCAAACTCAGCGATAAGCCTCGGTACAAATTCGGCGTTGTTGTAAACGGGAATGATAACGGAATACATCAGCCCACCCATGCATTGACGGCGCCGATCACGTAATCCACCTCATCGTCAGTCAATTGAGGAAAACATGGCAGGGTCAGAATGTGCTTCGCCAGTCGTTCTGTCACTGGAAGAGAGATGTTCGTATCCCGGATCACTGCGGGCTGCAGATGATCTGGAATCGGATAATGGACGTCGGTCGCGATTTCGCGCGAGGCGAGATGGCGACCGAGTTCGATAGGATCATCGCAGGTCACGACAAAGAGGTGGGCTACGTACTCCTCTCCACGCGGAGGCGGGCACCTCACACGCCAATTGCTGATTTCCGTCGAATAACGCGAAGCAATTTCCCGACGGCGAATATTCCAGCGATCAAGGTGCGGTAGCTTTGCGCGGAGCACGGCGGCTTGGATTTCGTCAAGTCTACTATTTCGACCTCCGAGACAAGAAATCGAATATTTGCGATCCCAACCGTATTGTCTCAGCAATCGCAAGCGTTCCGCGAACCGGGGATTATTGCTTACTACAGCGCCCGCGTCTCCCAACGCGCCGAGATTCTTAGTCGGATAAAAGCTGAAAGCCGCAACATCGCTCATACTACCAGCTGGTTTCCCATCTCTGCGCGCACCATGTGCTTGGGCACAGTCCTCCAACAACGGAACGGCCGCGCGATCTGCCAACCGGCGGATTGCCTCCATATCATGCATTAGTCCGAATAGGTGCGTAATGATAACGGCGTCGACGAGACCCCGATTCAACAAAGCGGCCAATTCCTCGATGTTCATGAGCTGCGTCTGAGCATCAACATCGACAAAAACGGGCACTGCCCCTACCGCACGAATTGCAATTGCGCTGTACGAACCGGCATTAGCAACGGTTGCCACCCGCTTGTTCTCGCAAACACCTAAGGCGCGTAAGCTTAATTCCAACGCGTCCGTACCGTTAGCGACCGTGACGCAATGAGCAGCTTCGCAATATAGAGCAAACTCTTGCTCGAAAGCCGAACACTCGGCACCGAGGACATACCAACCGCTTCTCAGTACTCTTTCTACAGCTTGAAGCAGATTAACTTCAGGATTAGTGATTTGCCTTTGTAAGTCGTTTGTACCAATCTTCATGGTTTGGGATCCACAACCATCAGCGTCGAATTGTCTGACTGATCGCTGCTAGGAGAATGACCCGATCTAGTCCGTCTTCCGGACCGCCTCAGCCTGGCTGCTTAGGTTCAGGAGCTTAATCAGGTTGGAGGTTCTAGACGGAGCACCATCTCATCGAAAGAGGCGGTCAACGAACTCCTGACGTCATCACCAATCTCCTCCAAAACATCGCGCTGTGACGCAACATCAGTGAAGGAAAGTAGTTCGTCTCACGAAGACGCAGCACTGGGCAGAACATGATCCGTTTATGGCAGCCTCAACCGGCGTTTGTCAATCCGAGCGACCGCAATCGTTTCTCCCTTGCAAATCTACAACCCATTGACCGTAAATCAGGAGGCGCGTTGCGGCCGCGCGTTGCCCGACCGGTATCGATAAGGGCCATAGCCCCTGCTTCCGAACGCATTGAAGCTTATTGCAGGAAGAACGGCCGCCCGAGGTTTGCAGTTCCGTTCTGGCGCCAGGAGGATTGTTTCGGCAACGCAAGCCCGAGTTGCCGCATCGCCCCGAGGCAAAGTAAACTACAACCCCTGCCGACAACCAGCCCATCGGCCGAAATCCACAACAGAGATTGCAGATGACGAAAAACGAGAAGCGCACGGGGTTTTCCGCGCGCCCGGGAACCGAATGATGAAAACAGCGATCGTCGTCACCTCGATCAATCGGCCGAACGCCGCGCTGCGTGCGATCGCGGAAGGCTCATCGTCGCATGGATTCGAATTCATTGTATGCGGTGATACCAAGAGCCCGCCGGATTTCGACCTGAAGGAGTGCCGCTATCTCTCGGTGGAGGATCAGATCAAAACCGGCCTGCATTTTGCGGCGGCCTGTCCGGTACGGACTTATGCGCGGAAGAACATCGGTTATCTCCTGGCGATCGGGAACGGCGCGGAACTGATCGTGGAAACCGATGATGACAACCTGCCCCGGCCGGGATTCTTCGGCTCCCGCCAGCGGATGCAGGAAGTGGCGACGACCGAAGGCGAGGGATGGCAGAACCTCTATCGCTATTTCACCGACGCCAACATCTGGCCTCGCGGTTTGCCGCTCGACATGGTCCAGCGTCCGCTGCCCGATTTCGAAACGCTGGCTGCAAGGCAGGTCGATTGCCCGATCCAGCAGGGGCTGGCTGACGAGAATCCCGATGTCGACGCCATCTATCGCCTCTTGCTGCCGCTGCCCCAGAATTTCCGCCGGGATCGGCGCCTCGCCTATGGCCGGGGCACCTGGTGTCCCTTCAACAGCCAGAACACGACATGGTGGCAAGAGGCCTTCCCCCTGCTCTACTTGCCGATCCATTGCTCGTTCCGGATGACCGACATTTGGCGCGGATTCGTCGCCCAGCGCATCGCCTGGGAGAACAACTGGCACATCCTGTTTCACGAACCGACGATGTGGCAGGAGCGCAATGAGCACAATCTGATGCGGGACTTTGCCGACGAAATTCCCGGCTATCTGCATAACGATCGGATCCGGCTGGCGCTGGAGAAAACCGAGCTGGCCGGCGGCGTCGATAATCTCGGCCGCGACTTGCGCGCCTGTTATGAGACGCTGATATCGCTGGAAGTCGTTGGGGCCAACGAACGGCCGCTTCTCGATGCCTGGCTGTCGGACCTCCGCGCAACAGGTGGGCTGGCGCATGCTTAAGTCGCTCGCCATGGAGACCGCTGCGTCGACCGCCCCTCGCCCGTTGCGGCTGACCTTGTGTCTTCTCACTTGGAACGAGATCGACGGCTGTCGGCACGACGTGCCGAAATTGCCGCTCGATCAGTTCGAGGAGGTATTCGCGGTCGATGGCGGGAGTAACGACGGCACGGTCGAATACCTTCGATCCCTGGGGATCACGGTCCATCAGCAGTCCCGCCCCGGCTACAATCAGGCCTATCACTGCGCGTTCGACAAGTGCACCACCGACGCGCTCATCCTGTTTCATCCCAAAGGCGGCATCGATCCCTCCTCCGTGACCCGGTTTCGTTCCCTGCTGGCGAACGGCTATGACCTGGTGATCGCGAGCAGAATGGCGCGCGGCGCCCGCAACGAGGAGGACGACAGCCTCTGGCGGCCGCGCAAATGGTTCGTGCAAGGCCTGGGGCTTCTGAGCTGGCTGCTGTGGGGCCGAAGGGGTCCGGTCATCTGGGACCCGCTCCACGGAATGCGGGCGATGCGCCGCGAGCGTTTCTGGGCTATCGACCCCCTCCCCACCGGCCTATCCATCGATCTCGAAATGGTCGTGCGCTCCTATCGCCTCGGCTTCAAGGCCACGGAATTTCCCATTGTCGAGAATGTGCGGCTTGAAGGGAAAACACACTTCGCCGCGTTGCCAACGGGTAAACGGCTGTTGGGATATATGTGGCGAGAATTGAAGCGAAAAGCCTCGTGAAAGGCTCGTTTCGAGCCGTCGCTCAGAACAAGCCCTTCGCTGCAATTACCTCTTTGAATTCTTGCCAATGATTGAAGGTCGTTACGCCACGCGGATCATTGGCGGAGTACGGGTTTTTTCTCTGGTCGTATAAAACGACGATCGAGGATGTCGGCACGATTCGAGGCGGCAATCCGTTGACACCATTTCCGAATAATTTGACGTGGTCGGCATCGACATTTTCCCAACGGTACGCCGAAAAATTAGCTGCGCTAAATACAATCGCGTGTTGAGCCTCCCACCAATATCCCTGAAACGCACTCTCAAAGATCTCTGATACTCCGGGTCTGAATGCGACGCTATTAAGGTCCTCTATTATCGGTCTCCTGGTCACATCCAAGAAAGCGTCACTTATCAGCAGGAGATTTGCGCCCGGTCCCTTCGCTGTTAGATTCAATTTAACTACGTTCCAAACGTGCTGATCCTGAGAACGGACTCCGGGTAACGCAACAAATTGCAACAGCATCCAAAACGATAGGCTAACTGAAAAGGCCACAACGGCCGGTCCGATGCCAAACACGGCGCGCACCCGCGGTGTAAGCAAAGCAATGACGAGCGTCATGACACAAAGCGTGTTTGGTACGTAGCCGTATCGCCTCGGCAGCCACGGCGAAATCAGTCCGGTCAGCATGGAATGTGCAAATAAAACGCCGAAGCTGGCAACACAGATCACCGCAATTCCGATCGCGGGCCGGACACTTCCCCCGGGCCAACTTCGCTTTGCAGCCGCCGCGCCGGCGACAATAATCACAACGACGAGAATGGACCCCGCTCCTGAAAACTTCAGAAGTTCGATAATCTGATCGGTCATTCCGGGAAGAAGCGTTCCAAGCCAAATACGGACCCGTACAAGAAATTCCAGGGTAGTCGGAGCTGCAAACGTGAAGCGGGTAGGGCCAGATTGATGCCCTACGATAAATAGCCACGTCAGCCGATGAGCAATGACGGCACAAACAACCGCGGCGATCGGCACACCCGCATCAACAATGCGCTGCTGCTTCGAGCGACTCTCCGCTGTTACCGCGACCAGGAATAGCAGCAGACACGAGGCGATAAGGTGCGCCTCGCCGGTTAACGCGATGGCGGTGCCCAGGAAGAACGAAACGACGCGATACCTGAGAGTAAGGGCACAAAGAATGGTGATTTGATAGGGAAGAATCTCATAGGAGTAATAATGGAAGCAGAACGTCACTAGAAATACCGAGAAAACCCAAACTGCCCAGGCAAGGCCGGCCTGAAGCTCATCGGCACCGACCCGTACGAGCAGTCTGGCAATCCCGTAGCCTGAAGCGATTTGGGTAACGACGATGAAGATCGCATAGGGAACGGCGTGAATTCCGAATGCTTTCCACAGCGAGAAATGGATCAGTCTCGATAAGCCATACAGACGATACTCATGAGGAGCGAGGTCAAGATTTAAAAGAATGTGACGGACAAGGCTCCATCCCGATAAAGAGGAATTCAAATTTTTGAAATATCCAACAAGATAGAGATCGTCAAAGGCCAAAGTGGCGTTAAATGCGCTTACCGCTACAACGACAGCTGATAATCCGAACACAAGCACATACTTCAGCTTGATCGGATCGCGAAGGAATTTCATGCACTCGCTCATTTGGACAGAATAGGCTAGTTTCTCATGCCATAGCAGAGCAAGAAAACAAAGGCGGCCCAAAAACGGGCTTACATGCCGTCGGTCGTAGATATAGAGAATTTGCCACGCATTTCGACATGAACTTGTCGATTGCCACGGTCGAGGCAGGCGAAAGAAGACCAGATGCGCCGGTAACAAGGCAGCGCGCCGCTAGATAGGCCGCTTCCCCGTCGATCACCGACTGCCACAGCTCTCCCGCAATTTCAACCGCGGACGATCGAACGATAGCGCGACCTGATTGCAATCGTCGCAACGATCCCCTGCGATTTCCAGCGAACCCTTGAGGGAAACGACAGGCATCAGGAACTACTGTCTGCGGTGTTCGAAACGAGGCTGAGCAAAGCCTTACGCTCGTTCTGGCTTTCGAGCGGCACACGAGGCATCCCGCACGAAGCTGGCCGACGCCTCAGGAGGCGCCAGCGTTGGCGAAATTGAAGTTATTTATCGGCGTGACGGAGCGGCAGACTGCTGCTCTGAGATAGATCATCCCAGAAGGAAAGAGTGATGCAGGAAGCCGTTCGGATCCGGATTCGAGTTAGCTCCTGCCACTCCGCCATCATGAGGGGCAAGGTCGATTAGCGGGGTATGGTTCCCATCAACGGCCCCTGCGAAGAGCGATTGCAGCGCGGTGGCATGGGCAAACTGCGCGGAGATATCCGGCGAGTTCAGATCGGAATGGATCCCGATGCTGGCGGTATGCGTACCTGACGCCAGATTGAAGGCAAAATTGTCGTTCACACCATCCCATGCATTGGATGACGCTTGCTGGGCCACCACGCCCATCGACTGCCCCGATTGCGTCGTGGTGAGGTTGGCATTGGCGGCAATCGTCCACCCTGCACTCACCGAGCCTGTGTAGACATTCGCGGTGAAACCGTTGCCCGTGGAAGTCCATTCGGTGAACTGGTGCGTGGTGTTGTTGAGCCACAGCAGGTCTGCCTTGCCATCCCCGTTGAAGTCACCGGTGCCCGCCAAGGTCATGCCAGCGCCAGCTGATCCGACGAAGACATTCTTCGTAAAGCCGTTGCCCGTGGATTGCCATTCCGTGAAGGTCGAGCCGTTTTGCCAGATCAGGTCCGCCTTGCCGTCCCCGTTGAAATCGCCGGTACCAGCCAGCGTCCAGCCGGCGCCGACCGCGCTAACGTAAACGTTTTGCGTGAAGCCGCTGCCGGTCGACTGCCACTCCGTAAACTGACCGGTGGCACTATTAAACCAGATCAGATCGGCCTTGCCGTCGCCGCTGAAATCACCGGTTCCTGCCAATGCCCAGCCGGGACCGACCGCGCTGACGTAAACATTCTGGGTAAAACCGCTGCCGGTCGATTGCCATTCCGTGAACTGGCCAGTTGCACTGTTCAACCAAAGCAAATCAGCCTTGCCATCGCCGCTGAAATCGCCTGTCCCGGCGAGCGCCCACGCCGCGCCAACCGCGCTCACATACACATTCTGTGTAAAGCCCGAGCCGGTCGCCTGCCACTCTGTAAATTGATGCGTAGTGTTGTTGAACCAGAGCAGGTCGGCCTTGCCGTCGCCACTGAAATCCGCTGCTCCCGCCAAGGCCCAGCCGGCGCCTACAGCGCTCACATACACATTCGGCAGGTAGGTGCTGCCGGTCGACTCCCACACCGTGAACTGGCCCGTACCACTGTTGAACCACATGATATCGGCGGTCGGCCCGATCACCGTCCCCGCGGCCGAGGTCAAATGGAATCCCAACGCGTCCATCTGCTTGAGATCGACCGTCGTCAGCTTCTGCAGAGTGGTGCCGCTGTAGAATTCGTTGAACGGATCGTTCGGTCCCTGGATGCCGCTGTTGAGGAAATCGCTGGAGTCGGAGGT
>Ga0105237_10007791_pt1 | contig 11681 bp, 7 predicted proteins | sample KBSC24metaG_FD_81520 | JGI IMG/M metagenome (GOLD analysis project Ga0105237, IMG submission 81520) | Corn rhizosphere microbial communities from Kellogg Biological Station, Michigan, USA - KBS C2-4 metaG | ecosystem: Host-associated > Plants > Roots > Rhizosphere > Soil | place: Michigan, USA... | reverse complement strand
GTGTATAGAGGAATGTAACCAAGATTCTTTACATCCAATCCTACCGACGCCCAAAATTCGGGCGCAGCAGCATTTTCAGTATCAATCAAAACACCATATCCACCCATCTTTTGAGTTTCGGCTAGAATGTGGGCACAAATCAAACTCTTACCGGCCGCTTCTTGTGAACTTAATTCAACAATTCTTCCGACTGGCAAACCACCCTTCTTTCGATTTGAAATTGCCAAATCCAAAAGAGTAGAACCCGTAGAAATCCAATCCGTAACCATTGAAGGGTCTTCTTCTTCATCCAAGAAGTATGCCACTTTACTACAATCAGCCGATGCCTTATTCAACGCTTTATGCACCAACTCTGCAAGTTCACTGCGTTCAAGTTTTTGAACCTTAGTTACTTCGCCATCAATGTGATTAGATTTTCCTTTTGCCATAAAAATATTTTTAGTACTAACTAAGTCAGGCTACACCGTTTGATGTAGCCTGACAAGTTATTTTATTTGTTTATTCAAACTTACTTCTTCGCTGGGAAGATGTTTGCGAATGCTGCCTCGAAGTCTTCAACACTTGCCGCTTTCTTGGCCTTTTGAGCCGTAGGAGACACATTTGAAGTTTGGGCAACTACTTCCGTAACCTTTGCGGCCGGAGCGGCTGCGGCGATGGCTTCCTCTGTTGGCAGAGTTACACCACTGTCGTCGTCATCATCTGCGGCAACTGGTGCCGGCTGACGTGTTGGAGCAACGGTAGCAGTTCTTTCTGCGCCTCTCGGAGCGGAACCTGCAACTACACCATTACGTTCGTTTTCCAACTTAATCTCAAGAGCAGCAGCCAATTCCTCATAGGAGGCCGGCGTATAGATATCAAAGATATCAGGCTGATTCTTGGTGATTAATTCCAAAATTTCTTTCACTTTTGGATGTTCAGGGTCAATCACTGGACGATTCTTAGGTTTGATAAGAATCTTCGTTTCAGGGAAATCCTTCTTGGCATCTTCTGCCGTTGTGAAATCCACTTGAATATCATGACCGTTTACCAAATCTGTGATGTCGCCGTATTCTGGTTCATCAAGAGCGGCAATAAGTTGTTCATATACTTGAACACCGAATCCCCAAAATTTGACACCTTCTTCTTCCTTACCACGAACGATAATAGGAACGTAGGTTCTCAACTTTGGTTGCATCTTGCGACCCTTGAGCCAAGTATCCTTGACTTTTTCGAGTCTGTTTGCCAATTCAACAATTGGGTCTGGCTTATTCTTACTGGCGGGACTAAGATATGAAATCTTGTCACCGTTGAAATCATAATGCCATTTCAATTCAATGAAAGGGAAATCTGGTGAGTATTGGTTTGGAACAATTCGAATGACTTGTCGGCCTGACTCAGGCTTCCAAATGAATTGTTTGATTTTTGCTTGGGCTTCCGTTGGAGCCTTCTTTGCACCTTTTTTGTTCTTGTCGAACGAAGCGAGTTTTGTGCGAACTCTGTCCATGTTTAATGCCATAATTATTTACCTTTTGTGTTAATTAGTAATTAGTTTTAAGTCAATCATTAACTACATTGTTAAATCTTGTCTTGTTACTAATAAGTATGAACGATACATGGAAGTCGTTCAAAAATCAACCTATAAAAAGTCAAAAAAGTTTTTATTTTTTTGGCGTTTTCTTAATTGAGTATTTCTAAAATCTCTATAGGAATGATGCGAATTGAAGGTGTTCCCGTAATAATTAAAGAATTAGTATAGTGTTCCCAATTGACAGGAAACTTTCTATCAAACACTCCACCATTTTCGTCTTTTATGATTTGATTCATAGCGTTCAGAGTGTAAAGAGTGTTAGTCTGTTTCTTTCTGTGGATTGAAATAGTATTCGGGAATTTCGGAAATTCTCGTCCTTCACAGGCAATGTTGTATGTGATGAATACTTCTTTTGGAGCATTTACGTTTGTGAAAACAAAAAATTTGTTGTTATTTACAACATAAAATTTTTCAATGTCTTCTATCGTATTTTTGAATGATGCTACCAAAGAGAACGTGCAAAGCAGTTGTCTCTTATCGTTCATAATTTTAACTTCTCCTTTATTTCTTCCATTATATGCGGAGCATTATACCGAACGAATTCGGCTACTTCTTCCAACATATAATCATCACCTTTTAAAATAGTCTTGATAGCATTTTTATCTGCCTCTTTTTCGGCAGGCGACTTTTGTGGTGGTGGAGGCAAATCGGTTGGTTCCTTTGCAGGTTCGTCAGTTGGGGTTGATACTGGCGTCTGTTGTGGTGCGGCTGTGGTTTGTGCTTGAACAGGTTGTGCGGACACATCACCATCAGGAGAAGGTGTATCTGTGGCCTGTGATACAGGCAAACTTGTTTTTGGTTGTGCTGGAGCCGGTTCTTTTTTATCACTTTCACCGGCTTTTGGTGTTGCTGGAGCAGGACTTCCGCCACCACCAAACAAATTTGATTGTCCCTTTGTTGGGTCTTTTTCGAAATGGGTTCCTCGTTTGATTGCCTCGGCTTTATATTCTGGTGTAGGAAACGTTACCAAGATTCCCTTGGCATTGTATGCCTGTCTTTCAGGATATTTGCCTTCTAAAACACGATTCGAGAATGAACGCACAGATTCTTCATCTAATCCTTTATTGGAAAGATACTCACGAAGAGCATCCATATGTGCATCTTCTTCTATACTGAACATTCCATTACTTACCCTCTCGTCCAACGAAACGTCATTTATGATTTTTTCTAGTAATTTCTTATTCATACAGTTACTTATGTATAAATATTGGAAAAATCTCCAAAATCAAGGATAGATTTGCGTAAGTGTGTTATATGAATCGCCCATATAAACTTTAATTGGAAAGCGATTGCACATTTTCATTATTGACATGATTCTTTCCAATACCTCTTTACCGTCTGATTTATGAAAATCAAACAGCAATGAATCGTATGTGTATAAGACCGCTTTGGTTTTTTTGTCTCTCAAATACTGATTTACCACTTTGACCGCCGACATTGATACTTCGGTTTCCGTGGCCTGTAGAATGTAGTTAAAAAGTTTGTTTTTATTGCCATCTTTTAAATGGTCATTTGAAATAATTCTTTTAAAACTTGGGGTAAAGATAAATCCATCCTTTTTGAATTCGTTCCAATACTTGTCAATGAATTGATTCAAACTACTAAAGTATTTTATACCTTCATATCTTTCTTCTACGCCGCCGTAAAGTTGACGCATTGTTATACTTTTTATTTCTTCCAAATCATATTCAGTAATTTCTCTATGAAAATATAATTCACCAAGATACTTGTAAATGTCTTCTTCAATTGACATTTTAAAATCAACAAGATTACATATTATTCGTGGATGAAATGCAGAATAGTCTATCAATACCATTGTTCCATCTTCTCCGTGTCTTGATACAAAACAACTTCTGGCACCATTATCCTTATTCAATGCAGCATAATTTACATTATCAAAATGGTTACTTGGTCTTCCTGTGCTTGTATAAATGTTGTATTGACTATAAACCAATCCATTAGGATTTATTTTAGCATCAAAATGTTTTTTAAAACAATCTCCATTTACATAAATTCCATTTGATTCAAGTTCGGCCAAAGTTTCAATAACAATCTCATTTTCTTTTTTAAATCCTTCGTCAAGAAGATTTGTGTCGGTCTGATAGTATGATTCACAAATTTTTTCAAATACTTCTTTGTGTTTTAACAAAGGAACTACTTTATTCAAATCGCCACAATCACGTTTGCTTCTATAAATGAATCTATGTGCATTGGTTTCAAGAAGTTCTTCATCAATTGTTTCACCGGTTTTAAGATGTTTCCACAGATTAAAATCCAAAAGATTTTCTACAGGCAAGAGTTGCAAAAAAGATTTTTTATCGAATACCCACTTTTTTTCTTCAAACCCATTCAAGTCAGCAATAAACGTGTCTTTATCTACAACAGAAGAACAATCGGGATGATTAAAAGACACACAAAACGTCTCATTATTGATTGTATGTTTTATAAATACCAAAGAAACGTCCGTAGCACATGGATGTAAAAATTCATCGGATGGTATTGCCCACAATACAATTGGAACATACCTACAACTCTCTATGAACTTTTTATAACTCTCAACCATTATGGATATGATAAGAGTCCAAGGTCAAAATGTCAATTTGATTGTGTTGTTGAATCAGGCAACCAACCGTTGATAGTATTTGGGTTGTTGATATATGGCCCCTTTAATTTATTCTTAATGTAACCCCTCAATGGCAGTGGTTGGGCACGTATGGTCGTTTCCCAATTACCGGCTTCAAGTGTCTGATGAACGTCGGTAATACGAAAAACAATATTTCTATCGCTGTATGGTTCTGGCAAATTTCTTACAAGGAAGTATTGGAATGTCCTTAAACCACCGATACCTTGCAATGTCAATTCAAGAATAATTCCTGGCTGAACGGCACAATATCTAGGATTGTTGTCCGTATCATCATCTGCAACCAACAACCTCAACAATTGTTGATTTGGCATTACCAACTTAACAATTTCAGGCATATCCTTCGGTGTGCCTGATGGCGGAGAGTCAAAACGTCTATATGCGTTCAATGACATCTGTAAAGAGCCGTCGTCGGATTTTGAATTGATGGTTTGAACGGTTCTCACCAAATCTCTTTGTTGTTCATTTGCAGTCTGTCGTTTGTCTAAATCGCCTGGGTCGCCTTGTGCTTTGTCTTCTGGCGTTCCTATCACAGCATCTCTAAACATATAGTCTAACAAATCATTCTTGTCAATGTATTGATATTTAGAATTTTTATTATTGGTAGAACCGTAAATTGTTCTCGTTGCTTGGGCATCTGACAACACAGGTCTAAATTTCAAAGATTTAATGATGCTGTCTGCGTCACCATAATCAAAAGAATAAACTGTGTCCTGTTGTTGGTCTAATGCATATTTTCCGATATACTTTTTATCGGCAATAGTCATAACACCATCAACTTCAACCAAGGCCAAATCCCAAAAACCATCAGACGCATCCATCAATACTTGTAATATTGCTCTATAAATGTCTGGATATGAAGCGTTATTATCATCTTCCACGGCATTTTTTAATGTGCTGAATGAAATGTAAATATTTGATAACAAACCAGACCAATCTTTTTCCAATTTATTTCCAGCCAATCCTCTTGGACTTACAGGCAAAGGCGCATCTGATGTAAATTGTGAAGGAAAACTGAATGATGTCAATGGATATTTAACGTTTGAAGTTATCTCAACATATCTGTATCTATTGTAATTTATGATTTCATCCAAATCATCACGATAACACACTCCACCATTTTGATTGTTTTGAATTGGTAAAGATTGAAACAACACGTCTCTCAATTTCAAATTTTGTTTATTGTCGCCAACCGTGATTGGTTTCAATACTTGATAGGTGTATGGTTTTGTCGGGTCGGCCTTATACTGTCCACCTGCATTATCTATGATACCAATGTTACCGTATAGAAACTTTGGTGCTTGATAATTAGGTATAAGAACTTTTGGGTCGCATGAAATTAAATTAGGATGGGCACCAATAACAGCATTTTGAATATCTACTTCAAATGACTTATTACCTTTTTTTGCTCCACTAGGAACCGCAGAATAATGATTGAGAATAGCAACCACCATTCCCATGTTAATCCAAAAGTTATCTGGGTCATTATCTTTAATTTTTTTATCAAAGTCGCCATCTTTTGGTGGCCCAAATAATTCATTGTTGTAATATGAATCATTATCTGGATTTGGGCCAGATGGTCTTCCTGCAAATACACCAAATACGTGTGGAAGTCTCATACCAATCTGTTCAGGAGTTCCTTCCGTCAACAATGGATTTAAAATATCATACCAAATACCGTTCTTCGGGTCTCTTTGTAAAAGACCTAATGCCGTTTTATTTACTACAGGAGCAGATGTTACCAAGGTTTTCAAATTGATAAGAATGTTTCCATCTTTATCATTTAAGAAATCTCTTATTGACTTGAATATACCATTCTTATTTGAATCGGTTTGATTGGCAACAGACAATCCATAATCTTTGGCTATACCAGTGTATAATCTGTCCTTTGAAGTAATTTCAGTTGTGCAAATAATTTTATTACCTTCAATACTCCAATTGAAATTTGTAATAATTCCATAGATAACATCATAGTTACCATGCGATTGAATAATATTGTCGGTGTATAACGGATAGGCATTATCCCACAAACTCTGCATCTTTCCAATGTCTCCTAAATTTACAAGAGATTGAACGTTATAATGATTCCATCCCCATTCGACCATACAAGTGATACCAGGAACAAGAAAATATGGAGTCATGTAAACTAATTGTTTCCAAGAAAAACACACCCACTCTATCTGAACTCGTCTTAGTAATTCTTTTTGAACTGTAACTTCAAGTCTTGAAATTTCAGGCGCTGGGACGTGGATTGGAAAATTGCCTAACTCTCCTGCTGGAGCCTTCAAAGAATTTTCAATGATGTGTGGCTTTCCAAAATTGCCATTTGCGTAGTCACCGGGAGTATATCCTATTACTTGTTGTTGTGCTCCGCCAACAGTTGAAGGTGGTGTAAATCCATAAGTATCATAAAATCCCTTGCCGCTGTAAAGAACAAATCTTTGATTATCACAAATTGGATTTCCATTTTGGTCTAATTGAACAGGAACTCTTGGATGTCCGGCACTATTTGAACATACACGAATCCAAGAAACCATCGGGCCTTTATAGGTATTCCAATCGCCGCCATTTTGACCCCAGTTTGCCTTGTTTGCACCAATGAAATTGAAACTCCTGTTGGTCTTTCTTCGATTTAACTCGGCTTGAATTTCACCAGGAATGTTGGATGGTTGCCACGGTATAATTGGTGCAGGCATAACTTATTTATTCAAATTATTGAATTGGACTATTATGGCATTAATATTTGCTGGAATTCTCAATTGTAAACCAGGCGGAACACTCATTCTACCTTTACCAAGATTATTAGCCAAAGCAATCACCCACCACAAAGTAGGGTCGCCATAATACGTATAGGCAAGAGTATCCAAGTAATCTGTCTCATTGGATATAATAATAGCATCACTGCCTTGTGCCTCAATTATAGGATATTTGGTGGTCTTATAAACTCTTTTACCATCCCATCTTTGAATTACTTTTGTTGAATCGTATCTTTTCATGGTGATAATGTTAATGAAGTTCCGTTTCCACTTGTTATAGTATTTGTTTCAGATAAACTACTATTTGGTGTGGCAAATTGTGGTGGCGCCATTATATCACCGGCAGTAGTTGGTTTTGATGTCAATTCAAATTGTTTTGTTGATGCTTGTGTTGTGTTAATATTTGTAGTTGACGTAGCAGATGCTATTGATTGTTGTGTCATAGCATTAGGTGATGTTATAGCATTTGGTGAGCCTGGAGCATTCCATTCAACGAAATTTTGATGTAATGTCGTAGGAGCAGGCAAGAACGAAGTATATGGGTCATTCGAGGTCAAGAATCTGTCCGCAGAACTTGACAATTCCCAATCGTCAATACGAGGTTCGTGACCAAAATGAGAACCACCAACGATGGCTCTTTCTTTTTCAAGTAAGTTACAAGTGATTGCAATTTCGGCTTCTCTTGGAAGTTGACCGTAATTTTTACCGATTGATGGTGCAGTAATCAATCCATTCAAATAACTCCATCCTTGTTTTGCATTAATTTCATTCAAGGTTTCCCATGAAGCATCATCAGGAATATTTACGTTAATTGATGTAATTACCATAGGTTGAAATTTATACAAATCACCAATAGTCAACATAAACATTGGAGGAACAATGAATCTGTTAAACTTCTGATTAACATTTTGTCCTGTTGTATAGTTCGATGGTTTGACAGCACTTGCCAAATAGTTGATTTTCTTCCAAGAAGGAAGAAGTTCTCTAACACTGTTAATTACCACGTTAAATGTGAATGACAATGTTCTACTAAATCCGTTGTATGAATACAATTGGTCAGAACGTCCGATGAAACGAAGTTCATCCCAAAATGCCGTATTACCTTCTGATATACCTTTTACGGTTGCTCTGAAAGGTATGAATTTAGAATTGACTACATCATAGAAAAAGAAAGCAATCAAATCGTCATCATATGGCTTCCATTCAGTCCAATTACCATACACCGCAGCCACATTTTCGTCATTAATGGTTTGGTTATTAGGAAGGATGCCCAACATATTTATACCATCAGACTTAAATGTTGTTGCCATTCTTAAACTTGTTCCATCAACTTTTTTGAATAAATCATCAATTGCCTTTGGAATTGTCTTATCTACAACACCTGGAGAACCATATTTGTATTCTTGACGGGCACTATTCTGACCTGTGTTCAAGTTCAAATCTTTGATATTGGTTATCTTGTTATATCCCATATTGGCTTTGTCCGTCAACAATCCAGATGGTAATAGACCAGATAATACCGCCGATGTAGCATTATACGTTGTGCTAAGTTGGTTGATTCCTTGAACTACATATGACAATTGTTTATTCATTGTCGCCACTTGTTCATTATTTGGGTCTGATAATTTGGTTATATACGTTTCGTCGGCTTTTATGTAATCGGCAAAATTAACCAACATATCAGAGTTGGTATATTGTTGGTCTTTTGCTGGGAAAATTGAATCTGTATATTTATTTCCTTTTGCAGATGGAGGATAACCTACGGCCATGTTATTACCCAAATCATTAGGTATCGTGGCAGTAATTCTATTGGCTACCTTATCATATTGAAAATAAGGAACAATTATGTTATTAGTAAGAATTTGCGGAGTAGGCCATAGTTTAAACATTCCGCCTGGTCTGTTGCCAGTGTTTCCATTATACCAAGGTTGGAACCAATAAAACATTGCAGTTGTTCCAAATTGTAATGTATATTGTGTTTTACTATTATACATCAAATCTGCGGCTTGTTCATCGGCTCTATATGTTCCAGGAGATTTTGGAGCACTACCAAAAAATGCTTTGAAAGATGACCCAATAGTAGATAACAATCCACTAAGACCCAAACTTGTTCCGGTTGATTGAGTTGCACCCCAACGTTGTTTCAATGCTACTAACGCCGTATTAGCGTCACTACCACGAATCAAACCCTTACCTTGACCTTTTGCCAAAGATGGCAACGCCCCATCACCAACCGTGCTTTTTGGTGTTTGAAATCCGTTTGTTAAATTAATACCAACCGTTGATGTTACTGAATTTGCCAATCCTAATAATCCACCTTCTATGTGTCTTGTTGGAAGATTGCCTATTCCTAAAGTCAATGGTTGAACCGTTGCCAAAATTGGGGACAAAGGATTGTAAATACGAGTTTCGTCAAATGGAGCAGTTCTTTGAACTGCCGCTTGAGTTATCAAGAATTGAACGCCCCACGATGAAATCAAAAACTTTGAAACACGAACTATATCATTGATTGAATCTTGATTGATATTGGCAATATTTGCCAAACCCTTTACCGATTCTGGTAATTTAGTAAAGGCAGAATTTTGAAATTCATCAATGTATGTGTAAACAAATGGTTGTTGGTCTGATAATATGCCGCCCAAAATACTATCATTGTAATTAGTGAATGGACTATACTTGTGATAGATTTGATGTGCGTTGGAATTTAACAGCAATTGCAATTTACCAGGTGCCGGCCCCAACGGATAGTTAGGTGGCACATTATGTAATTTAGGTGGAAAATTTGACAATCTTACCACGGTTATTGCTGGATTAGGCATATGTTAATAAGTATTACGTCAATTGACCTGTGTAGGCTAATCTTCTACCGACTGCGGAATCTAATTTTTGACTGTCAATGTAAACATTTGCCGTTAAAGCACCATTCTTCATATCAGACCTCAAAGAATTAATAGCATCAACGATTGCCATCATTCTCTTTGCCATATCATCGCCCATACCATTGACGGCATCAGATACATTTGCGTTTGCGGCCTTCTTAGAATCAACTTCGGCTTTAGGTCTTTCAACTGTCATTGTTGCTTTTGCTTCGGGGCCAGCCGCAGCACCAACATTTTTATGACCAAAGAAATTAGATACTATTGGCAATCCTTTTATAAAGTCCCACGCTTTTGTAAATGGGGAGATTAATGCTTTAACAATTAAAGACTCAACTGCCATGATACCATCCAAAATCATCAATCCCAATTGTGATGGAGAGTTACCTAAGAACGTGCTCTTCAACCAATCCCAAGCCTTTACAAATGGGAATTTAATTGCATTGTAAACTGCTTCGCTAACAGCCACAATTCCCTTCAACAACATATTTGGAAGACCAAAAAACAAATCGTTAATTGTATCCCATAATGCCATGAATATAGCACCGATTGCTTTAGGAATATTTTTCAATGCACCTAAAAATCCTGTATTTGCCATATATGAAGCATCATTCATCAATCCTTTTATTCTTAAAAAGATATTGTAAGCAAACAATAGAGGTATCAAAACTCTAGCAAATACCTTGCCGATTTTTCCTACCCACTCCAACGTTTTACCAACACTAAAATTGATTTTACCGATAAATTCGATTACACGTTTTATAGGTGAAACAATTGTTTCCCACAATCCTTTGAATGACATTGCTTCTTTACCCATGAACACCAAAACTTTATTGATGCTTGAAAATATTTTAAAAATTCCATATAAAATACCGGCAGGTATGGCAATGTATCCTACCCACTTTAACCATTCACCGTTTATCGAATTCAATACTTTTGCAATGCCAGTTAATACCACAGCAATTGCTGGTAATACTGCTTCACTTATCTTTGCTAAAATACCACTCCATGCTGCAGATATGGCTTTCATTGCGGCTTGATTACTCATTTGAGTAATTTGGTCTTTTGCCATCTTCTCATAGTTTTTTGCCGTTTTATCATTGGCACTCAGCATCTTCTCATATTCCCTATACTGTTTTCTCTGTTCTTCGGTCATGTGAGATTGTAAAGCCTGTCTTTCTCTATCGGATTGAACCATGTTTGCTATTTCTCCGGCAGATTTACCTAAAGATTTTGCTATGGCTTCTTGTTGAAATGGGTCAAGATTTTCAAAATTTGTTTCTTTGGCAATCTTTAAAATTTCATTGTTAAGACCTCTTATATCTCTATGATATGCCAATTCACGGGCTTTTTGGAGATTGATTGATTTACCCAATAAAACACTGGCTTCCATTTCACTCTTAACACTTTCAGTAAAGTTTAACAGTGAAGAAGAAGATTTTGTAGCAGACATCAAACTTGTCCCTAATCTCTTGGCTTCAATTGCCGCTTTTACAAGTTCTAATGGATTACGTGATAAAAATTGATAACTATCTTGAGACGCTTCCGCGACATCATTCATTACAGCATCCAAAGGAACTCCGGCAGCAGCCGACATATGTTGTGCAAAAAACATCATGTCTTTTTGGGCCGCCAACGTAGAGTTACTAACCATCGCCATCGTCTTCAAAAATTGAGCCGATGTTTTTGTAGAAATTCCAAGTTGGGCTTGGAATAGTGCCATATTTTCTACGACACCTTTAGTAGCATACTGTGAAGAACCTAAAGCCTCTGCAATACCCAAAATTGAACCGTAAACGTCCTTGGCAGATACACCAAGTCTCATATAGTTGATTGCTATG
>Ga0105237_10007790_pt1 | contig 11681 bp, 6 predicted proteins | sample KBSC24metaG_FD_81520 | JGI IMG/M metagenome (GOLD analysis project Ga0105237, IMG submission 81520) | Corn rhizosphere microbial communities from Kellogg Biological Station, Michigan, USA - KBS C2-4 metaG | ecosystem: Host-associated > Plants > Roots > Rhizosphere > Soil | place: Michigan, USA... | reverse complement strand
GGCTCGACGGCAAGCTCGTGCAGACCTGGAAACCCGGCGGCGATCAACCGCTCAAGAGCATCGAGATCGCCGATACGGGAGCGCTGCAGAGTCTATGGACCACTCGCGTCGATGCCTCGACGCTGCTCGAATCGCTGCCCGGCCCGATCGTTTCTCTCGGCCAGTTCGAAGACGTCGGCGGCGCGTGGCCACGCACATGGACGGCCAAACACGACGGACGCTATCAATTGCGCCTCGGCTACGAAAACAAACACGGGCCGATCAACACGGGCGTCACCGCGGCGGTGAAACGATTCGCGATCGATTGCGACAGCATGCCGAAACAGACTGTGCCGATCGTGATGCCGCACAGCGTTGCCAAGGATCTTTCCACCGCCGCCGTGTTCGAGGCGAAGGTCGGGAGGAAGTGCACGTTCGCTCTCGAACAGGGCTTCAACATGAGTTTCCTGTCGCGCAACAAGCTCTACACCGGCGAGCAGGGCGGCGAAGGCGGTCCGGTCAACGAGGCCGAGTACGGCGAGTTGCGCATCGTGCCGATGAAGTAGCCGGAAAAAGCATGAGCCAAAAACCATCGTTGACCTTCTGGCAAATCTGGAACATGTGTTTCGGATTTCTCGGCATCCAGTTCGGTTTTGCCCTGCAGAACTCGAACGTCAGCCGCATCTTCCAGACCCTGGGCGCGAGCGTCGACGACATTCCGGTGCTATGGATCGCCGCGCCGCTGACCGGCCTGATCGTGCAGCCCATCGTCGGCTATCTGTCCGATCGCACGTGGACGCGCCTGGGCCGGCGCCGGCCGTATTTCCTGGTCGGCGCGATCCTCGCCACGCTCGCCCTGTTCGCGATGCCGAATTCGCCGACGCTGTGGATCGCCGCTGGCTTGCTCTGGATTCTCGACGCCTCGATCAACATCTCGATGGAGCCGTTCCGCGCGTTCGTCGGCGACCAGTTGCCCACGCAGCAGCGGCCGGCCGGCTACGCGATGCAGAGTTTCTTCATCGGCGCCGGCTCGATCGTCGCCAGCGCGCTGCCGTGGCTGTTCGCGCATGTCGGCATCGCCAACACCGCGGCGGCGGGGTTGGTGCCCGACACGGTCAAGTACTCGTTCTACGCAGGCGCAGCCGTGCTGTTCGGCGCGATCGCCTGGACGGTGTTTTCCACGCGCGAATATTCGCCCGACGCGCTGTTCGACTTTTTCGACGCGACGCCAAACGCAGAGTCTCCCGCACTGAGCGCCGCGAAAATCGGCACGACCGGCTTGATCTGGACGCTCGTGGGCGCCGGCTTCGCCGCCGTGGTCTGGTACCTGCAAATCGACAAGCAGCTCTATCTGATTGCCGGCATGATCGCGGCCTACGGCCTGATCCAGCTTGCGGCAAGCGCGATGCGCGGGCGCAACATCGTCACCGACATCCTCGTCGACCTGCGCACGATGCCGTCGACGATGCGCCAGCTCGCCGTGGTGCAGTTCTTCTCCTGGTTCGCGCTGTTCTCGATGTGGATCTACACAGCCAGTGCCGTGACCCAGGTGCACTTCGGCACGACGGACACGGCCAGCGCGGCCTACAACGACGGCGCGAACTGGGTCGGCGTGCTGTTCGCCGCCTACAACGGCTTCGGCGCGCTTGCGGCGATCGCGATCCCGCCGATGACGCGCCGCCTCGGCCTGCGCGTCACGCATCTGATCAATCTCACCCTCGGCGGACTCGGCCTGTTGTCGTTCCTGGTGATCCGCAATCCGAGCTGGCTGCTCGTCTCGATGATCGGCATCGGCTGCGCCTGGGCGTCGATCCTGTCGATTCCTTACGCCCTGCTCTCGGACAGCGTGCCGGCAAGGAAGATGGGCGTGTACATGGGCATCTTCAATTTCTTCATCGTCATCCCGCAACTTTGCGCGGCCAGCCTACTTGGCGTTTTGCTCAAGACCTTCTTCGCCAGTGCGCCGATCGGTGCGTTCGCGATTGGTGGGGTCAGTCTGATCCTGGCGGGGTTGTGTACGCTGCGTGTGCGAGAACCCGCGTAGCTTTGCTATTGCTCGTCATTCCCGCGCGCTTCTGGCGGGAATCCAGCGACTTTTTTTGAATTTTAGAACTTCAAGTGCAAAGGCACTGGATTCCCGCCAGAAGCATGCGGGAATGACAATTTAGCGCGCGAACGAAATTTCCCTGACGCCCTCGTTCGGCAACACAATGCGCAAACGTTTGGTTGCGACATCGAAAGCAACGTCGCGCGCCGCCTTGCCATCGATTTCGACCATCGCCGGCGCCGCATCGAAGCCGAGCAACTCGATCGCGGCGACACGCTGATACGCCGTCGATTTCGGGATGTCGAGCGTCACTTTAGCGGCGCCCACCCCAACCTTGATCGCGCGCGACGCTCCCTTGCGATAAGCGTAGCCGTCGCCCGAGTCTTGATAGATCTCGCTCGCTCCGTCGGCTCCCGCGGCGATCACCACTGTCAGCGGCGCATTCTTCATCTCGCCGGTGTGCTGGATCACCGGCTGGGTCGGAATGCTCGCGCCTGCGCGCACGAACAGCGGCAGGCGATCGAGCGGGGCATCGACCGTGACGCTCTTGCCGCCCTCGTGGCGTGCACCGCTCCACCAGTCGATCCAACGGTCGCCCTTCGGCAGATACACCCTGCGTGCGCGCTGGTTCTGGACCACGACCGGCGCGACAAGCAAATCGCCACCGACCAGATATTCGTCAGCGACCAATGCGGCGTCGACGTCCTGCGGATAGCCGAACCAGAGCGGACGCAGCGGCGGTAGGCCGCTCTTCTCGTTCTGCGCGAACAGTGTGTAGAGGTACGGCAGCAAGTGGTAGCGCAGCTCGATCGAGGCACGGTTGATGCGCTCGTAGTCGCCACCGTAGGTCCACGGCTCGCGTTGCTCGGTATCGGTCGCCGAATGCGTGCGGTAGAACGGCGTCAGTGCGGCGGCCTGCATCCAGCGTGTGTAGAGCTCGGGCGTGGTCGTCGCGGCGAAACCGCCGACATCGGCGCCGATCAAGCTCACGCCCGAGATCGACAGGTTGGTCAGCAGCGGGATTGTCAGCGCGAGATGGTCCCAGGTCGCGTCGTTGTCGCCGCTCCACACCGCGGAATAGCGCTGCACGCCTGCATAGCCGGCGCGCGTGATCGCGAAAGGACGTTTCTCCGGCGCGAGCTTGTGCAGCCCTTCGAACGTGCCGCGCACCATCTGCATGCCGAACACGTTGTGATAGCGCGCGTGCGTGCCGGGATCGCCGTCGCCGTCGTGCTTCACGTCGAGGGCGAAGGTTTTTTGCGGTCCCTGCGCGAGGGCCGGTTCTTTGAAATCGTCCGGGGAGAACACGGCCGGCTCGTCCATGTCATTCCAGAAACCATCGACGCCTTCGCCGAGCGGCTTTTTGTACAACTCGCCCCACCACGCGCGAGCCTTAGCGCTGGTGAAGTCGGGAAACGCGCAGATGCCGGGCCAGACCTTTTCGTGCAGTTCCTTGCCGGCGGCATCGAGTACATAGACACCGGCGTCGCGGCCGCTGCGGTAGACGGAATAGTTTTCGTCGAACTTGATGCCGGGATCGACGATCGTCACAACATGAAAGCCGTTGCCATGCAGATCGGCGAGCATCTTTTCCGGCTCGGCAAAGGTCTTCGGATTCCAGGTGAAGACGCGGTAGCCGTCCATGTGGTCGATGTCGAGATGGATCACGTCGGCCGGAATCTTCTTCTCGCGGAACGTGCGCGCGATTTCCTCGACCTTGTCTTGCGACATATACGAGTAACGCGACTGCTGATAACCGAGCGCCCACAGCGGTGGCAGTGGCGTGCGGCCGGTCAGCGCCGTGTAGTCGCGCAGCACGTTCGCCGGGGTGCGGTCTGCTCCGCCGGTGAACACGTAGTAATTGAGATCCCCGCCGTCGGCGCCGAACGTGTAGCGGCGCGGATCGGTCTTGCCCATGTCGAAGTAGCTGCGCCAGGTGTTGTCGAAGAAGACGCCGTAGCTTTTGCCCTCGCGCAGCGCGATGAAGAAGGGGATCGTCTGGTACAGCGGATTGGTGCCGACGGGATACTTGTACGAGTCGGTGTTCCAGTTGACCAGAAACTGCCCTTCGCGCGAGATCGTCGGCAGCGCCTGCTCGCCGAATCCGTAGTACAGCTCATAGCTGCCGCGCTGCTTCGATATCTCGATTGCGCCGGTCGCCCGGTCGAGCGCCATCGGCCGCGCGGGGTCATCCGCCGTTACGACGCGGTTCTGCGCGTCGTACACGGTCACCGACAGCATCGGCCGCTTCTGCACGACGACGCGCGCACCGCCAGGCGCGTGCAGTTCACCGCGCTCGGCGTTGTCGTCGAACTCGAATGCCGCCTGCGCCGGCACGCTGCCGGCGAGCGCATAGGAAAAATCGCGGCCGAACGCGCCTTTCGGGCTCATGCGCACGCGTACGACGTCAGGGGTGACGAAGCTGACGGCCACTCGCGCGCCGCTGGCCGTAGCGAAGGTGACTGCGTCGCCGGTGCGCGCCGCCGAGGTCACCGCGCCCACCGTTTCCCACGCTGCCCGCGCCGGCGCCGGCGCCAACAGGGATGAGGCGACCGCCGCGAACGCCAGCATCGTTTTCGAGCGCATGTTCCTTCCTCCCCAAGCCGTTTTCTTGCCGCGATGATCGCCGATCCGGGCGCGCGGAATCTGCCGCATACGAATGCGAAATTTCAATGAATACGTATGCAAGAAATTGTAAGGGGGCAACCACGGGACTAGGCTAGCCGGAGGTTAAAACAGCGTGAAAAACGGCCGGTAGGACCCGCCGCTGCGCGCACAAAAAAATCCATTAAAAACCGGTGGCGCAGGCTAAAAAACCGCGTCCACACTGACGACAATTCGGGGAGGACACATGAGACTCAAGCGTAATCTATTGGCGCTGGCCGTTGCTTCTATTCTGGTCGGCGCAGCGCATTCGGCCCCAGCGGCCGATGCACCGGCCCCGGACCAGGCCACCGCCGCGCCCGGCGCGGACGAGGCGAAGAAGAACGAAGATAAGACCGCCGAGCTCGCCGAGATCAAGGTCACCGGCGTGCGCGCCGCGATCGAGCGCGCGATCTCGATCAAGCAGAACTCGAACGAGATCGTCGAAGCCATTTCGGCCGAAGACATCGGCAAGCTGCCGGACAACTCGATCGCCGAATCGCTCGCGCGCCTGCCCGGCCTCGCCGCGCAGCGCGTCGCCGGCCGCGCCTCGACGGTGAGTCTGCGCGGCTTCGCCGGCGACTTCTCCGGCACCCTGCTCAACGGCCGCGAACAGGTCTCCACGGGTGACAACCGCGCAATCGAGTTCGACCAGTACCCGTCCGAGCTGCTCAGCGGCGTGGTCGTCTACAAGACGCCGGAAGCCTCGCTGGTCGGCCAGGGCATCGCGGGCACGATCGCGATGCAGTCGGTGCGCCCGCTCGACTACGACAAACGCGTCGTCCAGCTGGGCGCGCGCGGCGAAGCGCTATCGAACAGCAGCGTCAACGCGAACACCGACTCCAAGGGCTACCGCGTCAACGCCTCCTACATCGATCAGTATCTCGACCACACGCTCGGCGTCGCCATCGGTTACGCGCGGCTGCAGTCGCCGACGCAGGACACGCGCTGGGAATCGTGGGGCTACACCGGCGTCACCGTTCCGCCAGGCACGCCCGGCATGACCGCCGGCGGCACCGTGCAGGCGCTCGGTGGCACCAAGGTTTACGCCGACTCCACCGAAGGCACGCGCGATGCGCTGCTGACCACGGTCGAGTGGCGCCCGAACGAGCAGTACACGAGCACGCTGGACCTGTACTACTCCAAGTTCAATCAGCAGCTGAACTACGGCGGCTTCGAAGCGGGCCTGCCCTGGGGCAGCGGCACGGTGCTCTCGAATCCGGTCGTCTCCAACGGCATGCTCGTCGGCGGCACCTGGGCGAACGTAAAGCCGGTGCTGCGCGAAGAAGTCGATCACCACAACGACAAAATCCGTTCGATCGGCTGGAACAACAAGCTGCGCTTCGGTGACGGCTGGGAAGCCTCGGCCGACCTGAGCTACGGCAAGGCCACGAGCAAACAGTCGCTGATGGAGGAATACGCCGGCACGCCGAAGGGCACCGGCGCGACCGACACCTGGAATTTCAGCATCGATCCGAGCACGGGCGTGCCGCACCTCGGCGTTGGTCTGAACTACGCCGACCCGAATCTGATCAAGCTGACCGACTCGGGCGGCTGGGGCCAGGACGGCTACCTCAAGTTCCCAACCACGAGCGACGAGCTGAAAGCCGCGCGCGTCGATCTGAGCCGCGACATCAACAGCCCGATCAGCAAGGCCTCGGTCGGCATCAACTACAACGAACGCACCAAGACCCGGCATTCCGACGAATATTTCATGGACCTGCCCGGCAGTTCGCAAGGCCATACAGGCGCCGCCGTCAGCGTACCGACGAGCTGCCTCACTTCGTCGACCTTCCTAGGCTACGTCGGCTTCCCGAGCATCGTCAGCTGGGATCCGGACTGCGCGTACCATCAGACCTACTCGCTGCAGCAGTTCACCCACAAGGACATCTACAACAAGGACTGGACGGTCGACGAGAAGGTCGGCACCGCCTACGTTAAGTTCGACATTGACACCGAAGTGGCGAGCCTGCCGCTGCGCGGCAACGTCGGCGCGCAGTACATCCACGTCAACCAAAGCGCAGACGCGATCGCGACGACCGAAGCCTCGGGCTCGGTCGTCGCCAATCCCGTGCATTCCGGCACGAGCTACAGCAACTTCCTGCCGAGCCTGAATCTCGTTCTCACCTTGCCGCAGGAAAACTACCTGCGCTTCGGTGCCGGCCGCGAAATCGCGCGCCCGCGCATGGACTACATGCGCGCGAACTTCGACTACGGCATCAACCTCACGCCGGGCTCCTCGACCGCCACGACGATGTGCGCGCAAGCGAGCGATCCGACGGCGCCGAAGAAAATTTGCCGCATCGAAGGCAGCGGCGGCAATCCGCAGCTGAAGCCGTTCCTCGCCGACGCTTACGATCTGTCCTGGGAAAAATACTGGGAGACCAAGGCCTACGTTTCGGCGACGTACTTCTTCAAGTCGCTCAAGACCTACGTCTACAACCAGACCGTACCGTTCAGCTACGCCGGCCTGCCGACGAGCTCGTTCAACGGCCTCGTGCCGGATTCGCTCACCGGCCTGGCGACGGTGCCGCAGAACGGCTCGGGCGGCTACATGCGCGGTTACGAACTCACCGCATCGATGCCGCTGGACGTGCTCTGGGAGCCGCTCGAAGGCTTCGGCGTGATGGCCAGCTATGCGAACACGCATAGCTCGATCAACCCGAACGGTCCGGGCACGCCGTCGTCGTCGTTCCCCGGCCTGTCCAAGTACGTCTCGCAGGCGACCGTCTACTACGAAAAGGCCGGCTTCTCGGCGCGTATGGCCGCGACACATCGTTCGAGCTACCTCGGTGAAGTGCAGGCGTTCGGCGCCGACCTCGAGCAGCACAATATCCGCAAGGAAACGGTGGCCGACTTCCAGCTCGGTTACACGATCCAGACCGGTACGTACGAAGGCCTCGGCTTCCTCCTGCAGGTGCAGAACGTGTTCAACGAGCCGTACCGCGAGTTCTACAGCGATCCCTCGCAGCCGCGTCAGTACACCCTGTACGGCCGCCGTTACCTGCTCGGCGTCAACTTTAAGTTCTAAACGGCGTCTCCTGACGCTCTCCAACCACCCCGTTCGGCCGGCGCCGGGCGGGGTTTTTTTATGCGCGACGACGCGCACCAATGATTGTGCGGCGCCGCCCGGATGCACGACACTTCACGCCGACACGGGCGAATTCATTCCGCGGGGACCGGATGCAAACCACGATCAGCACCACTGAAATCTTTCTCATCGCGATGGGGATCATCCTCACCGTGCCGTATCTGATCTGGCGCATCGGCCGCACCGACTACTACGCCCCGCTCGTGGTCGTGCAGATCGTCGCCGGCATCCTGCTCGGCCCCGGCATCCTCGGCAAGGTCTTTCCCGACTACTACGCGTTCGTCTTTAGTCCAGCCGTCATCGCCCCGCTCAACGGCATCGCTTGGTGGGCAGTGATGCTGTTTGTCTGCATCGCCGGCATCGAACTCGACCTCACGCGGGTATGGAAACATCGCGTCGAGTCCGGCATCACCGCGGGCCTCGCGCTCGGTATGCCGCTCGCGTTCGGCAGCGCCGCGGCCGTAGGCATGCTGATGTTTCCCGGCTGGATCGGACCGAAAGCGCTGAATTGGCAGTTCGTCCTCGGTGTCGGCATGGCCTGCGCGGTCACCGCGCTGCCGATCCTGATCCTGCTGATGGAAAAACTCGAGATCCTGCGCCAGCCGATTGGCCAGCGCATCTTGCGCTACGCCAGCCTCGACGACGTGGCGATCTGGGGCGTGCTCGCCGTGATCCTCATGGACTGGGCGCGCGTCGGCAAGCAGGCCAGTTTTCTCGTTCTGTTCGGACTCGTCACCCTCGCCTTTCGCAAATTGATGCGCGCGCTCGACGAGCGCGATCGCTGGTACGTCGCGCTGATCTGGCTCGTCGCCTGTGCCTGGGGCGCGGACTGGTCGGGCCTGCACTTCATGGTCGGCGCCTTCCTCGCCGGCGCGGTGATGGACGCCGACTGGTTCGATCAAGAGAGCATGGACCAATTCCGCCGCTACGTGCTGCTCGCATTCATGCCGGTGTTTTTCCTGTCCACCGGCCTGCGCACGAACTGGAACGTCGGCGGCGTCGCTGTCTTTCTCGTCGCCGGCGGCCTGCTGTTCGCCTCGGTCAGCGGCAAGCTGCTCGGCATCCGCCTCGCCGGCAAAATCCTCGGCTGGCCGCGCGAGGAAGCCTCGATCATCGGCTGGCTGCTGCAGACCAAGGCGCTGATCATGATCATCTTCGTCAACGTCCTGCTCGACAAGCAGCTGATCACGAGCGAAACCTTCACCGCCCTGCTGTTAATGGCGGTGGCGAGCACGATGCTCACCGTGCCGATGGTCGCGCCGCGCCTTGCGCGCGTGCGCGAGCTGATTTTCAAGTCGGCTTGAGCAAGCAGCGCGCCCTATGGTAAGCGTCTGAGTCGATCACCCTTTAAGGTTGCGTCAGCGCAACGGTTACTTGGGCAGGCGAAGACTGACGACGTGCAGCGAGCTGCGTCTTGAGACTTGCTACTTCGCCGGCCAGCGATTCGAGCGCAGCCAAGCGCTTCTTCTGAGCCCTCGTTTCAGTCTGCTGTGCCGACAACTGTGCATGTAGCAATGCGACCTCGTGATCCAAAGCTGCTATCTGCCGATTCTTTTCCGACAACTCCGCATTGAGACCCTGAATCGCCGCCAGCGCAACGCCGTCCGCATCGACCGTGTCGATACTCTTGTCGGATTCACCCAGCTGAAATGCGGCGTAGAAGTCCTGTGCCATCGGACCCATGTGCCGATACTTCGATTCCTGTGTTTTGTATTGCCAAGTGTTCAGCGGCAGCGTCGCGACTTTTTTCAGCACTTCGCGTCCATCTACAAACTGTATCGCTGTCTTTGCATTGCGATCCGATAGTGAGAACCAACTGCCGCTGCCGGGAGCCAGTCCAACACCCGTACTGCAGGCCACTCCGCCGCAGCCGCTAAAAAAATAAGCCCCACCGGTGGCGACGGTCACAAATTGGTTATCAGCAGTGTTCTTGACAATACTGCGAGTGGTGTTGGCGTCTCCGTAGATAAATGATCCAGTGTAACTGTCTGTGCTGACCTCACTGCCTATCGCCGTTGAAGAGGGCCCGTCCGCGGTCGTATTTGAACCCATCGCCGTTGAAAAACTGCCACCTGCCTTCGTTTTGTAACCTATTGCTGTCGAGGAATAGCCACTAGCAGTCGCGCCATTGCCGATGGCTATTGAGAAGATATTACTCGCGGTCGTTTCAGAACCCATTGCCATAGAATCATTGCCGCTCGCATTAGTGTTAACACCCATTGCCGTGGAGCCAATGCCACTGGCAGTGGTGGAATCGCCGAGTGCCGTCGAATAGTCGCCGCTCGCGGTAGTGGACGCGCCCATCGCCGTTGAGCGATAGCCACTGGCCTTCGTGGCGTCGCCCAAGGCAACTGCATGAACACCTGATGCCTCCCCCCACGAAATTGACAGCCAATAGCCAACGACATTTATTGTCATGTCAATCTGGCCATTGGCTACTTGCAGGAAAAATTTTTGGCTTGACGACCCAACCGGTACGGTGGTGTAGCCCGTGTTGTATTGCACTTGGCCCGCGGCCGGAGTGGCCACGGTAGGGTTGTACACGGCCGTGCCGATATTCGGTGCGGTTAGACCTGCATCGGCCGACCAAGTGACGATGTTGCCAGACACAGGACTGTTCAGCAGGTTCATATTGACACTGACAGCTTCAGCGCGATCGGACACACCGCACCCCGTCGCACTGCCATGTTGAGCTGCACTTTGAATATCGGCATCGGACGTGCCGAACAGGTAGGCGCCGTGCGCAGCGGTTAGCGGACCCGCGCCACCGGTCGAAGGGCGCGTATCGAGCAGCCGGCACGGCTGCGCGAGAGGTACATAGACGAGCTGGCTGGCACGGACAGGCGCGGCGAATAGCGCAGCGGTCAGGGCGGGTAGCATGAGCCAGAAAAATGCTCGAAGAAATAGGGACATGGCGAATCCTGGAAGTAAGCGACAAAAACTACGTTTCGTCGTCGACAACGCGACCGCCGCGACTCTGCGCTGCGGCGATCGGTGCCATTTATGGAAACGAACTTGACTGCTTACTTTCCTAGATTCGGACCTCGTCTATAGGACAAGAGTCGGACAACTTACGGACAGATAGTTGCCTCGTTGTCTCCTGAAAACTTACGGCTTGTCCTATGAAAAGTAAGACGTGCTGACACGATTAGACGGTCCAACGCAGTCACTGAGGCCTCAAGCAATCGCCGTCGCATAGCGGAACGTCGCCATCGCGAGCACGGCGAGGCCGAGCAGGCCGGCAGCGAGGCGCAGCCCGATCAGTTGGCGTCGGCGCAGCACATCGATGCGACGCAGCGTGTCCGCTTCCGGCGCTGAGCCGGGCGCGAACGTCTGCTGCAGGCGTCCGAGTTCCATGCCCGCGGGTCGCGCGAGGAGGATGCCGACCCCGATCGACAACAGCGCCGCGAGCGCACCGGTCTTGAGGACGAGGCCGCCGGTGGAGGCGTCCTGCCCATGCAGCGCGGCGAACAAATAGATGCCGGACAGCACGGTCAGCAGCGCGGCGATCATGGATGACATCCCGGCGCGGCGAGCGACAAGCCCCATCCAGCGCCCCGCGCCTTCCGCACCGTGGCGCATCGCGATCGGCATGATCACCGAGGCGAGCATGAAGGTGGCGCCGGCCCAAGCCACGCCGGCGATGACATGAACGGCACGAGCCAGCACAATGAGATCGATGTTGAACATGGCGGTTTCCCGAGAGTAATTTCGATATACATACTGTACAGTGAAATTATGAATGTCAAGTCCCGAAAGACCGGCACGCCACCCGCGTCGGTCGAAAACCGCCGGCCTTATCGCAGCACGGTGCGTGCCGAAGCCGCCGACGCGACACGTGCGCGCATCATCGACGCCGCGCGCACTTTGTTCATCGGCGGCAAGGATCTTCCGGCATTTTCCGTCGACGGCGTCGCGCGC
>Ga0105237_10007789_pt1 | contig 11682 bp, 14 predicted proteins | sample KBSC24metaG_FD_81520 | JGI IMG/M metagenome (GOLD analysis project Ga0105237, IMG submission 81520) | Corn rhizosphere microbial communities from Kellogg Biological Station, Michigan, USA - KBS C2-4 metaG | ecosystem: Host-associated > Plants > Roots > Rhizosphere > Soil | place: Michigan, USA... | reverse complement strand
GGTGATGACCTCCATTCGCCCCATCTCCTGACCTCCTTCTGGACTCCAGAAGGAGACCGCAACAGGTCGAGACATCGACGGATACGCCGCGCGCGGCAACACGCGGCTCACCGGACGCTTACTGCTCCAGCACGGGATCAGAGCGTTGGCCAGTCCGGCTCGAACGCCTTCAAAGGAACAAGACATGGCCAAGGGCGAGCGCAAGAGTAACAAGGAAATCCGCAAGCCGAAAAAGGCTGGGCCGCCCAAGCGGAACGCTTCCAATCCATCCACGAAGGGCGTCCAACCAGCTCAGAAAAGCTGACACGCCACCGGGCGTGGGCAAGCCCTTTTAGAGCTTCGAAAGGAAATCCCATGGTCCCGTCATCGGCCCTTTGCCGCATGCAGGAAGACTTTCATCGACGGCGTGCCGCCAGTACGACGCTTGAAAATGTGCGGCTGCTTTCGATCAGCGCGGCGGCGGCGTGGGCCAGAGAAGCCCTGGTCGCCGAATCCCGGGAGGAGCGCCAGGTTCATACCCGGCGCGTCGCGAACGCAGGCATCGCGACAGAACCGGTCCACGCCGCGGGTGACGATCTGTCGCTCAGCGAGAATCCTGATCGTGGTTTCACGCATCCCTAGATGCGGCGCGACTCAAGCGATTGGGCGTGGTTGGCAGAGCGATCGCATCTTTTGCCGCGAGCCAGATTGTGTGTTTTCCGTTTTCCTCGTCGGGATACGCGTCGATGCTGATTTCATCGACCTCGAAACCAGCCGTGACCAGACGTTCCACGAAGGCGTCATCGCAATATGCCGACCAGATGGCAAGGACGCCTCCCGGCCTCAGGGCGCCATGAGCGGCACGCAGGCCCCAGTTGCAGTAAAGCCGCTCGTTCGCGAGATGAATGAGGCCGTCCGGACCATTATCGACGTCGAGCAGGATCGCATCAAACCTCTCGGCGTCGCGGACGATCACGTCGTGAATGTCGGCCATTTCGATCGATACGCGTGGATCGGAGAGCGTGGTGCCGAAAATGTGCGCCAGAGGCCCGCGCGCCCACGTCAGGATCTTCGGAACGAGCTCCGCAACGATGATTTTCGCGTCGCGCGGGAGGGTGTCCAGAGCGGAGCCCAGCGTGAAGCCCATGCCCAAGCCACCGATGAGAATCCGCCCTCCGCTTTGAGCGAGATGCCGGCATCCGAGAGTCGCCAAGGCCTGCTCTGTATGCCGGACGCGATTGCCCATCAGCTCTTCGGAGCCGAAGCGGATCGAGAAATCGTCACCTCGTCGCAGTAACCGCAGGCGGCCGCCATCGGGGAGGTCTGCGGTGTCGATCAGTTCGACGGGAGCGGCAGATGCATCTGCGTTGGGCGCGAGCCGCATCCGCGCCGACTATGCCTTCTCCGGCGCGGTGGCAGCATCCCTGGGCTTCTCCACGGACTCCTTTTGGACCTGGCGTGCGGCAATGGCGCGCTTGTGGCGCTTGTTGGTCGTGCGGAGCTGACCCATGGAGGCGTCCAATCGGAAAAATCAATCGCGCTGTTGGCCAGGACGGCGTCCCTCGCGCGAGGATGCAGTGTCCATGCTCATGTTTTGAGACCTCTGGCAACCGATCGATGCCTGAACGGACGAGCCGGCGACACACGCGCAGTGCCGCTCGCTTGCTGTCGGGCGCAAATATCTGGTGAATCGGGTTGTCGAATGTAACCAAGGGCCTGTTCGGCCGTTGAGCATATCCCAGTGTCTTGCACCCGGCATGATGGGCAGGAGATCCATCGATGCCGGTTCCGGAGCGTATTCTCATCTTGGTCGTGGAGGACGAAGCTCTCGTCCGCATTCATGGTTGCGGCTTGTTGGAGGGTGCGGGCTTCGAAGTGATCGAGGCCGAGACCGCCGATGAGGCCGTCGGCCTCTTGGAACGGCATGACGACGTGGGCCTGCTCTTTTCCGACATCGACATGCCGGGCAGCATGGATGGATTGGAGCTAGCGGCGATTGTGCACGACCGCTGGCCCGGGATCGGGCTGCTGATCACGTCGGGCCACCGCCGGCCTTCCGGCGACTCCCTGCCAGATGGCGGACGGTTTATCGCCAAGCCGTGGCAGGAGGATCGGGTTCTGAATGAGATCAGATCGATCCTGCTGTCGAAAGGCTCCGGCTGGTAAGCCCGCTCAAATAGCGGAACGCACTCTGGATTGGCGCCTGAGTCAGCGAGATCACATCCGCCGCAATGAGCGCCCGCGCGCTTGTGTTCAAGCCCGAGTGAAAATGGCCAAGTTAGTATCCTGGGATGGCTCGTTTACGCCGAGCTGGCCAGGAGCCGATCGGCCGACTCCTTAGGTGGGCTTCCGAAATCCGTCAGTAGCCTCGCGGCCTTGAGGGGCGGCCGAAGCCGCGGGATCTGCGCGGCGTGAGTTGGGCCGCACGGCTCCAACGCCGGTCATTCCCGGACCGCGAACTTCGTCCCAATAGCCGTCCGTCCGCTTCATTGGTCCCGTGGAGCATCGACGCACCATGAGTATGGTTTTGCCTGTTGGAAAGAGGACGTCGATGATAGAAACGATCGTGCAGGAGACTGATATGACGGCGGAACAGAAAAAGCTGGGCCAAGGCATTGCAGCTGGCACAATTATGGGATTGGCCCTCGGGCTTATCATTGCCCTGTTCACGATTTTGAGGTTGGGCACACACTGATCCGTCCCGACGACTGCGCAGGGCGGATAACCGCCGGCAACTACGCACCAATAATTGCCGCTCCGATATGCCGACGCCGATCTTGGAAGCGGTCATTGGCTCACGAGGCTCGGCAGGATCAACTCGTGGCATCGATGTCCCGCGCCGAGGATGTCCGAACTCACTTCCATTCAAGCCGGTATAAGGCCGGATGCGCGATAGCTGTCGACAAGGGCATCGTAGATGCCGAGGTCCGCGCGGCTGCGGGCCACGAGCTGCGCACCGACGATCGCCGCGTAGATCGCGCTCGCCCGCGTATCGGCCCCACGCTCCGAGCCGGATGCCGCCGACAGCATCTTGGTCAGCCACGCCACATTGACGTCTGCAAAGGCCTGCACCTCGGTCTTCACCGCATCGGGCAGGTCGTCATATTCGGCGGCCATGAAGCTGCACAGGCACATCCGGTTGTCGGCCTCCAGCGATTCCCGGAACAATCCGGGATAGGCGCGAATCGCCGTGACCGGATCACCGGCTTTCGCGACAAGCGCCTCGAGCCTGCCGGCCGTGTCCTCCCAATAGCGTTTCGCCACCGCGGCCCCAAGGTCGGCCTTAGTGGGGAAGTGGTGGTAGATGCTGGCGTGCTTGATCCCGACCTCGGCGCCGATGTCCCGAAAATTCAGCCCGCCATAGCCATGCGCCTGCGCCGTCCGCCGGGCGGCCGCCAGGATCGCTTCCTTCGCATTCTCGCTCATCGCCATCGTCTCGAATTTTCCTCTACCATTTGCTTGGTAGGGATTGACGCACAAAAAGGGAAGGCATAACGCGATTCTACCAAGTGGTAGGTAGGAGTCTCTCATGAGCATCGAGATTGTTCACATGGATGCGAGCCTGCTCGCCGAACGGATAGCCCGGCGCGAGCTTTCGCCTGTCGAAGTCGTGCAGGCCCATCTCGATCGCATCGCCGCGATCGATCCCCGGGTGAACGCCATCGTGACGCTGGCCGATGGCGCGCTAGAAGCCGCCAGGCGGGCCGAGGCCGAGCTCCTGTCGGGCGCGGAGGTCGGCCTGCTCCATGGTGTCCCGTTCACGGTCAAGGATAGCATCGACACGCAGGGTGTCCTCACGCAACGCGCGTCGCCGATCTTCAAGGGGCGCATTCCCGATGCCGACGCCACCGCCGTCGCGCGGCTGAAGGCGGCCGGCGCCATCCTCCTGGCCAAGACGAACGCGCCGGAATTCGCCTTCTCCGTCGAGACCGACAACCTCCTGTCGGGCCGGACGAACAATCCCTGGAATCTCGATTACAGCCCCGGCGGATCGAGCGGCGGCGAATCCGCCGCGATCGCGGCCGGCATGTCGCCGCTGGGCCTGGGCAGCGACGTCGCCATCTCGACGCGCGGCCCGGCCGCGGACACCGGGATCGTCGGCCTCAAGGCCACGCATGGCCGCGTGCCGGCGACCGGGCACTGGCCGCGAGTCCCGCGCCGCTTCTGGCATATCGGTCCGATGGCGCGCAGCGTCCGCGATGTCGCGCTGGCCTATTCCCTGATCGCCGGTCCGGATGGCGCGGACGGCTTTTCCACCCTTTCGCCGCATATCGACGCCGGCCGGGGCGCAGACCGTCCGCTGCGGGTGGGCTGGATGACCTCCGATATCTTCGGGCCGACCGACCCCGAGGTCGTCGCGACGGTGAAGGCGGCCGCCGCCGCCCTGCACGATGCCGGCATCCAGGTCGAGGAGGTCAGCCTGCCCTTCCTGAAGGACGTCGATGCGGTCGGCATCTTCTGGAAGCTGCAGCAGATGGAGACCCGGCCGGTCTTCGAGCAGGTCACCGCCGGCCGCGAGGACGAGGTCTTCCGCCACGTCCAGGCGATCTTCGGAACGCCTGACACGCCGATCGCGGATTTCGTCGCCGCCGAGCAGGCGATGGAGCGCCTTCGCGACCATTTCGCGGGCTATTTCAGTCGCTACGATGTGCTGCTCTGCCCGGTGACCCCGTTCCCCGCGATGAAGCATGGGCTTGGCGACGTCCTGGTCGATGGCGAGACGGTCTCGCCCTACCAAGTGATGAACGCGACGGCGCCCTTCAACCTGACCGGCCTGCCAGCGATGACGCTGCGGTTCGCCACCAGCCGGGATGGACGTCCGATCGGTGTCCAGCTGGTCTCCGCCTGGTATGCGGAATCGACCTTGTTCGATGCCGCCGCGCGCCTCGAGGCGGTGAGCCCGGTTCGCGGCCTTCGCCCGATCCTCTGACGTTGCTTGACCGGGACCCGGTTCCGTTCGGGGTCGGGTCCCGCGCGATCCGTATCAGTCCGGCAAGCCCAGCCGGCTCTTGATCTGGCTTCGTGCGGCGCGCAGCATCGACGCTGCCGCCTCTCCTTCGCCGAAGGCGTGAGCCACCGTGGCTGCGCCGATCAGTTCGGAGAGAAGCGAACTCGCCAGCGCGTCCGCATCCTTTCGGCCGAGCGTGTCCAGCGCGTCCCGCAGCCGAACCCGGAACATTTCGACACCCTGCGCGAAACGCGTTCGTGCGACCGGGGGCATGCGCGCCGCCTCGCCGAGCAGGGGAGGGAAAGGGCATCCCCGTCCGCTGACGGCGAGCCGCCTTTCGGAAAGATAATCGTCGACGAGCGCGGACAGGCCCGCCCCGATATCGTCCCGATCGAGGTGGCGGGCGAGCATCAGCTGATTGTCCTGGAACATCCTGTCGACGGCATGCGCGACGAGATCATCGCGATTGTTGAAATGCGCGTAGAAACCGCCGTGGGTCAGGCCCGCGCGCTTCATCAGCGATGCGACGCCGATCCCCTCGAAACCGTGCTGGCGCATCGCCTGCGCCGCTTCGTCGAGGATGCGCGCCCGCGTGCGCTCCTTGTGGCTGAGCTTGTCGGTCATCGTCAGCTTCTCGTCTCCCATCCGCCGCCCAACGCCCGGATCGCAGCCACCGATGCGCGCGCCGTGTCGGTGCGCGCCGTTGCGAGCCGGTCCGACGCATCGAGCAGGGCGCGATCGGCGTCTAGCACATCGACGAGCGCCAGCACGCCACCGGCATAAGCCTGCCGCGCCTGGTCGCGCGACCGGGTGAGCGAGGCGACCTGCCGCTCGCGCAGCGCGATCTCGGTGCGGCCCTCGGCGAGCCGGGTGAGCGAATCCTCGACGTCCTCGGTGGCGCGGAGGACGGCGCCGCGATACCGGGCCAGCGCCTCGGCCTCGTGGCCGCGCGCCTGGGCGACCTCGGCATCGACCTTGCCGAAATCGAACAGGCGCCAGCGCAGCCCGCCCATCGCGCCCGCCTGCAGCGCATCGCCGGTGAACAGGCCGCCACCGCCGACGGTGGCGAAGCCGAGCAGCCCGCCGAGCGAGACGTGCGGATAGTAATCGGAGATCGCCACGCCGATCCGCGCGTTCGCGGCCGCCACCTGCCGCTCGGCGGCGACGAGATCCGGGCGCCGGCGCATCAGCTCGGCCGGCTCGATGTCGCCGCTCGGATCCGGCGCCACCGGGATCGCGACGGCCTGCGCGAGCTCGGCATGTCCGATGCCGGCCTGCTGGCCGGTCAGCACCGCGAGCCGGTTGATCTGGCCCTGGATCGCCGCGCGAAGCGGCGGGATCGCGGCTTCGATGCCCTGTTGCTCGCCAAGCGTCCGGTTGAGTTCCCGGTCGGCGACGAGGCCCTGGCCCGTCTGCTGGCGGATAAGATCGACGAGCTGCTTTTCGGTGCGGAGCTCGTCTTCGGCGACGGCGAGCCGAGCCTGAAGGCCGCGCAGCTGGAGATAGGCGTCGGCGGTTTCCGCCGCGACGCTGAGGCGCACCGCGTCCGCGCTCGCCAGCGAGGCGGCGAGGTCCGCGCGGGCCGCCTCGCGGCCCCGGCGCAGGCCGCCGAACAGGTCGATCTCCCACGAGGCCTGCGCACCCGCCTGATAGAGCGCATAGTCGCGCGGCAGACGAAGCTCATGGGCCGCCGCGCCGATCGGTGTCTGGAGCGAGGTGATGTCGCGCTCGGCTGAGCCTGCGGCGCCGACCGTCGGCAGCAGAGCCGCGCCTGCCGCCCTGGCCGCGCCCCGCGCCTGGTCGATCCGCGCCGTCGCCGCCGCGATGTCGAGATTCTGGGCGAGCGCATGGGTGACGAGCCCATCCAGCACGTGATCGCCGAACCGCGTCCACCAAGGGACGTCGACCGGGGCGATGGCGGCGGGGGTCTGGTAGCGCGGGGTGAGCGCGACCTCGGGCCGGCGGTAGTCCGGGCCGACGGTGCAGGCGGCGAGCATCGCCGTGGCGGCGAGGGCGAGGGGGAGGCGCATGAGCATTCCTCAGTGGGCCGCATCGGGCGGCGGGGCGTTTCGGGGCGGGCTGCAGAAGGGCACCATCACCAGCGCGCCGACGAACATCCAGGCCATCATCCGGAACACGTCGTTGAAAGCGAGGGTGAGCGCCTCGCGACCGGCGACGCGCGCGAACAGGGCCTGGGCTGCGAGCAGCGCCTGGCGTGGATCGGGATCGAGCGCGGACAGCCGCCGAGCGACCGCCGCGATCGTGCCGTCGACCGGCGTCGCGCCGTGCGCCATCGCCTCGCCGAGCCGCAACGAGGCGAGCCGGGTGTGGTTCTGCAACAGCGTGTTGGTGACCGCGATGCCGATCGCGCCACCGAGGTTGCGCATCAGGTTGAACAGGCCCGAGGCATATTTGAGCTCGGCCGGCTGGAAGCCGCCCAGCGCCATGGTGACGCTGGGCACGATGCAGAGCATCATCGAGAAGCCGCGCAGCGCCTGGCTGGGCAGCAACTCCCAGAAACCCCAGTCGCTCGACATGCGGGACGACAGGAGCAGGCTGAGGGCGAAGCAGGAGAGCCCGGCGCCGATCATGTAGCGCAGGTCGATCCTTTGCATCAGCCGGGCCGAGACGACGACGCTGACCATCTGCGCGAGCCCGACGACGATGACGGTCGTGCCGATCTGCAGGGAGTCATAGCCGCGGACCTGCCCGAGATAGACGGGGACGAGGTAGACGGCCGAATAGAGCCCCACCCCGAAGACGAGGTTGAAGACGCAGGAGAAGGTGAAGGTCCGGTTCCGGAATGGGCTCACCTTCACCAGCGGATTGGCGGAGAAGAGGCAGCGCTCGATGAACAGCGCGAAGCCGACGAACGCGCACCAGGCGGCGATTGCGATAGTGGTGTCGCCGAACCAGTCGTGCCGCGGCCCTTCCTCCAGCACATATTCGAGGCCGGCGAGGAACGTCGCCATGGCGACGAGCTGCACCCAGTCGATCCGGGCGAACATCGACGGGTTGGGCTTGTCCACGCGCAGCACCTGCGAGGACAGGATCATCGTGAAAAGGCCCGGCACGATGTTGACGAAGAACAGCCAGCGCCAGTCGAGCGTGTCGGTGATCAGGCCGCCCGCACTGGGCCCGAGCGTCGGCGCCATCACGCTCACCGCGCCGAGGATGGCGGGGATCATCGCGCGCTGCTTGCCGGTGAAGATGGTGAAGGCGGTGGCGAAGACCAGCGACACCATCGTGCCGCCGGTGAACCCCTGGAGCGCGCGGAAGGCGATCATCGAGGAGAGGTTCCAGCTCAGCCCGCACATCAGGCTGAAAAAGGTGAAGCAGGTCGACGAGAAGACGAAGGCCCAGCGTGTCGACATCGCGTTGGCGAGGAAACCCGAGAGCGGGATCATCACCAGCTCCGCCATCAGATAGGCGGTCTGCACCCAGCTGATCTCGTCCGGCCCCGCGGCAAGGCCGGCCTGCACGTCCTTGAGCGACGCCGAGACGATCTGGATGTCGAACAGGGCCATGAACTGGCCGAGGGCCATCACGAACAGGATCAGATACTTGCGCGACGAGGGCATGCCCTGCGGGTCGTGCGACCAGTCCTGCCCGAGGGACGTGAGCCAGTTCAGCACGGTGCCACCCAGATTCCCTCTCGACTCATATGACGATCGTCATTTAAATGACGGCCATCATATACGCAAGCGCGCCGGGACGCTCGGCCGCGGGAGGTGACAGTGGACGGAACGGCACCAGGTTCGATCGCGCCGGACGAGGCCGGGCAGGGACCCGGTGGAGCGGCGGCGAGCGCGGCGCGCACCCCGCCCGTGCGGCGCGGCCCCGGCCGCCGGACGATCGTCGTGACGGTGATCGCGATCGTCGCCGCGCTCGCCGGGATCGTCTGGATCACGATGCGCCCGAGCAGCGAATCGACGGATGATGCCTATGTCGCCGCCGACTCCACCACGGTCGCGCCGAAGGTGCGGGGCCTGGTCTCCGCGGTGCTGGTGCGCGATAACCAGCCGGTCCATGCCGGCGATCCGCTGGTCCGGATCGACCCGGAGGAATTCGACGCCCGCCTGCAGTCCGCGCGGGCGGCGCTGGCCGACGCAAAGGCCGATGTCGCGTCGGCGCGGGCCGCGCTCGTCAGCCTCGACGCCGAGGAGCGGCTGGCCGCCGCCAATGTCGTCGCGACCCAGACCCAGATCCGGTCGAGCGCGGCGGAGGCCGCGCGCGCCGATGCCGACCGGACCCGCTACGACAATCTCGTCGCGACCGGCGCGGTCGCCAGACGGGATGCGGACACCTATCGCGCCACCGCCGTGACGGCGGAACAGGCGCAGGCCCGCGCCGCCGCCTTGTTCTCGGTCGCCGAGCGTGAATCGGGCGTGACCGCCGCGAAGCGGCCCGGGCTGGAGGCCGCCCTGCAGAAGGCCCAGGCGGCCGAGCTCCAGGCCCAGGCCGCGATCGACCTCGCCCGCCAGGATCAGGGGCATACGCTCGTCCGGGCCGCGGTCGACGGCGTGATCGGCAACCGGCAGGTCCGCGTCGGCGATTATGTCCAGCCGGGCACGCGGCTGCTGACGCTCGTGCCGATGGACGCGCTCTACGTGACGGCGAACTTCAAGGAAACCCAGTTGCGCGACATGCGGGTCGGCCAGCCGGCGGCGATCTACGTCGACCAGCTGGGCGGCAGCCTCAAGGGTCATGTCGAGAGCTTCGCGCCGGGATCGGGATCGAGCTTTTCGCTGCTCCCGTTCGAGCCCGGCACCGGCAATTTCACCAAGATCGTCCAGCGCGTGCCGGTCCGTATCCGCTTCGATCCGGGCCAGTTCGACGCCCGCGCGCTCCGCCCCGGTCTCTCGGTCACCGCCAGGGTCCGGTTCCAGGGCTGATCTCCGTTCCCGTAGCTTCCGCTTACCCACAGGAAGGGTGTCCCCATGCAGTATCGCAAGTTCGGCCGCACCGGCCTCACCGTCTCCAGCCTGTGCCTCGGCACCGGGACCTTCGGCACCCAGACCGACGAGGCCGAGGCCCGCCGCATCCTCGATGCCGCGGCCGACGGGGGCATCACCTTCCTCGACACGGCGGACATCTACCCGCCGGGTGGCACCGGGTTCGAGGTGGTCGGCCGGTCCGAGGAGATCACCGGCCGCTGGCTGAAGGGCCGGCGCGGCAGCGTCGTCGTCGGCTCCAAGGCCGGCGGCGCGATGGGGCCGGCGGCGTGGGACAAGGGGGCGTCGCGCAAGCATCTGCTCGATGCGATCGAGGCCACGCTGCGGCGGCTCGATACGGATTATGTCGATCTTTACCAGATCCACATGGACGATCCCGAAACGCCGCTCGACGAGATGGCGGAAGCGATGGACGCCATCGTGCGGGCGGGGAAGGCGCGCTACATCGGCGTGTCGAACTTCCTCGCTTACCGGCTCGCCCGCGCGCTGGGCCGCCAGGAAGTGTTGCGCCTGACGCGATTTGCGTCCGTGCAGCCGCGCTACAACCTCCTGTTCCGCGAGATCGAGCGCGAGCTGCTGCCGCTCGCGCGGGAGGAGGGGATCGCCGTCACGCCCTACAATCCGCTGGCCGGCGGCCTGCTGACCGGCAAGTACCGGCTCGACGACAATCCGGACAAGGGCCGTTTCTCGGGCGAGTTCGGCCAGTTCGGAGCGATGTACAAGGCGCGCTACTGGCAGCGGCGGGAGTTCGAGACGATCGCCGCGATCGAGGGGATCGCGCGGAAGGGCGACATGACCTTGCCGACGCTCGCCGTCGCCTGGATACTCGCGAACCCGGCGGTGTCGTCGGTGATCCTCGGGGCCAGCCGCGCGAGCCAGCTGGGGCCGACGCTCGCAGCCGCCGGCCACGATCTCCCGCCGGCGCTGAAGGCGGAGCTGGACGAGATCACCGCCGACTATCGCCGCGGAGACGTGGGCAGGTAGGAGAGGCGCTTTGTCGCGCGACGATGAGGAACATCCGGGTGTCGACACCGCCGCCGATCCGCCGTCGCTTCCGATCACGCCCGAGACCTATCGGCTCCGGCGCTCGATCGGCTTCCTGCTGAAGGGCAATGCGAAGCTGGCGATGGCGCTGGCCGAGGACGCCTTCGCCGGCGAGGGCGATCTCGGCTTCGTCCATTTCATGGTGCTGATGCTCCTGCGCGAGGGCGTCGCCCGCACGCCGGGCGATCTGGGGGCGCTGATCGGCATCACCAGCGGCGCGATGACGCGGCTGGTCGACCATCTGGAGCGCAAGGGCCTCGTCGCGCGCGAACGCAGCCGCCGCGACCGGCGCTCGGTCGGAATCGGGCTGACCGGGAGCGGCGCGAAGGCGGCCGACGCGCTGCTTCCCCGGCTGGTCGGGCTGTGGAACGGGGTGCTCGCCGACTTCGAGCCAGGAGAATATCGCCTGCTCGTGCTTCTGCTCGAAAAGCTGTTCCGGGCCCTTCAGGCCTCGCAGAAGCCTGGGCGCGAAGTGTTTCCGCGGAGCGCGTCGATCTAGCGACCGGCGTGCTCCATTGCGGAGAAACGGGCCGGACGCTGGAACGAGGGGAGGAGGTCCAGCGTCCGGTCCTGTTGCCGCGGTCCGTGCCGCAGCGATTCACGCCCCAGAAAGGGGTCGGCGCCTCAGGCGTTGGCGCCGCCGTCCACGGTCAGCTCCGTGCCGGTGATGTAGCGGGCCTTGTCGCTGGCGAGGAACGCCACCGCGTCGCCGATCTCGTCGGGCGTGCCGTAGCGGCCGTTCGCGGCCAGCGCGCG
>Ga0105237_10007788_pt1 | contig 11682 bp, 10 predicted proteins | sample KBSC24metaG_FD_81520 | JGI IMG/M metagenome (GOLD analysis project Ga0105237, IMG submission 81520) | Corn rhizosphere microbial communities from Kellogg Biological Station, Michigan, USA - KBS C2-4 metaG | ecosystem: Host-associated > Plants > Roots > Rhizosphere > Soil | place: Michigan, USA... | reverse complement strand
TTGTTAAATTAATCGTGAAAAGTCAGACGGCAAACGTGAGAATCTCACGTCTTACGTTTCACCTCTCACGATTGCATGCGACACAATAGTCTTAACTTGACACTAATACTTAAACGCTTTTCCTCCAGCCATTACTTCCTGCGTCTTTTCATCAAACGTAACTTTTTCGCCGGTACGATACGCAGCATTGCTCATAATTACTGCGATACTATGATTATACCCGGCCTCTATCGGCGCATTAGGTTGCTTGCGGCTACGTACACATTCCATCCAGTTACGAACATGTGCCTGTGTAAGCGGGTCTCCACCGGTATTTGCATCTGTAGATATCTTGCCTGCCATTTCACTCAAATTCATTTCCGGTAAAAGATTTGCTTTCATGCTCATTACTTTTGCATGATCTTCATGAAGCCCACCTTCAGACGAAATTCTATTGGTATCCAGGTTAAGCGTTCCGCCGTTACTATAATAAATCTCTTTCGTTTCACCGGCTGAATTTGTTTGCCTTGAGGTAAACACTACCTGGAATCCAGACGTTGGATCATCAGCAGGACCATAATCAAAAACAGCCGTTAATGTATCTGCATTTTTGCGGCCATCCTTCCATGCATAAATGCCACCATTGGCTGACACACTTCTGGGGTGATTTAAGCCGGTAAACCAATGTACCGTATCAATCTGGTGGCACATCCACTGGCCGGGCAACCCTGACGAATACGGCCAGAATAAACGAAACTCAAGATAATGTCTTGGATTAAACGGAGCCTCTGGACGATTAATTAAAAACCTCTTCCAGTCTGTATCTTCTTCCTTCAATTTTGGTACCAAATCTTGTCTTCTCCAGCGGTCGGGTTGGTTAACATTCCAGGTCAGCTCCACCATTACTATAGGCCCGAACTTTCCGGATTTTATAAACTCATCAGCAGCTTTGTAGTTTGCACCGCTTCTGCGTTGCGATCCTATCTGTACAATTTTATTACTTTCTTTCACCGCTTTTAAAACAGCACGTGCGTCTTCCATTGTTTCTGCGAGCGGCTTTTCTGCATACACATCCTTTCCTGCTTTCACAGCTTCAATGGTATGGGTAGCGTGCTGAAAATCAGCCGTACTCATAAACACCGCATCAAGGTCCTTTATCTTATATAATTCATCATTATTAACACATGCAGTTATATCATGCCCAAGTTTACTTTTCCAGTATGCCGCCCCTTCTTCCCTACGTAATTTCCATATATCACTCACTGCGATCACATCAAAATTAAATTCTTTGTAAAGGTTCATGAATGATGGTACATGAGCGCCTTTATGCCTGTCAGAAAAACCGACAACACCAACATTTACGCGATCGTTGGCGCCTATAATTCTTCGATAGCTGGTGGCAGAAAATCCTAATGACCCAATCCAGGCAGCAGCACCTGTCATGGCCGATTTTTTAATAAAATCTCTGCGTGTGTTTTGCATGGTGATGTGTTTATAATTTTTTAATACAGTATTGTTGCAATTGTATCGCCTGGTGCGTTACACATTAACGAAAGAAGTTCGCCGGTATATAAATATGATTTTTCATTGGCAATTTCTTCATCGGTTAGTTATAGCATCAGGAGTGCAGCCGCTACCTATTTTTATTTGGATGATACACTTTGCTTTGGTTGCTTTTCGAAGTTATAAATATACTTATATGCAAAGTACGACAGACGGGTAAAAAATTTCTTTCGGTATTACAACGATTGAAATTGTTTATTGTGATATCACGCAGGCATCTTTCAATACAGACATCTTATAAAAACCTAAATTTTTGGAGGAGCTAAAAAAGAAAGTGATTATCTTGACATGAATTAATAATGCTACTTATGAAATGCCACTTGAGAAAGTTTCTTTATTGCTCATTTCTTTCTATGTATTGCTTAAATGCCGGCGCACAAACCAATGAAATAAAAGTTGCTGAAGTTAAAGGCGAAAACAAAATTGAAGTGTCTGTTAACGGGCAGCCTTTTACTGCATTTATTTATCCAGATAGTTTAGAGAAACCAGTATTATACCCCATTTATGCTTCTGATGGTGAAATTATCACAAGAGGTTTCCCAATCGCACCACGTGCCAATGAACCGGTGGATCATCCACATCATATTGGCTTGTGGATGAATTACGAAAATGTAAACGGTCTTGATTTCTGGAACAATTCTTTTGCCATTCCTGCTGATAAAAAACCTCATTATGGCTGGATAAAAACTACTGGCATAACAAAAACAACAAGTGGAAAACAAGGCTCGATTGCATATACGGCTGACTGGCAAAATATAAAAAAAGAAATACTGCTGAATGAATCAACAAAGCTTTTATTCAGCGCCGTTGGCAGTATGCGTATTATCGATCGCGTTACCACATTAACTGCACAGCAGGATGTATCGATGCCCGATGTGAAAGATGGCTTCCTGGGCCTTAGGGTTGCAAGAGAACTGGAACTTCCTTCAACAGATGAGAGAGAGTATAAAGATGCCAATGGTATTATCACGAAAGTAAAGCCTTCCAGCGATCCAACAATCTCAGGCAATTATATTACCAGCGCAAATAAAGAAGGTGATTCTGCCTGGGGAACAAGAGGCAACTGGTGTTTGTTATATGGTAAAAAAGGTAATGACAGCATTAGCATTGCTATAATAGATCATCCTGAAAATGTGGGCTACCCTACATACTGGCATGCACGCGGTTATGGCTTGTTTGCAGCAAATCCTCTCGGGCAAAAAGTTTTCAGCAACGGAAAAGAAATATTAAACTATTCGTTAAAGAAGGGACAGTCCGTAACTTTCCGTTACAGGGTTGTAATAAATGCAGCAACACATCGACTTACGAATAACGAATTGAATCAGTTAGCAGAAGTGTTCTCAAAAATTAAATGACGTAAAGTCATATAAACACTTTAGGTATTTGATTTGATTGAGTATATTTCATATAAAATTCATCATAATGAAAACAAAAAACCTTGCACTTATCGTTGTTGTTGTCCTTGTTCTTATACTGGGTGGCTGTGGATGCAGCAGCTACAATGGATTGGTAAAAGGCGATCAGACAGTGCAACAGGCATGGAGTAATGTAGAGACAAATTATCAACGCAGGTCTGACTTATACAACAGTGTTATTAAAACAATTGAAGGCTCTGCCAATTTTGAGAAATCAACGCTAAAAGAAGTGATTGATGCAAGAGCTAAAGCAACAAGTGTTACGGTTGATTTAAATGATTCTACTTCATTACAAAGATTTCAGCAGGCACAGGCGCAGTTACAGGGCTCATTCAGCAGGTTGATGGCTGTATCTGAAGCATATCCTGATTTAAAAACAACAAAATCATTCCAGGATTTTCAAACGCAAATTGAAGGAACAGAAAACAGGATAAATGTTGCACGCAGAGATTATAACGCTACCGTAAATTCTTATAATCTCCAGGTGAGAACTTTTCCTAATAACATCTTCGCCGGCTTCTTCAGGTTTACTGCAAAGCCTTATTACAAGGCAGATGCAGGCACTGAAAGAGCTCCTGATATTCAATTCAACATTAAGTAAACCGTACTGATGTTCTCTATCTTCAAAAGAAAAAAAACAGAATTCTTTCTCCCGGAGGAAAAAGAAAAAATATTGTCTGCCATTAAAACAGCGGAACAAAAAACCAGTGGGGAAGTGCGTGTTTTTGTAGAAAGCCGCTGCCGGTTTGTTGATGCTATTGACAGGGCCTATGAAATTTTTTACGGCCTTAAGATGGAAGCAACCGAACTGCGCAATGGGGTGTTGGTATATGTTGCATTGAAAGACAAGCAGCTTGCCATCTTTGCCGATGAAGGCATTTACAATAAAGCAGGCGCGCAGTTCTGGAACAATGAAGTAAAGACAATGCTCTCGCATTTTAACAAAGAAAATTATGCCGATGGTATAGCGCAGGTGGTACAGGAGACAGGAGAAGTGTTGAATACGCATTTTCCTTATGACGCTGCTACAGACAAGAACGAATTACCTGATGATATTGTGTTTGGAAAATAGCTGAAAGGATGGCATCCCGTTAAAAAGGATGTCATCTTTTTTATACAAAAAACAAATGAAAAGATATTTAGCTTTTATATTATCCCTGCTCATTATTATTCCTTCACTTGCGCAGGATATTCCTCAAAGGCCTAACCCTCCAAGGTTAGTGAATGATCTTGCCAATGTACTCTCCGCCGAGCAAAAAGATATTCTGGAACAGCAACTGGTAGCATTGGATGATAGTACTTCCAATCAAATTGCTATCGTTACTGTGCCTACGCTTAATGGAAATGATGTTGATGATTATGCAAACAAGTTATTTCGTGCGTGGGGTATTGGCAATAAAAAGAATAATAACGGTGTGTTGATTCTTGTCGCAATCCAGGATAAGAAAATAAGAATAGAAGTAGGCTACGGACTGGAGGGTGCAATACCCGATGTTACAGCCAAAGACATTATTGAAAACGATATTGCCCCCAGCTTTAAAAAAAATGATTACCTGCGTGGCTTCTCTGAAGCAATACAATCTTTAAGCAGGGCCGCAGTTGGTGAGTATAAGCAACAACGTGAAAAACACGATGGCGGCGGTGCCGGCAAATTTATATTTATTGTCATCCTGGTTATCATCATTCTTATAGTTGGTGGCCGCGGAGGTGGTGGTGGTGGAATGATGAGCAGGCGTGGTTATCGCGGCTTCTTCCCTCCCATCTGGATTGGAGGCGGCGGTGGCAATTGGGGCGGTGGTGGTGGAGGCGGCTGGAGCGGTGGCGGTGGTGGAGGCGGTTTCGGAGGTTTTGGCGGTGGCAGCAGCGGCGGCGGCGGCGCCAGCGGTGGATGGTAACAATGGTGATTGTGAAATGTTCGTAAGTGATCGTGAATCGCTAGAAGAGAGTAGTTTTGTCAAACGATTTATTTACTCCCGTTTACTTGCGATTTCCGTTCATTTCCAATTTACGTTCACTTGTGATTTACGCCGCACTAACTAAAAACGCTTTCCCCCTACCTTTGCAGCGCAAAATATTTTCAAACATAAATTATTGCTTTATGAAAGTTACCGTTGTTGGCGCCGGTGCAGTTGGCGCAACTACAGCAGATAATATCGCCCGTGCCGCATTAGCCGAAGAACTTGTTTTACTCGACATTAAGGAAGGTATTGCCGAAGGAAAGGCACAGGATATGATGCAAACCGCTGCCCTGCTAGGCTTTGATACCCGCATTTCCGGAAGTACCAACGACTACAAAAAGACAGCAGGCAGTGATGTTGTGGTAATTACCTCTGGCTTGCCGCGTAAACCAGGTATGACCCGTGAGGAACTGATTGGTGTTAATGCAGGTATTGTAAAAGGTGTTGCAGAAAATATTTTGCAGAACTCCCCGGATGCCATCATCATCGTTGTGTCTAATCCAATGGACACGATGACTTACCTCGCACTTCAATCTACAGGACTGCCAAAGAACCGCATTATCGGTATGGGTGGAACGTTAGACAGTGCACGTTTTAAATATCAACTTAGCCAGCATTTAGGTGCGAGCCCTGGCGATTTAAACGCAGTTGTTGTCGGTGGTCACGGTGATACTACAATGATTCCTTTGATCAGGTTTGCTACATGGAACAGTGTGCCTGTAACTAAGTTCCTGAGTGAAGAACAACAAAAACAAATTATTGCTGATACAATGGTAGGAGGCGCTACACTTACCAAGTTAATCGGCACTTCTGCATGGTATGCGCCAGGTGCAGCAAGCGCTGCGTTGGTTAAGTCTATTTTACGTGATGAAAAGAAACTTTTTACCTGCAGCGTTTCTCTTAATGGCGAATATGGTCAAAACGATATCTGTTTAGGTGTTCCCGTTATCATAGGCAAATCAGGCTGGGAAAAGATCCTTGACTTTGGTTTGAATGAAGACGAACAGGCGTTGTTTAGCAAGAGCGCAGACGCCGTTAGAAATATGAATGATGTTTTGAAGACATTGTAATTTTTTATGTACTCAGCAACAGTGCTAACATTAAGCTACTGTTGCGTCGCACTCTTGTACTGTTGATTCAATATTCAGCAATGTGCGGCACGCTTACAAATAGAAACAGTTCATCATTGAATAAAATAAAAAACCTCAACATAACAGTTGAGGTTTTTTATTGCCTGGGGCGGCCTTATTGGTCACAAAAAAAATCGCCACACGAAATATGTGGCGATTAGATAGAGTAATATTCGTAAAATCTTATGCTGTTTCAGCACTTAATCTTTTCTGTTGTTTCTTACGCTCTTCTTCATCAAGAATCACTTTACGCATGCGTATTTTGTTAGGAGTAACCTCAATACATTCATCATGCTGAATATACTCCATACATTCTTCCAGTGTCATCAATATTTTTGGAGTAATGCGTACGCTGTCATCGCTACCACTTGCGCGGTGGTTGGTAAGTTTTTTACCTTCTGTAGCGTTTACCACTAAATCACCTGGTTTAATGTGCTCGGCAATGATTTGTCCGGCATAAACATCTTCACCCGGGTCAACAAAGAAGGCGCCCCTGTCCTGCAGTTTATCAATAGAATACGCAGTAGTGCCTGCCTGGTTTTTAGATAACAAAACACCATTGTTTCTTCCAGGGATAACACCTTTCCATGGTTTATATTCGTTGAATGTATGCGCCATTACCGCCTCACCAGCAGTGTTTGTCAACATATTAGAACGTAATCCAATCAAACCCCTTGACGGAATTTCAAATTCAAGATGCTGCATCTCACCTTTTGTTTCCATCACATGCATTTCACCTTTGCGTTGTGTTACCAGGTCAATTACTTTTCCACTAAACTCACTAGGTACATCTACTACAAGGTTTTCGTATGGCTCGCATTTTTTGCCGTCAATATGTTTTACTAAAACCTGCGGCTGGCCTACGGTCAATTCATAACCTTCACGGCGCATGGTTTCAATCAAAATACCTAAATGAAGAATGCCGCGTCCAAATACTAAAAAGCTATCAGCACTATCTGTATCTTCTACACGTAATGCCAGGTTCTTTTCAGTTTCCTTCATCAAACGGTCACGAAGATGGCGGCTGGTAACAAACTTACCATCCTTACCAAAGAAAGGAGAGTTGTTAATGCTGAAAAGCATGCTCATTGTAGGCTCATCAACACTTATTACCGGCAATGCTTCCGGGTTTTCAGCATCGGCAATGGTATCGCCAATGTTAAAATCTTCCAGGCCAACAACAGCACAAAGGTCACCGGCAATAACTTCCGTTACTTTCTTTTTACCCATGCCTTCAAACACATATAATTCACGCACCCTTGATTTCTTAATAACACCACCAGCCTGCATTAAAGCTACCGGCTGATTTTCTTTAATTACCCCACGGGTAACTTTACCTATGGCAATACGGCCAAGGAAAGAGGAGTAATCAAGTGATGTAATCTGCATTTGCAACGGGCCTTCATTTGCTTTAGGTGCAGGCACGTGCTTAATAATGCCGTCAAGTAAAGGGGTAATATCTTCACTTTGCGTTAAGCTATCGTTGAACCAGCCATTTTTACCGCTACCATAGTAAGTAGGGAAATCAAGCTGCTCTTCTGTTGCATCAAGATTAAAGAACAATTCAAATACTGCGTCATGCACTTCATCAGGGCGGCAATTAGGCTTATCTACTTTGTTAATTACCACAATTGGCTTAAGATGCAGTTGCAATGCTTTTTGTAATACGAAACGGGTTTGTGGCATAGGGCCTTCAAACGCATCCACCAAAAGGATAACGCCATCAGCCATTTTCAAAACGCGTTCTACTTCACCACCAAAATCACTGTGGCCAGGGGTATCAATAACGTTTATTTTTACGCCTTTGTAAGTAACAGCGGCGTTTTTACTAAAGATGGTAATGCCACGTTCACGCTCAAGGTCGTTGCTGTCCATAATCAACTCACCGGTTTCCTGGTTGTCGCGAAAAACCTTGGTTGCGTGTAAAATACGGTCAACCAGCGTGGTTTTGCCATGGTCAACGTGGGCAATAATTGCAATGTTGCGGATATCCATATAAAAATTTAAACTTTAAGATGTTTGCCATAAGCGCTAATGCAGGCCAGTAAAGGCTTTTGGGCAATTTTAGCAAACAGCTTCTGAAATTAAGCTGCAAATGTACGGAAATGCAACGGGCGGGCAAGCGGTGAGAAGATGAATATTATGTTATGGGCTGATTTTAATCGATGTTGAAAAAATCAATAACTTTTTAATAACAAAGTAATATTCGGATGCATAAAAACAATAATCGGCCAGACCTGCACCGTTTTCTCTTCTTGAAATTGTTCTAACTTGGCTGTATGAAAATGCAAATTGCTGACAACATCACAGCGTTACCGCTTAATGGCTTTTCAAATACACTATTGGATATTGCAGATAAAGAAACTTTTCTCAACAAATATTTACAGGGGCAGGGTGATGATACACTTTTTGCCGTGTTTGCCCGCTCAAAATATCCATGCCGTGACAGCTTTTCTCCCGGCAGAAGAAAATATTATAAAATATCGCTGATGACACGTGGCAGCGGTGTTTTTACCTACGGCGATCAAAAAATTGAATCATACCCGGGTTCACTCACATTCATTAACCCAACAGAAGCAAAGGGATGGCACTCTTACGAAGATGAACAGGACGGCTATTACTGTATTTTTTCACCAGACTATTTTGCAACTTCTAATGAAGACATGCGGCTACTGGTACAGCATCCGTTGTTCCGCAGCGGTATAAACCCGGTTCTGCAACTTGATAGTCAGCAGTTAAAAATTGTGGTGTCAATATTTGAAAAGCTTATGATTGAAAGCCAGGATTGCAGTCCTTTTAAACATGATGCTATCCGCCTGTATCTTAAACTTCTCCTTGTTGAAGGAAGGCGCATAGCAAATCATATCACAGGGCCAATGCCTGAATACAATGCTGCACAAAACCTGGTGCACAGGTTTACAGAAATGATGGAGAAGCAATTTCCGCTGGTGCGTGTATCTGAACAGGTAAAGCTTAAATCTGTATCAGACTTTGCGGAAGCGCTTTCTATACATAGCAATCATCTTAATGCATGTGTAAAGAAAATTACCGGCCACACAGCAAGCAGGTGCATAAGTATACGACTATTAAAAGAAGCAAAGCTTTTGCTGATGCATACAGACTGGCACATCAATGAAATTTCCTGGTGTCTTGGTTTTGAAGAGCCTGCCAGCTTCGCTCATTTCTTTAAAAAGAATGCGGGTATAACTGCCAATCATTTCAGGCAGCAAGCAGATTAAGTAATGAATAATTAAAAATTAATGATTGGAGAGGCGCACTGTCATTAGCTTCTTCCCAGTACTCCCAAACTTTTTGAACCCTGAACATTTGAACTTTGAACTGCTCTACACTTCTTTGATTTAAACAAATATTCCTATGAATTGAACAATTGCGTACCGGAAGGTGTTTCTAATTTTACGTCTCAAAATTTTTAACTATGAAATACAGACTATTGGGAAACACCGGTGAAAAGCTTTCAGCCATTGGCCTGGGTTGTATGGGTATGAGTTTCGCCTATGGCCCACGAAACGATGAAGAATCTATCGCCACGCTGCACAAAGCTTTGGACCTTGGAATCAATTTTTGGGATACTGCAGATATGTATGGCGCCGGCCATAATGAATCTTTGATTTCAAATGTACTTGTATCTAACAGAGACAAAATTTTTATCGCAACAAAGTTTGGATTTAGACAGAACGAAGGTGCACAAGGTTTTATCGGTTCTGGAGCATATTACTTTGATGGCTCACCTGCTTATCTTAAAACTGCCGCCGAAAAAAGCCTGCAACGTCTAAAGATTGAGACTATTGATTTATACTATGCTCATCGCATAGATCCTAATGTGCCTGTAGAAGATATGGTTGGTGCCATGGCAGATTTGGTAAAGGAAGGCAAGGTTAAATATCTTGGTTTATCCGAAGCTTCACCGGCATCTATCCGTAAGGCTCATGCAGTACATCCGATAGCTGCACTGCAAAGCGAATACTCTTTACTTACAAGAGATGTTGAAGATGAAATACTGGGAGTGTGCCGTGAATTAGGTATTACATTCGTTCCTTACAGCCCGCTGGCAAGAGGATTAGTAACAGCAACCGTTACAGACAACAAAGGTCTTGCTGAAGATGATTTCAGAAGAACACTTCCACGTTTTGATGATACCCATTGGAATAATAACAAACAGTTGGTGGATGGGTTTGCCGAAATAGCAGCATCTAAAAATGCAACACCTGCCCAATTAGCATTGGCATGGGTATTGGCACAAGGCGATGATATTATTCCTATCCCCGGCACCAAAAAAAGAAAGTATCTTGAAGAAAATGCAGCGGCAGTTGACATTGAATTAACCAGTGATGACTTGCAAAATATTGAAGATTTATTGAACAGGTATCCTAACACAGGACAACGCTATAGTGAAGGTGCATTAAAGCTGGTAAATCACTAATTATTTTATTGATTTATAGGGTACATGGATAAGTGATACAGCTTGCTCATTAAAGATTCACATCAAACAAAAAATACAGGTATGGATTTACAGTTAAAGAATAAAAAAGCATTGGTAACAGGTTCCACTGCGGGCATTGGTTTGGCTATTGCAAAACAGTTGGCTAAGGAAGGTGCAGATGTTGTTATTAATGGCAGAACCAAAGAAAGAATTGATGCTGCGATAAAAGAAATAAAAGATGATTTCAAGGATGCTAAAGTATCTGGAATTGCAGCAGACTTTTCCAAAGTTGAAGAGATAAACAATTTACTAAAGGCATTACCCGAAGTAGATATCCTCATCAATAACGTAGGTATTTTTGAGCCCAAACCTTTTCTTGAAATACCAGATGAAGACTGGCTGAATTTTTATGAAATAAACGTGTTAAGCGGAGTAAGATTATCGCGTCATTATTTTCCTGCCATGATAAAAAAGAACTGGGGAAGGATCATTTTTATCTCGAGTGAGTCGGCTGTTAATATTCCTGAAGAAATGATTCATTACGGCATGACAAAAACAGCGCAGCTTTCTGTAAGCAGAGGTTTATCTGAGCTAACAAAGGGGACAGGCGTTACCGTAAATGCTGTGTTGCCCGGCCCCACACAATCTGAAGGTGTAGGCGGCTTTATGGAAAAATTAGCAAAGCACGATAATATGACCGTTGAAGAAGCGGAGAAAAGTTTCTTTCTTAAAGCCCGCCCAACTTCTTTATTGCAACGTTTCGCATCAGTAGATGAGGTGGCTAATATGGTAACTTATATTGCCAGCCCATTATCTTCTGCAACAAATGGCGCTTCTATAAAGGTGGACGGTGGTGTGTTGAAGACAATTTTTTAAAATATCATTTACTATATCAACCTGGTGTTACGTCAAACGTGAAATGTGAGACGTGAAAAAAGGGAAACTCATGTTTCACATCTCACGATTAACGTAATAAAAATTAGCTGGCTAACACCAGACGCATTTATCAATATTATCAATAACGCTCATCACTTAAAACAAGAAACCGATATGTCACAAATCAATGCTTATGCAGTGCAGAGTGCAACGTCGCCTGTAGCGCCCTTCAACATTAACAGAAGGGAAGTGGGCCCGCACGATGTGCAGATTGAAATTTTATATTGTGGTGTTTGCCACTCAGATATTCACCAGGTAAG
>Ga0105237_10007787_pt1 | contig 11682 bp, 11 predicted proteins | sample KBSC24metaG_FD_81520 | JGI IMG/M metagenome (GOLD analysis project Ga0105237, IMG submission 81520) | Corn rhizosphere microbial communities from Kellogg Biological Station, Michigan, USA - KBS C2-4 metaG | ecosystem: Host-associated > Plants > Roots > Rhizosphere > Soil | place: Michigan, USA... | reverse complement strand
GCCGCGCGATCAACCCGGCCAGCGCCGGCCCGACGATCGCCGGCAGCACCCATGCGCCGGCGAAGGCCGCGAAGTTGCGCGGATGCAGCGTGCTCGGGTAGTGGCGACCGACGACCACGTACAGCGCCACCGACATCAGCCCGCCACCGCCGCCTTGCAGCGCGCGGCCCAGCACCAGCAGCCTCATGTCCGGCGCGATGCCGGCGAGCGCGAGGCCGAGCGCGAAGGCCACCGCACCCACCGCCAGCGGCGCGGTCGGGCCGGCGCGGTCGCACCAGTGGCCGGCCGCGACCATGCCGGCAATCGCGGCCGCCACGGCGGCACCGAAGGCCGCGGCGTACAGGCTGCTGCCGCCCAACGCGGCCGCGACACCCGGCATCACCGTTGCCACGGCCAGCTGCTCGAAGGCGAGGATCGAGATCAGCGCGAGCATGCCGATCGACGCGGCGGCGAACGGCGCGTCCAGCACGCCGGGCGGGTGGCGGTCGAGGGCGGCATCGAGGTGGGGCATGGCGGTGCAGCGGCAGCGGGCGCTTGACGGAGGTGGACAATGTCGACAAGCTTGCAACCTCAACCAAGGTTCAGGTCAAGCAGATGCCAACAGATTGCGTGCTGCGTTCGGAGGCCCGATGGGCGTCGAGTTGCTGAGCGTCGGCCAGACGGCCGAACGCAGCGGCGTCGCGGTGTCGACGCTGCATTTCTACGAGCGCAAGGGCCTGATCAGGAGCTATCGCAGCGAGGGCAATCAGCGGCGCTACCGGCGCGACACGCTGCGCAAGCTTGCGGTGATCCGCATCGCGCAGCGCATGGGCATGCCGCTGCAGACGATTCGCGAGGCGCTGGCCCGGTTGCCCGACGAACGCGCGCCGACGCTGGCCGACTGGCGCCGCCTGTCGACGGCCTGGCGCGCCGAGCTCGACGAGCGCATCGACCAGCTGCAGGCGCTGCGCGACCAGCTGACCGATTGCATAGGCTGCGGCTGTCTCTCGCTGCAGCGCTGCCGGCTGCGCAACCCCGGCGATGAGCTGGCCGAGCACGGCGCCGGACCGCGGCGGCTGATCGAACACGACATTGGCGAGCCGGGGCCCGGCGGCGCGACGGGAAGGCGCGGCTGACTCGACAAGCAGCTGCGCCGGCAAGGCGCGGCATCGTCGACACGAACGACCGCTGCGACAGGGCTCGGCGGCTGTGCCGCTTCGGTGACTATGATGTCGGCACCACGCCGGGCCCGCGCGTCCAGACAGGCAACCCACATCGGAGGGCACCATGCCCCTGGTCTCCTTGCTGCTCAGAGATGACCCTCGTCTGCAGGCTTGTCTCGTCGCCGACGCGGCTCATGTCGTGCCCGGTGCCGCCGGCCGACACGTCGGCCTGATTCAAAAGGTGCTGCTGGTCCTGGACAAGGCCCCCATCTCCGCGGGAGAGTTGCGCTCCCGCCTCTACGGGCCGACCACGACGGCCGCGGTGCTCGCGTACAAGCGCAAGCGCAACATCGTCAATCGGTCCTATCAGACGACCGCCGACAACATCGTCGGCAAGATGACCATCGCGCAGATGGACCACGAACTCCTGGTGCTGGACCTGCGCTCCATGTCCGGCCGGGTGGTCTGCACGAACGGTGGCCAGGCCCCGCCGCCTCGCCCGGCCATCGTCGCGGCGGGCCAGGCCGGATTGGTCGGCGGTCCCACGCCTTTGAAGCCGAAGAAGCAGCGGCCTGCAAAGTTGCGAATCATCGTGCAGAAGACGAATCGAGCGGCGGAGTTCGGTGACCCGCACGGGCTGCTCGCGGAGCTCTACAAGCGCGCGCGTGAGCTCCTGGCGCCGCACGGCATGGATTTCGCGGCCGGGGCCACCGCCCCGGCCTTCGGCCCGGATGCGATCGACGCCGAAAAGGTGATCGCCGGATCGGCCGCATCGTGCGGCAGCGTCATGGAGTCGGCCCTGCGGGCCCTCGCAGACCGGCCCGATGCGCTGCGAATCATCTTCTGCCCGTTCAGCGACACGGGCGACGCGTTCGGCGTGACCGACGGCGGGCCGAGATCGGCGCTGACAGTGCCCCGGTTCTGCTTGATCAACGTGCGCAAGCGGCGCGGTGATCTGGGCACGCTGCTTCATGAGATGGTGCACGCAGCCAAGCCCGAGATGATCGCGCCGGACGCCGACATCAACAGCGTGTTCTCCGAAGCAGGCAATCGGAGCGCGACCGAACTGCCCGAGAAGCACGCCGAGTCGATCGCGACATCGTTTTTCGGGAGATGAGGGCGATGGCGAGCTTGTCCGGCAATCTGATGCAGGGCCCGGAAGACCTGAGATCCGCTTCAGCGATCCCGCGAATCGATGTGATCAGTAAAAGTCCGGGCACGGCAGGCGTTCATGTCATGCAAGATCAGCGCTCCAGCGACACGTCCATCGAGCACTGGTCTGCAACGAACCACCCCGGAGGACACCGGCCCATGCCCATGCCCGATGAAACAGCGATGCGCGCCGCGATGCTGTACCTGGCGCTTGGAGACGGCAGTGGCGTCCCACGCGTCGCGCCTCCCAAGGCTTGCGAGGCGGCCGTCTAGTCGTGCACGCAGTCACACGGCGCGTACTGGCTGGGTTGGGCCTGGTCGATCGCCGATCCGCTGTGCGTGCGCACCCGGAATTGGTGGCGTGCGAGGAATGCGACGCGGTCTACAGGCGTCCATCGCTGTCGGCTGGCGCGGTTGCACGCTGCGCGCGCTGCGGCTCGACGCTCGGTCGCGGCCACCTGTTGGCGGTCGACGGCCAACTCGCGCTGTCGTCCGGCGCGTTGGTGGTGTTTGTGCTGGCCAATGTGTCCGATATCGTCACGCTCAACCTGCGAGGCGTGCATGCGCAGGTGACGTTGTGGGAGTCCGTCTGGTTCACCTGGCTCTCGGGCCAGGAAGTCGTCGCGCTGCTGGCCGGTGCCACGGCCTTTGCATTCCCGCTCGCCGTGATCCTGCTGCGCCTGTATGTCCTGACGCCACTGGCCGCCGGCAGGCGCGCGCGCGGTTTCGTGCCGGCCATGCGCGCACTGCGCTGGATGACGCGCTGGAGCATGGTTGAGGTATTCCTGTTCGGCGCTCTGGTGGCGATCGTGAAGATCGGTGGCCTGGCCAGCGTCATCCCGGGCGTGGGCATCTTCTCGTTCGGGATGCTGACCCTGCTGCTTGCAGCCAACCAGGCGGCCGGGCTGCATGGCATCTGGCAACATGCCGCGAAGTTGCCATCGTGAGCACCGTGGCGTCTTCCGCTTCAGTGCCAACCGCGGTTTCGCGCGGCCTGCTCGGCTGCGAATGCTGCGGCCTGGTGAGCGAGGTCGTCGCCGCCGCAGACTCGGCAAGCTGCCCACGTTGCGGTTTCGCGCTTCGCGCGCGCAAGCCGCAGTCCCTGCAGCGCACCGCCGCCTATCTGCTGGCCGCCGCGGTGCTCTACCTGCCGGCGAACACGCTGCCGATCATGGCCACGGCCAGCACACTCACGGGTCGCGAGAGCCACACCATCCTCGGCGGCATCATCGAGCTGTGGCATACGGGCTCGTGGGACCTGGCATTCATCGTGTTCATCGCCAGCATCGCGGTGCCGATTCTGAAGATCGCCGCGCTCACGCTGCTCGCATTCACCGCGCGGCGCAAGTCGCGCTGGCGGCAGGCGGAGCGGGCGACGCTGTATCGTGTGCTCGAGACCGTCGGCCACTGGTCCATGCTCGACGTGTTCGTCGTCGTGTTGCTGGTGGGCATGGTGCGTTTCGGCGCCGTCGCCAGCGTCGAGCCTGGGCCGGGCCTGCTCGCCTTCGGAGGTGTCGTCGTGCTGACCATGCTTGCCTCGGCGAGCTTCGATCCCCGCCTGATCTGGCCCGAGCCCGCCACCGATGACTGAAGCACAAGACCCGCAAGACTATCCCGTGGCGACCGTGGTGCCCCGCAAGCGGATGCGCCTGTCGCTCGCGTGGCTGGTGCCGCTTGCCGCGCTCGCGGTCGGTGCCGTGCTGATCGTGCGGACGGTGATGCAGACCGGCCCCACCATCACGATCGCCTTTCGCACCGCCGAGGGCATCGAAGCCGCTCGCACCGAAGTTCGCTTCAAGGAGGTGGTGGTCGGCAAGGTGACCAAGGTCGCGCTGAGCCCGAACCGCGAGCAGGTCCTGGTCACGGTGAAGCTCGACAAGAGCGCCGAGCACCTGGCGGTCGAGGACACACGCTTCTGGGCGGTGCGCCCACGCGTCGGGCTGGCCGGCGTCAGCGGGCTGGGTACGCTGTTTTCCGGCGCCTACATCGGTGTCGATGCCGGCGTCTCCAACACGGAGCAATTGCTCTTCACCGGGCTCGAAGCACCACCCCCGCAACTTCGCGGCGAACCCGGGCGCAGCTTCGTGCTGAGGGCACGAGACCTCGGCTCGCTCGACGTGGGCTCACCGGTCTACTACCGGCGCACGAAGGTCGGCAGGGTGGTGGGCTACACGCTCGACCCGGAGCGCGACACGCTCTCGGTTCAGGTCGTGGTCACGGCGCCGAACGATCGGCTGGTGACCCCACAGAGCCGATTCTGGAACGCCAGCGGGATCGATCTGAACGTCAATGCCAGCGGTTTGACGCTCGACACGCAGTCGCTCGCGTCGGTCGTGCTGGGCGGTGTGGCGTTCGCCAACCCGGCCGACGCCGCCTCGGCGCCCCCGGCCGCCGAGGGCCAGCGCTTCGACCTCTTCTCCAACCGCAAGTCCGCACTGGCACCGCCCGACGGGCCGCCGCTGCGGGTGCGCATGGTGTTCGATCAGGCGCAGCGCGGTCTCGTGGCCGGTGCACCGGTGGACATGCTCGGCATCGAGATCGGCAGCGTACGCAGCGTCGCGCTGATCGACGCCCCCACGACCGACCAGTTCCCGGTCGAGGTCATCGCCGATCTCCATCCCTTGCGGCTGGGCGGTGTGCGGCGACAGTTCGCGGTGCCCGCCGATGGCGCTGACCGCGCCGACGCGCTGTTCATGAAGCGCGCGGTCGACCATGGGTTGCGGGCGCAGGTGCGCACCGGCAACCTCCTGACCGGGCAGCTCTACGTGGCCCTGGACTTCATCCCCAAGGCTCCCAAGGCCACGCTCGACGCCCGCGCCGACCCGCCGACGATCCCGACCGTGCGCGGCACCCTGAGCGACCTGCAACCGCAGCTCGCCGACATCGTCGCGCGGCTCAGCAAGGTGAAGTTCGACGAGATCGGCAGCGACCTGCAGGAAACGCTGCGCCAGGCCAGTGCCGCGGGCAACGGACTGCAGGAAACACTGACCAGTGCGACCGCGGCGATCCGCCAGTTGACCCCCGAAGCCCAACGTGCGCTCGCCGAAGTGCAGAAGACGCTGACGTCGACCCAGGCGACGCTGGCCAACCTGGACCGCAACGTCACGCATGGCGACGCGCCCCTGCAGCGAAACGTCACTCAGGCGCTGGCCGAAATGCAGCGCGCAGCGCAGGCATTGCGTGTGCTGAGCGACTACCTGCAGCAGCACCCCGAATCGCTGCTGCGCGGCAAGCCAGCCGACGCGGACCCGGGCAAACCTTCCGAGGGCGGACGATGACGAGACCCCTTCCTGCGAGCAATGCACGACGAGGCGGCGCCGCCATCGGCGTCGCCGTGCTCGCGCTGCTGGCGGGATGCGGTTCGGTGCCGCCGCCGCGCTATCACACGTTGATGCCTCCACCCGCGTCCGCCGCGCGACCACCGGCGCCGCCCGGATCGCTGGCGTGGGAAGTGCTGCCGGTCGCCATTCCGGCCGGAGTCGATCAACCGCAGTGGGTGGTGCAAACCGTCGACGGCAGCCTGGCCGTGCTGGAGCAAGAACGCTGGATCGCACCGCTGGGTGAGGAAATCCGCGCCGCCGTCGCGGACCGACTCACGCTGGAAGTCGGCGCGCCCGCGGTGTCCGCCGAGTCGCGCAAGCGTTGGCGCATCCGGATCGACGTGCACCGGTTCGACTCGGCGCCCGGACGCGAAGCCCGGCTCGAAGCGACATGGACCTTGAGCTCCGACGCCGACGCCGACGCAGCCGCGGCCCTGCGCTGCCGTGGCGAGTTCGTGCAGGCACTGGCAGCGAGCAGCTATCTGGCACTGGCCAAGGGTCACCAGCAAACCGTCACGAGGCTGGCCGATGCGATTGGCGGCGAGCTCAAAGCGCTGAACGCCGGGCAGACGGCAACGTGCAGTCCCCTGGCATCGCAGCTTTCCCAGAGATAGTCGGCTGAACGCACGAGACCGGGTGCCCGTGCACAACCCTGAGCAGACGCCCAGTGCGCCGAACCGAGCACCACAAAGCGGTCACCCAGCGATCTTCACGACCGTGCGCCCCTTCGCGCGGCCCTGCACAAAGTCGGAGAACGCATCCGAAAGCGCGTCGAGCTCGATGGTTCTCGTGATGGCCCTCACATGCCGCGGCTTCAGGTCCGTGGCAAGCCGGTCCCAGACGCGCTGCCGCGTCGGAAAGGACATGTAGCCCGAGTCGATGCCGAGGAGACTGACGCCACGCAGGATGAACGGGAACACCGTCGTCTCCAGTTTGAAGCTCGCCGCGTTGCCGATGCTGGCGACCGTGCCCGCCTGCTTCATCGTCGCAAGCACCCAGTGCAGGATCGGACCACCCACGTTGTCCACCGCGCCAGCCCATTGGCTGGCTTCCATGGGCCGCACGTTCTGCAGGTCGATCGTCGAGGTGAGCTTGACTTGCGCGGCGCCGAGGCCGCGCAGGTAGTCCTGCTCTGCCGGCTTTCCGGTCAGCGCGACCGTGCGGTAGCCCAGTCGGGACAGCATGTCGATCGCGAAGCCGCCCACGCCGCCCGTTGCCCCCGTGACGACCACCGGCCCGTTCTGCGGCGCAAGGCCGTTGTCTTCCATCCGCACGATGCCCAGCGCCGCGGTGAAGCCGGCGGTGCCGAGCGCCATGGCGTCGAACGTCGTCAGGCCCTGCGGCAGCGCAACAGCCCATTTCGACGGGACCCGGGCGATTTCCGCGTAGCCGCCGTGGTGCGCGACACCGAGGTCGAAGCTGGTTGCGATCACCTCGTCGCCTGCCCGAAAGCGAGGATCCGCGCTTTCGATCACCTCGCCCGCCATGTCGATGCCGCCGACGCAGGGAAACCGGCGGATGATCTTCCCGGCACCGGTCGCGGCCAGCGCGTCCTTGTAGTTGATGCTCGAGTAGTGAACGCGGATCGTGAGCTCGCCTTCGTCGAGCTGCGCAGGCGTCAACGTGGTCAGCGAGCCGCTGACCTTGCCGTCGGCGTCCTTCTCGATCAGATAGGCCTTGAAGGGCGCTGAGCACATGGCGGTCCCTTTCGTCTGTGTGGTGGTTGCAGCGCCGTCACCGGCAATCATCGATCTCCCCGGGCGCCTCCTTGCCACTGTATGCGTTGCAAACGACCTGCGCGAGCAGTCGGGCCGGCTCGCTGAGGCTTCGGCTCGCGCGATGGACAAGGCCGATGTCGCGATGGAAGGTGTGATTCCCGAGGTCGATCGCGCGCACCGCCGCGGGCCAGTGATCTGTTCACCCACAGCGGCGAACGTTCCCTCTCGTGCCACTGGCGGCGTACTTCGTGCACAGGCGTTGTAGACACCTCGCGCCGATCGTCGGCTCAACCTTCAGATACGAGCGCGGCATCATGCGAGAAAGGGCCCCACGCGCTGCGCGCCGGCCAGCGCCCAGACGCGCGCGATCACGCGGCGCATCTCGTCCACGCTCGCCGCGCCGCGATAGGCGGCCAGCCGCAGGGCCTTGTCTTCGAGCTCGGGGCGCGTCAATGTGTTGCCCGGATCGCCCTTCGGCTCGTCGACACGTGCGGCCAGGGCTCGGTCGTCGGTCGTCTGCACCACCACCTTGCCGATCCAGCGGACCGGGTACGCGCTGTCGACCTCGGCATCGAGCTGCATGAGCACCTTGTCGCGCAACGCGACGACTTCCGGGTCGCGATAGTGCGCATCGAACTCGGACAGCCCGGCGTGGCCGCGCAGCGCGACGAGCGCGAGCACCGTGCCCATCGAGAACTTGGCCTGGTGGACCGTCTGCGGGTCGACGACCGGCCCCAGCACGTCGATCGCCGCCTGGTGCACGTGGGCGATCACGCGCGCGATCCGGTCGGCGTGCAGGTCGTGGTCGCGCATCACGGCCAGCAGCGCGTCCGCGGCCGGGTGCGTGTGGCGGCACGACGCGTGGAACTTGAACGAGGTTTCGGCGAGCGTCCAGCGTGTGCCCAGGCCATCGACCAGGCGCGCGGAGTCGGTGTCCTTCGCCATGCCTGCGGCCATGCCTTGCGCGCCTTCGAGGATGCGGCGCGCGCCGGTGAAGTCCCGGCTCGCGAGCTGCGCGGCCAGCAATCCGGCGGAGCTCGCGTGCGCCGTGTGCAGTTGTTTGGAGTCGGCAGCGTCGCGCAGGAATTCCCACAGCCCCGCGGCCTGGGTCCCGGCGGAGCCGAAGGCGTGCAGCATGCGGTCGGCATCGAGCTTCAGCAGATGGCCCACGGCGGCCGCCGCGGCCAGCGTGCCGGCGGTGCCGGTGGTGTGGAAGATCCTGTAGTGCGCACGCCCGAGGAACTCGCCGACGCGTATGCCCACCTCGTACCCCGCCACCGACGCAGCGAGCAGCTCGCGCCCTGAACGGCCCAGCGCCTGCGCCGTTGCGAGCGCTGCGGGGAACACCACCGCAGCGGGATGGAACACCGAACCGTTGTGCACGTCGTCCTGCTCGGCGAAGTGCGAGGCCGCGGCATTGACCAGGGCCGCGAAGTACGGGCTGGTTCGTTGGCGCGAGATCAGCACTTCACTGGGTCCGTCGGCGGGGCCTTGTTCCTTCGCGAACTGCGCGATCGTCTCGACCGGGCGGGCGCCCTTGCCGGCGAGCGCCGAGCCGAACCAGTCGAGAAACAGGTCCTCCGCGCGGCGCACCACCGCCGCGGGGATGTCTTCGAAGCGCAGCGTGGCGGCAAAGCGCGCGAGGGTCTGGGAGGGATGGTCGTCGTTCATGGCGGTCAGATCGCGTGGGCGCCGCGCATCGCGGCGATTCGCTCGGCGGTGTAGCCGAGCTCGCGCAGGATCGTGTCCGTGTGCTGGCCGAGCGCCGGCACCGGGTCCATGCGCACGCTCGCCGCATCCGGCATGCCCGGCGGCAGCAAGGCCGGCAGCGGCCCGGCCGGCGTGCCGACCTCGGTCCAGCGCCGTCGCGCCTTCAGCTGCTCGTGCTCCCACACCGCGTGCATGTCGTTCATGCGCGCATTCGCGATCTGCGCGGCCTCGAGCCGCTCGATGACCTGCTCGGCGCTCAGGTGCGAGAACACCTCGACGATGATGGCGCGCAGCGTCTCACGGTCGTTCGTGCGCTTGCTGTTCGAGACGAAACGCGGATCGCGCGCCAGCTCGGGCCGCTGCAGCACGCGTTCGCAGAACAGCCCCCATTCGCGCTCGTTCTGCAGACCCAGCATCACGGTCCTGCCGTCGCCGCTCGGGAACGGACCGTACGGATAGATGGTGGCATGCGCGGCGCCAGCGCGCGGCGGCGGCGCCGCGCCCTCGTACGAGTAGTACAGCGGGTAGCTCATCCACTCCACCATGCTCTCGAGCATCGACACGTCGATGTGCCGCCCCCGCCCCGTTCGCCCACGCTCGAGCAGCGCGGCCAAGATGTTCGTGTAGGCATACATGCCGGCGGCGATGTCGGCTATGGAGCAGCCCGCCTTGGCCGGATCGTCGGGCGTGCCGGTGATCGACAGGAATCCGGCCTCGCTCTGGATCAGCAGGTCGTACGCCTTCTTGTCGCGATAGGGGCCATCGTTGCCGTAGCCGGAGACGTCGCACACGATCAGCCCCGGGTGCTTTTCCCTGAGCGCTTCGTAGGACAGTCCCAGACGCGCGGCGGCGCCCGGCGCGAGGTTCTGCACGAGCACGTCGGCCTTCGCCACCAGCTGCGCCAGCGCGTCGACCGCTTCGGGATGCTTCACGTCCAGCGTGATGCTCTCCTTCGACCGGTTGGTCCAGACGAAGTGCGACGCGAGGCCCTTCGCCCGCTCGTCGTAGGCGCGTGCGAAGTCGCCGCTCCCGGGCCGCTCGACCTTGATGACGCGCGCCCCCAGGTCGGCGAGCTGGCGCGTGCAGAACGGCGCCGCGATCGCGTGTTCTGGCGTGACGACGGTGATGCCTTCCAACGGTTGCATGTCACTTCTCCACGAAGGCGCTTCGGGGGTGGGTCATCAGAAGGACTTCGGCAATCCCAGCACATGCTCGGCAACGTAGCTGAAGATCAGGTTGGTCGAGATCGGCGCGACCTGGTACAGCCGCGTCTCGCGGAACTTGCGTTCGATGTCGTACTCGCTCGCAAAGCCGAAGCCGCCGTGCATCTGCAGGCACACGTTGGCCGCCTCCCAGCTCGCCTTGGCCGCCAGGTACTTGGCCATGTTGGCTTGCGCGCCGCAGGGCTGGTGCGCGTCGAACAGGTCGCAGGCCTTCCAGCGCATCAGGTCGGCCGCTTCGACTTCGATGTGCGCCTCGGCGATCGGGAACTGCACGCCCTGGTTCTGCGCAATCGGCCGGCCGAAGACGACGCGGTCCTTGGTGTACTGAGCAGCGCGGTCGATGAACCAGCGGCCGTCGCCGATGCACTCGGCCGCGATCAGCGTGCGCTCGGCGTTGAGCCCGTCGAGGATGTACTTGAAGCCGTGGCCTTCGTGGCCGATCAGGTTGTCGGCCGGGATCTCGAGGTTCTCGAAGAAGAGTTCGTTGGTCTCGTGATTCACCATGTTGGCGATCGGCCGCACCGCGAGGCCCTTGCCGATCGCGTCGCGCAGATCGACGATGAAGATCGACATGCCTTCGGACTTCTTCTTCACGTCGGCAAGCGGCGTGGTGCGCGCGAGCAGGATCATCAGGTCCGAGTGCTGCACGCGCGAGATCCACACCTTCTGGCCGTTGACGACGTAGCGGTCGCCGCTCTTGCCCCCCACTTTCACGGCGGTGGTCTTGATCTTCGTCGTGTCGGTGCCGGTGCTCGGCTCGGTCACGGCCATCGACTGCAGCCGCAGCTCGCCGCTGGCGATCTTCGGCAGATAGGCCTGCTTCTGCGCCGCGGAGCCATGGCGCAGCAGCGTGCCCATGTTGTACATCTGGCCGTGGCAGGCGCCGGAGTTGCCGCCCGAGCGGTTGATCTCCTCCATGATCACCGAGGCCTCGGCCAGTCCCAGCCCGGAGCCGCCGTACTCCTGCGGGATCAGCGCGGCGAGCCAGCCGGCCTTGGTGAGCGCCTCGACGAACTCGGCCGGATAGGCGCGCCGCTCGTCGACCTTGCGAAAGTATTCGTCGGGGAACTGCCGGCACAGGTCGCGCACGGCGTCGCGGATGTCGCGGAAGCGGTCGGTGGTATCCGTCATGATGGGTCAGGGTTTGTTGGCGCCAGTCTGTTCAGGCCAGCGTGGCGCTGGCTTGCATCGCGAGCTGGCCCTGAGGTCCGCGCGCCCAGAGGCTGGCGTGCTTCGCAGCGTCGCGATCAACGGGCCGTGCACGGACCTGGCCCGCCGCGGGCGGCGGGTCATCACGATCGAGTGCGGCCGACATCGCCTTCACGGGCGCGGCTGTGATCACGTCGTCGAGCTGCGTCGTGCGGCCGAGCCAGTCGGCGTAGGCAGGCGTCTCGGAAGCGGTTTCGTTCATGCGTCG
>Ga0105237_10007786_pt1 | contig 11683 bp, 12 predicted proteins | sample KBSC24metaG_FD_81520 | JGI IMG/M metagenome (GOLD analysis project Ga0105237, IMG submission 81520) | Corn rhizosphere microbial communities from Kellogg Biological Station, Michigan, USA - KBS C2-4 metaG | ecosystem: Host-associated > Plants > Roots > Rhizosphere > Soil | place: Michigan, USA... | reverse complement strand
TACGCCATGCTAACCTCTTACTAGCCCGCAAAGGGCGCGGCGGCACCTTCCATCACTGAATAATGATGCCGCGGCGCTCCGTTTTGCGGGCAGTAAGCGAACGCGACCCATGGCCAGCTCCGGTATCCAGGATTCTTTACGCGAGCGGGGCGTCCGCCTCACACGCCAACGGCGCTTGCTGCTCGATCTGATCGACAACTCCGGTCTGCATCTGGACGCCGAGAGTCTGTATCAGATGGCCAAGGAAAAGGATCCCAAGCTCAACCGCGTAACCGTGTATCGCACTCTGAAGCTGCTCAAGGAAGGCGGCTTAGTCGACGAGCTGGATCTGGCGCACTTCGAGGGCGAAAAACATTACTACGAAACCCGCCTGAAGCAGGAACACGCGCATATCATCTGTCTGCGCTGCGGCCGTGTCGAGGAATTTTTCGGCGAACAGCTCCAGGCCGTTCGCGGCCAGGTGCAATCGCAATTCGGATTCGAGATTGCTTTTGCGCGCACGGAAATCGGCGGGTACTGCTCCCACTGCCAGGCGTTAAGGGCTAAAGAAGACCACGGAGAAAAGCAGGCCGTCTGATGGGCGCTCCGGTCGCTACAGGGCAGGCGGATGTCCGCACGGGTTTGCCGCCGGCCGCTCTGGTGGTTCTGAATCCTTCCGGCCAGCGCACCCGAACTGCCATCGAAGCGCTGCCTTTCCTGATCGGCCGACAACCTGACAACAATCTGGTTTTGCGCGATAACCGGGCGTCCCGCACGCATGCCCGCATCATCGCGGAAAAAGGCCAGTATGTGCTCGAGGATCTGGACAGCCGGCACGGCACCTGGGTCAACGGAGAACGCGTCGCTCGCCATGTCCTGCGCAACTCGGATCGCATCGACCTGGGCGTTCCGGAATCCTATCAGCTGACCTTTACGCTTGAAGCCGGCGAGATCAATCGCATCATGGATAAGATCTCGTCCACCTCCGGCACTGCCGGCATGGGCGACAACAATCTGGCTAAGCTTCGGTCGCTGGTGGAAGTGGCGCGTGCACTGCAAAACTCGCTGTCTACGCAAGAGGTCCTGACGGCAGTGGTGGACGCAGCGCTCGCCGTTACGGGTTGTGAACGCGGATTCCTGCTGCTTCGCAAAGGCGACACGCTGGAGGTATCGGTATCGCGAGACCTGGCCGGCCAGCCGCTCGACGCCAGTGATCTGCGCGTGCCGACCTCCGTAATTCAACGTGCGCTAAACTCGCGCCGCGAACTGTTGTCGATGTCGTTCAATCCCGGTCAGGAAACGATGGAGTCACTCGACCGGAGCGTGGCTGCGCTCGAGCTGCGCAGCGCCGTTTGCGTTCCGCTTGTACTGGTGCAAAGCGGATCCATGGAAGAAACCCGAATTGCCTCGCATGCCCAGCAGACCGTCGGATTGCTGTATCTGGATTCGCGTATGTCGCCCGCGGATCTCTCGGCGGGAAATCGTGAGGTGCTTACTACGCTGGCGATTGAGGCATCGACGATTCTCCAAAACGCGCGGCTGATGGAGGACCAGCGCACCAAGCTGCGCATGGAGAGCGAGCTCAAAATCGCGCGCGATATACAGCAGGGTCTCGCACCGGTATCGCTGCCCACCGACGGTTGGTTTCGCGCGGCCGGATCGAGCTGGGCTTCGAACGAAGTGGGCGGCGATTACTTCGATGTCCGCCAGGTGTCGGCGGATGTATGGGCGGCGGTGGTCGCCGACGTGTCGGGGAAGGGCGTCAGCTCAGCGCTGCTAGCGAGCCTCCTGCAAGGAGCGTTTCTCATGGCTTCCGGCGACTTTGCCGAGATCGAGCCGACCATGTCGCACCTGAATCGCTTTTTGCTGGAGCGCGCCCGCGGCGAAAAATACGCGACGGTGTTCTACTGCATGGTGAATTCGGAAGGCTTGCTCAGCTATGCGAACGCCGGACATTGTGCTCCGTTTCTGGTGAGCGCGGATGGACGCTTGCGCAAGCTGCACACCTCCGGGATGCCCGTGGGAATGCTCGAGGAAGCTCAGTTTCAGGTGGTTCAGATGCAACTGGAGACCGGCGACAAGATCGTGATCTATAGCGACGGACTGACTGAGGCTGAAAATGCCGCGGGCGAATTCTTCGACACCGAGCGGTTGCGAAATTGCCTTCGTGAAAACGCATCGCTCAGCGCGGTTGAGCTTCACAAGATGCTGCTGAGCACGCTCGACGTGTTTGTCGAGGGCGGCGTCATTCGCGATGACATCACCGCGCTGGTGCTTGAATATACCTAACGTCATCTACACGGCCGCGCATGGCGGTTTCTCAAGGGAAGCCGTACCCTTGGGCGGCGGGGCAGCCGTATTCGAACACTTGGTTGCGGAGTGGTCGCGCACGCGGCCTTTCGAACTGCAAACGGTGACCCCTGCGATTCTGGGACGGTCGGCGCCAAGCGGCGGCGAATTAGTCCAATTCGGCGAGCGTGCCTATGCCCGGTTTTGCCGCGAGTTCGAACGCGCGTCGACGGCCGAAATCCTGCGGCATGATCCGGCACAAGTAGTGGTTCTGGCAAACGATATTTCCGAAGGTCCGGATTTCGCTGGGCTGGTTGCGCGCGGCTATCGTGTCTACAGCATCTATCACGTGGATGTAGTGGCTTACGTCGCGGCGATCTACGGCCGCGGCCTGATCACGCCGGAAACGACGGTGCGATGGTATCGGCGGCTGAAGCAAGTATTACCGGAAATGGCGAAGTTGGTCTGGGAAAAACAGGAGTCGAGCGTCCGCCATTCGCGCGGGCTGATTGTGCCTTCGGACGGCATGCGCGACGTGCTGCTTCGTTGCTATCCCGATTGCCCGCGAGAGAAAATCCATGTGGTGCCGTGGGGCAACTGGAATCCGGACACGCCCGCTGATCCTGCGCCCCTTCGTCGAGAGTTCGGCGTGCCGGATAATGCGCGTGTACTGCTGACACTCAGCCGGATTTCACCGGAGAAGGGCCAGGATCTGCTGCTGAAAGCTCTGCTCGAATGGGAGCGGCGCGATGATTTTCCGGCCTATCCACTATGGCTGTTTGTATGTGGCGACGCCGCGTTCATGCAGGGCCGCCGTTTCCTGGAGAAGCTGCAAATACTGGCCGCGCGACTGAAGCGCACACGCGTAGTGTTCCCCGGATACGTTACGGGAGAACGCAAGCGGGCATTCTTCGCGTTGGCGAATCTGTATGTGTTCCCGTCGCGGCATGAAAGTTACGGCTTGACGCTGATGGAAGCGCTGGCGGCGGGATTGCCTGCAGTGTGCCTGGATACCACGGGGGCACGCAGTGTCATGCGCGAGGAGTTTGGCATACTGGCGCCCCCATCGGGACTACGTGCCGCGATTGCGACACTGCTTGGCGACGATGGACGACGTAATCAAATGGGCACAGCGGCCCGGGAATTCGCCCGTGGGCAGCGGTTCGCGGATAGGGCCGCCGAACTTGCTAATCTGATAGCCGCAAATGAACGCCCCTGAACGTGAATTCTTTGAGAATGTCGCCGGTGCTGGGGAGCTCAAGGCGTGGTTCGGATACTGGCCTACATTTCACGATGCGGAAGTCCTCACTCTTCTGCTCGATCGGAACGGCGCTTCGAGCCTGCGGATTCATACCTGGCATCGAACGAATCAAGTGGACGAGGGTGGCAACTACGTCCGGACAAAGCATCGCGTGGTGTCTTTCATTTTGGAAAGCGTGACGGACTGCGACCTTGGAGCCTTCAACCATCAAAACGTTCTGAACTCTCTCACTTGGAGCGCGAGCCGGAGGGTTACAAGTTGAGCTTGGGGCCGTCCTTTGGGTTGAATGGCACCATCACCGCTGAGCGTCTGAAGATCGAGCTAGAGCTATGGACGGATATGCCTCCAGGCTAGCGGGTTTGCCGGTCGGCGATAGCCTTGTTTGCGAGTTCCAGGAGCTTCGCGCAGCAGCCGCTCATCTGGATGGTAACGTCGCGCAGAGTGGCGCCTTGGAACTTGATACGGGGCGGCTGTCGATGATCCGGGCAACGGACCGTCTCCAGTTTCTTGGCGGTTCGTTGCTTGAATTCCTCTACTGACATCCCCAGAGCATTTTAGCATGAGAATGTTTTAAAACCGCATGGGATAATTTAAGGCGTCCCTCCCCCGTAGTTAGGCACGTGAACCGGCCGTAGTGCGTATGGACTTCGCTGAACAGCTCAAGTCGTCGATCGACATTGTCAAGGTGGCAGGAGAATACGTACGCCTCAAACGCCTGGGCGCCACCGCCAACTACAAGGGACTGTGCCCCTTCCATCAGGAAAAGACGCCGTCCTTCAATGTGAACCAGACACGCCAGTTCTACAAGTGTTTCGGCTGCGGCGTGGGCGGCGACGTGATCAAGTTCGTGCAGGAGATCGAGGGGCTGAGTTTCTGGGAATCGGCCAAGATGCTGGCCGAGCATCATGGTATTCCGCTGCCCAAGCGCTCGGATTATTCGGACGCGGAATCGAAGCAGCGTGGCGCACTGATGGACATGCACGCGATCGCCGCGCGGCTGTTTCAGGATAATTTACGGGGTCCCCAGGGCGCGGAAGCGCGGACCTATCTTGCCAAACGCGGCGTTTCGCAGGAAGTGATCGACACGTTTGAGCTGGGCTACGCTGAGCCATCCGGCCAGACCCTTACGCGGAAACTTTCGGAACGAAGCTTTTCCACGGAGCAGATGGAAGTTTCGGGACTGGTCCGTAAGCGGAATGAAGGTACCGGGTACTACGACAATTTCCGTGGCCGCTTAATGTTCCCGATCCACAATGAATCCGGCAAAGTCATTGCTTTCGGCGGGCGGGCGATGAACGATGAGGATCAGCCGAAATACTTGAACTCTCCCGAAACGCCGATTTATAAAAAGACATCTGTCTTATATAACCTCCACCGTGCGCGGGAAGCCGTGCGCCGTTCGGGGCGGGTGGTGCTGGTCGAAGGGTATATGGATGTGATCGGGGTATACGCAGCCGGGGTGAAGGAAGTGGTTGCCAGTTGCGGCACCGCGCTCACCAACGGCCAGGTTCGAACCATCCATAGGCATGCGGATACCGTGGTGGTGAACTTCGATCCGGATACAGCGGGTGCGAACGCCACCGAAAAAGCAATTCAGCTTCTGCTCGATGAGGGACTGCACGTTCGCGTGGTCGCGCTAGATGGTGGTCTCGATCCGGATGAATACTGCAAGCGAAACGGAGCCGAGGCGTATCGCGCGAAACTGGACGGTGCATCGACCTATTTCCACTGGCTGGCCGATCGGGCTCGCGCGCGTTTTGACATGAAGACGTCCGATGGGAAAGTGGCGGCCTTCAAGTTTCTGTTGCCGGCGGTGCAGAAAATCAGCGACAAACTGGAACAGGCGGCGACCGTCAACGATCTGGCATCGTATCTAGGAGTAGATGCGGGATTGGTGCTGGATCAGTTCAAGAAATCGGCGGCTACCCGCCGCGCGCCAGTTCCGCAAGCGGCTCCTGCCAGTGGCATCCCACACATGGAACGGATCCTGCTGAATGCATTGCTGTCAAGCGACCGCGCGCGCGCCGAAATGCTGCCTGCACTGCTTCCGGAGCTGACCGAAAGCTTTGTAACTCGCGAGATTTTCGAAGCTTTGCGGCAGGCGGTCACCGCAGGCGCCGAGTTTTCTTATTCCGCTCTGGAAGGCCGTTTAGAGGGAGCCGGCAAGGAACTATTGCGTGACGCCGTTACTGCCGATGACTCTTCAGGGGAAGCTGTGTCATGGGACCAAGCGCAGGCTTGCCTTCGCCGTTTGGAGAGCGATTTTCGGAAACGCCAAGTGGGCGAATTGCGCGCGCGAGTGAAGTCCGCCGAGCGCGAAGGGCGAGTGGAAGAAGCGCTATCTTGGATGGCGGAGTTGAGCCGTTTAGAACGGGAAAGCCGGGCGACCTCCGGCGGATGATTGTTGTACACTGAAATGCATTCGGAGATGATCCATCCGGTGTAGCGAAAGAGCCGGGTGATCCGCAAGCGAAAGTCGCAGCAAAGACGAATCGGGGAAGTGTGGCAAGCGAAGAAAAAGTCGGCCGGCTAAAACAGCTGATGGACTCGGGGAAGGAAAAGGGCTACGTCCTTTATGACGAAGTCAACGAGTTGCTGACGGACGAATTCGCGACGGGCGGCCGCGAGCTGGACGATCTGCTCAGCGAACTCGACACCGCGGGTGTCGAGATTCTGGAAGAACCCAAAGTCGAGTTCGACAAGAAGCTCGAGGAGGGCGAAGAGCCCACCGACCTGGACCTGGTTCAGGACTTTAGCGACAAGACCAACGATCCGGTACGCATGTATTTGCGCGAGATGGGCACTGTGCCGCTGCTCACGCGCGAAGGTGAAATCGAGCTGGCGAAGCGCATCGAGCGCGGACAGGCCGCCGTGCGCAAGTCGCTGTCTCGTTCGCCGCTAGTGATCCGCGAAATTCTGGCTTTGGCCGAAACGGTTACCCATGATCCGTCCTCGGTGCGCGACATTCTGGTGATGCCCGACCTGGTAGTCACCGACGAGAACGTCGCCGAGCAAGCGGAAGAGCTGCTGAAAATCCTCGCGGAAATCGAAAAACATTACAAGAAAGCCCAGCAATTCCGCCAGAAATTGCAGGCTATTTCTCGCGGGATGAAGCCCAAGGCGCACCGGTCGCTGCGTTGGAGCCTGGCGCGCACCATGGTGCTCACCTCAAAGCTTATCCGGGGCATTGCTTTTAGCTCCACTTCACGCCGCGCCCTTGCGGGCCGTCTGCGCCAGGCAGTGGATGAGCTGCGGCCTCTCGAAAAAGAGATCGTGCGCATTCAACGGAAGCTGGAAGCGGCTACTCCCAATGGGGCCTCCGGCGGTGCGGCGACGCTACGCAAAGAACTGCGGACGCACAGCCAGCGCATCCAACATCACGAAGAGGAATCGGGCGCCAGTGCGACGGAGCTGCGGCGCACGCTGCACATCGTCGAGCGCGGCGAAATGGAAGCCGAGATCGCCAAAAAGCAATTGATCGAGGCGAATCTGCGGCTGGTGGTTTCCATCGCCAAGCGCTATACCAACCGTGGATTGCAGTTCCTGGACCTGATCCAGGAAGGCAACATCGGCCTGATGAAGGCTGTCGACAAGTTCGATTACCTGCGCGGCTACAAGTTTTCCACCTATGCGACCTGGTGGGTGCGGCAGGCGATCACGCGCGCGATTGCGGATCAGGCCCGGACGATTCGTATTCCGGTGCACATGATCGAGACCATCAACAAGCTGGTGCGCATTCAGCGCCAGTTGCAACAGGACCTGGGCCGCGAGCCCACTACCGAAGAGCTATCCGTCAAGATGGAGCTGCCGGTGGGCAAGGTGCGCAAGGTACTGCGCATCGCGCAGGAGCCGATTTCCCTCGAAACGCCGGTGGGCGAAGAAGAAGAGTCGCATCTGGGCGACTTCATCGTGGACCGGCGCGTGGTATCGCCGTCTGAAGCGGTGATCAATCTGAATCTGCGTGAGCAGACGGCGGAAGTACTCAAGACGCTGAGTCCGCGCGAAGAGAAGATCATCAAGATGCGCTTTGGCCTGCAGGATGGCAGCGAGCACACTCTTGAAGAGGTCGGCCAACACTTCGCGGTGACCCGTGAGCGCATCCGGCAGATCGAGGCGAAGGCGCTGCGCAAGCTGCGGCATCCGAGCCGGAGTCATCGGCTGCGGGCGTTTTTAGAAACGTCCCTCAGAGATTAACTGCTCAACCGGGAAGTACCGGTTTGGGGGCCGAGGCAAGAACCGTTTCCTCCCGTCGTAACCGGAATGCCCACAACAGGGGCATTCCGCTGAACAACGCAAAAATTGGCACCGGGACAATAAGCTCTCCGATTGAAAAGCCGTGGGAAGGGCCCAGGTTGGCTGCCAAGACCATCAGAAAAAAGAGAACACTCGGTGTCGCCAGAACTAACTCGAGGACTAGGTATGGGACAAGTCGTCGAAATCCGCGGCCCATTAGTACTCCGATCAGAATTAGAGCCACCGCTGAGATCCATCGAACAAGCCCGGGACTGGTAGGCTCATGTCCGCTTATCGCCGTTTCTACTAGAAAGAGTCAATGCGAGGATCAAGATAGAAGAGCCAAGAAACAGCAGGACGAACCACCATGTAGGAGTAGAGAAACAACTGCAATAGCCCCATCACAAGTACATAGATACCCAGAAGTCGTTGGCTCTTCATGATCGACTTCTCCGGCGTGCCGAGTTTGCTCGCGATAATCCGCTCGAACGGGCGCTAGGCATGAACGATTTCGGTGGTGTCGACCGGGAGCGGCTGGTTCCTCTCCTGGTATTCCTCCGAGATCAGTTGGAACACGGCGGCGAGCTCGGCAAGGGCTTCCTCGCGGGTGGTCATGAGTGCATGGCAACCGGGTATTGCCTGGATCTCTGCTACCCAGCCTTCCGGCTGGTTGCGGTATAACACCACTTTGTAGTCATCGAAACCCATCGACACCTACTCTACTGCTTGCCCGACCGATCGAGGACTGATCCGCTCACTGCCAGGAAATTGTCTTAGAGAGGAACTGGCCGTCGGAGAGGTCGATCTGCAATTCCTGACGCTCGCTTCCCTTGATTACCTGGATCTTGTGCGCGCCGACCGGCAGGGTGAGGCTGACAGGCGTCTTTTGCGGGTGCTCCCGGCCGTCGATGACAACAGTCAAACCGGCGGGATCGGTTACCAGATTGAGGATACCTGTCATCGGAACCAGATCCACAATCAAGCCGGTGTCATTGGGGATGTTTATGATCTTTTGTGTCTCACGAAATCCCGCATGGCGCAGGACGAAAACGTGGCGTCCCGCTGGCAAAGTGAGATTGCAGGGAGTGGTGCATTCGATTCCCGAGGTATCGAACGTCGCACGCGCCCCGCTCGGAGATGTAGTCAGTTGAAACGTACCTTCTTTTGGAACCGACGGGCTTGGGGGCAGAGCCGCCGCCACCTTCTCGACTTGCTGTGTCTGCGGAGGCGGTTCCGCAGGCGACGGTGGGGTTTCCACTGGAGCAGGCTGTGAAGCAGGAACCGGTAGCGTCGCCGCGGGAGTTTCGGGCTGCGCGGTGGGTTTTTGGGTGGCGACAAGCACCACCAGTGCCATGACCGCGACGGTGGCCACACTGAGCAGAACATTACGCAGCGTGTGACCTCGCTCGGGCTCGAGCGCTGGAACACGAACCGCAACCGGTGCGATAGCCGGAGGCGGAGTTGGATCGGGAATAGGGGGCGGCGCCGGACTACCTCGCGTTACTTCGTTATCTCCAGCGTCCAGGGGCACGGGACGAATGTCGGTGATCGTCTCCGTGAGGTCGTCACGCGACCCGGCGGTCGGCATGTTCTGGCTCGATCCTCGCGGCAGCGGGGTCCAGTCGGGATTTGCGTTGCAGGCGGTGGTCAGCGCGTTGATGAACTCGGTACAGTTCTCGAAGCGTTCTCCTGGAAGTTTCGCCAGCGCCTTACTCATTACAAGTTCCACTTGCGGGCTGAGCGTATTGTTCAAGCGCTGCGGAGGCAGAGGGTCTTCCCGAACGATCTTGTAGAGCAGAGTCGGCATGTACTCCGCCGCGAAGGGTTTCTCGCCGGTTAGAGCCTCGTAAGCGATCACAGCGAGCGAGAACTGATCGGCAGCGCCGGTAATGGCGGTACTCTCCACCTGCTCGGGCGACATGTAACTGGGCGTTCCCATCATTGTGCCCGAGAGAGTCATCTGCTGGGACATGATTTTGGCCACGCCGAAGTCGGTGATCTTGGCCGTGCCGTCTTCATGGATCATGATGTTGGCAGGCTTAATATCGCGGTGTACGATGCCTTTTTTGTGGGCGTAATCGAGCGCGGCGGCCGTCTGACGGAAGATGCTGAGGAGAGTTTCCTTGTCCGGCGTCTGTTCCACCTTGAGCATTCTTTCCAGCGGCGGCCCGTTGACAAACTCCATGAAGATGTACGCCATGCCGTCCTCCTCGGCAATGTCGTAGATAGTGACGATGTTGGGATGCGATAGGATACCGGCGGATTGTGCCTCGCGAAATAGCCGTTCCCGAAGCCGCGAGCGCTCGGTCTCATCCGTCAGATCCTGAAGCCGGATGCTTTTGATCGCGACGGTGCGTCCAATGGCGGGGTCCAGGGCTTTGTAAACAATCCCCATGGCGCCGCGACCCAATTCGGATACGATCTGGTATCGCCCGACTTGTTGCACTTCTCTCGATTTTAGCTCAGGCGCCAGCCACAATCGTTATGCTTGTCGGGTACAATCTTTGTGGAGGATACATTCATGAGCATTGCGCAATCTTTGCTGGCGGAGTTCGATCACGAGATGGCGAACACGCGGAAAACCCTGGAACGGGTCCCTGAGAACAAGTTGGATTACAAACCCGATCTTAAATCCATGTCGATGGGGGTGTTGGCGAGCCATGTTGCCGAGATGGTGGGTTGGCTGCCCTCCATGATGCAAGGTTCCGAACTCGACATTCCGCCGGATTTCAAGCCGTTTCTCGCAACTTCCAGCAAGGACCTTCTGGCTACGTTTGACAAGAATGTGGCCGGGTCGCGGGCTGCGCTGGCAGCGGCGGGAGACCAGGCGCTCATGCAGGACTGGTCGCTTAAGTTTGGCGGCAACGCGATGTTCACCATGCCGCGGATCGCGGTATATCGGACCATGATCATGAACCACGTGATCCACCACCGGGCGCAGTTAACGGTTTATTTCAGGCTCAACGGTATCCCGGTTCCCGCGCTGTACGGACCGTCGGCCGATGAAGGCCAGCAAGCCGCGGCCGGCCATTAGATTGGCGGTACACTGAGGGCAGGAGCGCCAGTATGACCAAACTCCTGCGAACAGCAATCTTAATTTCCGTAATCCCCGTGCTGGCATTTGGCCAGCGCGGCGGAGGCTCGCGCGGAGGCGGGGGAGGCTCGCGGTCCGGAGGCGGGGGAGCCCGCATTGGCGGCGGATCGGCCATGCGCGGTGGATCGATCGGTGGCGGCTTCCGCGGTGGATCGATCGGTGGTGGCTTCCGTAGCAGCGGCGGATTTCGTGGGAATACGATTGTCCGGGGCGGACGCTTCGGGAACACTCGATTCTTCGGCGGCCGCTACTACTCGAATTATTATCTGGGCTTCGGCTACGGCGGCTATCTCTACTATCCGTACGCTTACTATCCGTATTCGTACGATCCGTATTATTACGGCTCGTACTATGGCGCGCCGTATTATAACGGCGGTTATTACGACAACGGGTATTACGGCAACGATGTAGGATATGTGCAGCAGGCTCCGCCTGCACAACCTGCTCCACCAACGGTGATCAATCAGAACATCGGAACGCCCAGCGCCGGAGCATCTTCTGGATCGTTCTTTCGTGCCGCGGACTATTACCTGATCGCGTTCAACGACCACACGATCCGGGCTGCGCTTTCCTACACGGTCGACGGCGACCAGCTTCGCTATACCACTCGTGAGCACGAGGAAAAAACGGCTCCGCTGTCTAGTATCGACGTACGGTTCAGCGAACAAATCAATCGTGACCGGAGGGTGGAGTTCAGGCTACCATAGCCGTTTCAGCTGCTGCATGTTCAAAACCCTCTTCGGTTCTTCGCCTTCTCAAGAACCGAGCGCAACTAAAGAACCTAGCCTCTTAGAGCGTCTGAAAGCCGGCGTCCAGAAGACGCGCGC
>Ga0105237_10007785_pt1 | contig 11684 bp, 21 predicted proteins | sample KBSC24metaG_FD_81520 | JGI IMG/M metagenome (GOLD analysis project Ga0105237, IMG submission 81520) | Corn rhizosphere microbial communities from Kellogg Biological Station, Michigan, USA - KBS C2-4 metaG | ecosystem: Host-associated > Plants > Roots > Rhizosphere > Soil | place: Michigan, USA... | reverse complement strand
GCCATTCTGCGAGAGAAGGGCGAGCTTGCCCAGCACTTCCTGCTGCTGGTTCGGAGACGATGGCGCTTCATCGACGATGATGTCGAACTTCATGCTTTCATCGCTGAGCGCGCGCATCACGGTGTTGAGCGCCACGAACATCTCACGCTTCTTGCCCTCTTCAGCCTGGGCGATCTGCTGTTGAGCCTGTTGCATCTGCTGTTGCCACTGAGCGAGAGCCTGCGGATCCTGCGTCATCGGCTGCGGCGGCAACATCAATTGCGCTTGCTGTGGATCGAACGGATCGACCGTCACGCGCACCAATGTTTCAGGGGGCAGCGTCTTCATCAGCGCGAGCAGCGTCCTGCCCTGCTCTTCGTGATAGAATCTCTTGCTGTCGAACAGCGAGGCTTGCGTGCTGACAGCAGACTGACGGCGCTGCATTTCGAGGCTGGCAGGCTGGTCGCGATCGGCCGAGCCCAGCAGCTCGACATTGATGCCGGAAACGCGCGAAATATTCTGCATGGTGAACTCAATGAGCATCACCGCGCCTTGAGGCAATGGGGGAGATTCACGGGGCTTAATGCGCCCATTGGTGAGCGCGCCTTCCGTTACCTCGACATTCTTCTGCGGATTGCTCCAGTCCTCTTCAGCCTTGCGCTGATCCGCGAAGGCGCCGCGCTCGTACAGCAAGCCGCCCTTCGCATTGCTGGCGAGAATGTGGATGACGGTCGCAAGGAACTTGTTGAGGATCTTCTGAGGGTCTTTCAGCGCCCGAACAATGCCGTACCAGGTCTTTTTCTTCTCATCGCGCTTGGTGGTGATGAAGTTATAGGCCCATACCTCAAGCGGGTTTACCTCAAGGACCGATGTCTGGCCCAAGAATGCCTGTTTGTAGACCTTCTTGCCGCCTTCGAAGTCGTACCATTCGACCTCGACCATGCAGACGCGCTTAGGCTTGCCGCTTTCTGGAATGCCCTCGCCTTCGCGCTGGTGCTGCGGGTAATCCAACTCTTCCTTGTTGTCGGAAGTATCGTTGATCCCGAGCGCAGCCCATTTCGCATTCAGCTCGATCGTGGCAACGTCGGGGAACATCTCCTGCGCTTCGTCGAGATCCATCCACACCGCGCGGCCGCCATAGCGGCGATCGGCAAGGTTGCGCTTCGTGGCGTTCTTGTCCCAAAATGCGGTGCGCGGGTCGCGGCGATCGATTGAGATGCTGTCTTCGCCATTCTTGCGAGTTTCGGTGACGCCGATCCCGGTAATCGCCGCATCGGTGAAGGCATCCGATTCCTCGCGCTCGGACTTGGCCTGATCGCGGACCCACATCGCCGCCGATGACAGCAGCTCATCCACCTTCACGTCGCCTGCGGTGCGGGGTAGATATTTCACGTCCTGGCGGTTGTTGACCTCAAGCCCGGCAACGGCGTCGATGTTGATCTGGACCAGGTTGAACACCGGCGCGGGACGGCCATCGCTTTCGAAGACGGCCAGTTCTTCCTTCGACCACTGATAGCCGTTGTAGAAGTCATAGGCTTCGTCAGCCTCTTTGCGCCATTCGGCAAGGTGATCGATCGCGCTCTTGGTCCAGCCTTTCAGCCGGCGGAAGAGATCGCCATCGGGATCAACGCCAATCGCTTCGACCGTGTCTTTCGTGGCATCATCGGGCTGGATATCGTCTAAGCCGCCCATGATGTTGCCCCTGCTGATTGCATCCGGCGCCGCGCACGCTCGTAACGGTCTTGCTCACGAGCGATGGAGATGGGCGTCACGGCGAAGGTGCCGATGAACGAATCGGCCAGGTCAGGAGAATGACCAATGCGCTCTTTGGTATCATCCTTTGGCTCGACCTTGCGCTGCCCGGAAGAAGTGTAGCCAAAGAAGACGCTACACAATTCTCCAGCAAGGGCGTTGTCGGTCATCTCGGCGCCGTTCTTTGGGTCAAACCATTCAGCAGCCTTGAACCAAAGATCGTCACGCAATCTTGGGTAGCCGTCCCTGATGCCCTTGGTCTCCGCGACGTTGAGCGCAACAACCAACGGACCAACAACATCATGCTCGCGCAGCCGATCGACTACGCCGGCACCAATACCGATGACATCGACCACGATATGGCTCGGCAATTCATCGCGCGGCGTTTCCTCGAATTCATTGATGATGCGCCCGGCGAGTTGCATCGTGTCTATTCCGCGCCACGACTTCACCGGCTCCATCAGCTTCCGATGGCGTCGCTTGCAGAGTGTGGAGCGATCCCCAAACGCAGAGCGGGCAGGATCAACCGACCAGATTGGCTTGTACTTATTGTTGTCCTGGTCGTTTACCTTGCGCTTCGCTGCGGCCTCAAGGAGAGGAAGCGGAATGATAACATCGTCTTCAACGTCCGGGAACTCACCCAACACGTTGACTTTGACATGATCCGAGTGAAGACCCCAATCTTCAATCATGTCGTTGATTTGCTTTTGATTGGCCGCCTTCGCAGTGCGGGTGTCGACAGTTAGCGTTAGCCAACGATGACGAAAACGGGTGAATATTTCATAGAAGCGGCCAGACTTGCGGTACGGATTGCCAAACACGAATATGAAACTGTCTGCGTCCGTCATCGTGGTATCGACAACATCGTAAATCGGATCAGCGATACCCGAACCCTCTTCCATGAAGGCCGCCTGTCCGCGTCCACCGTTGTGCAAGCCGCCAAAGGCATCGGGGTTGTTTTCAGACCACTTGAGTGCATCGATGCCCCAAGTTGCTTTCGCCTGCTTGTGATAGAAGCGGGTCGCAGTCCATTCGAACCAATGTTTGTTGATTACGCGCTGATGCCAAAGAGCAAGCTCGCGCCACAGTTTATCATCAAGCTGATCGCCGGTATTGGCCGTCGCAAAGCCAGCGAAGTTCGGCCGCGTCGACATGAAGAACAGGATCAACCAACATTGGAGCGCGGTTTTGCCAGGCCCCTTGCCGGTTTTCGCAGCCATCCTGATGACGTCGCCGGGTGAGCGTGTTTTGATCGCATCGCCCAAAGTCTTCAGAAATGTGGTTTGCCAAGTGTCGGGACCGTCCCATCCCTCAAGATCGCCTTCGCCCCAATCAAACGCGAACATGGCAAATCCATAAGGATCATCGTAGAACTCGCGCATGCGATCAACGAGCAAACTGTCAAGTTCGTCTGGCCTCACGATGAACTCAGCCTGTTATCAGCACGACGAAGGCGTTCAGCGATGTCGATTGATCCGCTGTGCTCAATCTCCTGCTTATCTCGCCAGTTCAGCTTTCTGCGGTTGAGAAGCCAAAGCCGTTGCGCCTGGACATCGCCGGGAATGTATTGGCTGATCTTCAGAACATCATGCTTGCCCTGTTCATCCTTGATGACGCGCTCAACGAGAACCGTTTCTCCAGTGGCTCGACGATAAAGGCTATCGGCTACATTCGCATCAGCAGCTTCCTTGCCCTCTTTGATGGACTCCAAAAAAGCCGGAATATCGCGCTTCCAGTTGTTGAGCGTGGCCACGCAAATGTTAAAAAACGCGGCTAATTCCTCATCCGTGTAACCGAGTAAGCACAGCTTCCGAGCCTGTTCGTTGAACTCGACACGATATTTGCTATCCCGTCCCGGCCCTGGGATCGGAAGTCCTGAAGATACAATCTCGCCTTCAATGGCCGCGCTCATGCGGCAAACCAATTACACGGAAAATTCAGCCCTGTGCATATGACATAAATCAGATTTTATCGTCCGTGTCCCAATCCTTGACAACATTGAGCGCGATGTCTGCTAGTTCGGCAGCATATATCGTACCGTCGAATTGCAAGCCATCATCGACCTGTTGAAAATAGTCGCCATCTCGATTCGCCTGCTCGCGAATGTTGATGATGAACGCCTCAATCAGAACATCGCGGAGATTGTGGGCTGCGCTCACGCTATCACCCTCGGCAAACTGCGAAACACCGTCCGCAATGGCACATGAAGCTCCCGAGCGATGCGTGACTTGTTGATGCGTTCCCCAGCCTCTCGCATTTCCATGGCGCGCTGAATCACGCGCTGGCGTTGCTGCGCTGGGCGGCCGCGTGTGATGTGCTTCAAGTTCATTTTCTCTCCCCTATGCCTAGAATTGCGCGCAACTCCTCGCGGATTATCGCGCGCATGCGGTCTTGATCGAAACTCTGAGCAATTCGGTACTCAATTTCCTTCGCAATAGATCGGTAATTGCTTGCAGCCGCCGCCTTCACCATAACCGTTAAAGCAGGCGCGAGGCGGCATCCTTGCTGCATTGGCGGACCATCTGGACTGCGTGGCCTACCCATCACCCCTCCCCTTGACTCAGGACATGGTCGATCGCGGATGCGAAAGCCTTGGCAAATTCGTCGCCAAAGAATGGAGCGCGGCGCCCGCTAGCTAAAGACTCAAGGCCGGCTATCACCATCCCCTCGTCCACTTGCTTCAGCTCGTTCAGGATGGCGCGGACGAGCGTCTCACTTGTTGCCCGTTCCATTTCGTCAGCCGGCCTCGTGTGTTCGTATAGCTCTTGGCAAACCGCGTCGATGCAGCGCCCCAGCATCGTGGTGTCTCTGTGGGTCATCGTGCGGGCTGCGAATGCGGGTTGATGCAGCTAGACGAGTAACCGCCCTGCGTGCCTTGAGGCACCCACGAGCCGCCCTGATCGAGACACGCCCTCATCCCTTCGTAATATCGAGTGTTCAACTGGGCGCAGGAGTAGGCTCCGGCAGTGCACAGCGCAGCAACACAAGCTACGGTCGATAATGCGATCAATACCGAATAGAACTTCTCCATCATCTCATTCCTTCTGCTTGCGGGGTGGGGTTAGGCGGCATCCTGTGCAGTATCTCGCCAATTCCTGCGGCTTTGCGGATGCGCTCGGTCTCCCTGTCCAGCTCGTCGGCCTCGCTCTCCCGGCCCATACGGCGGTAAATCCTGGCTTGGTCCTGCCGTGCTCGGATTGTTTGCTCGACGGGAACGGATTGCTTGGCAGATTGCGGCGTGCTCCGCTCCAGCATTTTCGTGAAATTCTCGGGGCTTTTCAGCAGCCAGCCAAGGTTTCCCTCGGTCCATTTTCCAGACTTGCCCGAGTGGAATTCGCTGGCCGCCATGTTGCGGATTGCCGCGAAAACCGCGTCCTCGCCGTGTTCCTTCGCCCTAACGGCGAGATGCTTCCGACGGTCTGGGGTGAGCGGTCGGGCCTTCGGCAGCGGTGTGCCAGCGGTTTCCGTGTTCCAGGTTTCAACAACCCGATTTGGAAAATCGTCAAGGGGAGTATCAGCTTTAGCTGATGGGGTAACTGGATGGGGGTTTGATATATATTCTTTGGGGGAAACCACTTCCACGGACTCCGGTGGAATTCCGGTGGATTTCCGCTTACGCTCACGGTCATATGCGCGGCGTTTATCTGCCACAGGATCGCGCCGAACCTCACCCCCAAGGCTGGCTGAAAGCTCCATAACCAGCGCGAGTTGCTCGGCTGTCAGGCCAGACATCGCTAGATCGCGCATGACATCGCTGGCGGGCCTCACTGGACCGTCTCTTCTTCATCATCGCAAAGCAATGCCTCAAGCGTGAACAGAGCGATTGCTATCCACTCTGGCGGCTGTTCCTTGCGCTCGACATATTGCTCCGCCTGCCACATGATGACGTGGACCATATGTCGGAAAAGATTTTCGGACATTTCGAACCATTCGCCATGGAGGCGCTCGTCAGCGAAGCGCTCATGAATTCGGCGCTCAGTTTCCATAGTGCCTGGATGCATCGCCATGAAAACCAGCGGAGAGGCTGATCCGGTTTGAAGCGCGGCAATACGTCGCTTAACTGATCGGCTAGTGTAGCCAATTTTAAGGCGATGCGTTTCCTTGCATGCGATGTAATAGATGGTGCCGTTCATACCAGCAACCTCGCGCGCAATGGCACGCCAAGCATCATCAGGAACGCCTCAACGTCGGCCAGAGAGCGGCAGCACGACCAAAATCCGCCCGCGAGGGTTATCTTGTCGCTCACGTCCTTCTGATTGTCTGAGAGAGCGCCCTTGCCAGCCTTCAGCTCGATGCCGATGAAGCGGCCCGACCAGCATATCACCAGATCGGGCGCTCCGACCTTGAGCCCGGTGGACTTGAGCTTGTTCATCTGGCGCCCGCGCTGCTGCGGATCGCCGGCGAGCACTGAGCCGTTGGGTATCGAGCAATACCAGGCTGACGATGGCAGCGCCACGTCGAGATGTCCGCAAACCGACTTTTGCAGGATGTCTTCGGGGCGCGCCACTATGCTGCGGCCTCTTCCCGATAGGCTACAATGTCATAGGCATAATCAGGCGGGAACGGATGCCCGTGCTTCCATCGCCATTTATCAGCCGTCAGAGCGTCCTTTGAGACCTTGCGACAGCGGAAACCAACCCGCACGATCGGCTGCGGCAAGGGCTCGCCTTGCGCATCTATCCCGGCATAGGGGTTCGGCCCGCCGTGGTGTTTGTGCCAACTCACAGCAATATTCCCGGCAGCTTCTTGCTGAGCCTGGCCACGTCGGAATTGGGTTGGTGTTTGACGTGGTAGACAATGATCTTGCGCAGCAGCGCTTCAGATCCCAGTCGCGCAGCCTCGGCCTCATGCGCGCTGACGCCGAGAATGGGATCTCCATGGTTGTGGCGCTTCATGCGTGCGTTGTTGTTTATAACCCCCACGTTCCGCTCCTATGCTGCGCGAGCTAATGAGAGACCGCGACGACGCAGTTCATCGATCAGCTCAGGTGCGGAAATGCTGTCCAACTTAGGCCGCTCGATAAGGCGAATGCGGCGGGCGCGATTTGGCTCCCACTCAATCAGTCCCTGCTCTTTGAGCGCGCGTACAAGCCTATGGATGCCAGACTTCGAGTTGAGACCTAACGCGCCCTTCATTTCTTCATAAGAAGGCGGCACAAGCTCGTCGGGCCAATTGCGCAACAGTTTATAGAGATCAGCTTGTTTAGGTGTCATGCCGCCCACTCCATTGGCTCAGACCAGCGCACATTATGCTTGGCCCCGAATGCAAAGATCAGTTCAATCAGTGCCGAGAACTGGGCGACGGTCAGCGTCGATGAGGACATACCAACCGGGAATATCCCGTCGTTCTCCAGCGTCGGCAGGAACCGCATTTCAGTCCCCAGGGCATTCATGAAACGAAGCTTGATGTCCTCTTTCGAGTAGACATCGAAGCCAGGAACCTGCTGCCGGACATCTTCTATCATCGGCCAAAGCCGGCGGTTCTGCGCGTCCCGGCGCGTCTCGGCGCCAAGCCGCATGACGGAGCCTATGGGAGCCTCATCGATGGCACGGTGTGCATATGCGCGCTGCCGATCGCCCACGAGGCGGACGGTTTCGCTCATGACGACACTGTGGAGATGGTTAACTGGTTAACGCGCGAGGGCGCGAAAAAGCGCTCAGACATAGGGATTGTCCAACTTCGATTTATGCGGCGATTTCAGATAGAATTGCTTGGCGAGCGAGAGCAGATCGACGCCGTATTTCCGCTCAAAGCTTTTCTCGCCCCGATGGCTTTCAGAGTGATGTTCGCGGCAAAGGCTTACCGTGAATGCGTCGCTGCTTTTCTGCCCGGTGCCGCGCGTGCTCGATCGGTTGATATGTGCAACCTCGATCGGCTTACCGTGGCAGCCTGGAACTGAGCAATAATGCCCTCTTACCCAATCCCGGTGCGCCACACTTCGAGCGCGGGCTTTGGGCTTAACATCATCGACAGGGAGGCGCGGCGGTAACATCATGCCGACTGCCCATTATATACATTTTTTTCTGTTTGTCGCGAGAGGCCAATGCTGGAAAGGGCCGCTTTTCTGTTACGTTTATAATAATCGTTGTTGGCACTAAGCACCCTGAACCTAAAATCAGCATCCGAGGCGTATCGCTCGCGTTTATGCTGGTTGACGATATTCTTCCGCAAGGCGTAGCGCGCGCGCTTCGCGGCATTGATCTTCTCGCGACGAACCGCTTCCGCAAGGGCGATGCTTTCGCAGCAGGTCAGAGGCCGCACCTTGTTCACTTGGTGCAGACGGTCGATGATGCTCATCCCGCACGCACCATGTCTACGAGTTGGTTGCCTGCGTCGAACTCGGCAGCTTCTTCCTCGATCCGCTTAAACGCGGCCTGGATCTCCTTATCCATACCGATGAAGTCTGAGCCATCTCCATCCCACAACCGGGGTAATTCATCGCGGAGCTGCTGAAGAAACGGCTGTTGCGTATCGAGATAAATCTCCAGCGTGTCCTTGTCGGCGGCGCCTGCCATTTCCATTACGACTTCGCGATATTTCTCGCGCACTTCTGCTCGGGTTTTGACTGGCCCTTTCAGCGGGACCGGACGTTCGCGCTCCCTACCTTCGTCGCGAGTATGCGGGCGGTCGTTTGCAACTGCCTGCCCTTGAATGACGCTGCCATTATCAAAACCGCCGTCCGGGACCTCCTCGGCTGGGGTAGTCGAAAGGCCGGCGTTCATCAGGAGAACAACATGGGCGAAGGATGATCGGCAAGCGCGCGATATGGCACGGGTCTGAGCCATTGCCCGAATGGCATAGTCATGGCGCTTCGGGAGCGTCTTTCCCCGGACCTGCCCCCCATACCATGTCGGCTCATCCTCGCCGACAAACCCCTCAGCCGTGGAGATGATAACACCGTCAGACATGCGCCGAACCACGCCGCGCGCACGCACGCCACCCTCGACGGCCTCAACATCTTCCGCACCGGCAGCGCAGCCGTGAGCAATGGCAATCGCCTGCCATCCCTCGACAGACACATATCGCCGGCCCTGAATGGTTGTTGCAGCGGCGACGACAATGTCCTTGCACATCGACGCAGCGTCAGTCGACGCGCGGTACGCTTCGGCATTGCTTTGGACTAATGCTGATGACATAATCTACTCCTCTTCGTGAGAGAGGCAGGCAGTCTTGACGGGTTCGCCTGCCTCATTTGTTGAATGATGATCACCCCTGCTTCCCCAACTGATATTCGGAAGCCTGCTCAGCAGCGGTGAAACTGACCTTGCGTGACAGGGTGAAAGGAAGTTCAGCCAAGGAGCCGTCGCCGTTCAGCAGCCGGAACTTCTTGGCGAAGATGATGATGCGGCGCGGGGTCATGCGGCAGCGCCCTGCAGGAACATATCGCCTTGGCGCTGAGCGTCCTCAATTCTTTTACAGGCGATGTCGAAGTACTTAGGCTCGCGCTCGATGCCGATGAACTTGCGGCCCATCTGAACAGCGGCAACGCCCGTGGTGCCGGAGCCCATGAAGGGGTCGAGGACAGTTGATTGCGGCGTTGATGCAGAAGCAATCGCGCGTCTTGGCAATTCAAGCGGGAAGGCGCAAACGTGGCCCGTCTCACTTGACTGGTCAGGCGGAAAACGCCAAATCGTCGTCAGTCCCAATTTGTCAAATGCAACGGGTCGGCCAATCTGATATATGCGCTCGTCTTGGATCGCATAGCGGGGCGTATTATTCCCGGTAGCGCCGCAGCGGTCCCAAATGATTTCGCACCACAATGGGAACTCACGCAGCCAATCCATCGGATGATATACCGCGTTGCGGCGCGACCATGCGTAACGCACCTTGTGATTATAAAAAATACTGCCATTGCATACGGCCCGACAAAGACGAATGATCTTCTTTTGTTGCTCTTGATATTCGTCTTCTGGAAGCTCATCCTCGTACCAATCTTGCAGACGGGCTTCGATGCTTTTAAGTGTGGTAGTCGACCCGCCACTACCCTCTTTAACCAAGTTGTAGGGCGGCGACGTAACAACAATATCCACCTTGCCGAGCGTCGGCAGAATGTCGCGGCAATCGCCTAGATACAGCGTGGCATTGCCGATGATTTCGATATCAGGCACCATCACGCAGCCTCCCGCACCGACATCAACGGATCCGGCAGCTTCGGCAGCTTGCGATGGTGACGACGGGCAAGCTGGCACTCCAGTTGCTGGATGCGCTTGCGGTATTCACGGTTGTCTTCGTGCAGCAGCTCGTTTTGCGCCTCGGCGAACTTGCGACGGAAACGCGAAGACACAGCAAAGCCGAAAGCGATGCACGCTGCGAGCCAGCCAACCAGGCCGAACAATATTGCTGAAGTTACAATCATGTCCTACCCCCTCGTCCCATCAAGAGACGTTCGTTAACCATGCTCGGAAATGGAATTGCCGCAGAGCGCCCGTTACGTGGATGCAACAATGACTAAGGTCGCACCCCTGAAGGGGACTCCAGTCTACTGTGTCCGCTGCGCTAAATGCGGCAGCGTTCAGTGTTCGTTGGTTTCCGGTGATGAATTTGCCTGCCGTTGCGGCGCATGGGTGAAGGTGCCTCATGCTAAGAAGCTCCCGGAAGGAGATTCGGCATGGCAATCTTTGAAGGAGAAGCGGAAGTATGGCGCGTTGCCGTGGAGAATATGCTTACGGCAACCCTCGCCCGCACTTTCTCTAACGAACAGCAGCTCCGTGAATTTACCAACGCGGCAAGCAGAATCAGCGAGGACGCTGGCACGAGCCCAGGCGCGGAGCTTTTTACGCATCACTTTGACCGCCTTCTTTCAAATGTGCGGCTCCAGTTTGAGGCGCAGCAGCAATGGCTCCGAGATCATCCAGATCAAAGATCGTGAGAGCGATCGGCCCGCTGGTCGGGATGGCCGCAGCGGCCATGATCTCGCACCTCTCCTCGAATGGAATGCGGCGCTGCTCGCTGAGCGGAAGCGCGCGAAACGCTCGGGCTCGTGCGTAGGCGGCTTGATGTTCCGGAGATACGGAGCCGCTCATGCTGCGATCCCGAAGAAATCGTTTGCAGTGACCGCGCCTCGCGTCTTTTCGGCGATCGTGCGCATGATCTCGGCGCTGGGGGTCTGTTTCCCATTGCGGATGCGGTTGACGCTGCTTCGATCCAATCCAATCAGTGCCGCAAAGTCTGCATCACTGATTTGGTTGTCGGTGAGATAGGCTTGTAGCTGCATGATCCACAATGTGCATCATATGCACATTTCCGTCAAGGGGGAATGTGCGCCGGGGGATATCCCAAAGCAAAATGGGTTCGGGCATAAGATGTGCATGAAGCGCACGTTCTTGAGAGAGTGGCGAAAAAACAAACCGGGCCGAACGCTTGAGCAGGTGGCGGCTGAGCTTCGTATCAGCCATCAGCAGCTAGGACGCATCGAGCGCGGCGTGCAGCCCTACAATCAGCCGCTCCTGGAGTTTCTTGCGGACCTGTATGGTTGCGACGAGTCTGATCTGATTATGCGACCGCCGGGGGCAAAGCGAACTATTGAAATGGTTTGGGATAAGATACCTGAGGATCAAAAAGAAATTGCCCTCCGCATTCTTGAGGGCTTCGCTAAAACCGGCACGGATGGACGGTAGAGGCGTGCAGGTGTCAGTAGCTAGCACCGGGCCGTTCGTCACCTTATTGATGGCATGCATAGCGTCTCAGGCTTATGCGGCGGATTGGAAATGGGCGGCGAAAGGTCAGGATGGCACCGTGGCTTACGTGGATACCAGCTCCATCAGGCAGGGTAAAGTCGGGACCATGGCTTGGATTAAATGGGACTATTCCAACGTTCCATCAAACAAGGCTCATAGTGCGATATCCCTGGATGCGATAAGATGCAGCGAGCAGCTGGCTGGGGTGCAGTCATATATTTCGTACAGCATGAAAGGCGAAATACTCAGCTCGGGGAGTGTTCAGGATTACCAAAT
>Ga0105237_10007781_pt1 | contig 11686 bp, 13 predicted proteins | sample KBSC24metaG_FD_81520 | JGI IMG/M metagenome (GOLD analysis project Ga0105237, IMG submission 81520) | Corn rhizosphere microbial communities from Kellogg Biological Station, Michigan, USA - KBS C2-4 metaG | ecosystem: Host-associated > Plants > Roots > Rhizosphere > Soil | place: Michigan, USA... | reverse complement strand
GGCCCGAGGCGGAGGATCGGTATTTTGCCGTTCAGATCCGGGCGCGTCTCGAAACGGCGTTGGAAAAGCTTTCGCCCCGCCAGCGGGCGACGTTCACTTTGCGGCACTACGACGATTTGAGCCTGGAGGAAATCGGCAACCTTCTGGATCTGGATATCGGCACGGTAAAAGCGCACATGCATCGCGCAGTGGTGAAACTGCGTCATGAACTGCGTGATTTGTACGGAGGACGGAGATGAATCGCCCACGGCATCTAAGCGACGACGAATTGATCGGACTGCTATATGGGCTCAGCGACGGCGATGGTCATCTGACGCACTGCTCCGAGTGTGGCGAGCGTTGGGACGAGATGCGCAGGGCGCTGGGAATGGCCCGCGCCGAATCGTCCATGGCGGTGGAAGTCAGCGCACGCAGGCTCGCACTCCAGCACCAGCGAATTCTGGAACGTTTGGAGCAGCCCAACTCGGCATCGCTTGGCTGGCGGTGGGTTCCAGTTGCTACTGCCGCTTCGCTGCTGGCGGCTGCCATGTTCCTGCATCAAAGGCTCGTGGTTCCCGAGCAATCGCGGTCGGCGCCGGTGGCCGTGAATACCGATGCCGATGCGAAGCTGTTTACCGACGTTTATTCGATGGAGCAGGATGTGGAACCCAAAGCCGCGGCTCCCATTCGCGCCTTGTTTCAGGAAACAGCTTTGGAAGAGGAGCGCCAATGAACAACCGGCGATGGACTTTTTTGCTTGCAGGCATGATTCTAGCGCTGCCGGCAGCCCTCAGTGCACAGGGCCCGCGCGCTGGATTCTTCCCCTGGTGGGACAGCCCCCTGGTCAGCGGGCTGGATCTTACCGATGCGCAGCGCACCGAGATCCGCTCGGTGATCCGGGATTATCGGGGCAAGATGATGGAGGTCCGGGAGGCCGTGCAAAAGACGGAAGGTGAGCTGGACGCGGTCTTCAACGAGGATACGGTGGATCAGCGCCGAGGTTCGGAAGCGATCGATCGTCTGACCAAGGCCCGGGCGGACATGACCAAATCGGTTTCGGAGATGAGCCTGCGGATGCGCGCCGTGCTCACCACGCAACAGTGGCAGGAACTGCAGCGCCGTCAGCGAGAGCAGGGATCGCGGCTGCAGAATGCCGGCCGCGGGCCGGGATCGCAAAAGGGCGTGGGACACTCCCCCCGCTTGGCTAAGGGTGCACCCAAAGACTCTCCGTCGCGGCCTGCCGAAGCGCAGCCGCAGTCCCCGGCTCCGGCCCTGAGCCAGCAATAAGCCGTACTCATTTTGCAGCGGCGCGGATTGCGGGTACATCGAGTATCCGCGTTTGCGCGGGCGAATTTTCGACGGCCCATAGCAGGGCGGCCGCCATTTGGTCCAGCGTCACCAAGCCTAGTCGTGCGCCTTCGCGAATCGCCGGAATCGCTTCGAGTAACGCGTAGAGAGGCGCCATCGCCGCACCGGGGCGCCGGATGCGCGACTCCAGTCAACGGAACGAACATCGGCGGCGGGGACAGCGGCAGCACAAAGCCGTGAAGTTGAGGGAACCCGCTCCCTCGTGCACGGCCGGGCGAGCACCCGAGGGCGATGGCCGCGCTCGATGAGGTTCCTGACCAGGGCGTGGCCGACGTAACCCGCTCCGCCGCTCAGGAACACCTGCCGCGTTTTCCATGGTCTGCAACATACTACGGAGGCGGGTCCGGCGTCAGATGTGGTATCTGTGGAAGTGTCCCCGATGCATCGGTGGGGCGCGGTAGCCAAGTGGTAAGGCAGAGGTCTGCAAAACCTTTATTCGGGGGTTCGATTCCCCCCCGCGCCTCCAAAACTAGTCTGATTCTACGACCTCCAAATTCACCCTAGCTATAATCTACTCGGATGGATTGGCTCACACCCGCCCAGCGTTCCCGCAATATGTCAGCAATCCGCTCGCGGAGGCGTAGCCAATGCTGAGATGTTCTATTGTGGAACACTTTTGCCCAGCCTTGACGGTAGGCTCTTCGTGTGGCCACCGCTCGCGGGAGGAAGAACATTGTCGGGAAGAGGATTGCCGAGGCACGTAATTCCTCTAAGCCACAGCTGACACAAGATGCGCTGTCGGGGAGGCTTGCGCGACTCGGCGTTCAACTTGATCGGGCTGCAATAGCCAAGATTGAAAACAACCATCGCCGCGTTCTGGACTATGAGCTAAAAGCGCTCGGAGAATCACTGGGTGTTCCAGTGAACTGGCTGCTTGGGGAGAAGAGGTGAAGGACGCCGCCTCTCAGATACGCTCCGCCACGCGGCGCGCTAAGTCAGACGTCGCGAACAAACTCATCAGCATGTTCCTTCACGAACTGAGCCGGATCGTTTCTGAGGGTTGGCAGACCAAAACTGATAGCGAGGAATACGAGCGGCTGGTCCGGCAAACGTTTGACAACCGATGCCCATATTGCCGTCGTGTTCTGGTCACTTCTGATTCAGTGATCGAGCATCTCGATGGCATGAACCGCTATCGTGCAGGCCTGCATGTTCCGGGCAATGTGCTGGTTGCGTGCAGGAAATGTAACAGCGAAAAGCGTCGGGACGACTCGCTGCGGGTTCTCTCGCTTGCGAACTTTGGTTGGGCATCGTTTCTCTCTCACGATGGCAGCCGGTGCGCGCCATCATGCCTGACTTGTCAGTATTGGAACGGCATCTGGGCGGATGAAATAGAACGAAAGCGGCGACTTGGCGAGAACCTGCTCAGGATACAGTCTTTTCGCGGTACGTTCTCAGAATTTGAGCAGATTCTCCCTAGCCTTACTGACGCACTTCCCGCCCAGTTGACTAAGCTCTATGCGGATTGTCAAATATTCGCCGAGACAGAAATCAGGGCTCTTTTGGAACGGTTTCAGCAGACGCGTACCTCAGGTCTTCAGAAGGTTTCGCAGGGGTCAACGGGTGGCCAATCAATCGGGTAGTCGGCTAGCGAGTTCCCTACTCGCATAGTCCGGGTACACCTAAGAAAACCCCGTCTAGAAAACCTACGAGCGGCGAGAACAGCGGGCTGGGAAGCCTGCCCGTAACGATAAAGTTAATCCCCTTGACGCAGGCTGCCGAGCATGGAGACAATCATCTTTCAATGAGAAAGCCACTCTCCTCAAAGTGCTGGGCGCCATGAAACGACAGCCCAGGGGAACAAGATCGAGAGGGAAGCGTTGGGGCAGTCGTCCAATCAACAGCCGCCTTCGCGGAGAAGCACTGTATAAAGCTCGTGGCAGTTGCTCTAACTGTGGTCGCAGTATCGAAAAAGATCATGTTGTTCTGTTCGTTGATTACAAAATTCCTCTTGAGCAGGGAGGTCGTACGGAATCGGACAACTTATGGGCGATCTGTGAGGATTGCAAAGTCGGCAAGAAGAGCTGCTTTGAGTCCGTAGACAGCGCCTGGATACGGGACGTGATGGCGTTAAAGAGTGTCCACATGCGGCTTGGGGAAACGCTTAAGACGCTCAGAAGTCATCCCGTTCCCGCCGAAATAATGGATTTCGTGGCGAACCAGGACGATTGGAAGAAGCGGGTGCGAGAGCTTCGTTACCTCCTCTGGAAAATCGATGTCTTCACGCCGAAACGATCCAATCGTCGTGTGTCCACCTTCTACCGGCTCACGGAGCCCCGCGCTTGGCCCGACGACCCGACTGGAGTAATTCGCCGCTACGAACTAGAGCGTGCAAAGCGTAATAGGAATCGTTGAAGCTCCTCCGGGTTTTTGGTTCGCCTTCTTTTCGTATCCTGCACAGCGCGACGGCATTGTGATCACGATATGCTCGCTGTTAATTCGTTGATCGCGTGAGCCTGCCGCTGCCCCCCAAGGCGCTCGCCGGTCCACGGGGGCTCCTCCATAGCCATGTTCGCAGCAGCCATGTTGGCAGAGGCGGGTGGGCCCGATGGTCATAAGCGGAATATGCTGCACTACGGTGTTCTTGACACTCAGCTCATCCAGAATACCTGCCGATCACAGTTATGAACTGCGACAGATAACTGTCGTCCCCCGGAGAAAACCTGGCAGCGCTCTTGCGATCTGTAGCTACTCCTTCGAAGTAACGTGCACCGGGTGAAAGACGATTGGGATCGTAACATTAAGGTTTGTGATGTTTTGCCTTTGTGGTGCGTCGTATAAGCAGGAAAGGAGCTCTAAGATGAGCAGTACGAAGCCCATGACCGACAAGCAACAAGGTCAGCATAATCAACAGCAAGGATATGATCCCAAGCGGATGGGCAACAATCCGGTTGAGCCCCAGAAAAACGAACGGGATAGCCGCAACCAGCAGAGCCAAAAGAATCAGCACGATAGTCAGCGGGACAAACAACCCTCGCGCTGAGCCCTTTCGGAAAGTTGTGGATCTGCCCTTTCGTCAACTCCCTCCTGCCACTGCCGGTGGGAGGGAGTTTCCTACTACGGCCGCCTGCCATGTGAAACCCGAGATCCCTATCCCGAGGATGACACTTCGAAACATTTCAGCATATAGCGACTCTCCCTTGTGGGATAGCGGCAGTGGATCCCTGACAGGAAGGAAACCCCTATGGCATCTCAATCCAATAAGTGCGCTCATCCGAGTTGTCTATGCACAGTAAAAGAAGGAACCAAGTATTGCAGTACCTTCTGTGAGGGTGAGGCTAAGACTGCCGATATCGTCTGCAGTTGCGGCCATCCCGGCTGCAATACGCGTCAAGAGCCACGCGCGTAGTCCGCTGGACCGATCGATGTTAGCCTACAAAAGGAGCGTTCAACAGGCGTTAGCCCAGACTCTGCTTGATGACTGAAAAAGGCACGTGGTTGAGTGAAGACTCGATTCTTCAGGCCCTGGAAGAGGCCGTTAGCCGGATCCGCAAACGCAATCTCAACGGCGCGCTCGATACGCTCATCTATCTAAACTTCGAGCAGTTACTGCTCCCCGGTAAAGACGGCAGGACGCTTCTCGCGGTGGATCGCGGTCAAGCCTTCGGTCCTGAACGCGTGCGCGAAACGGCCGATCAAATCCGGCTATGCGAACTTGCGCTGCGAAAGTCGGATGCCGAGGGCGCTCTGGCCGCGGGTGAGGCCGCGTTGGCGTGCTGGAGGCAAAACTAAAGGCCCGTTAGTTTTTGGGATCGTCCTTGTGCGAAGCCGGACTGCTTTGCTGCAAAGGATTGATGCGTTTTAGAAATCCCCCAATTTTAGCCACCGGATTCTTAGGTTTGACCTCAGAACTCGCGCTTACCGGGGTGGCGCTGTCGCTCGTGGACGCAGGGTTTTCCGGCTCAACCAATTCGTTAGACTGCTTGGCTGCCACCCGTGTCGGCTTGCGATGTGGCATCTTCTTATCTGCAACGGGAACGGCTGCCGGGATGCTTTCGACGGCGGGAACCGCTAGGGCAGATGTTGCAACGTCTTGGGGCGGCACCGCAACAAGAGACTTTCCGGCCTGACCCTGAGCACTACCATGCCTGGTGCTAACAACCGCGATCAAACCTCCGATAAGAATCGTGAGTGCTACGCACGCCGCCAGCAAAGGCCGGCTAATCGTACGGCGCTGGCTCGCCACGATCGGTTTTATTCGAACCTCCTCGATCGCCTGGAGGAAGGCATCCGCAGATTGGAAACGCGCTTCCGGCTTCTTTGCCAAAGCGCGTATAACGATCGCTGATAACTCACTTGGTATTTGAGGGTTTGCTGCTGTGGGGGAGGGCGGCGGCTCTTCCGTATGGGCCTTCATGATAGTGAATGCGCTATCGCCGTCGAAAGGTCTTTTCCCTACGAGGAGTTCGTAGAGAACCACTCCCGCCGAGTAAACATCGGTACGTACATCGATATCCTGAGCACCACGAATCTGCTCGGGAGACATGTAGTGGGCAGCCCCAATAGGCGAGCTTTCGCGAGTGAGGCGCAGGTCGGTTGCGGCCTTGGCCAAACCGAAGTCGATGATCTTCACGATTCCGCCGGCAGTCAGAAAGATGTTGGCGGGGGAAATATCCCGGTGGATAATCCCACGGGCGTGGGCGTAGCTCAGAGCGCCCAGGACTTGCGCCATGATGTCTAAAGCCTGACTTTGCGCCAGGGGTTGCCGCTCCAAAAGCTGCTGCAGGGACTCGCCTTCCAGTAGTTCGCAGACCAGCGCCAGGTCATCGTTGATCCAGAATGCGGTATGCACCACCGCGATATTTGGGTGGCTTAAGCTGGCTTGCAGCCGGATTTCACGAAGAAACCGCTCGGATTGCTCCGCCGCATTGGAATTGCCTGCGGCGAGAACCTTCATCGCTTCGCGCCGGCCGGTAATGGTGTGTTCTACCTTGTAGACTTGGCCAAAGCCCCCTTTTCCAAGCTCTTGGAGGATCGCGTAGTCACCGAGGGATTGGCCGACTTGATACATGGAAAGTCTCGGAGCCACCTGGCTCCCTACCAGCCTAAGCAACGAACCTCAGGGCGACAATAGGACGAATCTACTAAGTGGGTCTGGAATCGACCTGATATCAGCTAAGCTTCGATCATGCCGAAGGCTCAACCCAAACGGAGCGCGGGCATTCTCCTGTTCCGCAGGTCGGGATCCGAGATTGAAGTGCTCCTGGCGCATCCTGGAGGTCCCTTGTGGAAGAACAAAGACGAAGGGGCGTGGACGATTCCCAAGGGGGAGTATGGTGACGCGGAAGATCCCCTGGCGGCTGCGAAACGAGAGTTTGCTGAAGAAACTGGACTGACTCCCTCGGGGGAGTTCATTCCGCTGGGCGAGGTTCGACAAGCTGCGGGCAAAATAGTCAGCATCTGGGCGCTCGAAGGCGACTTCGACGCCAGACATCTTCACAGTAATATCTTCGCGATACCCTGGCCGCCAAATTCCGGAAAATGGCAGGAATTCCCGGAAATCGATCGCGCTGAGTGGTTTTCTCTGAAAATCGCGCGGGCCAAGATTCTTAAAGGGCAGGCCGCGGTCTTGGACCGTCTAGCACAGTACTTGCTGGATGTACCCTAGCTCCAGTGAGTCATGTGTTTGCGCCGATATTGAGACAACCTGTACATTGATGGAGGGTTCCTTAATGACCAAACAGTATTTCCGGTGCGCGCTCGGTGGTTCCACTGCCCTTCTTTTCCTACTTTTGGGCGGCTGCCAAGAACAACGGCAGGTTAGCCGAGAGTATTCGATGGGTGAGCGAGTCGCTGTAGGATCGATGACCTACTCGGTGGTCGAGAGCACCTGGCGAACTCAGTTAGGGGATTCGTTCAAGGTTCGGACACCGGAACAGCGTTTTCTGCTCATCAAACTTTCCGTTACCAACGGAACCAGTAAGGACGTCTCCCTTCCTCTGCTGACACTGGAGGGAACTAACGGGCAGACGTATCGCGAGATTGCCGATGGCAACGGCGTGGACAACTGGTTTGGTCTATTAAGGACCATCAGTCCGGGGCAGACGCAGCAGGGAAACATCCTGTTCGACGTGCCGCTCACATCCTACAAACTTCGGGTTCCGGATATCAACGATACCGGTTTCGACGCGTACTCCTCTATTCAAATTCCGTTGCGAATGGACGCCGAGGTGCCAATTCAAACTCCGGACGCCTTAAAATAGCAATTGTGAGAGCTCGAGGCTGGCTGATCGCCCTGACGCTGCTGTTCACGCCGGGGTCGGTGCCAGCGGCATCCAAGCTGGCGTTCGAGCGCCTAGCCCTGCACCAGTATGAGGATGGTCCGCTGCTGCCTGCTTCCCACGAATTCCTGCCTGGGGAAACGATCTGGTTCAGTGCGCGAATCGCGGGATTTGAGAGTCAGATTGCAGGTGACAATCGCAACGTAAAACTATCCTGGCAGGTGGGCATCGTGGACCCGAACGGCGTGGCGGTGGAAGCCCCCAGAACCGGCCGGCTGGATGATTCGCTGCGGTCCCAGGACAAAGACTGGGTGCCGAAATTCCTGGTTTCGTTTCTGCTGCCATCTTTCATCCCCGGCGGAACCTACAAAATCCCTGTCTCGGTAAAAGACGAACTAGCCGGCTCGGATATCAGTGGAGACTTGGAGTTTCAAGTGCGCGCGGAGAGCATCGAACCGAGCACATCGTTTGTAATTCGGAAATTTCGTTTCTTGCGTAATGAGACCGATGCCGAGGCTTTGCGCCAGCCGGTGGTGTACCGGCCGGGCAGCACGCTGTGGGCTCGGTTCGAAATGGCGGGATACAAGTTCGAAGCGAATCACAAGTTTTCAGTCGATTACGGCTTGGCCGTGCTGAACGCGGACGGCAAGGAACTGTTCGCGCAACCTGAGGCGGCCGCGGAGTCCAAGGAATCCTTCTATCCGCAACTGCGCGTCCCCGGCGCCTTGAGCCTGCATCTGGATCCCAACGTTTCGCCCGCTACCTATACGCTGGTGGTCACGGTGCGCGATAAAATCGGCGGTCAGACTGCGGAACAACGTGAGACATTCCGGGTAGAGTAGTTACACAAACTCAAGATCCACCGAACCGACGGGGCCGAAATCGGCGGTGATGCGATCGCCGCGCTCCGCCATGTAGACTTCCGTGGTGACGCCGGTGGTGACGTACTGGCCCGCCTTTAAGCCGAGCCCGCGCGCGCTCAAACTATTGACCAGCCATTCCAGGGCGTTGAGCGGATGACCCAGCACGTTGCTCCCACGGCCCTCGCGCAGAACTTTCCCGTTCACGGTCACGCGCACGGTTTGCGCGGCCAGGTCGAGATCCTGCCAATCGCTGACCAAAGCGCCCTTGATCCAGGCCGCATTGCAGGCGTTGTCGGCTATCAACGAGGGCGCACCGATAGTGGTCCACTCGTCGAACCGGCTGTCGACGATTTCGATTCCAGGGATCACTCCCTTGACCGCCGCCGCGATTTCATCGCGCGAGCGCGGAGTGGGTGCCGGCGGCAGATCGCGCGCCATCTCGAAGGCGAATTCGGCCTCCACCACGCGCATAAAGAACTTGCTCGCATCGACGCGCGCCGGGCTGTCGAAAAAGAACGCGGATAGCAGTCGTCCACAGAAAGGCGCGTCGACGTTCAATTGGCGCTGCGCAGTGACATTGGTGCAGGCGACTTTGTATCCGATCACGCTGCCGCCGTAATGCGCGAGCAGTTGGTCGATGAGGCCGTCCTGGACAACATAGGCTTCGGCGGGTGTCTTCGGCCGAACTGGGGCGGGGAGTTCCCGAAGGCGCTTGTGGGTGATCCTGGCTTGTGCGAGGAGTTCGGAGGAATTGGTCACCTGAACATTATTGCCAATAATTCCGATCCAGGCTGCGATACTGGACTGCCTCGGCCAGGTGCTTAGCTGTGACGTTATCCGAGCTGTCCAGATCGGCGATGGTGCGGGCGACCTTTAGAATGCGATCGTGTGCGCGGGCGGAGAGGCCCATCCGGCGCACCGCCATTTCCAAAGTGCGTTCGCCCGCGTCATCCAGCGCACAGATTTTCCGGATCTGGCGAACGGGAATCTGCGAGTTGTAGTATCCGCGGGCGTGCTGGATGCTGCGGACGCGCTCCACGCGGGCGCGCATATCCGCTGACGTGGCGCCGGTAGGCTGGCCGCGCAATTCCTGATAGGCGACTGCCGGAACCTCGATGTGCAGATCGATGCGATCGAGCAACGGGCCGCTAATCTTCCCCAGGTAACGCTGGATTACGCCACCGGTGCAGCGGCACTCGCGCGTGGGATCGGAAAAGTGTCCGCAGGGGCATGGGTTCATGGCGGCGATCAGCATGAAATTCGACGGGAAGGAAAGTGTCATCTGGGCCCGGGCCAGTGTGACGCTGCCCTCTTCAAGAGGCTGGCGCAACTGCTCCAGCACGTTGCGGGGGAACTCGGGCAGCTCGTCCAGAAACAATACGCCGTTGTGCGCCAGACTGACTTCGCCGGGACGAGGCATTCCCGAGCCTCCGCCAATCAAGCCTGCGTCGGAAACCGAGTGGTGCGGGGCGCGGAACGGCCGCTCGGCGAGCAGGCCGACTCCTTTCGGCAACAATCCCGCTACGCTATGGACCTGCGTGGTTTCGAGTGCCTCGGGATACGTCAACGGCGGTAGGCTCCCCGGCAGCCGTTTGGCGAGCATGGTTTTGCCCGATCCCGGCGGTCCCACGAGAAGTACGTTATGCCCGCCCGCCGCCGCGACTTCGAGAGCCCGCTTGGAGGTTGTCTGGCCGCGCACGTCGCCAAAGTCAAGCGTCGAACTATTTGAGAACGGCGCCGCTGGCGCCTCGCGAACGTGCGGCGTAAACTGATCGGGATTATTGAGAAACGCCACCACCTCGCTCAGATGCCGCATCCCGAACACTTTCAGATCGTCGGCCACGGCGGCTTCCGAAGCGTTGTCGGCGGGCACCAGCAGGTTCGCGATTTTTTGCCGCCGCGCGCAGGTCGCAATCGAAAGCACCCCACGCACGGGCCGGATGGCGCCGTCCAGGGATAATTCGCCAACGAGGAGGTGTTCGTCGCTGGGCGCTACGGTTCCCATTGCACCCAGAATTCCCAGCGCCATCGGAAGGTCGAATCCAGCTCCCTCTTTGCGAACGTTGGCCGGCGCCAGGTTGATGGTCACGCTCTTGTTGGGATAGCCGAACCCGGAGTTGAGTAGCGCCGACTTAATCCGCTCGCGGCTCTCCCGGACGGCCGTATCCGGCATCCCCACGGTGATGAAATCGCGGTTCGTGCCGGGATACATATCCACTTCGACATCCACGAGATAAGCGTCGATGCCATACACTGCGGCCGATCGGGTCCGAAACAGGGCCATGCACTATAAGTGGTCCCAGCCGGATGTTTCTCGCACTGTGTTTAGATGGATAGGTGCCGCCCCCGCGGCCAAGGAGACCACGTTGAAAGGTATTGTGCTCGCCGGAGGAACCGGAAGCCGTCTATTCCCTCTGACCAAGATCACCAACAAACACCTGCTTCCGATCTATGACAAGCCGATGATCTTTTACCCGATCCAGGCCCTGGTGGACGCCGGAATCCGCGACATCCTACTGGTCACGGGCGGGCAGAACTCGGGGGATTTTCTCCGCTTGCTCGCCAATGGGAAGAAGTTCGGACTGGCTCATCTGAACTACACCTATCAGGAAGGCGAGGGCGGAATTGCCGACGCGCTGGCCCTGGCCGAACACTTCGCGGATGGCGAAAAGATCTGCGTGATCCTGGGCGATAATATCATTCAGGGTTCCATCGCCCCGGCGGTGCAGGCATTCGAAAAACAGGAGCGCGGCGCTCGCATTCTGCTGAAGGAAGTCCACGATGCGGAGCGCTTCGGTGTGGCCGAACTGTCCGGCGATCGCATCCTAGGTATCGAGGAAAAGCCGTCACATCCAAAATCTCCGTACGCGGTGATCGGGATCTACCTCTACGATGGCACGGTGTTCGAGAAAGTTCGTAAGCTGGTGCCCAGCCGCCGCAACGAACTTGAGATCACCGACGTGAACAACGCCTACATCCGCGAAGGCAGTATGAGCTATTCATTCCTGGACGGATGGTGGACCGATGCCGGCACGTTTGAATCGTTGCTCCGCGCTGCGAATCTGGTGGCGGAAAGCAGGGCCACGCAAGATCCCGAATCGGCCGCCATCGCATCCAAGTGAAAGCCCGCCCGAATGGCGGCTGCCGATTCGGCTGCCATACAATAGGCTTTGCCCCGGCTTTCGATCGTGGTCCCCGCCTATAATGAGGCGGCCCGTCTTCCCCTGACTCTTCCTAAGATGGCGGAGTTCTGTG
>Ga0105237_10007778_pt1 | contig 11687 bp, 10 predicted proteins | sample KBSC24metaG_FD_81520 | JGI IMG/M metagenome (GOLD analysis project Ga0105237, IMG submission 81520) | Corn rhizosphere microbial communities from Kellogg Biological Station, Michigan, USA - KBS C2-4 metaG | ecosystem: Host-associated > Plants > Roots > Rhizosphere > Soil | place: Michigan, USA... | reverse complement strand
GTGCTGGTGGCGACCGCGCACCTCGGCAACTGGGAGCTGAGCGCGTTCTCGCATGCGCTGATGACCGCGCCCATGCACATCGTGGTTCGTCCCCTCGACAACCCGCGGTTGAATAAGTGGGTGCAGCGCCGGCGCGCGCTTTCCGGGAATCACATCATCCAAAAGAGTGAGGCTGCACGGCAGATCCTGAAGGCGCTGGCGGCAGGTGATGCCGTCGGCATTCTGATCGACCAGAACACCACGCCGTCGGAAGGCGTCTTCATCGATTTCTTCGGAAGAAAAGCCTGCGCGGGGACAGCGTTCGTCAAGTTCGCGCATCACACCGGAGCGGCCGTTGTTCCGGGCTACGCGCTATGGTCCGACCAAGAGAAGCGCTACATTCTTCGGTTCGATCCCGAAATCGAAATGACCGGCGACGTTCAAGCCGACACCCAGTGCGTACACGCCGTCCTCGAGCGTGTCATAGAAAAGCATCCCGATCAATGGCTGTGGATTCACCGGCGTTGGAAGACGCGGCCGCCGGGAGAAGCGCCGCTGTACTAGGGCTCAGGGATCCTTCGCGCAGCGAAAGCCCACATCCCGTTCGGAGAGGCGCTCCGGTATGCTCACCGCATCATACGCGAAGCCGGCATCCAGCGGCCGATTGAACGCGCCTCCGCGCATGGTGATCCACGGCTCCTGGGCCGTCGCCGGCTGCGTCATGATGTTGGCGAACATGGCGATGGCAGTCGCGCTGGGCGTGACCGATCCTTCGACCATCTCCCAAGCGTTGCCGATCATGTTAAACGGTGGTCCGGCAAAAGAACGCACCGGCATTAATTCGTGGCTGGCCGCGGGATTGTCACTGACATTCGCCTTGGCGGGATCCTTCTGGTCGCCCCAGGGGAACAGCGCACCCTTGGTTCCGCGCAATGCGCGCTCCCATTCGAGCGATGTCGGCAGGCGCTTGCCGATTTGTTTAGCATACGCGCGGGCTTCGGCCACCGTGATGCCGACCTTAGGGAGGTTCTCCTGTCCGGGTTCCACACCGCACCCCATAGACTTGCAGAAGTCGGCGCTAGAGACCTCCGTCTCATCGATGAAAAAGGCTTTGAGAGCGACGGGTTTCTGGTCCTGGCCTGCCAGGAATGTTCCCGCCGGTATGTAGACCATTCCAGGTGTCACCGGCGCCGCTGCGGGACGAGACATCCAAAAGGCGATTCCCGCCGCGATCACCACCACTGCCGTCGCGCCGATCCATAGCGGCGTTTTGCTCGGCGTTTCGTTCTTCGCGGGGCTTGCGGGTTCGGCTGGAACGCGCGCAGCCGGTGCCGCGGCTCTTGCCACCGGCAGCGTAGCGGATTTCGATTCGCCGGCCAGGATGCCGCGCAATTCCTCTGTAATCACCTGAAAGCGCTGGGGCCGCTCTTCCGGTTTCTTGGCCGTGCAGCGCACCACCAGATCGCGCACGGCGGGAGGAACACCCGCGTTTTCAAGCGCGGCCACGTCCACGGGCTGGTTCAAAATCTGATAGAAGACGTGTTCCATGGTCTCGCCGCTCACGCTCCGGACTCCGGTCAGAAGCTCGAACAGCAACAACCCGTATGCGTAGATATCGACCAGGTGGGATGTAGCGTTTCCCGAGATCTGCTCCGGCGACATGTAGTACGGCGTGCCCATGGCCATCCCGGTGCGCGTCAGCGAGAGGTCGGCCGTCTTGGCGATGCCGAAATCCATCAGCTTCACCTTGCCGTTGGAGGCGATATGAATGTTCTCCGGTTTGATATCGCGATGAATGATGGCGCGGCCGTGCACGTAATCCAGGGCTTGAGCGATATGCAGGGCGATACGCAGACGATCATTCAAGCTACCCAGGCGGCTGTTGCGGATGGCATCCCGCAGATCCTCGCCCTTCAGGTACTCCATCACGATGAAGGGCTTGCCGTCGAATTCTCCGTAATCGAAAACGCTGACGATGTTTTCGTGCTGGAAACCGCCGGCCAGCCGCGCCTCCTGCAGGAAACGGGCTTTGGCTTCGGCATCCTGGCAGGAGGTGTCGGTCAGTATCTTCACCACTACAGCGCGGTCGATCACTGTATCGCGGGCGCGATATACGTGCGACATGCCGCCACCCAGGAATTCAAGCAGCTCGTATTTTCCGAGAGTTGCGGGAAGTTCCATGCAGTACTTCGTTAGATGGCGTTCGCGAGCCTCAAAAGGCCCAGCAGCAGCGCCATCGCCACCATCGCGACGGAACAGCTCAGCAGCGTCAGGCCGGTCTGCGTTTGCAGGCCCGAGGGAAGCGCCTCAATAAACTTCGGCAAACGATCCGGCTCGACTCTAGGGCTCGGCGGAGCAGGGGCCACCGAAGGCTGGGGCGCGCTCGCCACCGGCTGCCGGAGCGGACTCGGCTGTGGAACGGGGACCGGATTCGGAGGCGGCGGGGCTTCTGGAATCGGGGCAGGAATCCCTTGCGAAATCCCTGCCGGAAGCCCTTGTAGAAGAGCTTGCAGTATGGCCCGTACTTCTCCCAGTCCTGGAGGACGCCGGTCGGCATGTTTAGCAGTGCAGCGCTCGATCAACGATATTAATGCCGGGGGCGGCCTCAGCGCCTTCAGCGGATCCATGTCGAGCGGTTCCGTGAGGATCGTTTGAAATATCTGATCCACAGAGCCGTCCTTCACCGGGCGGATGCCGCTCACCAGTTCGTACAGGAGTATTCCGAAGGCGTACACATCCGCCTGCGACGTGAGCGGCTTGCCGAGCACTTGTTCCGGCGGCATGTAGTACGGTGTCCCCAGCGTGAAGCCCACCTTGGTGAGCTGGACCCCTTCGGCCTTGGCGATGCCGAAATCCATCAATAGCGCCTTTCCTTCGGAATTGATGTGGATGTTGTCCGGCTTGAGATCGCGATGAATAATTTTACGGGAATGAATATGATCGACCGCGCCGGCGATAGCCAGAGCAATCTTCAGCCTGCTTCGCAAATCGCCGAGGTGGCCGTTGTGGATGGCATCCCGAAGGCTCTCGCCCTCCACGAACTCCATGACAATGTACGGCCGGCCCTGGTCCTCGCCAAAGTCGTAAACGCCGACAATATTTTCGTGCCGGATGCTGGACGCAACCCGGGCTTCCTGCAGGAATCGCTGCTTGGCTTCCGGATCCGACATCCCGGATTCGCTCAGGATTTTCAACGCCACGCGGCGGCCAAGCACGCTGTCCCGGGCGCGGTAGACACGGGCCATGCTCCCGCCCAGGTACTTTTCGATCTCGTATTTCCCGACCCTGGAAGGATTTTCCATTACTCGCCCGCTCCGCCGAATTCCACTATCAGAAAGCGTGCCGTGGTTTTTCCGGTGTTTCGAACCTCACTAATATGATCGGCCGGGGAGCGCAAGACATCCACAGCCTTCAAACTGCGCCGGGAACCGCTGCCGGCCGGTGTTCCATTCACCCGGCTGGTTGCCTCAGCTTCGGTGCCCTCGAGCGCAATCAGCAGGGGCGGCACATCCGCCGGAGGGACCGCCAGGGTGGCGTTGGGAGCGATCTGCAATATCCCGATGCGGGTTTGATCCGTCTCGAATTCGATTTGAAGGTTTGCGCCGAGCCATTCGGATCCAGGCTCATGGCAGTGCAGGTATTCGCCCGGTAGTATTTCGCCGCAGACGTTGCGGGGATCCGACTGCGGTTGCAGCAGATCCACCATGACATCGTGAAACGCGGCGTCGCTGTCATTTCGCGCGACGTGCTCGAAGCCGCCGCGAGAGAAATGGAGACTGGCGTCGGCAGCCTGAATATGCGTTTCCGGACGTCCGGGCACGGTATCCACCAGCTTGCTGTCCCCCAGCGCGATCCACACGTAGTCCGTATCATGTCGATGCAGCAGCGTCGATCCGCGCGGCTCGATTTGGACGTTCAGAATCCTGACGCGGGAATCCTCATAAATTGTGTGATGATGAGGCTCCCTTACGGCCGGCAGGGCTTGTTGGGCCGCGGCGAAACTCGCGCAGACGAGCGCGGCCGGGACGCACCTCATTCCCAGCATCATAAAACAAAATCGCTCGCGTTTGTAGCCGGGCATCTATCGCTTGTATCCGATCTTGCGCAGGAAGCTATGCCGCCACTCCACTCCCGAGGGGTCCTCTACGCCCTGGGGCGAGCTGCCGTCGACAACGCCCAGAACCCCCCGTCCCTGCTCCGTCTCGGCCAGGATCATTTCCAGGGGGTTCGCAGTCGCGCAAAAAATGGAGCAGATCTCCGGAATCTCCCGAATCCGCCCCAATACGTTGATCGGAAATCCGTCGCGCAGCGCGATCACGAACACGTGCCCCGCGGCGATCGACTGGGCGTTCCGGGCGGCGTTCGCCTTCAGGCCGTCGTCATTGCCGTCGACGCGCGTCAGGCAGGCCCCCGAGGCTTCATTGAAGGCAATACCGAACTTGATCCCCGGCACGGTATTGACCATAGCCTCGTAGAGATCCTCGACGGTCTTAACGAAATGGCTCTGCCCGACAATGATGTTGCCATTTTCAGGAATCTCGAGTCGAACGACCTTGATCTCCATCTTCACCAATATAATGGATCGTGACGCAGTCCCTGATCGAGCACATTCGCAAGCTTCCGCACGGCCGGACCAACCTCAAACACCTGCTGCGGGAGCGTTCCCGTAACGGCATCACCCGCGAGCAGCTGGAAACCGAGCTGACCCGGCTGGTCGAGCGCGGGGACATCGTGGAAACGCGATCCGGCCAGTACACCGCCACCGGCGTCAGCCGCGAGTTTGCCGTGGGGCGCCTGAACGTCCACCGCGACGGCTACGGCTTCGTGATTCCGGACGTTCCGGTCCCCGGCCTGCACGGCGACGTCTATATCCCCAAGGAGTCGGCGTCCCGCGCCATGCATGGCGACCGCGTGGTTGCAAAGATCAACCGGATCGAGCGCGATGGAAAAGCCGACGGCGAGATCGTGCGCGTGTTGCGCCGCGCCCATCCCACGGTGGTCGGCGAATTCCGCATCCGGCGAACCGGCAATTTCGTGGTTCCGCACGACGAGCGCCTGCGCCAGTGGATAGAGATTCCCGAAGATATGGCCCTGCCTTCAAGGCAGGTGACGGTGGATCGCGTGGGCGCCGCGGCGATCACCGTGAGCACCATCGAAGATCTGGACGGCATGATTGTCACCGCGGAAATCATGGATTTCGGGGAGGACGGCGAGCGTCCTGTCGGCCGCATCGCGGAGATCCTGGGCCTGCCCGGCGACTTCGGCATCGACGTCGAGATTCTCATCCGCGCGCACCACATCCCGCATCACTTTCCGGATGACGTTCTGCAACAGGCCCGCGCTATTCCCGGGGCGATTCCACCCGACGAGATCGCCCGCCGCCGCGATTTTCGAGAGTTAGACATCGTCACCATCGACGGCGAGACGGCGCGGGATTTCGACGACGCCGTGTGGGTCGAGCCTTTAGCGAACGGGCACTGGGCGCTGCAAGTGCATATTGCCGACGTGAGCCATTACGTGCGGCCCGGCTCGCCGATTGATCGCGAAGCGGCGTTGCGCGGCACCAGCGTTTACTTTCCCGACCGCGCCGTTCCTATGCTGCCGGTGGAGCTATCGACTGACCAGTGCTCGCTGCGGCCGCATGAGGATCGCCTGGTGCTCTCGGCCTTGCTGGAGATCGACGCCCAGGGCGACGTGGTATCCCAGGAATTCACCCGCGGCGTGATCCGCAGTGCCGAGCGGATGACCTACACAGCGGTTCACGGCGTGCTCGAAGGCGACGCTGGCTTGATCGAGCGTTATCAGAAGCTGGTTCAGCGCTTCAAGTGGATGCAGGAACTCGCTCTGATCCTCAATCGCAAGCGTGTCCGCCGCGGATCTATCGATTTCGATCTGCCCGAGCCTTTGCTCGAGTTCAACGAGTTCGGCGAAATGACCGGCGTCACGCGTGCGCCGCGCAATATCGCGCATCGCCTGATCGAGGAATTCATGCTGGCGGCCAACGAAGCAGTCGCCTCGCATTTGGAAGCCCTGGAGGTCCCCACCATCTTCCGCATCCATGAGCGCCCCGATCCCAAACGCGTACTGGAGTTCGAGGAGGTGGCTACGCACTTTGGCTATTCGCTGCGCGGCGGCGCGGCCCCGGTTAAAAAATTCCGCGATCAGGTCGTCGCTTTGGACGACGTCAATTTTACGTCGCGTAATTACCAGCGGCTGGTTAAGAAGATCGAAGGCAAACCCGAAGAGCGCATCCTGAGCTACCTGATGCTCCGGTCACTGAAACAGGCCCGCTACAGCGGCCGCAATCAGGGCCATTTCGCGCTGGCCGCACCCAGTTACACGCACTTCACCTCGCCCATTCGCCGTTATCCCGATCTGATCGTGCACCGCGTGTTGGGCGCGCACCTCGACGACGCCCGCTACGATGCCGACATGCGCCGCATCGCGGAATCGTCTTCCGATACCGAACGCCGCGCCGCCGAAGCCGAGCGCGAACTGGTCGAGTGGAAGAAGGTCAAGTTCATGATCGACAAGGTGGGCGACGAATTCTCCGCTTTGATCATCTCCACCACCCGATTCGGTTTCTTTGTTGAGCTGGAGGACCTGTTTATCGAGGGCCTGGTGCCGCTCGATTCACTGCCGGGGGACCGCTACACGTATCACGAGAATGTTCGCAAGATCATCGGCGAACGCAGCCGCCGGCAATACTCCATCGGCGACCACGTGCGCGTCCGGCTCGATCGTGTTGACGGTGTCGAGAAGAAACTGCAGTTCTCAGTAGCCGGCTCACACGCCAGCTCACAAGGCGCACCACAAGGCGCACCACAGAACCCCGAGCGCCAGGGAGCGGCCCGGGGCAAGCGAACATCCGGCAAGCGTTCAGGCTGCAAGCCTACACGTCGTAAGTAGGCGGCACCACTCCCTTGATGCGCAGGTACATCTCGCCGTAGCCGCGCGTGTGCGCGGTGTGGATCATCGCCTGATATAGCAGCTCCAGGCCTGTCGCGGCTTGCTTGCCCTGGCCGAACGTCTTGGTCAGATCCGCCGAAGTCAGTTGTCCGACCACGCCAATCGACCAGTCGAATACCGCGGTCAGATATTTCACCGTGGCATCCTTGGTGATATCGCCCCGGGGAGCCGCTGGCGCTGCGCCTTTGCCGAGACGGCCCAGATAGAACCCTTCCGCCTGGCCCAGGTGCTGCTGCTCGGCGCCGAACGCGCGGGCATCGGGGAATGGCTTGAAATCATAGTTCTCCGCAGGCATGGCCTCGGCGGTCTTCAGCGTCAGGTCTTTCGATTTCTTCCAGTGCCCCACCAGAATCTCGATTTCCGTGTCGGCGGCCTTGGCTACGCTCACCGTTGCGGCCGTGGCTGCAACGCCCACCACCATGGATCCAATCGCCTTGCGTCGATTCATTCAATTCTCCTCGGACTATTCTACACGCCTCCCTGAGAGCTGCATGCTAGGCTCAAAGCATGGGGTTATCTCCTTCTTTCTTCGCCGCGAAATTCGGGATCATGGAGCGTGATCTGGAGTCCTACCTGAGTGAGGCGCTCTCGGCCGGAGGCGAGTATGCCGATCTATATTTCGAGTATCTGTCGACCAGCTCTATCGGCATTGATGAAGGCATCGTCAAGAGCGCCAGTGAGAGCGTGACGTTAGGTGTCGGAATTCGCGTGATCGCGGGCGAACGCACGGGTTACGCCTATAGCGACGACCTCAGTCCCGAGAAGATCCGCAAGGCCGCGCGCGTGGCCGCCCTGATCGCCCGCGGGCCCGCAAGCGTGGTCAAAACCGGCTTCCAGGAAGCCCGCAAGCACAACCTCTATTCGATGGTGACCTCGCCGCATGAATTGAGCCTGGCCGAGCGCGTGGATCTGGTGAAGCGCGCCGATGCGGCCGCTCGATCCTACGACAGCCGCGTGTTTCAGGTGATCGCGAACTACGCCGACAGCCTTCGGGAAGTTCTGGTCGCGTCCAGCGACGGCCGCCTCAGCTTCGATCGCCAGCCGATGGCGCGGATGGGCGTCGCGGCGCTGGCTCGCGAAGCCGATGGTGTTCCGCAGCAAGGTTATTCCGGCGGCGGCGGACGCGTGACGCTCGATTTCTTCCTCAACGAAAAGACGCCCGAGCATTTCGCCAAAGAAGCCGCGCGTCAAGCAATCGTGCAACTCACGGCTGTGGACGCTCCCGCGGGCGAATCCGTAGTTGTGCTGGGCCCTGGGTGGCCGGGGATTCTGTTGCATGAAGCCGTCGGCCACGGCCTCGAAGCCGATTTCAATCGCAAGGGCGTTTCGGCTTTCAGCGGACGGATCGGCCAGCAGGTTGCGAGCCCCTTGTGCACCGTGATCGATGACGGGACCATTGGCAGCCGTCGCGGTTCGCTGAACGTGGACGATGAAGGCGTTCCGACGCAGAAAAACGTCCTGATCGAAAACGGCATCCTGCGCGGGTACCTGCAAGACACGCTATCGGCGCGATTGTTAGGGTCCACTTCCACCGGCAGCGGCCGGCGCGAAAGTTATCAGCACATCCCCATGCCGCGCATGACCAATACCTACATGCTGGCCGGGCAGAGCGACCCTGGGGATATCATTCGCAGCGTTCCCAAAGGTATTTACTGCGCCACATTCGGCGGAGGGCAGGTCGACATCACCAGCGGCAACTTCGTCTTTCAGGCCACGGAAAGTTATCTGATCGAAGATGGCAAAATCACTCGTCCGGTGAAGGGCGCGACCCTGATCGGCAATGGTCCCGAGGCGCTGAAATACGTCAGCATGGTCGGCAACGATCTTCAACTGGATGAAGGCATCGGCGTGTGCGGCAAAGAAGGGCAGAGCGTCCCGGTGGGCGTGGGTATTCCTACCGTGAAGATCGACAAGATGCCCGTGGGCGGGACAGCCGCATGAGCGAAAGTATCATTGAAATCGCGCGCTATGCTGTGCGCCGCGCGCTGGAAGCAGGGGCGACGGGCGCTGAATGCACCATTTCCGAGGGCGAAGAATTCTCCGCCAGCGTGCGCATGCGGGAGGTCGAAAACCTGAAGCAAGCCGGTTCCCGGGGAGCTGGAATTCGCGTCCTGGTCGGTAACCTGACGGGTTCATCCAGAACATCCGATTTAACGCCGCAAGGTATTGAATCCATGATTCGTGGGGCTCTGGATCTCGCCCGGATTACAACTCCCGATCCGCACGCAGGACTGCCCGATCCAGCCGACCTAGGACGCTTCCCGGGTGACTTAAAACTCTATGATCCGGCCGTTTCCACCATGGAAACGGAGTGGAAGATCGCCCAGGCCATGCGAGCCGAAGAGGTGGCGCTGGCGGCGGATCCGCGCATCACCAATTCGGAAGGCGGGTCGTTCGATTCCTACCTGGGCGCTCGCGTGTTCGCCAATTCACTGGGGTTTGCCGGCGAGTATCGGACCTCCAGTTGCGGTCTGAGCGTGGTCCCGGTGGCCAAGCAAAACGGCTCGATGGAGCGGGATTATTGGCACACGTCGGCACGCGAAGTCTCGCGCCTCGAAAGTCCGGAAGAGGTTGGAAGGCGAGCCGCCGAACGCGCTCTGCGGAGGCTGAATCCGCGCAAAGTGCCGACCCAGAAAGTTCCGGTGATTTTCGAGCCCCGGACGGCTCGGATGCTTTTAGGCGATCTATTCGACGCAGTAAACGGCGGCGCCATCTATCGCCACGCTTCTTTTCTGACGGGAAAACTGGGAGAGAAGATCGCATCGGAAGCGCTGACCATTATCGACGACGCTACTATGCCGGGCCTGTTCGGCAGTTCGCCCTTTGACGATGAAGGTGTGATCGCGCGGCGGACCGTGGTGATCGAACGCGGCGTGCTCAAGAGCTATCTCTTGAATACCTACACGGCTCTCAAGCTCGGGCTGAAAACCACGGGCAACGCATCCCGGGGACTTGCGGGAAGCGCCGGCGTCGGGCCGGGCAACTTCTACCTGGAAGCCGGGACGCGCTCGGAAGACGATCTCATTGCTGGAGTAATCCAAGGTCTCTACGTCACGGAACTGATCGGCGCCTCGGCCAACACGGTGACCGGAGATTATTCCTCGGGCGCTGCCGGTCTATGGATCGAGAACGGCGAACTGGCGTATCCTGTTTCCGAGATCACTATCGCTGGAAACCTGAAGCAGATGCTGATGAACCTGGAGCAGGTGGGAACGAACCTCGAGTTTCGCAGCTCGATCGCGTCCCCGTCGATTCTGATCGGGGAGATGACCATTAGTGGCCAGTAACTATCCACTCTCGGCCGCCGCACCGCCTAAACGCCAGATGTTCGGGCTGCCGCAGATTGTCTTGCTTGCGCTGGTGCTGTCGGGGGCGGGCGTGGTCGCTTATCTGGAACTCGCCCCTCAGAAGCGGGTGGCGGAAGCGCCCCTGACTCCGGAGGCGCGGACTTACATCCGCAATCTCAAGCTCAGCGACGTGGGCATGAAGGCGGCGAAGAACTATTTCAGCCAGATGGTAGTGGAGATCGCGGGGAACATCACCAACGCCGGCGACCGCAATCTGGACACGGTGGAGATCTACTGCGTCTTCTACGATTACTACGGCAAAGTGACCCTGCGGCAGCGCGTGCCCATTGTGAGCACTAAAATGGGCGGCCTGAAACCCGGTGAAACCAAAAGCTTCCGCCTGCCATTTGACAACACTCCGGAGAGCTGGAATCAGATGATGCCGCGATTAGTGATCGCCGCTGTGAAATTTAATTAGGTTACTTCAACCGATGGCCAAGGTCCTGCTAGTAGATGATGATCCCGGCGGCCTCGAGCTCCGCAAAATGCTTCTGGAGCGCGACGGACACCAGGTGTTTACCGCGATCGATGCGGCCGCGGCCAGAGACCGGTTTCGCGAATATGCACCCGACTGCGTAATTCTGGATCTGCGCCTGCCGTCCCCTGAAGATGGCCTGGCCTTGGTTCGCGAGTTTCGTGCGGCGGCTTCGGGCGTGCGGATTGTCGTGCTGGCGGGCTGGGGCGCGGATTTGGAGGGCCACCCCGAGCAGGCTTTGGTGGACGAAGTTCTCGCCAAGCCGGTGCGCTCGGAACGGCTGATCAGCGCCGTTAAGAAGAGCGCCTGACGGGAACTTCGCTTTCTGAAATCGCTCCGCAGCGACGGGCTCGCTCAAAATAATTAAGTAGACCCCGCCCCGTCGCCGCGTCGTCGAAGATCGCGCCAGCGCGTGTAGCCTGCTCGGATTGATCCCTGAAATTTCGCAGCCTTTCCGACGCTTCCCGCAGACCCTCCAGGAAAAAGCTGTACACCGCAACCAGGCGAGCCGGAATCTGGGCAGGATGCAGGTCCCAGCTCTGATAAAAGCCGTTATAGAGAGAATGACGGATATTGTCGTAGTGCAGCTTCCAGGCCCGATGGACCTCGGGCGGGAAGGGAAGCAGGTTCGTCGCTCCGTCCACCAGCCACACGCCGCTCTCTGCGAGCGTGGCCAGCAGTATCGACCGGGCAAAGTCACAGGCGGGGTGATGCAGATGCTGCTCCGCCGCGGCAATGCCCAGGCTCGCAATATAATCGTACGCTCCGAAATGCGCGGCGACGCATTTGCCTCTGGCTGCCTTGAGCAGCTGCGGCAGTATGAATATCGACCCCGGCGTCTCGATCATGATCTCGATACGCACATCGGGATAAGGCTCGAGAGCACGGACTAACTCAGAGACCTGTTCCGGCGCGGT
>Ga0105237_10007774_pt1 | contig 11693 bp, 10 predicted proteins | sample KBSC24metaG_FD_81520 | JGI IMG/M metagenome (GOLD analysis project Ga0105237, IMG submission 81520) | Corn rhizosphere microbial communities from Kellogg Biological Station, Michigan, USA - KBS C2-4 metaG | ecosystem: Host-associated > Plants > Roots > Rhizosphere > Soil | place: Michigan, USA... | reverse complement strand
TTGTATATAGCTTTCTTTTTGAGCAAAAGCATTAACTACAATAAAATTAAGTGCTACAATTAAGGTGCAGCAAATACCGTTATTGAATTTTGGCATGGTCAAATGTAGTACAAAATAGTATTATGTAATTAATATCAGGCACCCGGATTTTTGAAGATTTCATGAAGAAATACAACTAATACTAATTATTGGATATTAAAAATAAACCTTTGCGTTAATTTTTACTCTATGCATGTATAATCAAATTAATCAAGGAACGGTTGCAGGCTGGTAGTACAAAGAGAATGCCTGGAATTTGTTCCGCTACCGTTAAAAACAAATAAAAAAAATGAAAAAATTTATCTTTTTTGCAATATGTTTATTTGCTGCAGGCGCGGCAAGTGCACAAACTTATTACGGACCACACAGGCCACGCCGCTATGTAAGGCATGAACAACGCCGGCCGTATAATGACAATCAGATCAAAGTAGGTTTTACCGCCGGCCTGAACGTTGCGAACTCACTTGATGCTTATGATTCGCGTTTTAGTTCCAACAGTATTGCAGCCTTCAATGTCGGGCTTACATTGGATGTTCCGGTTACAAACCAATTTTCGTTCGCGCCCGAAATATTATTTTCGCAAAAGGGCTATAGCGCCGATCTTGAAAATGCCCATTTTACCGAACGTACCAACTATATTGATATACCCTTACTGGCAAAATTCAGAATAGTACGAGGGTTTAATTTTTTAATTGGCCCGCAGCTTACCTTTTTAACTTCGCAAAGAGATACTTACCGTGACTTTGGCACCAACGTTGAAACCCGTTATGATGGGCACGAAGGCGATCAAAGTTATGTTGCAGGTGTAGTAGGCGTTAGTTTTGATATTAACCGCAATGTAGAGATCAGGGGGCGTTACAATATTGACCTTTCCAGGAACAGCTCTAATGAGGCAGATCTGCCCGACTTCCGCAACCAGGTTTGGCAAATTGGATTAGGATTTAAGTTTCAGTAAAACCAGATAAAACAGTATAAATAAAAAGGGCTGCCATTAATAAATGGCAGCCCTTTTTATTTATGATAATAACAATCAATAAGCGTAAAACGAAATATCTTCAAAGAAGTACCCGCTCATACTCTGAAAAAACTCGTTTTGATTTTTTGTATAAAAATGATCACCGTTACTGGTGTTGTTATACCGATAAACAGGAACCGAGCCGTTAAGCGCGCTTGCATAAGCATAAAAAGCAATCAATTCAAAATGATAATTACCCGGCGTTGTTGAGCTTCTGCTATAAAAATGATCGCCATTGTTGGTGTTGTTATAACGGTATACCGGAACCGAACCCGCAACCTGACTTGTATAGGCAAAAAAGCCTATACCTTCAAATATATATACATTGTTATTTCCGTCTCCCAACTCGCCATAATTTGTAGTATAAAAATGGTCGCCGTTATTAATGTTATGATACCTAAAAACAGGAGAAGTCCCCGCTACCGGCGGGTTTTGTGGATAAATAAATTGCACAGCAATTTTATCATAAGCCGACAAAACAGTTGCCGCTGCCCCGCAAGTTGCTCCGTTCATTATAGAAGCCGGATCATTACCGGTTGGGGTACCAAGTATATTGGTTGCGTAAAACTTTGCTCCATTATCAGCTGCTACCCCGCTACCTGGTTCCTGATTATCTATCCAGTTGGTATGTCTTAACCCAATAGCATGTCCCAATTCGTGTATGATGACGCTTTGTATCTGGGACGAGGGTAAACTCGCAACAACACCTATGTTGATGAAAACATTACTACCCGGCTGGCCATTCATTGGAAAATATGACATTCCGCAAACGCCAGAGCCTAAGTTGTTGTTTGATATACTGACATTGTAACTTCCGGTTCCATTGTAAATAAAAAATTTAACCCGGCAATTGGGTACATTATTCCATTGCGCTATGGCGGAGTTGATTTCATTGGCGTAAACATTCATCGAAGGATCTACCCTGAGGGTAACGTTAGTATTTATACCAAGATAGTTTTGAGCACCGTACTGATTTACACCAAGTTTTGATGAGCTGTTTGTTTTTGTTTTAACGACAGTATCTTTTGAAAATAAAATATCACCATCTACCACATAATCCTTCCCGATATCTTTGATCTCGGAATCGCGGTAACCTAATGATTTGATGTACGATAAAACACCGGTGGATGATTTTTCCTTATCTAAAGTCGTCTGGTTATTTTGGGACTTTTTGCAGGAATTAGTTGAAAGCAGCATAATAAATGCCGCGAATGCGAGCAAGAGTTTTTTGTTTTTCATATAATTATGTAATAAAGTTTAAGTAAAAATAATATTATTCAACAATACCATCAAAATTTAAATATTAAATAAATATTAATATAACCAACCTTTGAGAAAGAGTAATGAATGATTTTGATTCGCTTATTATTTAGTATTTAAGGAGTAAACTATTGATTTTACTAAAACGCGCGCCACAACGATTGAAATCGAATTACATAATTTAAAAATTAGACAAAATGCTGTAGCGAACCTGCAGCATTTTGCGTATTTATGGTTTTACTATATAACAAAAATCCATTTAACGAGTTATTTAATTTAATTAACTGTTAAACATACTTTACATTTGCCAGTACCCCATGATATCTGTAATTATTTGTTCGGCCAATAAAAATCTCCTTAACCAGGTAAGTGAAAATATTTCAGCAACCATTGGTGTTCCGTATGAAATTATTTCCACCGATAACAGTGAGGGTAAACAAGGGATCTGCTCTGTTTACAATAGAGGAATTTTAAAGGCCCAATATGATATTTTATGCTTTATGCACGAAGATGTGCTGATTAAAACCAATAACTGGGGGCAGGTTATCACAGACGCGTTTAAACAGGACTCAAATCTGGGTCTGCTTGGTGTTATCGGCAGCTCCTATAAGTCTGTGACGCCGTCAGGTTGGGGTGGCTTAGGTCCAAATACTTACTACAGCAACCTGATACAACATCATAAACATTCGAACAAGCCAAGCAAGCATCATTTCAGAAACCCAAAGAACGAGAAACTTTCACGTGTGGCATGTGTAGATGGGGTATGGCTTTGCACCCCCAAAAAAATAGTGAGCCAGTTCATGTTTGATGAAATAAACTTTACCGGCTTTCATGTTTATGATCTGGATCTCTCCTTAGCCATCGGGCAGAAATATAAGGTAGCTGTTACCTACGATGTTTTACTCGAGCATTTTTCCGAAGGTAGCTTCGATAAAAAATGGATGCTGGATAGCATTAAACTTCATGAAAAATGGAACAATATATTACCCATCAATTGCGAAAGTTTAAGTCGCGATCAGGTAATATATTCCGAAAAAGCCACCTTTAAACATTTCATAAAGCTGCTTTCGTCATTAAACCTCCCTTTGAGCCACGCCAGCAAAATGCTAAGAATGAATAATAAATACTTGAACCTGGATCTGAAGCTTTTTTTTAAACTGCACTACTATATCATATTAAGATACCTTAACCTGTCAAAGGTTAAAACCCCTGCTTAATATTTACTCCTCATTAAAGGTTTGCATATCGATCAGCTTTTTGTACAGGCCGTTATGCTTTAACAGCTCCAGGTGTGAGCCCTGTTCAACTACGCAACCTTTTTCCAGCACAATAATAATATCGGCATTTTGTATGGTACTCAGCCGGTGCGCAATGATGAGCGAAGTACGGTTTTTCATTAAATTATTCAATGCGTCCTGAACCAGTTTTTCAGATTCGGTATCCAATGCCGAAGTAGCTTCATCAAGCAGCATAATAGGCGGATTGTTCAATACAGCCCGGGCAATACAGATTCGTTGCCGCTGCCCGCCCGAAAGCTTTGTTCCCCTGTCGCCGGTATTGGTTTCATATCCTCTATCCGTTTCCATAATAAAATTATGCGCGTTGGCAATACGCGCAGCAGCTTCAACCTGTTCTTGGGTTACCCCCGTTTTACCAAAGGCAATGTTGTTAAATATGGTATCATTAAACAATATCGATTCCTGGTTAACCACCCCCATTAATGATCTTAACGACTCGGCAGTAACCGCTTTAATATCTACATCATCAATAGATATCAACCCCGATTGCGGCTCAATAAACCTTGGCAGCAGATCCATCAGTGTTGATTTACCACCACCCGAAGGGCCAACAAGCGCAACGGTTTTACCTTTGGGGATGGTTATATTCAAATCTTTCAGCACATATTTATCTACACTTTCGGTAATGCTGCCATCTTTATTAACCAGGGGCTTATCCTTATAAGCAAAAGATACATTTTGGAATTTAACACTGTCATTAAACTCCCTTATCGTGATTGCATCCGGCGCATCAGTTATAGCCGGCTTTTCGTCTATAAGGGCTAATACACGTTCACCAGCTGCTATGCCCGAATGGATATTACTAAACGAATCGGAGATGGCTTTGGCGGGGCGCATCACCTGCGAAAACAGGGCGATATAAACAATAAAGTCCGAGGCAACTAATGTTCCGGTACCACTTATAATTAACGAGCCGCCATATAATACAATGCCCGCTACCATTAAAACTCCTAAAAACTCAGAAACCGGCGATGCCAGTTGCTGCCTCTTAGCCATTGAACGCGTAATCCTTGAATATTCCTGGTTTTCATGATCAAACCTGTTTTTTATAAATGAAACGGCGTTAAAGGCTTTAATGATTTTGATACCCGAAAGTGCTTCATCAAGATTACTGATCATGTTACTGTAGGTTTGCTGCGATTCAGCAGCCTGCTCTTTAAGCCGTTTAACTATCCTTGATATCACAAATGCCGATATAGGTATAATGAGCATAGAAAACAAGGTTAGCTTAACCGATATTACAAACAGCATTACCAGGTAAGCTATCAATTGAAAAGGCTCTTTAAAGGCCACCTGCAAGGTACCCGTAACAGAGAACTGAACTACCTGTACATCCGCAGATATTTTTGAAAGGATATCGCCTTTACGCTCATTATTAAAATAACCCAGGTGCAGGTTCATTACATTGTTAAATACAGTACGGCGAAGATTAAGCAAGGTGTAGATCCGCAGGTTTTCCATTATACGCTGCGATAGATACCTGAACAAATTACTCAGCAACACTGATGCTATAATGGCTATACAAACAAATTGTAAAGCGCCTAATTTGCCATACTGCTCGTTGGCTACATGGGCAAAATATTCAAAATCCTTGATCGGATCCCACCATGTTTTGGGTTTAATTGTTGCTGCAGCTACAACATGCTTATCAAAAATTGTGGTAAGCAGCGGGGCAAGCAAAGCAATATTAAGTGTGTTAAATATGACCGAAAACAGAGTACATATAAAATATGGGAGAGCAAATTTCCCAATTGGTCTGGCAAAAGAAAGAAGTCTGAAATAAGTCTTCATTAAAAAATATTATAAGAGTGCAAAGCTAAGAGTAATTAATTGATTGATATGAAGGTTTATGTCAGGGTTTACTCAATTTGAATTTTATTTCTTCGGCAGTTTTGATGACCCTTCTAAATACCCGCGTATTGAACATCATGTTCCAAAAAGCCGAACCTGACAAATAAAACCGGGCAATGGTAGTGTTCACATAGCGCCCTTTCATAAAACTGGTATATTTTGTTTTTACCTGTTTTAATATTTCATAGTAAGAAACATCGGCATTACCAGTACTTTTATGAACCAGCAAAAAATCGATCACATAGGCTGAGTAACCCAGTAACCTGGCAACGGTGCACAGATTAAAACCATATAAATGGTAGCCACCTATATCGCCGGAAAAAGCAAGGTTGGCGCTGTTTTTAACCAACATAAAATTCTCATCCAAACTACCTACCTTTTGCGGAACATTACCCTGCACATCAATAAAACCATCGGGATAAGCTATTTTAATGGCCATACGCTTATAAAGCCGGTCGGCACCACCGGCATTCCCTAAAACCCCCCAGGTTGGATCGAGTTTAGTTATAGCGATTATTTGATCTTCCAGCAACCGCCTGCTATCAGCTCCCATCAATTCAATATCCTGGTGACATAAAATCACAAACTCACCCGTTGCCTGTTGCAAAAGCGCATTAAGCCCCTGGTAAGCATCCATTTTATTGATTTCGCTGTTATCAATGATCAGGTATTCGCAAATATCTTCGGTAAACCCTCCATTTATAAAAGAGTTGAGCATCTCTGCATATTGTTCTTTGCGGGTTACCAGCGTACAAACAGAGTACTTGTATTTATAAACCGGCTGATCGATCTGTTTAATAAATCCGGGAAGCACGGTCATTTTTATTCGGTTTTAAAAATATAGTTAAGCGCCTTAATAATACTTTCCTTAACAGTTATAAAAGGAATATATTGTTGTTTGGCCGAAGCCGTTTTTATAAATGTTTCCTTATAATTCCGCATGGCAGGCATTCTGTTTAAGAAAAGCCTATAAGCTTCATAATAGTACAGTTTACCGCTTATCCATCTTACCCCTAAGGATAAAAAAGTGATAACAGACCACAAATATAAACGTATCCCCCGCAGATGAAAATAATGCAGCAACAACTTATTGCGTGTACTGATTGTTTTGATTAGCTTTTTTGAACTGTGTGCCTTGATGGTTGCTGATATCGCGTGCCAGCATACCGCATCATGTTCATAATAACACTTCCATCCGCTTTCCCAGGCTCTTAATGACAGGTCCAGGTCCTCATGATAAAAGGGTGAAAATAGCTCGTTGAACCCACCCAGCTCAAGCAATTTCTCACGATTTACCAGGGCGTTTGCCCCACTTAAATAATAGGTATACACATCGCCGCCTCTATCAAAAGCTACGTTTTTAAAATGATTGATCTTGAATATTGAACTACGTGGATATTTACAAGCCTCTACAACTTCATCGTTAGCTCTATCGCGTATCTGCCCCATTACCCCAAAGGTATCTGCCGCAGCAAAATACCTCAGTTGCGAAATAAAATATTCTTCACCCAGTTCGATATCACTATTAAGCAGTAACACCAAACCAAGTGTGGTAGCCGCTATACCTTTATTCATATTGGTAGCAAAGCCACCATTCGTCTCGCTCTTTACTAAAATAATTTCAGGATATTGCTGGCTAATAAAATCAACGCTGCCATCAGCAGAAGCATCATCGGCCACGATAACCTCATAAACCTGCCCGCTTGCTTTCAGAGCAGTGAATACAAATGGCAAATTTTTTCCGAGCAGGTTTTTACCGTTATAATTAGGAATCACAACGGATATGCCTGTTATAGTGCTGATATTTTGCATCAAGTAATAATGAACTATTTATTCCACTTGTTAATATATACGGCCACTTTATCAATAGTGATACTATTTAAATTATCGGCGCCGCTTTCCATGAAACCGGCTTTTTTCCCTAACGGCGCCCATCTGCCCGGGTGTATTGGCCGTACCGATGGAAATAAACCAAGCGTATGGATACCCGAGGCCGCAGCCAAATGTAGTGGCCCAGTACCCGAAGCAAGCAAGCCATCGGCATTTGCAATAAACGCGATCAACTGGGGCAGGGTCATTTTTCCGGTCATGTCAAGCACATGGGCCGGCAATGTTTTTGTCCAATCTGTTAACAATGCCTTTTCTTTTTCAGAACCAGTTATAATAATGTTATATCTATCTGCCGGTAACAACTTAATTAAGCCTGCAAAATTATCAAGCCCCCACTCCATACCGCTACCATGTGATTTTGGATGCAGGACGAGGTTAAACTTATCTTTTAATAATACTTTGGCCAAAAGTTCGGGCAATGGTATGATACTGTCAAAACTATAATGATCAGCCACTTGCTCCGGTGAAGGAACGTTGAGCAAGCCAAGGGGATTTAACAAAATAAGATTAAGCTGTGCCTCATGCAAATCGGACTTTTTACGACTTAGTTTAACCAGTTTATTACAGGTAAACCAGTGGTACAAACGGTTTGTTGTACCTATCCTTAGTTTGATACCAGCATCTCGGGCTATAAAAGCTACGTGTTTGTTAGGAAATACGTGAATGATCACGTCGATGTTTTTATCCTTCAGGAAATCGCCCTGGGCCTTTTCGGGGAGCTTTTTAAGTTCATCGTAATTGATAAAATCATCAATAGCCACACAGGCATTTACAACAGCCTGGGTATAAGTGCGCCCCAGGAATAAAACAAAGGATTCTGGAAACAGCGTTTTGATGTAAGCTGCCATAGGCAGGGTAAGCACCACATCGCCAATGGCATCGGTTCTACTGATCAAAATACGTTGCTTTTTTGTTTTTTCAATACCGGGCATCGCGCGTTTTTTGTGACAACTGTTAATGGTTAACAGCTGATAAACTGCAATAATAAAGATTTTATTCCTTTATACTTTACCGTAATTCCTATACAACATAAAATAACCAGGCTGGTACTTTAATACCGGCCTGGTTATCTTATACTACTAATAATTACTATCTAAATTTAGATATCGTGAATGTTTTGGTGTTATCACCAAGGTTAATAAACAAAACTTACCCCGCCAGTACCACCAGATGTGGTATAGTCTTTAAAGAAGCTGCCATTATTAGGGCTTACTACTCCTCCATAAGTCCGGGTTGTTGCCAGTACCACAGTAACTGGTCCAAATGTGGCCATGCCATCTGCAATAATTTCCAGATCGCCATCAATCGTTAATACTAACTTTGTATTTCTTGGATTTTTGTTACCGCACTGAAAATAATACGTTTGTGATTCAAAAAGACCTTGACCAAGAGTTGACCCGTTCAATTCATATGCAACCAGGTTTAGATCGGCTTGCAAAATCACTTGTGTGTTTTTTTGAAATGTATTACTGCTTCCCCATAATGCCTTAAGAGTTGACTGTTTATAGACTACTAAATTACCGTCGGGTTGATTAATGAATCTATAGTCTCCTGCGGCATACCAGACATTTCTGGGTATATTTACTCCAGGTGATGGGGATGAGGCAGGAAAATTAGCAATTACCGTATAGTAGCTTGATGGGTAAGGTGAAGCATAAATTTTAGAATAAGCGCAGGAAACATTATTGATTGTCTTACTTCTTTCTTTTTTAGTTGTGTCGTTATTTTTTACGCTATCAACCGGGATATTTAAATTAATACTTTTTTTATTATCGGCTTGAGGTAAAACCTCATTATTATTATTTTTAGCGCATCCTAACAGCGCAAACAGGCAGGTAATTATTAAAAGATTTTTTTTCATTTGGATAATAAGATTAATGATAGGTATAATGTAATTATTAGCATCTAAATATAACCTCTAAATACCATATCTAATATTATATAATTATAAACAACGCTTAAATTGAGCAATAACAAACATATTAATTCTGATAATAATAGCTTTCGTGATATTGCACGCGCCTTAACAGTTGTTGAAAATAACCTGAAAGGTAGCGCTGAGTTGTTAAGAAACCTGAAGTTTAACAAAACCACACCTATAATAGGCATAACCGGGCCGCCGGGCGCGGGTAAAAGTACCCTGGTCAATTCCCTGATCGATCTACTGGTAACCGATGGCAGCAAAATAGCGGTTTTAGCCATCGACCCTACCTCGCCATTTAATTTCGGGTCGTTACTGGGCGACAGGATCAGGATGGCTTCACATTTCAACAGTCCCGATGTTTTTATCCGCTCCCTGGCCACACGCGGTTCTTTAGGCGGCCTATCAGCCAAGACCATCGAAATGGCCGATGTACTGCGGGCTTCAGGCTTTGATTATGTACTGATAGAAACGGTGGGCGTGGGCCAGTCGGAAATTGAGATAGCAGGTCTTGCCGATATTACCCTGGTGGTACTGGTACCCGAAGGTGGCGACGAGATACAACATATTAAATCGGGCCTGATGGAAATTGCCGATGCCTTTATTATCAACAAAGCCGACAGGGCCGACGCGGATGTATTTGCCAATAATTTAAAAAAGATAATAGGCCAAAAGCATGGGGAACAACCACCCGTATTTAAAACCATCGCTTCGCAGGCCGGAGGGATCCAGGAAATTGCGGATTTCATTAAGTCGCCGGTAAAAACGCAGCATAACCGCCGGGAATTGCTACTGACCGAAAAAGCATACAAGCTGATCCAGCAAAAATTAACGCAACATATTGATAAAAAAAAGCTTCAGCATGATGTTACTAAAGCTTTGAAAGATGAAAAATTCAATCTGTATAGTTTTGTAGATACTTATGTATAGTTTATGATGAATTAACAATTCAATAACAATTGAAAGATGTCGCTAAATTGTTTTCATTGTAAAATATTTGTCACAAATTCCGGTTAACTGTTCATCAATTCTTCAATGTGCTCGGCTTCTACAGGGATGTTGGCCATCAAATCGCGGTTACCATCTTTGGTAATTAAAATATTGTTCTCTATTCTGATGCCTAAACCCTCTTCGGGTATATATATTCCCGGTTCGCAGGTGAGTATATTGCCTATCTCAAATGGTTTGTAACGGCTCGCAAAATCATGCACATCCAAACCTAAGTGATGCGAGGTGCCATGCATAAAATATTTTTTATACAGGGGCGTATTAGCGTCTTGTTTTTCCACATCATGCTTATCCAGCAGGCCCAAGTCTATTAATTCGCTGCTCATTATTTTACCAACCTCTTCGTGATAATCGTTCCAGTTGGTTCCGGCGACAATCATTTTAGTAGCTTCCCGCATCACCCTTAAAACAGCATCATAAACAGCGCGCTGCCGTGTAGTAAAACGCCCGTTTACAGGTACAGAACGGCTCATATCTGCATTGTAATTGGCGTACTCAGCGCCAAAATCAAAAAGTATAACATCGCCATCATTACAAACCTGATTATTATCAGTATAATGCAGTACCACAGCATTTTTACCCGAGGCCAAAATGGGGCTGTAAGCGTGCCCGGTAGCACGTTGCCGTAAAAATTCATGCGTAATTTCGGCTTCTATCTCATATTCGGCAACACCTGGTTTCAAAAACTTCAGCACACGTACAAACGCGTCGTTCGTGATATCGCAGGCCTTTTGGGTAAGCGCTATTTCACTGGGTGATTTGATAACGCGCAAGTCGCGCAGGATCACTGCCGAACGCTCATATTTATGCAAAGGATATTTTGCTTTTAAAGCTTCGTACATCCGCAGATCGCGGTAGGGTACCTGGTGGCTATAACGTTCATTTTCATTGGTATTGATATAAATATACTCCGCGTAATAAATAATATTTTGTAAAATAGTTTTATATTCGCTCAGCCAGTAAATACTTTCAATACCCGAGGCTGCCCTGGCTTCTTCTTTAGTATATTTATGCCCCTCCCAGATAGCGATATGTTCATTGGTTTGTCTTAAAAAAAGTACTTCTTTGTATGCTTTATTAGGACAATCCGGAAATAAAACCAGTATACTCTGTTCCTGATCTATACCTGACAGATAAAAAAAATCGGGATTCTGTTTAAATAGGAAAGCTTGATCGCCACTCCTGGGGAATTCATCATTCGCATGAAAGATAGCTATGGAGTTAGGTTTTGTTCCTGAAACGAAATTTTTTCTATTAATAATAAATAAACTATTATCGATTAAGGGATATTTCATATTTATCTGCTGATTATCTTTTTTTTTTCTTTATTTGTATAACTATTACAATTTTTGGAACAATGTTTGGTCAGGGTTTCAAATATAATTACTAAATTTGAAAAAAATCACAATTA
>Ga0105237_10007772_pt1 | contig 11696 bp, 7 predicted proteins | sample KBSC24metaG_FD_81520 | JGI IMG/M metagenome (GOLD analysis project Ga0105237, IMG submission 81520) | Corn rhizosphere microbial communities from Kellogg Biological Station, Michigan, USA - KBS C2-4 metaG | ecosystem: Host-associated > Plants > Roots > Rhizosphere > Soil | place: Michigan, USA... | reverse complement strand
GTGTTAGGAGCTATAAACATCTTGCTCCTCCTCAGCAACGTCGATAGCACGTCACGTTGGACCACCTGCCGCTTCGCTAGCCGCACATCATCGTCACGACATAGATCGATTTCGAATTCTTTGTCTTAACCAACATCGCGATCACGCCTTCTTGTCCACGGAATTGTTTACGCGATCTATAAAAATGTACACGCATGTAGATGAAGAAAAATGATCGCAGCGAAGCAATTCCAAATTCATGAATAAATCTTTAGAGGCATGGATTGAGATGTTCAAGAGAGAAAGATAAACGTGTTAAGAAAGCCGTTTCTAAACTCATTTTAATACGATGGAATGGTGGTTGCTTCAGAGAAATGCGTGAACTACATGTCCCTGCTGGGGGTCAGGTTGTACTCACACGTGCGAGTCACCACACAGTCTGACTCATTCGTTGTGGAGGTAGTTAGATGTTGGAAATTTAGATCGCTGCAGTGACTAAACACATCGGTCAATTCTCCCCGGATCCGATCGAATTACTCAAACGTTTTTGCAAAGGAGAAGCATATGCTCAATAGAATGGCGCGGGCTTTGGTATGCCTTACGATAATGATCAGCGCCACAGGTTATTGTTTTGCTCAAGCGACAGGGAATATCAAAGGCGCAGTAGCCGATCCCAATGGTGGCTTGGTGGCTGGCGCTACGGTGGAGGCCGTCAATGCACAGACCGGTGAGAAGCGAAGTACCACGACGACTGATGCCGGTACTTACAACATCACCAACCTTCCCGTAGGTATTTATACGTTAACTGCCACTGCTACAGGTTTCGGCCCAGGCACTGCTAAAGACGTTCAGGTCTCGGTGTCATTCACTACTGAAGCAAACATCGCGCTGCCAGTCGGCGGAGCGTCTGCTACCGTAGTAGTTACCACCGGCACCGATGTCTCAACACAACTCAACACCAACGACCAGCAACTCTCAACCTTGATCGACAACAAGAAGATCATGGATCTCCCGTTGCTCAGTCGTGACCCTAACGGTCTGATCTTACTCGCGCCCGGCGTGACTCAAACTACCACCAGTCTTGGCGGTTTCAGCGTCAACGGCCAGCGCGAACGCAACAATAATTTTTTGGTTGACGGAATCGATAACAACGACGCGGACGTCCCCGGCATCGCCGGCGGCGCCGCAACACCTAATATTGATGCGACTCAGGAATTTCGTGTTCTGACCAGCAACTTCAACGCGGAATTTGGACGTAACACCGGCGCGATCATCAACGTGGCAACGAAGGATGGCACGAATGATTTCCACGGCGGCGCGTACATGTACTACCGCTCGCAGAGATTCGCAGCTCGCAATTTCTTTGACGCCGAGAAGCAACCGCTTCAGCGCAAGCAATTTGGTGGCTCCATCGGTGGACCGATCTTTAAGGACAGAGCGTTCTTCTTCTTCAACTATGAAGGTGACCGCTCACTGAGCTCGACCACCGAGAATCGTGTTGTCCCATCCGCGCAGGCACGTCTCGGCATTTTGCCGAACACTCCGTTCGGTACACTCAACATAACGCAAAACGGAGCGAACAATCGCAGCGCGCAGGGTATCTGCGATTTGTTTGGAGCGGACGCCTCCACCTGTGTGCCCGGAGGTAACCTTGCAATAAACCCCGGCCTGCAACAGTTCCTTAACCTTTATCCGCTTGGGAACGTCCCGGGGCAGGGAACACTTCCTGGCGTTTTCGACCTGTTCAGGTTCTCAGCTCCGAACCGGTTCGAAGTCAACACAACCGCATCACGTATTGACTGGAAGCTGACTGAAAAGCATAGCCTGACCGGAAGCTTCAACACGAGCAGTGGTGAGTTCGATTTCATCCCGGAAACATTTCCAGGTTTGGGAGACTCGGCCCGCACTCCGCAAAAGAGCTATGTGCTTAGCTTGAATCTTACGTCAAGCTTAACGTCCAACCTGGTGAATGAACTGCGCTTCGGTGGCAATCGTATCGAAGCTATCTTCAATGGCCCAGGCGATGGTGGCGCTGGTCGTGGTCCATACGATGCAATCCTGGCAGCCTTTGCAGCCGGAGGAATCGATAATCACCCTCAGGCGTTCGGCGGCCCGAACGGTGAGCTTGTCAGCCTCGTTGGCGGCACAATCAGCGGCTTCGGTGCGTTTGACAGCCAGTTTCGCTTCACAGGCACGACTGTTCTCGGTGACAACCTGACGTGGGTCAAGGGTAATCACACGTGGCGCGGCGGCTTTGAGCATCGCTGGATCTACTCAAACGGCGCCAGCAACTTTGGTCGCAGCGAAACGATCAGTTTCAACACGTCGCAGTTCGGTGTGTCGTTCCTCCAGGATAATCAGGGAAACCCCATACCGACGACTGGCGTTGGCGGTCAGTTACAGAATTTCGCCAGCCTGCTGTACGGATTCTTTGGTTCACAAAGTCAATCGCAGTTCTTTAACAAAGACTCCGTAAGAGTAGACCAGGATTATCGTGGTTACCGCGTACGCGAATCCGGAATCTATTTCCAGGATACCTGGCGACTCAGACCAAACTTCACGCTGAATTACGGCTTACGCTGGGACTACAACGGTGTTCCGTACGAAGTGAACGGCCAGATGTCTACCCTCGTGAACCAGAATCCCAGCGGAACGCAACCGGCCGGCGGATTCGAATTCCAGGAGGTGGGGAAAAACTCAGCAAACCCGAATCAGAGCCTGTGGCTACCCGATCGTAACAACTTCGCACCACGCTTCGGCTTCAATTACAGTCCGGCCTGGAACAGCGGCTGGATCTCGAAGCTAACCGGTGGTCCAACGAAGATGTCTATCCGCGGCGGATTCGGCGTTTTCTACGATCGCGTGTTTACTAACCTGTTCAGCAACTCGAGTGCGAATCCTCCGTTCCAAAGAGATTTTTCATTCTTCTTTGATTTTCTCGGAGCGAATGGATTCACCGGCGGCGACTTTGACGAAAGTCCGCTTCTCGTGAACGGCCGTCTACCACGTGTTCCGACACAGGTGACCAGTCCGTTTGCATTCAATAACGACGAACTTGCGCCGGTCATTTTCGCGCTACCTGGTAACAACATATTCCAGTCGAAATTTGCGACACCTTATACGGAGAGCTGGAATTTCGGAATCCAACGCGAGTTGGGCCATCTCTTCCTGTTTGAAGCGGACTATGTTGGGTCGCATGGTGTCGACCAGCTTCGTACCATCAGTGGGGCGCTGCCAAGCGTAGCGCGGGTGAATGCGATTCGCAATTTGACTCGACAGATCAGTGTAACCAGTACGCGGGCCAATTTCTTGAACGGCGTGCTGAACACTGCCTTCAATCCGATCTTCTTGAACGTGGCTCTTGGACAGTCAACTTTCAATTCATTGCAAGTGAGACTGACCAAAACACTAACCAACAAGGAATGGGGTACGGGACAGATTCAAGCTGTCTATGCGTGGAGCCATTCAATTGACGATTCTGCGGACAGCCTGGTACCAGGTAGTGGACCGGATGGCACCAGTGAACGTTCGTTGCCACGTGACTCGTCCGGTTTTGCCGGCGGATTCAGCGCACCTGAAAGAGGTAACTCCGGTTTCGATGTCCGTCAAAGATTGGTCGTCAACTTCATTTACGATCTGCCGTTCCGGTTCAGCAACAGGAACCTCGACCGGTTCCTGGGTAACTGGACCATGTCCGGCATCGTTCAATCACAAACGGGAACGCCGTACAGCATTTTCGGCAACATCGATAGCGCTGGAACCGGTCTGGGCCAACGTGCTGATTTCGCACCGTCAGGCCAGGGCCTTTCTGATCTTTCAGCGGCCACAACCGATCCGCGCACGTACACTGGTCCGGCAAGAAGTCTCTTCAGAAATCCTTGCCCGGCAAACCGTACCAACATAAGCCCAACGCAATGCGGCCCTGCCGTAGGCCCGGCAGTAGGAAGAGAAGGCACGGTTGGACGTAACCAGTTCTATGGACCGGCGTTCAACAAGGTCGACTTCTCCGTTATCAAGCGATTCCCGATAACTGAGAACACTCGCTTTACGATTCGCGCCGACTTCTTCAATATCTTCAACACCGTAAACTTCGGCTTGCCAAACAACGACATCAACAGCTCTCTGTTTGGCCAGTCGACAACGGCTGGAGCTCCGCGAATCATCCAGTTTGCCGGAAGATTTGATTTCTAACTCACGGCCTTTCCCGTGAACATTCCTGGGCGTTGCCTCACCGGAGGTAACGCCCAACTTTTCAATAACAGACAAATCATGAAATCAATGGCTCTACAAAGACTGATTCTGTTTAGTGGTTTGTTGCTGGCCGTCGTTAACACTGCGGCGCCAAACTGTCTCTCACAAGAAACAAAGAAACTCACAGCGGAGGAAGTAATCGCATCGCACCTCGACTCGATCGGGACAGCGGAAGCGCGCTCGGCTTTTAAGAGTTTAGTCGCTCAAGGAGCAGTGACGGTCAACGTCAGGATCGGAGGCACTGGCCACGGAAACGGGGGAGCGGTAATGGCTTCGCAAGGCCCGATGAGTTTAATCGGTCTCATCTTCGGACAACAGGAATATGCGAACGAGAAGATGGCGTTCAATGGACAAAAGCTCACGCTGGGAGAGTATCGCCCCGGAGTGCGCACGCGCTTCGGAAATTTTCTGCTCACTCACGATGTCGTTTTGCGGGAAGGATTGCTCGCGGGCACGCTTTCAACTGCCTGGCCTTTCTATGATACGAACGGGTCGAAAGGGAAGGTACGGTATTTAGGAACAAAGAATCTTAACGATCGCAAAGCTTACATTCTCAGTTACGAACCACGGAGTGGCGGCAACCTCGATATCAAACTCTACTTCGACGCCGAGACGTTTCAGCACGTTCGCACCGAATATCAACAGGAGTTTGCCGCACCTTCGGTAACACGCCCGGACAAGGCAGCGAGACAAAAGGGAACTCGATTTAAACTGACTGAGGACTTTTCAGACTTCCGCCGCGAAGCCAACCTGGTTCTGCCGCACAACTACAAGATCCAGCTCACGATTGATACGGAAAGCGATCCGCTGCTACAGGATTGGGTTGTGACTTTGAGTCAGTTCCTCTTTAACAAAACACTCGACGCAAAACAGTTCGACCTTACCGCTCAGTAGCATCTGTGGCTTAAACAGTCCTCATTGACATCTCGGTTTTCGAGGTGTATATGCTTGCCAGGCTATAACAATCCCACAGGTTATTCTTCGGTTTCGCACCCATGACCTGACCTAGTCCGAACAAGGAGGTTATTCCATTGAAACGCAGATTAAATTTTAGACCAGCGATTTGGATTGTCGTCACCGCGATCGCAGCACTGAGCCTCAGCGGAGGCGTCGGTGCGGTTCAAGGCGACAAAAAGTTCCGGATGTATGACGACTGTGAACCCACTTCATTCAATGCGGTACTCGGAGCCGGCGCGTGCGTCGGCAACGGACACACGACCTTTGATGAGTTCATCGCAGAACTGGCTGCGACCCAGGATGCGCACAAATGGCGCAACCAACCAGTTCAGGCGCAACTCAATATTGGACGACCCACGATTATTGAAAATCGTGGCGGTGAAGATCACACCTTCACTGAGGTAGCAGAGTTTGGTGGTGGTTTTGTTGACGCTCTCAATGGCATTTCCGGTAATCCGGTGCCGGCGCCTGAGTGCCTGAATTTCGGGTCAATAGTTATTATTCATCCGGGTGGCGTGGAGCAAGGACCAACAGCCGGAAGCTCCGATCTGCCGGTCGGCTCCCATCGATTTCAATGCTGCATCCATCCGTGGATGCGCACGGTGATCGACGTTACTGATAACAAGACCCAAGGTGGACCACCCGCAGATGCGTCCGCCGGGCATCATCACTGAAACAGTTGGTTACTGATTCCTTAGCAAAGACGTGCAGCCTCCAGGTTGCACGTCTTTGCTTTTCGAATAGGACCGTCGCCTAAAAATTGTTCTGCACGAAATTCAGCGCCGCTGCAACGTTAATCAACCCTGCACCCGTTGCCAGGTCTGGGCCAACGCCAGCCGGACTATTAAATCGCGGATTGCAGTGTCCCGTTACCACGTCGATCGCAGTCGTCGTCATCGCTTGAATCACTTGTGGCGGCGTCAAATTCGGTTTGGCGCCAATCAACACTGCCGCAGCACCTGCGAGTTGCGGTGCGGCAGCCGACGTTCCCGAGAACAATGCCCAACCATCATTACCGGTCGTGCCGTCTGTAGTCGGATCGTCAGGCAGATCCGGATGACTCTCATCCTTATCGATCATGCAGCCGGGCGGGATCGGCAACATCAGGTATTGAGCACGCGGCAGCATGCCTACCAAGCCGGATACTGTCGGAACATTGACTCCGTCGAACCAGGGGCTTTTGTATCCGCTGGAATAGTTCGAAGCCGTGAGACTCCCGCTCGGAGTCACAAACACTCCCCCTGCGGCAAGCACGCCTGGAACCTGCGGCTCGACTGAAAACTGACCATTACCCGCCGAGAAGATAACCAGGATGTTTTGGGCAATCGCGTCCTTGATCTCGGCCGCAAACGCAAGGTCAGAAGCGTCCGGCGAACCAGCGGGAGGGAATGGACCATCTCCGCCCCATGAGTTCGTAATGATTCTGGGGTTAAGCTCCTTCGCTTTCAGGAAGGCGGCCACCGCGCCCACAAGATCTCCGGAGTCGTTGCTTGCTCGAATCGCTTGCAGCACACATTCCGGCGCCACCGCGAAAATATTCGCTGACTCGCCTGACCCATGTCCGACAGGATCTTTGGAACGACTAGTTCCCGGCACGACCGTGATTGGTGTTTTGAGGTGATAACCGTGCGCCGTAAAGAACGGATGACGATATTGCCCGGAATCAGGCATAGCAACTAAAACGCCCTTACCGCGTTGGCCCGCTTGATGAGCAGGTTTGGCGTGGAGGAGGAAAGCAACGTCGTCAGGCACGCGCAGATGAAACTTCGAGGTATTCGGTGGAACAGGCGAGGGGAAGACCGCATTGAACATGCGCGGCTTTTCCAACACAACGCCATCAATCTTTGTGCTATCTGATTTCGTCCTTGCCACGCCTAAGGCAGCAGGCTGCTTGTCTCCGACGATGTCCACGTGAGTGACATACCGGATGCAGTTCTCCTCGGCATACTGGAGGCGCTCCTTTGTGACTACGCTGCCGCCGGTGAGCTCTTCGTATGCTTGCGGTGGAGCGCTGACTGAAAGACCGAGTTGGCTTTCGGCGAGGATCTCAAAGCCGGTTCCTTCGAGATCACGGCGTACTGTGTCGCGCAGATCCTTCGGCGCGTAGTACGCATCGAGAGGTCCTTCAAGTGAATGTTCCTCATCTTTAAAAACTGACTTGGCGCTTTCGACGGAAATATATCCGACGATCTTTTCTGGCGGTGGATCATCTGACCACGTTTCAAGTGGCAGACCAATTTGCATCATGTGATTGTCCTCCAAACATCAGGGGTAGTAAGAGCGTGGCTTGGGGAGAGTGATGGAAGCCACGTGCGGTTTTAGTTCCGATGGAACCGGCAGTTCTGCCGGCGGTTGTAAATTATCGAGAGAAACTGAGAAGGCATTTTCGATCGCGGCCTTCGTTCCTGACAGCAGTAAACCTTCGATCATCTTCGCGCTCGAGAGCTGGTGTTGTTTTAACCACGACTCGACGTCAGCCTGGTTTGCGCCGGGCGCCCATTTCAAAAACAGCTCGATGTAGTCATTTGCCATAAACACCTCGAAAACACTTGATCCATTTATAGGAGGGGCTACCGCGCGCTTCTATCACGCTTGACGGAGTCTGTCCATGTGTTTTCGAGCCGCCGGTTGCGTGCGTCTTATTCAGAATGTACAGAAGCGCAGAAACATTTCGACAGTTGTAACGGGTAGAGCTCCGCTTTCTGCATCGATTGATGTAATCGACGGTTTCTGCGCTACAAAATCCAACGCAAGAACAAAAGCAGCGCAATAACGAACATGATCCAGAAGAGCCAGCGCCACACTGAGCCGCCACCTTTGCCGCCGAGCGTTGGATCACTGACCGACACCGGCGTGCGTCCGGGCTGATTGATTACCAAACCTGGGCTCGCTCCGGAAGCAGGGTCCCACGCGATGGGCACGCCGTAGGAACCATCGCCGTTATCGCGCACGGGTCCTGTCACGACCGTTCCAGGCGCGCCGCCGACAGAGAATCCGCCGGCTAATCCCGGACCCACATGATTGCCATAGCGATCGCGCGGGATGAACGTGATCGTGCCCTTGCCGCCCGCGAATGAAGTGGTCACGCTCGAGCTTCCGGGATCGATACCGACATCCACATGCAACGACCACCTCAATTCGCGCGTCGCCTTGCAGCCCTCGCCATAAGTCGCTTGGAAATAAAACGTGTAGTTGCCTTCGACGTTGAGGAAGGCCTTCAGCGGATGACCGAACACGCCGGCGGGCTCGGGATAACCCGTGCTCGCGATATCGTCGAAAAGATCGAAGTTGTGATTCGTATAGCCGACGACGGCTTTGCTGGTACGCGCTTCGATGGCGGCAAGTGTGGCTTGCCGCGGCGGAATCGTATCGGAGCCGACGACGACAGGCTGACCGAGCCGCTCCCGTGAAAGCACACTGCCCACGCTCGTATCGGGCCGCGTCACCATCACTTTCACTTTCGCATTGGGCGGCAGTCCGCCGGCGAGATATTGCAGACCCACGAGCGGATTGATGTCGTCGCCGGTGTAGTAAGTGCGGCGATCCGGCATCCGTCGCAATGCGGCGCCGCCGCTCGCAACGACATTGACGAAGTAACGTACCGCCGGCCCGCGCGCGGCGAGTTCGCCGCGCTGGCCGGGCCGGAACACGATCACGTTCCACGTGCCGTCGCGCTCGCCGCCTTGCGGCAAAGGCACGCGCAGAAAAGTCCAGGAGTGAGATGACGACTCCGTCACGCCCGCACTTCCCGCATCGACCGTCGCGCCCGAAGGCGTAGTGAGCGCAATGCCGAGCTGCGTCCCCGGCTGGTCCCAACCAACGACGACGGTGATCGTTTCTTCCTCGCAGACGTTGAACGGCAGCGGCGGTGCCTTGTCCTGTCCCGCAGCGAGAACGAATTCTGGGTCGAGCAATACCGTTTCGAAAATATTTCCAAAGGCCAGCGCGAAGAATTTTTTGAGCTTCAAGTCGGTGTCGGCAAGGACGTACTGTCCCTGCTCTTGATTCACGCCTTTGTGATTGGTCGCAAGCGCAGTGAGAAACGTACCGTCGAGACTCGCCGGCGTGCCATAGCCGATGACATCGATGACGATTCCCGCAGGAGACGCGTCGGTGGGATCGGCCATAGGCGGCGTGTTCTGCATGCCGTCGGTGAGGAGCAGGATGTGGCGCGTCTGTGTTCCTGACGAGAGCTGGCCGTAGGCGGTATTGAGTCCGCCGCCGATCGTAGTGGATCCGCTTGCGTGCAGGCCTCCGACAAGGCCGCCGGTGAAAGGCGATGGACCGATCAGCGTGTCTTTGTTCGCGCCCGTCACATTGCTCAACATAAAATCCAGATTCGGCGTTGTGCTGAATGACACGAGCCCGACACGATTGCCCGTTCCTGCCTTCACCAATTGCACAAAGAGCGAGGCCGCGGCTTGTGCTTCCTGGATCTTGGGCTGACCGCTCGTTCCTGGCAGTCCCATGCTGCCGGAGCGATCGAACACGATCATCACATCGCGCGTGAGCACGGGAGGTGACGCGAGATTCTGCTGGATGCTCGCGGTCGGATAGTAGGCGAGGTCGCACATCCCGCCGTTGCTCAACACTCCGACTATACGTCCTGCAGTATCAAAGAGACCCGAGCCCGAGCTGCCGCCCGACACATCGAGATCGACGGTCACGTCATCCGCACTGCTCCCGATCACGGTGGCGAACCCCGGATGCGGAATGGAAAGTTTCTTTACCGCGCCATTCGGATGATGGATGCCGAACACCTGCTCTCCGGGCGAGGGAAGGTCCATGCGCATCGGCGTGGGCGTGATGCCCACCGGCGCTGTCTTGAGCTTGATCACGCAGTAATCGTGTGACGTTCCATCGGCGAAGCGCTGCGCAATCACTTCTTTCACTTTGCACACTTGCGGTTTGTAGTTCACCGGCCGCTTGCCGTTCGAACAATCGACCTGGTAGCCGAAGATGACCGAGCTGCTCTCCGCGTCCTCCACCGGGTCCTGCATGCAATGCCCGGCGGTGACCACGGTGTCAGCATCGATCAACGTGACACTGCAAGTGGAAAGAAAAAATCCGAGCGCGGTGCTGAAATCGACGTGCACGATCATGCCCACGCTGGGCGCAACCGTGTTGCGTATGTCCGCCGGTGGCTTCACGCAAGCGATGTTCTCCCAGTCCGGCGGCGTGCCGTTGCAGAACCATGCGGTGGCATATTGCGGCTCGAGGTAATCGGCATTCGCGGGATCCAGGAAAGGGTCGCAGTTGGAATAGCTATCAAACACCGCCTGCGCATTGGCGGGGTCTTTTGTATGCCGCTCGCCACGGCCATACTTGTCGAGCTGCACGCCGCCACCTGCGCCGCCGTTTCGGATGTAGCGAACGGTAATGGTCGCGCCGGTGTTGTAGATGTTGATCGGACGGGTCCAGAAATCCGTTCCGTCGGCGGCGGTAAACACGTCCATCTCGCCCGCACCGTATCCCAAATCGACTTCGAGCCGATTGTTGGCAGGGAAGCTCGCGCCCGTGAAATGCAGCATGATGAGCTTCGTGCCATCGACCGGCGCCGGCGTGTACGCGAAGTTGAGCGTCCAGGTGTCGGGCGGATTGGTCGCAGGGCCGAAGTCAGGGCCGAGCGTTTGTGCGGGCGAGACGTCGAGTACGACGCCGGTGACGTGCGACATGGTGCCTCCGGGCTGTTTTTACGTTATCGAAAGCGCGTCATTAGGCGATGGTCAACGTGTTGACAACGCGTTTGAATTGCTTGCCGATGTGCGCCGCAAATGCAGTGGATGCTGCACTGACACTTCCAATCTCACCACCGCTATTAAAATCGTGGGCGCCATGCAGCGTCATATTTTGCGGTGGTTGTTGTCCCAGGAAAAACAGCGTCATCCAAAGCATTGCCGTGTTCTGCTCATGCGTGCCACAGCTCACTCGCTTGACGCTTGAATAGTTGGCGACATGCTTCTCTTTCTGCATTACTTTGCCTCCCTCGATCTGCCAACGTTCGGCCACGTCTTCCACGTTGTTGAGGCATTCACGAACTAATACATAGGTGAGACTCATACTTAGTGTCCTTTCTTTTTGGTTCCGGTGTAAACCTGTGCATTTCTTCCTCACAAACGGCTTTGCCTCAAAAGTAAGAATCGCACTTGGATCGGGTCAGTACAGGGAGCGATCGCAACCTGGTCCAACGATGAGAGTCAAAAATCATTAAGAATATCGCACGCTGGTCACTGACCAGGTCGCTATCGCTCCCTGTACTGACCCGATCCAAGAATGATCTTGGACTTTTGAGGCAAAGCTCTCACAAACTATGTTCTGTGAAGTAATTTTGTGTCACCGTTTTTGACGCGCCGGAAAAACATGCGCGCCATTCTCCGTGGGATGCGTTCGACGCGAGCGTGTTTCGCAACTTGATTCGTCCGGCCTGGATGCGTTCGACGCGAGCGTGTTTCGCAACTTGATTCGTCCGGCCTGGATGCGTTCGACGCGAGCGTGTTTCGCAACTTGAT
>Ga0105237_10007771_pt1 | contig 11697 bp, 6 predicted proteins | sample KBSC24metaG_FD_81520 | JGI IMG/M metagenome (GOLD analysis project Ga0105237, IMG submission 81520) | Corn rhizosphere microbial communities from Kellogg Biological Station, Michigan, USA - KBS C2-4 metaG | ecosystem: Host-associated > Plants > Roots > Rhizosphere > Soil | place: Michigan, USA... | reverse complement strand
GGAAATAGTAGAGGGCGCGGGTCTTTGGGAAATGATGTTTCTTGAAGTTGATATTGCAGTCGATGCTGCTGCCCACCATTTCCCGAGTTCGGCGATCCTCGCGCGCGAGCAAGTCGCTAAAGCGGTTGTCGCCCAGGCGAATCAAGAGGAGCGCGCAATTCATGCTCCACGTTTCGCCGAACTCGCCCGCGCCGTCCCGATTGGGATCGTGGAAGAAGGAATGGGCACCCGCCGGATCGCCGTGCAAGGCGGCGGACAGGTTGCCGCTGCCCGGCCGGCCGCTAAAGAAAAGACGATCGTAACTATCCCGATACACTCCACGCAGATCCTTCGCGTTCTTCGGGAAATAGTAGTTGTAGAGGTGGTCGAAGTCTTGTGGCGACGTGCAACTGCCGAGGAATACGGCAGCCAAGGCGAAGGCTGAGTGAAGAGTGCAGCGCTTCACGTCGGGCGCGAAAGCAGCCACGCGGCTCCGGCGTTGCCGGCGAGGGCGATGCCGAAGAAGGCGCCGACGAGCCAGTTGGTGAGTTCGCCCCACGCCTTGTCGGCCATGGCGACGGGGACGGACATCGGCACGGTGACGATCTGGGCGCCGATGATGTCGTTGAGCTTCCAGCCGAAGCCATTGGCGGTGCCGTAGAGCTTGATCATCTCTGGCGGCGCTTGTTCGGGGGTGTTATGGCAGGTGAGGCAACTGACGTTGCCGACCTTGATCGGCCGGGCGAGGACCAGCGTGGGGCCGGTGGCGGACTCGCGTTCCTTTTGGAATTCGGTGAGCTGGAGGTTGCCCCGGAATTGGTTGACGACATCGGTTTCCCAATCCGTCGCGCGGTCGCGGGGATTGGTGGGATTGAGAGTGGCTTCCTTGTAGAAGTACTCGGGAAATTTATCTCGCAGATAGGTGAAGATCTCGGTGGCGGCGAAGGCGGGGACGGACTGCGGATGAAACTCCTTGTCGAGGAGTTCACCTTCCTTGCCTTTCACGGATTCGAGCAGCTTGTCCTGCGCGGCAAGGAGGCTCTGCTGGCCGAGGGTGTAGGCCTTCTTCGCGCTGGTGGTCTTGAGTTCCTTGGGGAGCGCCGGGTCGACTTCCTTGGGCAATTCCTCGATCGTCTTCTGGAATTCGGCGACCGCGTTCTCGATCTTGAAATTCTTGTGCTGGAGCAGGGGCGCCACCTGCTTGGTGGTGTAGGTCCGGCTGGAGGTGGCGGTCTCCATGATGATGCGCGCGTTTTGATTGATGTGCTCGCGGGCGTTGGCCTGGAGGAGATTGCGCGCGGTGTAAGCGACAAAGCCGAGCACCGCAGCGAGGACCGGCAGGAAGACGAGATTAAATCTGAAGAGCGATTTCATGGTTCAGCGTTGTCCACCATCGGTCGCGATGACGCAGCGAAAGCCGACATCGTCATGACGGAAATTGGGGTCGAACCCCTTGCGAAAGGAGAGCGAGAGTTCCGGCAAACGCGAGGTGGACCAGCCGCCGCCGCGCACCACGCACCAGTTGGCGGTCTTGTTGAAGCGATCCTGGCACCATTCCCACACGTTGCCGCTGAGATCGTAGATGCCGCGCGCATTGGGACCATAGCCCGGCACGGCGCAGGTGCGCGCGGAGGTGTCGTGGTAGCCGGTGATGACGGCCCAGCCGGGAGGCGTGTCGACCGCGGCCTCGCTGCCGGCGTAGTTGGCGAAATTGGCGCGGAGCGGTCCCGAGCCCCAAGGGAAGAGTTTCACCTTTTCGCTCCGCTCTTCCGGGGTGGCGCCGGCTTCATTGGCGAGGCCGGCTGCCTCGCTCCATTCGCGATCCGTGGGCAGGCGATAGAACTGGGCTGCGGTGAGTACTCCTTCGGTACGCTCCTTCTTCGTAAGCCAGTCGCAGAAGTATTTCGCGTCTTCGTGGGAGACGCCCACGACGGGATAGTCGGGAGTTTGGGGAAATCCGGGATTTTTCCACGAGTGGCCATGCTGCTTGAATCCATCCTTTTGCAGCGAATACATGCCGCCCTCGGCATCATAGCCGGTGGCGGCGACGAAGGCGGCGAAGTCCTTTACGCGCGTCTCGGTGGTGGAGAAGTAGACGTCCCCGACCGGGACGAAATGGAGGTTGAGCGTGTTCGTCCATTCCCTGCCGGGCTTGGGTGGGGTGCGCTGCACGACCGGGGGGGTGACGACGGGCGTCGCTCCCTGGGGGGTGGGTTTGCCAGGATTGTCCGCGATTGGGTTGTGGCCCGAGAATGCGAAAATGCCCACGGTCACGGCGGCGGCGAAGACGGCGACGCCGCCGATGATGGTCGAGCGATGGCGCGTCCACAGGGTGGGGGCGGGCTCGATGCGGGGCGTGATGGGCGGCGGCGGCTTGAAGGGTGCGGTCGCAGGAGGAGGGGCTGGCGGGGGAGTGGTGCTGGTCTTTTGGGGAGCGAGTTGCGGCACGGGCACGGAGGCCGCGGCTTTGGCCGGATCCATGGGAGCCATGGTCTGCGTGGGGCGCAGGGTGGGGTCGCTGACGACGGTGTGGCTGAGGGCCTCCAGGAATGCTTTGGCCGAGGAAAAATGATCCCGGCCGGTGAGGGCGCGCCGCAAGGTTTCGTTGCCTTCCTCGGAGAGGTTGGCCAGGGGAGCGGTGGTGCCGGGTTTTGCCCCGAGCAGTTCGTAGGTGAGCGCGGCGACCTGGGCGATGATCTCGGGGCGGGAGGCCTCGCCTTTGCGCACCATGGTGCGTTCGCAATCGGCATTGGGCGCTTCAAGCTCATCGAGGCCGCCGAGCGGGTCGAGCTTCACGACAAAGACCGGCCACTCGGCGAGCGGGCAGCGCAGCATGACCTGCTCGTTCGGTTCCTCGAAGCCCTCGGGAAAGTGGATGAAGATATCGCGCAGATTGAGCGCCAGCCGCAGGCCGAGATCGCGCGCTGTGTCGACCGCCGGCGCGATTTGCTCGAGGAGGGTGAGCGCTTCGCGCAGCGGCAATTCGTGGCGCGCCCGCAGGAGATCGATGAGGGCGAAGCCTTCCAGCCATTCGGACACGACGTAGCTGTACGATCCCGTCTGCTCGGCCGCGAGCACGGTGATGAAATTGCGATGGGAGGTGTTTTGGAGACGGCCGACCTGGTCGCGGACACAGCCGAAGGCGTCCGGGTCGCAGCGCACGAGTTTGGTGCGCACCCGCCGTTTCTGTTGCAGATCCTCGCCGTGAAATGTGCGACCGGGTTGCTCTGGGGCGAGGTCTTCGATCAAGCGGTACCGTTCGCCGAGAACGGTGCCGGCCTGGGGCGGAGGCCGCAGACCATGCGTGCTGCTGAGGCCGATCGACTCGAACGCCTCGTCGTAGGTCATCGTGTCGGCAGCGGGTGCGGAGTGGATGCCCGCGAGCTTGAGCGTTTCGATGCAGCGCTTGAGTTCCGTGCGCAAGTCCTGCGGAGTCTGGATGCGCTGCTCCACGTCCTTCTCCAGCATCTTCCGCAGAACGCCGACGACGCAGGAGGGGAGGACGGCGAGCGACTCGAAGGCGGGCGGCTTGTCGAGGTGCTGGGCGATGACGCTGGCCACCGAGCCCATGAAAGTGGGCTTGCCGGTGAGCATGTACCAGAGCGTGACGCCGAGGGAATAGATGTCGGAGCGGATGTCCTCCGCACGTTGATCCAACTGCTCGGGGCTGGCGAAGTAGGGGGTGCCGACGAAGCCGCTCGAGGTGAGGGCGCCGGCGGTGGAGCCGATGAGCGCGGACTTGACCAGGCCAAAATCGATCAGCTTCACCGTCATCTCGCCGTCGCCCTCGCGGACAAGCATGAGATTGGAAGGCTTGATATCGCGATGGACGAGGCCCTGCTTGTGGGCGGCGATGAGGGCGCTGGCGACCTGGCTGGCGATCTCCAGCGCGAAGAGGGTATCGAGCGCCCCATCGCGTTTCACCCGGTCGTCCACGGTCTCGCCCTCGATGAATTCCATCGCATAGAAATAGGACTCGCTGTGGCGGCCGAGGTGGAAGACGGACGCTACATTGCGGTGGCGGAGCTGGGCGGCGCCTCGCGCCTCGCGGAGGAAACGCTCCTCGGCCGTGGCGTCGTTCAAATGAGCGGCACTAATGACCTTGAGCGCGACATGGCACCGGAGGTTGGTATCGAATGCCTTATACGTGACGCCCATGGCCCCGTGGCCGAGTTCCACGACGGAACCGTCCTCGTTTTTCAGCAGTTTGTAGTGCTCGAAATTCTCCGGCTGCGGCATGTGAGCGAGCGCCCTGTCACGGGCGAGGGGGTAAAGGTACAGCTTTCTCTGGTGGTCGGCAATCTTTCCGCGCGGCCGGGAGCGTGGCTAGTATTCAGTATTCAGTGTTCAGTTGGGACTACCAGTCAGCGCCACGGCTCGTGGAATCTGAACACTGAATACTGAATACTGAATACTTTCCCCGCCTAATTCTCCTCATGGTGCCCGGTTGAAACCCGTGTATTTTTGCCTGCTACCCGCATGAAGCTTCTCTTTGCCGTCACACTGCCCGTCCTTTTTGCCGCCGCTGCCGCGGCTGAAGAGAAGGCGGCTGGGCCGCTGAAGGAGCACGTGAGACCGCTGCTGGAGCAGTACTGCTTCGATTGCCACAATGACAAGAAGCAGAAGGGCGACGTGAACATGCTGACCTTCGCCGACAACCCGAAGCTGGAGGATAATCGCAAGGCGTGGGAGAAGATCGCGGAACTGATCGAATCGAGGGAAATGCCGCCGGAAAAGAAACCGCAGCCCTCCGACGCGCAGCGCGACCTGCTCATCCACTATATCGATGGACAGCTTTCCAAGGCGGACTGCATCGGGTCAAAGAACCCGGGCAAGGTGACCATCCGCCGGCTGAACAAGGTGGAGTACAAGAATACCATCCGCGACCTGATGGGCGTGCACTATGAGCCGGACGATTTCCCGAATGACGAGGTGGGCTACGGGTTCGACAACATCGGCGACGTGCTCTCGCTGCCGCCGATGCTGATGGAGAAATATCTCGCGGCTGCCGACGAGATCGTGCACAAGGCGATCGTGGTGAATACGCCGGCCAAACCGGCGGCGAAGCGGCTGCGCGGCGATCAGTTCGAGTCGAAGGCCGAGTGGGTGAAGCCGCTCGATAGCAAGGCGCTCGGCATGTATCGCGAGGGGGAGGCGACGGCGAAATTCCAGTTTCCCAGCGAAGGCGAATATCTGTTTCGCGTGCGGGCTTACGCGGATCTCGCGGGTCTGGAGTTGCCCAAGCTCGCCTTGCGCGTGAGCGGCAAGGACGTGAAGATTTTCGAGGTCGGCAATGGGGGCAGGAGCGCGACCTACGAGGTGAAGGCGACGTTGCCCGCGGGGTCGCATCCGGTGTCCGTGGCGTATCTGAACAACTATGTGGACGAGAACAATCCGGATCCGAAACTGCGCGGAGACCGGAACGTGTATGTCGAGTATGTGGAAATCCAGCCCCCCGCCGGTCCCGCGCCGGCGGCGCCCGAGAGCCAGAAGCGCCTGATCACGCGGCTGCCCGAACCCGGCCAGGAACACGAGGTGGCGATGGAGATCCTGGGCCGCTTTATGGCGGAGGCGTATCGCCGTCCAGTCGAGAAGCCGGAGGTGGAACGGGTCGCAAAATTCGTGGAGCTGGCGCAGAAGAATGGCGGGCCTTTCCTGGAAGGAATCCAGGCGGCATTCCAGGCGGTCCTGTGCTCGCCGAATTTTCTCTTCCGCTGGGAACTCGATCCCGCAAATGCCCAACCCGGCGCCCCGCGCGAACTAAATGACTACGAGATCGCCTCCCGGCTTTCGTACTTCCTCTGGAGCAGCAAGCCCGATGCGGAACTGTTTGCCCTCGCGGCCAAAGGCGAGTTGCACCGGCCCGAGGTGCTCCAGCAGCAGATCGCCCGCATGGTGAAAGACTGGAAAATCCGGTCGCTGGTCGACAATTTCGGCGGCCAGTGGCTCCAGATTCGCAACATCTGGGACCTGGACGTCGACCATGACTCCTTCCCGAGGTTCAAGGATAACTACAAGGGCTTGATGAAACAGGAGACGGAGATGTTCCTCGAGTCCGTGATCAAGGAGGACCGGCCGCTCACCGACCTGCTCGCCGCGGACTACACGTTCCTGAACGAGGAATTGGCTGGTTACTACGGCATCGAGGGCGTGCAGGGGAAAGAGTTTCGCCGTGTGGCCTTGCCGAAGGATTCACCGCGCGGCGGGGTGCTCACCATGGGCAGCGTGCTGGTTTCGACGTCCACGCCCACCCGCACCTCGCCGGTGATCCGCGGCAAGTGGATCCTGGAGCAAATCCTCGGCACGCCGCCTCCGCCGCCCCCGCCGGATGTCCCGCCGCTGGGTGAGCAAAAGCAGGTAAACCAGACCGCATCACTCCGCCAGCGTCTCGAAACGCATCGGGCCCGCACCGAATGCGCCGGCTGCCACAACCGCATGGACCCCCTCGGCTTCGCCCTGGAGAACTTCGATGCCGCCGGCGGGTGGCGCGATCAGGATGGGAAATTTCCAATCGACGCCTCCGGGAAGCTGACCAACGGAACGGCCTTTTCGGGGCCCCAGGAATTGAAGGAGGTGCTGAAGAAGAACAAGAATTTCACCCGCTGTCTCGTGGAGAAAATGCTGACGTATGCCCTCGGCCGCGGCCTGGAGCGCTTCGATAAATGCACGGTCGACGCGATCGTGGCGGAGTTGCCGAAGCACGAGAACCGGTTCTCGGCGCTGGTGACGGGGATTGTGACCAGTGACCCGTTTTTGAAGCGGAAGGCGGATGTGGCGGCGAACTGAGCGCATTCCACCCAACAAATCCGTCCTTCCGGGGTTGACTCCCAAAGCCACAGCCATGTCCCAATCCCTCATCCTTCCCCGCCGCACATTCCTGCGTGGTCTTGGCGCTGCGATCGCGCTGCCGATGCTCGATGCCATGATCCCGTCGCGGGCCCTGGCCGGGACCATCGGGGCGGCGAAGAAGATCCCCACTCGGATGGCGTTTCTCTTCGTGCCGAACGGGGCGAATATGCCGGACTGGACGCCCACGGCCACGGGCGCGGATTTCGATCTTCCCTACATCCTTCAGCCGCTCCAGCCGCACAAGAGTGAGGTGCTGGTGCTGAGCGGACTGGCCCAGGATCGCGGCCGCTCGAATAACGACGGCGGCGGCGATCATGCGCGCTCGGCGGGGAGCTGGCTGACCTGCGCCCAGCCGCTGAAGAGCGAAGGCTCGCAGATTCGCGTCGGGATTTCGGCGGACCAGGTGGCCGCCGAGAAGGTCGGCCGGGAGACGCGTTTTGGTTCCCTCGAACTCGGCCTCGAGCCCGGGCGGCAGGGTGGCAAGTGCGACACCGGCTATTCCTGCGCGTATTCGAACAACATTTCGTGGCGCAACGAATCGACGCCCATGACGCGGGAGATCAATCCGCGCCTCGTCTTCGAGCGGCTCTTTTCCAGCGCATTGCCGCAGGAGGCCAGCGCGAGCCAGAAGCGCCGTGAAGTGCTCCAGAAGAGCATCCTCGATTTCGTGATGGAGGACGCCGCCGCGCTTCGCCGCAAGGTGGGCGGCAATGACCGTCAAAAGATCGATGAGTATCTGACCGCCGTGCGTGAGATCGAGCAGCGGGTGGAGCAGGCCGAGCGCATGGTGGCGAGCGCCAACCCTTCGGTTGCCGCCGGCTACGAAATTCCCGAGGGCATCCCGGAGAGCTATGATGATCACGCGCGGCTGATGGTGGACATGATGGTGCTGGCCTTCCAGTCGGACACCACGCGGGTGTGCACTTTCATGCTGGCCAATGAAGGCTCGAATCGCAGCTATAAGAATATCGGCGTGAGCGATGGGCACCACAGCCTGTCGCATCACCAGGGCGACCGTGCGAAGCAGGCGAAGATTCGCGAGATCAACCACTATCACATGCAGCAGCTCGCGTATCTGCTGAGCCGGTTGCGCGCGATTCCGGAAGGCGACGGCAACCTGCTCGATCACTCCATGATCGTGTATGGCGGCGGGCTCGCGGATGGCGACCGCCACCAGCATGACGACCTGCCGTTGCTCCTTGCGGGCCGGGGTGGCAATACGATTCAGACGGGACGGCATCTGCGTTTCCCCGCCGAGACGCCGATGGCCAACCTGCTCGTCTCAATGCTCGATCGCATGGGTGTTCCGAACAGTTTCTTCGGAGACAGCACCGGGGCATTGCGCGGTCTCGAAGGGTGATGCGGACGGATTTCCTGCGCACCCTGGCGGCGGGCGTGATCGTGGGTGTGCTGGCGTTTGCCGCCCGGGCCGAAGAGCCTGCAGCGCCGCCGATCGAAAAGCTGGTTCAGCAATTGGCCGCGCCCGAGATCCCGGTGCGGCGCGAAGCGGCTTATCAACTCAACCGGCTCGGCCAGGGGGCGAAGCCGGCCATTCCGGCGCTGATCAAGGCGCTCGACGATGAAGACAAGCAGGTGTGGTCTTCGGCGGTCGCGGCGATTGCGACGCTGGGGCCGGAGGCCAAAGATGCGATCCCGGTCCTGATGAAGGCCCTCGATACTCGACAATCACAGGGCCGGCGCGTTCGCGACAACCGGCAAATGATCATGCGCACTGCCTACGCGCTGACGCGTATCGGGCCCGATTCGATCCCGCCCCTGGTCCAGGCGCTTTCGCAGGACGACCAGGGCCTGCGAATCGGCGCGGCCCGCGCGCTCGGCCCGATGGGTACGCAGGCGCGCGAAGCGATTCCGCTGCTCGTCAATAACCTGGCCGACGGGCGCGAACCGGTGCGCGATGAGACGGTAGCGGCGCTGGGCTTGATCGGCCCCGAAGCCGGTCCCGCGCTGGTCACAGCATTGACCGATGGAGACGTGCGCCGCCGAACCGGTGCCGCGCAGGCTCTCGCGCAGATGAATCCGCCTTTTCGCGATGCGGGTCCGGCGGTCGAGAAGGCGCTGAACCAGGAAACGGATGGTCCGGCGCGCGCCGCGTTGCTCACCACGCTGCCCAGGATCGGCATGGAGGTGGACCATGTGCTGGCGCTCTTGCTACCCGCCGCCGTGGGCGACGATGAAGCGGTCCGCCACGCGGCGATGAATGCCATTCTCGCCGAACGTGCGCTCCGGCCCGGAGCCGTGGCGAAGCTGGCGCCGCTGCTCAAGGATCCAAATCCCACCATGCGCGAAAAGGCCGCACGAGCGCTCGGACGCTTCGGGGCGGATGCAACTCCGGCTCTGCCGGCGCTGATGGAGGCCGCGCGTGTGGCTGGGGGAGCGCCCGCCTTTGCCGATGCGCTCGCGCAGGTGGGGCCGCCTGTGCTGCCCATTTTGCTTAAGGCCCTCCAGGCAGGCTCGCCGGAGGAAACCGCGTGGATTTTGCGTGCGCTGCGGGGATTCGGTCCGCCGGCCGTGCCGGTCCTCACCGAGGCGCTCAAACACGAAAAGCCCGCCGTGCGCGCAGCAGCGGCGAGCGCTCTCGGGGCGATGGGCCGCGACGGTGCGGACGCCGTGAGCCCACTCTTCACCCTCGCCGGTGATGCCAGTCCGGAGGTGGAGGCGGCCGCGTTGCGGGCGCTCGTGGCGCAGCATGCCGACACGGGCCGTCTCAGGCCACTCTTGGAAAAGGCGATGAATAGTCCCAACATGGAAGTGCGCAAAGCCGGGGCGGCGGGGACAGCGGCTCTCGGTGGAGCGGCGCTGCTCGGAATCCAGGGCCTATTGGATCTTCTCGCGGATGACGACGCCGCCGGGCGCGCGGCGGCAGTGCAGGCGCTGGGGCAACTGGGTTCACATGCTTCGGGGGCTGTCGAACCGCTCCTGGCGCGTCTGGGCGACCCCGTACTGCAATCGTCGGTGATCGAGACGCTGGGCAAAATCGGGCCCGCGGCCACGCCGGCCGTACCGCAACTCGTGGAATTGGCGAAAAGCGCCGACCAGCGCGCGTCGGTGCTGCCCACCTTGACGAAGATTGGCCCAGGTGCGTCGGGGGCCCTGCCGTTCATCTATTCTTGCTTGAACGATCAACCGAACGACGTCCGCGCCTCCGCGGTGCTGGCCATCGCGGCGGTCGAGAGCGATCGCGCCAAGGCGCTCGCCACGCTCATCCCGCTGGCGGGCGATCCCTCGGGCCGGATGCGCCGCGGGGTCGCCGCTGCCCTGGCGCAGTACGGAGCGGACGCGCGTCCCGCCGTGCCGGCGCTGGCGCGCATGCTGGCCAATGAGAGCGAACGCAGCGATGGGCTGCGCGTGCTCAAGGCCATCGGCGTGGATAGCGTGCCGGAATTGCAGAAAATGCTCGCGATGAAGGACGCCAAGGTGCGGACCTTTGCCTGCGAGTCGCTGGGCGCGCTCGGCCCGGCGGCGAAGGACGCCGCGCCGCAATTGCGGGACGCGGCGGCGCAGGATGCATCGTTGCTCGGGCCGGTCAATGCGGCGCTGGCAAAGATCGAAGCGGCGCCATAGGGGTTGTCAACACCCGTGCTATTCCGCTACCTCCGCCAACTCGACAAGGCGCGCCTCATCCTCTGGTGCTACGCCATCTGGTACTCCGTGGTCCTCGTCCGCTATTTTGACCACAACCTGCAACTCTGGCTGACTTCGATAGGCCTGAGCGCCATTATCGGGTGCGCGCTCTTGCTGAGCACGCGCGCGGCCATCGGGACGACGCGGCTGGCCAGATGGGGTGTGTTTCGGCTGTTCCTCATGCCATTCTGTGTGTCGAGCTTCGCCGCCTTGGTGAAGGGGCGCGGGTTCGTGCTCATCTTCTCGCCGCAACTTCGCGAGAACCTGCTCGCGCTCGGGCTCTGTGCCGCCTTCTGTGCTTTCGTGACGGGGCTGAAACGGCTGGGCTAGACGACGAATCCCGCTATTGCACGTTGTCCGCGCCCGGCGGCAGCAGTACTGGCGCTTCAAACGTGTTTGCCGTCGCGCTCGCCGTGGCGCGGACCTGGATTGTTTCGAGTTTCTTGCGGACCTCTTCAGGGAGTGCCTTGCGCTGCTCCTCGGTGTCGATCGGCCCGTCGAAGATCGTCGCGCCCCTGGCATCCTTCGCGACGACAACGCGCTTGCCGTCCTTGGTGCTCACTTCGATTTCCCCGGTGTCGTCCTTCAGCATCATCTTCGTGTCCGCGGTGTAGTAGGACACGTTCCCGTTCGGTTGGAAGAGCCGGATCTGGCGCGCGCCACCCGGTTGCGCCTGGACCAGGATGTCCACGGGATTGATCGGTCCACCGGCATTTTCCGCTTCGAAATTCGGCACGGCGGGTGGCTGTGGCGCGTCACCCGTGGGATTCTTTTGCCAACCCCTGATCCGCTCCTGATAGTCGCGCATTTTTTCCCCGTATTCCTTCATGCGATCCTGCAGGTGCTGGTGCATGCCTTCCGGTCCGCCAGGTCCCTTCCACGGATCCATGTGGCCGCGTGGATCCATGCCGTCTGGAAACGACATCCGCTGCGGCACCATGCGCTCGCCGATCTTGACCGGCACCGTCTGCTCCCTGGCCTGGCGCAGGATCGTGAGCGTCGCATCGCTGTCCTTGCCCGCCCCTCGGACGAGGATGGAAAATTGGCTCGGGTCGACGAGTTGCTGGTCGTTGAATTTGGTCACTACATCGTACTTTTGCAGGCCGGCCTTGGCGGCGGGACTATCCGGCAGCACCTCCGCGACGACCAGCCCGAAGCCTTCCTTGAGTGACAATTGCGCACTCAAGACCGCGGGCGGCGGGACGGTGATCACTCCGATGTAGGGTG
>Ga0105237_10007768_pt1 | contig 11699 bp, 8 predicted proteins | sample KBSC24metaG_FD_81520 | JGI IMG/M metagenome (GOLD analysis project Ga0105237, IMG submission 81520) | Corn rhizosphere microbial communities from Kellogg Biological Station, Michigan, USA - KBS C2-4 metaG | ecosystem: Host-associated > Plants > Roots > Rhizosphere > Soil | place: Michigan, USA... | reverse complement strand
GATCGCATGTTCTTCGTCATCGATCGCATACCCGCGCCTGCGGATCGCCGCCAGTTCTTCGAACAGATGCGGCAAGGTCACGATTGTTCTCGGCGAAACCTGACGCAACGCATGGAGCCCCGCGATCTCCTGCACTTCTTCACGGCTCAACTGACAGATCAGCGCCTTGCCTACCGCCGTCGCTTGCGGCGCGACACGTCTCCCATTCCAAATATCCATCTTGATAAATCCAGGTGACTCGATGCGTTCGATATAGACCGCATCACCATGATCCAGAATTGCGAGGTGCGAACCCAAACGCGTAGTTTCGACAATGCGCCCGCAGGAGTTGGGCGCATCAGTGAAGACGGAACGCGCGCCGCTATTCGCACTGTCATTCGTTATCGCAACGGCGTGCTGAACGGAAAAGGCGCGAGCCTGCTCGACGGCTACATGGAAGATCTCGCGACCGATCGCATCTATCGCCTGATGATCGCACAACGAACAAGGTCCTGACTTGTTCCATTCTTCTATGTTCGATGAGGAGCTTAATCGAATCTTGAGTGAACTTCCCCCTGACACCAGCGAAGCGGTCGTCGAGAAATATCGAACTGCTCGCCACATCAGCGAGTTCTTAATTCGGAATCAGGAATTTGATCCGATCTGACTTAGCAAAACGATCCAGGGAAGGGACACAAGAATGAAAACCAAAGGTCACGTTGCACTGCAAAATGAATGGGCCACGTCCGAGCGCTGGCACGGAATCAAACGCGGTTACACCGCGGCTGACGTCATAAAACTTCGCGGCTCTGTCGAGATTAAATACACGCTCGCCGAACGCGGCGCCAAACGGCTCTGGGAACTGTTGCACAACGAGCTCTACGTTCCCGCGCTCGGCGCAATGACCGGCTGCCAGGCCGTGCAACAGGTGCAGGCCGGGTTGAAGGCGATTTACCTGAGCGGTTGGCAAGTCGCGGCGGACGCGAATCTCGCCGGACACATGTACCCGGATCAGAGTCTCTATCCGGCGAACAGCGTTCCCGATGTGGTGCGCAAGATCAACCAGGCACTGCAACGCGCCGACCAGATCGATCACGCGGAAAGACGCAACGGAATCGACTGGTACGTTCCCATCGTCGCTGATGCGGAGGCAGGCTTCGGCGGCAACTTGAATGCGTTTGAGTTGATGAAAGCGATGATCGAAGCGGGCGCAGCGGCGGTTCACTTCGAAGATCAACTCGCGTCTGCGAAGAAGTGCGGCCACATGGGCGGAAAGGTGCTCGTGCCGACGCAGGAGTTTATTCACAAACTGATTGCAGCGCGTCTTGCAGCCGACGTGCTCGGAGTGAACACGATCGTGATCGCGCGAACAGACGCAGACGGTGCCGGCCTGCTCACGAGCGACATTGACGAGCGCGACCATCCTTTCCTTACCGGAAGCCGGACTGCCGAAGGTTTCTTCACCGTCAAACCGGGGTTGGACCAGGCGATTGCGCGCGCACTGGCTTACGCGCCTTACGCAGACATCGTCTGGTGCGAAACGTCGGAACCAAACATGGAGGACGCGAGTCGATTCGCTCACGCGATCCACGAGCAGTATCCGGGCAAGCTGCTGGCGTACAACTGTTCGCCTTCGTTCAACTGGAAGAAGAAACTCGACGACACTGCGATTGCGAAGTTTCAAAAAGAGCTCGCGTTGATGGGTTACAAGTTTCAGTTCATCACGCTCGCCGGATTTCACGCGCTGAATCTCGCGATGTTTGAGCTCGCGCAGGCTTATCGCGAGTCGGGGATGAGCGCCTATGCGAAACTTCAGGCGCGTGAATTCGAGCACGAGGCCGGCAGCAACTATCGCGCAGTGAAGCATCAATCCTTCGTCGGCGCCGGTTATTTCGACGCGGTCGCTCAGGTAATCTGCGGTGGCACTTCGTCGACCACCGCTCTTAACGGTTCCACCGAGGAGGCACAATTCATATCCGCCTTGTCCGCGTAAAATCCGCGGCTCCTATTGACAGCCGATAGGACGTCGAATTAGACTCACGGCGTCCTATCGACTGCATAGAGGAAGGTATGACCAAACAACTAGCCGACCTGTACAAACAGGGCACGCTCGAACTCCTCATTCTGCGGCTGCTCAGTTCCGGGAACCTCAACGGCTGGGACGTCATGCAGCGCCTCCAACTGATTTCCGGCGAAGTGCTCAGCGTCACGCCCGGTGCGCTCTATCCCGCGCTTCATCGTCTCGAAGCGCGCGGCCTGATCTCGGCCTCGTGGCGTCCCTCGGATAACAATCGCAAGGCAAAGTTTTACGGGCTGACCACCCGCGGTCGCAAACAACTCGACACTCAACGCAAACAATGGGAACAGTTCTCTGCTGCGGTTGCTCTAATTCTGCGAGATGCATGAGGACTTGAAAGTGAACATAAACGATCTATTACGTCGCTGGCGCGCACTGACTCACAAAGCTGAAATGGACCAGGAACTTGATGAGGAGATGCGCTTTCATCTCGAACGAGATATCGAGCAAAACATCAGAAACGGCATGACGCGTGAAGACGCACGCTTCACAGCGTTGCGCTCGTTCGGTGGTGTCGATCAGTCGAAGGAAGAATGTCGCAGCGCTCGTGGCGTTGGCCTCATCGACAATGTCGTGCGCGACATTTCTTACAGCGGGCGCGTGTTATTCAAGAGTTACGCGTTCACGATCGTTGTCATCTTGACCCTGGCGCTCGGCATCGGCGCAAACACCGCGATCTTCAGTTTCGCGAACGGCATCCTGCTGCGACCGCTTCCCTACCCTGATTCAGATCGCCTGGCCGTGATCGAGGAGCTCGCCGTCAAAGAAAACAACAACCCGATCGGTGTCTCCTACCCTAATTTTCTCGATTGGCGTGAGCAGAACAGAGTCTTCGAAGGCATTGCCACTCACTTCGGGACCAGCAGGTTTGCGATGACCGCCGGTGGAACGCCGAGCGAGATTCGCGGCACACGTGTCTCTTACGGGCTGTTTGATGTGCTGCGTGTTTCGCCGATCCTGGGCCGCACTTTTACCGTCGAGGAAGATCGACCCGAAGAAGATGCGGTTGTCATTCTCGGATACGATCTCTGGCAACGGAGTTTCGGCGGGAACCCCAACGTCATCGGACAAAAGATCACGATCAGCAGTCGCCCGCGGACGATAATCGGAGTGATGCCGCGCGGTTTTAGATTTCCGGACGTGTCTGAACTGTGGGTTCCACTCGCTGTCACCAGCAAAATCTACACGCGCACGGATCACGGTCTCGAAGCGATCGCGCGCCTGAAAAATGGTGTGACTATCGCCCAGGCGCAGACGGACATGAACAACGTCGCCGCTCGTATCGAAGAACAAAACCCGGTCACGAATGAAGGACTGAAGGTCAGTGTAACAAGTCTGCGCGAGAATCTTTCCGGCAGTTACCATGACGCGTTGTTGATCCTCCTCGGTGTTGTCGGATGCGTGTTGCTGGTCGCCTGTGTGAACGTCGCAAATCTCATGCTTGCGCGCGCGACGGCACGGCAGAAAGAGTTCGCGTTGCGCGCAGCGTTGGGTGCGAGTCGTTGGCGAATCATGCGCCAACTGCTTATCGAGAGCATGTTGCTCGCAATCGCCGGCGGCGCGCTCGGTTTTATTCTCTCAATCTGGGCGCTGCATCTCTTGCTGGCCGCGATTCCGATCGACTTACCGTTCTGGATGAACTTCAACCTCGATCTGCGAGTGCTCGGCTTCACTCTCGCAATTACTTTGTTGACGGGTTTGATCTTCGGCGCAATGCCTGCGCTTCACACTTCGCGTGTCGATCTCAACGACACGTTGAAAGAGGGAGGTCGTGGCAACAGCGGTGTTCGCAGTCGCGCCCGCAGTTTACTCGTCGTCAGTGAGATCGCGATGTCGCTCGTTCTGCTCGTCGGCGCGGGTTTGATGGTCCAAAGTTTTCTACGTCTGCGACGCGTGAATATCGGCCTCAATCCAAAAAACGTCCTGACCGCGACTCTGCTCCTGCCACGCGCCAAGTACACCAAAGACGATCAACGCTCAGCTTTCTTTACGCAGTTGGTTGCGCGCGTGCGTAGTCTTCCAGGTGTTGAAGCGGCGAGCGCCACCGCTACGCTGCCGCTCGCCGGGAATAACTGGGGACGCAGCCTGACAGTTGAAGGATATCCCGTGCTCTCCGTCGGACAGGCACCGTCGATTCAACACACCGTCGTCACGCCCGGCTACTTTCGCACGATGGGAATAACGCTCCTCGCCGGCCGCGACTTCAACGACGGCGACACGAAAGATTCGCAGAACGTCACGATTATTGACGAGCGACTCGCGCGCCAGTACTGGCCCAACGATACGCCGCTCGGAAAGCGCGTTCGTTTTGGACCACCGGAAGATAATGAACCGTGGTTTACGATTGTCGGCGTCGTGAGTGCCGTGAGGCATCAGCGGATGCAGGAAGAGACGAGACCGAGCGTTTACTTGCCGGTACAGAAAATTGCCGTGGGCGGCATGTCGCTCGTGGCGCGAACTTCTGCAAATCCGCACGAGTTCATTGGCGCCGTTCGCCGCGAAGTGGCTCAACTCGATCGGGACCTGCCCGTGAGTGAAGTCGCTACGATGGAGGAAGTCGTGGCTGAATCGATCTGGCAGCCGCGTCTGTATGCGACGTTGTTTGCGGTCTTCGCGGGAGGCGCATTGCTTCTGGCCGTGATCGGTATTTACGGCGTGATGGCGTTTCTCGTTCAGACGCGCACGCACGAGATTGGAGTGCGAATGGCGCTGGGCGCAACCGCACGCGACGTGTTTCGGTTGATTGTTGGACGCGGGATGAAGTTGACTGCGGTTGGTGTGGTGATTGGCGTCGGCGGCGCGATCGCGTTAACGCGACTCATGCACAGTCTCTTGTTCAATACAAGCGCGACCGATCCGTTCACGTTTATTTTGATCTCGGTCCTTCTGTCCTTAGCAGCCTTCTTCGCCTGCTACATCCCCGCGCGTCGCGCCGCGAAAGTCGATCCGCTGGTCGCCCTCCGCTACGAGTAACTTCTGCCGCGGGGTAATATCGCTCATCCCATACCAGACCGCGTGTATAATCGCGTTATGGAATTCAAAGATCCGTTCGCGACGTCGGGACTTCCCAGCCTCAACGAAGAGGTTTCGCGGCCGGAGAAAACTATCGAGTCGAAGTTTCTGATCCTCGTGGTTGACGATTCGGCTGATAGCGTGGCGATGATGAGCCTCGCACTACAGGGACAGGGCTACAGAGTGGTGACCGCCAACAATGGTGAAGATGCGGTCACGGTGGCCACGCAAACGCTCCCAAACCTCATCCTGATGGATATCAACTTGCCGACGCTCGATGGCTTAGGCGCTACTCGCCGCATTCTCGATACCGACACTTTGCGCGACGTTCCGATCGTTGCGATCACCGCATTCGGAACGGAAGGTTTCCAGCGCGCCGCTTACGATGCCGGCGTGTCAGGCTATCTCACCAAACCGATCGATCTCGATCGCATGCATCAACTCATCGCGCGACTACTCTCGCCGACAGGCTCAGGCAACCTGGCTAGTTCTTGAGCTCCACCAACTCGAGCCGGATTGTCGTGTCGCCAATGTTCTCGGCCCAGTGCTGCGGAATCGGATCGCGATAGATGACATCTCCTGTTTTGAACTCGCCGTCAGTGACAGTTCCATCCGCTGCGTGATTGCGAAACTTGCCGCCCGCGATCACATAGATCACGTACGCCGGATGCGAGTGGGTCTTCTCCTTATCGCCCGGTTTGAGCGTGGCTTCGAGCACACGTACGCGCGAGTTTTCGAGCTTCAGCGCGATCGTCTTTGAGTTTACCGTGAGCGGGTCTTGTTCGCGTGTTACACTCGCGTCGCCACGCACTAGTCCGGCTACGAGCAGAACAAATAGCAAGACGTGAATTCGTTTCATTTTCAGCTCCTTCATTATGATAACCACACGTAGAGAGTTCCTTACGGTTACCACAGGATTTATGGTTTCGCAGACTCTGTTAAATCGCAGCGCTTTCAGTCAGGGAAATAAATCCACGCGCATCGTGCTGCTGGGCACGAAAGGTGGTCCACGCGTCGGCGAAGCAGGTCGCAGCAATCCCGCGACATTGCTGCTGATCAACGACGTTCCCTACCTGATTGACTGCGGTTACGGCGTGACGAAGCAGTTGATAACTGCGGGTGTCGCACTCAACCGGCTGCGCTACATCTTTATCACCCATCATCACTCCGATCACAATCTCGAGTTTGGACCGTTGATCTATAACACATGGATCACGGGCTTGCCCGCGCAAATCGACGCGTATGGTCCACCAGGTCTCACGAAGATGGCCGAGCAGTTTTTCGACTATCAGAAATTCGATATCGATGTTCGCATCGTCGATGAAGGACGCACGGATCCGCGCCAGCTCGTCACAACACATGAGATTAGCAAGCCGGGCGTCTTTTTAACGAACGCGGACGTAAAGGTCAGCATGTGTGTGGTGCGTCACCCGCCGATCAAAGATGCGTATGCTTATCGGTTCGACGCGAAGGATCGATCGGTGGTGATTTCGGGTGACACCGCCTACGCACCCGAACTCGCGGAGTTTGCGAAGGGCGCGGACGTCCTGGTGCATGAAGTGATGTACCTGCCGGGTATCGAAGCGCTGCTCAAACGTTTGCCGAATGCGAAACGGTTGCGCGAACACTTGATGGCGGCTCATACATTGCCGGAAGACGTTGGCAAGATCGCCGCGCAGGCTGGAGTTAAGACGCTCGTGTTAACGCACTTCGTTCCGGGTGACGATCCGTCGATCACGGACGAACAGTGGTCAGCGGACGTTCGCAAGCATTTTAAAGGAGAGATTGTAGTTGGCCGGGACCTGATGGAAATTTAGCCACAAAAAGGCACATAAGGCACACAAATCAAATCTTTGACAGCGAACCGTTCAATGAATTTTTTGTGTACCTTATGTGCCTTTTTGTGGCTAAGATCAGGACGTCGGTTTCTTGATGGCGTAGCGCTTGAGGATCAGTTTGACGTAGTTGCGCGTCTCTTCGTACGGCGGAATGTTGTTGCCGTACTTCATCACCGCGCCTTCGCCGGCGTTGTAACCCGCGAGCGCGAGGTCCACGCGTCCGTTGAACATCTTCAGGAGATCTTTCAGATAGCGCGTGCCGCCCATGATGCTCTGCCCAACATCGTACGGATTCGTTACTCCGTAACGCGCTGCGGTGCCCGGCATGAGCTGCATCAAGCCCATCGCACCTTTAGGACTAGTCGCGCCCGATGTAAACCCGGACTCCTGCGACATCGTGCAATAAATCAAAAACGGATCGACGCCATACTGCTTGCCGTAGTAACGGATGAGACCGTCGATTCGGGCGTTTCCGGTTGACCAGACTGCGGCCGACGAAGCAGTGCTGTCGGATAAGATCGCGAGCTCCGGCACTGGCTGATTCGCGGCTGCGATCTCCTTCGTAACCTGCTCGACTTTTGCGCGCGCGTCAGCGAGTGCCGTCTCACCCTTCTCAAACTCCACACGCGAGATCAGCCCGTCGTTGTAGAGTTCTTTTGACTGTTGCTGCTGTTTCTCGAGACGGTCAACTTCCTTCTGATATAAAGAGGACAGGTCAGTCAGACTCGATTTGAGGTCCGTCTTGACGTCCTTGGTGGGCGTGGCCGTCTGCTGGGCGTTGGCAGGCACTCCGGCAAAAAGGGCGATCACAACAAAGCCGGGCAAAAGCACGGCTTTCGAAAAACGCGCAAAAATGTCCATCAAAACCAAATCGTTAATTCCTCCAACAAGCTAGACACCCGAGATAGGCGGCCGGTTACGATGTCCCTGAACGAATTGAAGTTGCCGGATGTTCAGTATTATCTGCGCGCCAACCACCAGCTTCTCAAAAGGATCATCAATGTTTATCAAATCGCGGTCTCTCTAGGTCAGGAAGTCTACGCATGGCTCAAGAAATACGTCGACGCGTCGAGTACACAAGAGGCACAAACTGCACAGTGAGTGGTTTACTCTCTTGTGTTTTTGTGCCTCTTTGTGGCCAAAAAACTGTAGCTACTTCCCGGTGAGTTTAGGCACCGAGAAGTTGCCACCCGACAACACGATCGGATTGAACGTCAGATCTGCGACGAGGCCGCCACTCGGATTAGTAATTCTCAATCCGAACTGATCGTTCGATCCGGGATCACCGTCATCGATGACTCGGGCGATGAAGCCGTAATTGCCAACTCCATTAACTACGGCCTTGCCGGTCGGTACAGCTTCACCGCCGACAATAGCCATCGAAGTGACCGCGTTACTCTTCACCACAACATCTCCAGTCGGCCGGTGTTCGATGTATAGCAGTGATCCTTGAGCGTTGCCGCTCTTCAGGTACTTGATATTCACACCGACCGTGGCATTGAAACCGTTATGAATCAAATGCCCGCCGCCGGCTACGAATCCAAGCGAGGGATCGTAGACCACTAGCACGGTGCTGCCTGAACCCTGATAAAAGTTTCCGTTGATCGTCAGAGTGACATCGTAGACATTCACGGGAACATTATTCAGAGTTACGCACGCAGTTCGCGTTGCACCCACACCGCCGCCGCTGAAACTCGCAGCGCCAGAAGCAACAGAAGACCCAGTCCCGATGGGAATCACACTTACAGTCACACTCGTGATCTTCGACGTATCTCCGGGACTACCATCACTCACTTCATCCATGTTAAAGCAGACTGTGATTGGACCAGCAGTTCCTCCGGGTGCATTCACCTTAACTGCAAACGGATTCGTGGCTGCGGGAGTCACGTCGGCATCTTCTTTCGACACCGTCAGCGTGCCGGTGTTGCTGCTATTCAGGAACGCACTGTTGGTGCTCGTGAACGCGGCAGTGATGGTGTGCGCGCCGGCGCCGACATCGATCGTGTAGCTCTTAGTCGCAACACCACTCGAGTTGACTGCCACAGGCGCACCGACAGGATTGCCATCGACCGAGAACTGCACGTTGCCGGAGATGGCCTGATCCAGATATGTCGACGGACTGACCGTCGCCTTCAACGTAGCCGCATCGCTGTAGACACCCGAAGCAGCATCAACGGTAACGGACGTCGCCGTCGGATCCTGCGCCGAGAGAATCTGATCGTGATTGCCGAATACGTTGTGGTGATGGAACAACAAGATTCCCTGTGAACCGTTCGCCAGAAAATCTGGCTTGTTGTAGTTCACCGGAATGCTCGAGCCGTTGAGATCGCTATAGAGCGGCAGTCCGGGAACCCCACCCGTCAGGTCGAAGCCAGGATGTGCGGCGTCGTAAGTGTGAGTTGGGAAAGTATCAATTACTCCACCAAAGCCACGGCTCTGCGTCACAATGCGATAGTTGAACTTCGCATTAGCCGTAGTCAAACCGAGCGCCGAAGCATTGACGGGAATGATCATTAGGTTGGTGTTGTAGAGCACCGTGTCGAGGTTCGAATTTACGTTGTTAACAAAACTATCCACAGTGAAGGAGCCGGTGAAAGGCGCCGGCCGTCGCGCACTGATGTGAACGTCAAACAGGTTTCCGGCCGAATCCGAAAAGGCTGTGTTGACGATCTGGAAATCGTCAGTGCCGTTACGATCGCGATCGATGAAAATGTTGAACGTGACATCAGTCGGTGTGGACCACGCGCCGTGTGTGGCGATCGCGAAATAGATCTTCGTATTCGCCTGAACCGCGTTTCCAGTCGCTTTGAAGTCACTAGTCACACCAACAGCCTTCAGATCGGCGTTACTTGCCGGACTGTCAGCCGGTACGACGGCAGGACTGGTCCCCTGCAATTCGAAGGCGCTCACGAGTGAACGCTCATCGACGGGAAAAGCATTGCCCGTGTTTACATCCTGGCCTGTCAAGTCGATGCTGGTCGAACCCGTCGGCGCCGTGAACAACACGTAGTCATGCGTAGTGGACATGTCGGAAGCGGGACGCGGTGTCGCATTGACGGGCAAACGCAGGCTCGTACCGCTCGGAGGCGTCAGCGTAATGTAGCCTGATTCCTCGCTCAGGTAATGACGAGGATTGCCACCCTGTGTTGCAGTCATCGTCGCATCGCGCGGATGTTTCATCGCTGCCGCGTTTGCGTTTAGTTGAATGCGAAAGGTAGTTGAACCACCAGCCGGCACGGTGACACTTGGACCATCGGGGAATGAATAGTCCACGCCAGGCACGTCCGTCAGACCCGCGTAACCGACAGTGTAAGTCGCATCAACGCCGCCCTTGTTTTCGACGCGTACTGTTCGGGTCTCAGTGTCAGTGCCGACCACTTCGGGCGTACCGAACGAAACACCGACGCCACCTGTGTCGTCATCGGCAAACGCGATGACCTCAGCTTCACTCGCGTCCTTCAGATCTGCGCGACCGGCGCCGATACGAGCCACACCAAACCTGGTTCCGGTACCGTCAACGCCGGTAAACAGATCGTGATTGGCGGTGTTCATGATCAAGGCCTTCAACTCAGCCACGGACCAGTCGGGGTGCAACTGTCGCAACAGCGCCATCGATCCGGCGATGTGCGGTGTAGCCATTGAAGTGCCGCTAATCGTCGCGGGCTGATTGCCTGTGCCCATGCCGGTGGAAATGATGTTCGTACCGGGCGCGGAGATGTCAGGCTTGGCGCCTGCATCGATGCGACGCGAGCCGCGTGACGTGCTCGCGCTGACCGTGTCGGCGAGAGTCGTAATCCTGATTGTCGCGTTTACGCCTCCGCCGAGCTGCGCTTTGATCGCGTTGCCGTCGGTTTGCGTGATCGACAGCGACTGGATCGTGATCGTCGGATCGAGGCCGCCCATCGAAATCGTGCCGCTGACGTTGTTGGCAACGATGACGCCAGTTGCTCCGGCGTCCTGTGCGTTCTTCACCTTGAAGATGAAACCGCAACCACCGCCACGATCGATGAGCGCCAGTTGTCCCGTAAAGAACCCGGCCGGAAACGTTTGGCATCCGTCAGTGGTGGTGCCGACAGTGCCGGCCGGCGAACCCGGAAACGGATCCGTCGAACCATCGTTGGCGAGTTTGATGTTGCCCGTGATGTTCGTTGAGGTTGAGACCACTGGGTTGAAAGCCGCTGGCAGTGCTGCCTTGTTTCCGGCGATTGCTCCCGGCGAATTAACCTGCAACACCGCGTTCTGCACGCCGTTGTCGACGATATTGCTTACGGCGATCGCGCGAGTCGAAGTCGCAGGACTGCTGACGATGTAGTGAGTGTCGCCGCCGTTACCAGCCGCAGCGACGACGATCACGCCGACCAGCGCTGCGTTGCTGCTCGCCACCGCGCTCGAATCAGTTGCGGTGCCGAAGTTGGAACCGAGCGACATGTTGATGACGTCCAGGTGATCCGAAGGATCGCCGTCATTGTTTGGATCGACTGCGTAGTTGATTGCCTGTGTCGTCAAACCGGTGCTGCCCGTGCAGCCGAATATTTTTAGCGCGTAGATATCCGCTCGGGGAGCAACGCCTGGTCCAATCAGGAACGATGAGAATGGCGTGGTGTTGTCGTATGGACCAAGAAAGGTCGTGCCATCGCCGTTCACCCCTAATCCGGCAGCCGTGCCGGCGACGTGTGAACCGTGGCCGTTGCAATCGAGTGGATCGGGATCCGGCACGGGAGTGTTCGCGCCGGTGTAAGCGTCGCCCGCGAAGTCTTTACCGCCGACAACTTTCGCGGTCGGGAAAGTACCGG
>Ga0105237_10007766_pt1 | contig 11700 bp, 9 predicted proteins | sample KBSC24metaG_FD_81520 | JGI IMG/M metagenome (GOLD analysis project Ga0105237, IMG submission 81520) | Corn rhizosphere microbial communities from Kellogg Biological Station, Michigan, USA - KBS C2-4 metaG | ecosystem: Host-associated > Plants > Roots > Rhizosphere > Soil | place: Michigan, USA... | reverse complement strand
TTCGAGCGCCTGCGCGCCAAGCTCGCCGGCATTGCCTCGCACAGCGGCATGGATGGCGTTTTCCGCCTGCGCGGCGCTGACGTGTACCGCGTGCTGGAGTTGCGCCGCGTGCCCGGCCGCCTCGAGATGCCGTCGCTGGCGCCGCGCTGCGATGTCGTCGCCGGCGCGCGGCGGGTGTCCGAGGCGCTGGCGCGCTGCGACGACGCGGCCACGATGCTGGACACGCTCATGGAGGGTCTATCGCGAGAGCTGCTGATCGAACATTCGATGCTGTGGATGCGGGAGACCGATCGCTCCGTCCTCAGCTTGGTGGCCAGTCACGGCTACGCCGTGCATCGAATCGGCGCGGAACTGCAGGTTGGGGTTGGCCTGGTCGGCACTGCGGTTCGCGAAGGCGTGCCGATACGCATCGGTCACATGAGCTTGTCGATGGTTTACGGCCGTGCAGCACGCGGCGTTATCGACGAGTTGGGGCTGGCACAAGCCGTCTCGGCCGAGATTCCGCTGCCAGGCTTGCCCGCACCCCGCAGCCAGCTGGCGGTGCCCCTGCGCGCCCGCTCGCGCATCGTCGGCGCGCTGTTCGTCGAAAGCCTGCACGACCAGTTCTTCAGCTATGACGATGAAGACGCGCTGACGCTGCTGGCCGGGCAACTCGGTGCATTGCTGGGTGGACTGCACGCCGACGACGCGCCGCTGCGCCCTGCGGTCCCGACGGCCCCGGCCGCCCCGGCATCGCAGGCTGCGGGCGCACCGGTGCTGCGTCTGCGGCTGCACGCAAAGGACAACAGCGTGTTCGTCGACAACGAGTACCTGATCCGGGGTGTCGCCGGGGCCATCTTGTGGAAGCTGGCGCGCGAGCATGCGCAAAGCGGCCGCGTCGAATTCAGCAACCGCGAATTGCGCGCAGCGGCCGACGAGTTGCGCCTGCCCGAGGTCGACGACAACCTCGAGGTGCGCCTCGTGTTGCTGCAGCGTCGACTGGCAGAACGCGGCGGTCCTCTGCAGATCGAGAAGACCGGTCGCGGCCGCTTCAGGTTCGTCGTCGGCCGGCGGCTCGAACTGGTCTGAATTGGGCGACACTGATCTACCGACGCACGAAGAACCTGCGCGCCGTGCAGCTGCTCGGTCACGCGAAACTCGAATCGACCGTTCGCAATCTCGGCATCGAGGTAGACGACGCATTGGAGATCTCTGAACAGACCGAGATCTGATCGCCGGGCGTTGGCCGCGTGGTCACACTGCCCTCCGACCCACCGAACAGGCCCGTCTGACCCAGTTGCAACTGGCGCCTGCGGTGCATCACGTCCTCAGGGGCCGACCGGAACTTTCCGCAGACGAGCAGCTTTCTGGCGCGACCGCCATCCTTACCTCTCATTGCGGCACGCTTCCCGTGTATCGGCGAACGCGCTACGCCCGAGCCAGCGCCACAGGTCACGTGCGTCACGCGCGCCGCCGCGCACGCGGACCGCACAGCTTTGTACGGCTTCGAGGGCATCGCGGTCGCCGGTCCAGATCTCGGTCAGCGCCAGCACCGTCGACTCGACCACCAAGGTGGGTTCGGGCCCCGGGTCGTCGCGGCAAAGGTCGACGCTGGCACCCTCGACGACCAACCACCAGCGGCGCTCGCCGGCTTGCGCGTCGGTGAAGCGGAACTGGATGAGCACCGGACGGTCGCGTGGAAACTCGTCGAGGTGCACGAAGCGGCGGATGTCCCACATCAGGAAGCCCGCGTCGAGTTGACCACGCTTGAGGCGGCTGCCGATCCAGCGTGCGCCCCACTCGCCCAGCGCCATGACGATTGGACGCAGCTCCTCGCCGGCGCCGGTCAGATGGTATTCAGCGGGCCCGCCGGCTGCACCGACGACTCGCTTGATGACGCCGACCTCCTCGAGCTTGCGCAGCCGCTGCGTCAGCAGCGATGCCGACATGCGCGGCACGCCGCGCCGAATGTCGTTGAAGCGCGTGCTGCCGCAGAGCAGCTCGCGCACGACCAACGGCGTCCACCGTTCTCCGAACACCTCCGCGCCGCGGGCGACCGTGCAGAACTGGCCGTAGTCGATCATGAATCGAGCCTACAGGATGCGCGGCTCGCGGTCGAGTTCAGATTCTGGACTGGCACAGCCGAGAAGGCGTGCGGCGCGTCAGGTGCAATTTCTGGACTGGCTCCCCCACCCGTTTGCAACGAAAGTTTGTCCAGCCGCCGATACCCGGCGGACCGTGATGACTGGAGACAGGCCAATGAACGCCGTGCTGCAATCCCCCGCGCCGACCACCTTCGACGCAGAAAAATTCAAGACCACGACCCGCGCACAGTGGCAGAGTGCGGCCGACGCATGGCACCGTTGGGGCCCGTTCATCGGCAGTTGGCTGGGCGATGCGACCGAGGCGATGTTCGAGATGGCGCGTGTCGGCCCCGGATGCCGCGTTCTCGATGTCGCCGCAGGGGCCGGCGAGCAATCTCTCGCGGCGGCGCGCCGCGTCGGCGCTGGCGGCCACGTGCTGGCCACCGACATCGCACCGGCGCTGCTGGCCTATGCCGAACGCGACGCGCAAGCTGCCGGCCTCGGCAGCATCGTCGCGACGCAGGAGATCGATGGCGAGGCACTTACGAGCTTACCGGCGGCTTCGTTCGACATCGCGGTCAGCCGCGTCGGACTCATCTACTTTCCCGACCAGCAGCGCGCACTGGCGGGCATGAAGCACGTGCTCAAGGCCGGCGGACGCGTCGCGGCGATCGTCTATTCGACGCCCGACCGCAATGCCTTCTTCTCGATCCCCGTGAAGATCATCCGCGAACGCGCCGGGTTGCCGGCACCGCTTCCTGGCCAGCCGGGGCCGTTCTCCCTCGGCGGCGAGGGCGCGCTCGAGGCCGCGTTCGCAAAAGCGGGCTTCAAGGACATTGCGGTCCGGCGCGTGCCTTCGCCGGTGAAGCTGCCGAGCGCGACAGAGTGTGTGCGCTTCGAGCGCGAGTCCTTCGGCGCGCTGCACCAGATGATGTCCGCGCTCGATGAGCGTCAACGTGCGCAGGTCTGGCATGACATCGAGGTGGCGCTGGCCACGTTCGAGACAAAGGAAGTCTTCGTCGGTCCGTGCGAGATGCTGGTCGGCGTAGGGACGGCGTGACGGGCCGGAGTCGGGCGCCGGTCGCTCTCGACTTTCCGACCGCGTGCCCGAAGTGCTGACGCTGGCGCTTTTCGAGAACTGCTCCTCACGAAATGTGTGGCGCCTGCCCGAGTCAGGGGGACGAAAACATTCCCGCGACCATCTACTCTGAGGCCATGAGCGATCCATGGTCGACTGTTGTTGAAACTCTGTGCGGCACCGAACGCAAGACGCCCCACTCATGGCCTGAGCGCAAAGTGCACAGGATGATGGACGATGTGCCGCCGCGGAGTTCCCCCGCCAAGGAACCGAGGTCGGTTGTCAGCGCAGATCGTCGACCCTCGCTGACACAAGTCCCGCTGCCGGTGATGCGTGCGCGCTGTCCTTGCACAGCGTGCCGGCTCGGCCTGTCGAAGGCAACGTAGCTCGTCCGCGCCGCCTGCGTCGGCGCTGCACCTTCGAGCGCCGCCACTTTGGTCTTGGTGCTTGGCTTGTTCAATTCCTGAATGCGAACAGGCACACTGTGAGCTTCGTCACGAAGCGCCCGACGCCATCGGGTCCATCCGCGCATGACCGATCCCGAGCGACCCCTTGTGATGGGCTGGACGAGCCCGGCGGGACTTCGCGTCGAATGCGAGGACAACGGCGCGTTGCGCAGTCTGGCCCTCGGCGACATCGTCGTGAACCTGTTCGTCGGCAATGCACTGGAAGGCGGGCCTGCCAACCTGGTGCTGCGCCGCCTCGGGCCGACTGTCGAGACCACACGGCTGCTCGGGCCGCGCAGCCCGACACGCTGGCACATCGACCCGGCGGCGGGCGAACTCGAAGGCGCCGGCGATTGGCAAGGGTTGCGCTACCGCGTGGCGCTGCGGCTCTCGGCCGATGCGCCCGCCTGGTTCTGGCACGTGCGCGTCGAGAACGCCAGCGCCGATTCGGTGCTCGTCGACCTGCTGTTCCTGCAGGATCTCGCACTCGCGCCGTATGCGGCGGTGCGGCTCAATGAGTACTACGTCAGCCAGTACATCGACCATACGCCGCTCACGCACGCCGAGCGCGGGACCGTGCTCGCATCGCGACAGAACCAGGCGGTCGGCACGCGCCATCCGTGGTGTGTCGTCGGTTCGCTGAACCGGTGCGTGGCCCACGCGACCGACGCACTGCAGGTGCACGGCCTGGCAAGCCGGGCGGGCCTGCCCGAGCCTGGCCTGACGCATGGCTTGCCCGCGAAACGGCTGCAGCACGAGCACGCGATGGCAGCGCTGCAGGATGCGGCCCGCGAACTCGCTCCGGGCGAGTCGGTGGATCTGGGCTGGTTCGGCAGCCTGCAGAGCGACCATTCGCAGGCCACGTCGCCGGACGATCTGTCTTTCGTCGACGCGACGCTCGCCTTGCCCGAGGCGCAGGCGCCGTCCTGGCGAGCCGAGCGGCCCGTCGGGCAGCCGACGTCGAACCTTTTTGCCACGGCTGCGCTGCTACCTGCACTGGACCTGGACGAATCCGCCCTCGATGCATTGTTCGGTGGCGAGCGCCGTCATGTCGAGCGCGCTGCCGACGGGAGCCCGCTCAGCTTCTTCCACAGCGAGGATGCTCACGTGGCCTTGCGCGCCAAGGAGCTCGCAGTGCTGCGCCCCCACGGCCAGGTGCTGCGCACCGGCAGGCTGCCCGCGCCCGACGAGAGTGCGCTCACCTCGACCGTGTGGATGGGCGGCGTGTTCCATTCGATGCTCACGCAGGGTCACGTCAGCATCAACCGCTGCCTGTCGACCGTGCGCGGGTACCTCGGGCTGTTTCGTTCGCAGGGCCTGCGCGTCTTCGTCGAAGTGGATGGGTCCTGGCACTTGCTGGACCAGCCTTCGGCGTTCGAGATGTCTCCCGATGCGTGCCGCTGGATCTATCGCCATGCCGACGGCCAGGTGGACGTGCGCAGCCGGGCACACAGCGATCCGCACGCCTTCAGCCTGGACGTGCAGGTCATCGAAGGGCCCGCGCTGCGTTGCCTCGTCTGCCTGCATGTCGCGCTGAACGGCGACGACGGCAGCATGCCGGGGCGTGTGCACTGGCGGCGCGACGGCTCCGCCGTGCTGCTCGCACCGGCACCGCAAAGCGAGCTCGGGAACCGCTTCCCGCACGGCCACTGGCGCATCGAGCCGTCGGACGACACGGTCATCGAGCAGGTGGGTGGCGACGAGACGCTGTTCCTCGACGGCGTGGCGCGCGAGCGTCCGTACCTGACGCTGACCACCGCGCCGGCCCGCGCCGCCCGTTTCACGCTGCTCGGCCGATTCGTCACCGGCGGGCCGGACGTGCCGGCCGCCGATGGGGCTCCCGCGGAGCGTCTGGCCGCGACGCTGCGCGTCGAGGCGCCTGCCGGCAGCGCGCTGGCGGCGCGTCTCGCGCGCCTGCAGGAGCTGATGCCCTGGCTGCGCCAGAACGCACTCGTCCACTATCTCGCGCCGCGCGGCCTGGAGCAGTTCTCGGGCGGGGGTTGGGGCACGCGCGACGTCTGCCAGGGCCCGGTCGAACTGCTGCTCGCACAGGGCCACAGCACGCCGGTGCGTGAGCTGCTCTTGCGCGTGATGAAGGCGCAGCGAACCGACGGCGACTGGCCGCAATGGTTCATGTTCTTCGAACGCGACGCTGCGATCCGCGCCGGCGATTCGCACGGCGACATCGTCTTCTGGCCCGTGCTGGCGCTGGCCCAGTACCTGATCGCGAGCGGCGATGCGGCCCTTCTCGACGAGCGAGTGCCGTTCTTCCCGCGGCGCGCTTCACGTCCCGGCGCCGCCTACAGCATCTGGCAGCACGTCCTGCGCGCGCTCGCGGTGACGCGCAAGCGCACCATCGCCGGCACGGCGCTGGCCGCCTACGGCCACGGCGACTGGAACGATTCGCTGCAGCCGGCCGACCCGGCGATGCGCGAGCACATGTGCAGCGCCTGGACCGTGACGCTGCACCACCAGACCTTGACCACGCTGGCGCGTGCGCTGCGGCGCATCGGGCGCAAGCCCGCGGCCGTGCGGCTCGAACGGCAGGCTGCCGCGGTGCGCAGCGATTTCCTGCGCCTGTTGCTGGTGGACGATGTGCTCGCCGGCTACGCGCTGTTCGACCAGCGCGAGATCGACGGCACCGACACCGCCGTGCGCTATCTGCTGCATCCACGCGACCAGACGACCGGCGTGCGTTACAGCCTGCTGGCGATGATCCACGCGATCCTGGAAGGCCTGTTCGATGCCACGCAGATGCGGCAGCACCTGCGTCTCATCGACGAGCATCTGAGCGGGCCCGACGGTGCGCGCCTGTTCGACCGGCCACTGCCGTACCACGGGGGCTTGCAGCGGCACTTTCAACGAGCCGAGAGTGCCAGCTTCTTCGGGCGCGAGATCGGACTCATGTACATGCACGCCCACCTGCGCTACGCCCAGGCACTGGCGCACGTCGGCGAGGCCGAGCGCTTCTTCCACGCCCTGTGCCAGGCCAACCCGATCGGCCTGAGCGAGATCGTGCCCACAGCGGGCCTGCGGCCATCGAACTGCTACTACTCGAGTTCGGATGCAGCCTTCGTCGACCGCTACCAGGCCAGCGACGAGTACGAGCGCGTGCACCGGGGAACGATCAGCCTCGACGGCGGTTGGCGCGTGTATTCGAGCGGTGCCGGCATCCTGTATGGGCTCGTCGTGCGCCACTTGTTCGGGTTGCGTCTGGAGGCGGACGCGTTGCTGATCGACCCGGTGCTGCCGGCCGCGCTCGACGGGACACGCGTCGGCGCCACGCTGCTGAGGCACGATCTCGAGATCGTCTATCGCGTGCGTGGTGCGGGCTGCGGCGTGAGTTCGCTGCAGCTCGACGGTCGGCCACTCGCCTTCGACACGGAACCCAATCCTTATCGCCGCGGCGCGGCGCGGGTGTCGCTGCACGACGTGGCCGAGGCGCTGGCGAATGCGCAGCACCGGCAGCTCGTGGTAAGTCTCGGCCACGCCAGCGCCGTGGTGGCCAGTGTGTTCGCAGGCGACGCCACATGACGGGCAGCGCATCTGCCGACCCGGTGGTCGTGATCGGCGGCGGGGCCCTCGGCAGTGCCGTCGCCCATTTCCTGACGCTGTTGCGCCCGGGTTGCCCCGTCATCGTGATCGAACGGGATGGCAGCTATCGCTGCGCGTCCTCCGCGCTATCCGCCGGTTCGATTCGGCAACAATTTTCCTGCGCCATCAACATCGCGCTGTCGCGGTTCGGGATCGAGTTCCTGCGCGGCGCAGGTCCGGAGATCGGCCTGGTCGAGAGGGGCTACCTCTATCTCGCGACGAACGCCGGCGAACAGATCTTGCGCTCGAACCACTTGGTCCAGAGTGCCGAGGGTGCGGACGTGCGGCTGTTGTCGCCGGACGAACTGCGCGAACGATTCCCCTGGCTCCGCACGGACGGCATCGCGCTCGGCTCGCTCGGTCTGTCCGGAGAAGGATGGTTCGACGGCTACGGGCTGCTGCAGGCCTTTCGCAAGAAGGCCACTGCGCAAGGCGCGGCCTACCGCAACCAGGAGGCCGTTGGCTTCGAGCTGGTGAGCCATGACGGCGTGGGCCACGTCAGCGCGGTTCGGCTGGCTTCGGGCGAGCGGATCCGCTGCTCGGCGGCCGTCAACGCCGCGGGAGCCTGGGCGCGACCGGTCGCGCATTGGGCCGGCATCGATCTGCCGGTGCATGGCCGCTGCCGCAGCGTGTTCCATTTCACCTGCCCGTCATCGGTGCCGCAGTGTCCCTTGCTCATCGATCCTTCGGGCGTCTGGGTCCGTCCCGAGGGCGCCGGCTTCATTGCCGGCTTCTCGCCGTCGACAGAGGACGATCCCGACGACGCTCCGATGAACGTGGATCACGCGGCCTTCGAAGCTCACGTGTGGCCCGCGCTGGCCGAAAGAATCCCGGCGTTCGAAGCGCTGCGGCTCAAGAGCGCCTGGGCGGGGTACTACGAGATGAACGTGTTCGATCACAACGCGATCGTCGGCTTGCATCCGGGGTGCGACAACCCCTACTTTGCGAACGGCTTCTCCGGCCACGGTCTGCAGCACAGCCCCGGTGTCGGACGAGGCCTGGCGGAGCTGATTCTGACGGGCAGGTGGCAGAGCCTGAATCTCGATCCGCTGGGGTTTCGCAGAATCCTCTCGGGCGAGCCGCTGGTCGAGCGCAACGTCATCTGATTGACGGCCAGAACGTCGCTGTCGGGTTCCAGGCGTACCGTCAGCGCGCCTTCGGCACGGCCCACTGGTTCGCCTCGATGCGGTAGGTGAGCAGGTCCTTGCCATACCAGTGTTGAATGCCGACCTTCCGCATACCCAAGCGCTTCATGACGTTCTCCGACGCGGTGTTGGCCGGATCGCAAACGGCAAAGAGTTCTCGCGCATTCAATTCGTTGAATGCGAAATCGCCCATGGCTCGCGCCGCCTCCACGGCCAGACCTTGCCCCCACCGATCTCGCCGGAGCCGCCATCCGATCTCCAGCGGACAAGTCAAGTCGGGTACCAAGGCGGGGTCCCGTCGCAGATTCTGAACGGCGCCTGCGCCGACGAGCTCCTCGGTCTCTCGCTCGATGAGCGCCCACCACGAGTAACCCAACTCTCCCCAGCGCTTCGCAACGCGCTCGATGCCTGCGCGGGTCTCTTCGAGCGTTTCAGGTCGACCCGACGAGAGATAGCGCATCACCTGCGGATCGGAGTTCATCTTGTTCAGGCCGGCAAGATGGCCTTCGGTGAAGGGCTCCAATCGGAGTCGCCTCGTGGTCAGCAGCGTCATGGGCAGCGCTCAGTGGCCAGGAATGAGATCGAGACATTCTGGTAAAGCAAATCGAAGCGGTCAATCGATCTCGCTGTGCTTAGCGGCGATACGGGTTGTCGGGGCGGCGGTCGTAGCGGTTGGGTACGCCGTCGCCATCACGGTCACGGTCATAGCGATTGGGAACGCCGTCGCGGTCCCGGTCGTGAACGTAGCGTGGCGAATGGCCTTGTGGAGGCACCACCACGCATGCACTGAGGCTGGTCAGCGCTGCCGCGCCGAGGGCCACGAGAGAAAGACGCTTGAACATGTTTCGTTCTCCTGTAATGCTGTCTTCGCTTCTGCGGGTGATCGTTCAATCCCAGCCGTGATGGTCACGGTACGGCGAACGGTCCCATTGCCGATGACGACGTTCCCACTCGCGGCGTTGCCACTCACGATGTCGCCACTCCCGTTCACGCTCGACCTCGTACCGATACGACGGCCGCCACGGACGCTCGTAGACCGCCACCGGAGGTGCCTGGTAGACCTCACGCGGTTGAACGTAGACAGGCTCGGCCCGGATGAACGGGTGCGGCAAAGGGGGCGGCACGAGGACGGGGAGGCCCGGAAGACCGATCGAGACTTGCACATCGGGTCTGGCTTGCGCGACCGATGCGGTGCCGAGAACGGCGCCGACCAGGACAGTGGAAGCGATGAGTCTGTGGAGGAAGGGGCGCTTCATGATGGCTCCTTGTGTTGCGGTGAGGTCATCTTGCGCGACCCCCCGTGAACGCCACCTGAACGAGAGCGACTTTTGTTCAGGCCGCCCGCAGGATGATCTCGACCCTGCCCCCGCCGAGGTCCGAGCGGGTGAGGATCAGTTCGCCGTCGTGGCTGGCAACGAGGTCGTTGACGACCGCCAGGCCCACGCCGTGGCCCGGGACCTTCTCGTCGCCACGCACGTGCAGTTGCAGGATCGAACGGGTATCGCCGAACCCCGGACCGTCGTCGTCGACGCGGACATGCAGCGCATTGCCTTCCCGGCGCGCGCTGACTGCGATCCGCGTTCGCGCCCACTTGGACGCGTTGTCCAGCACGTTGCCGAACATCTCGAAGGCGTCGCCTTCTTCGACCCGCCAGGCCAGATCCGACTGGACATCGAACGAGAACACGAGCCCCTTGTCGGCATAGACCTTGAGCAACGAGTCGCGTATGCGTTCCAGGACCGGGCCGATGGGCAACCAGGGCGCGAAGCGCGAGGACCCGCTGGCCGCCGCACGCGCCAGTTGATGCTGCACGATGTCGTCCATTCGGGCGACTTGTTCGCCCACGATGCCGGGCAGGCGCGTCGGCTCGCCGAGCGCCGTGCGCAGCACGGCAAGCGGTGTCTTCAGGCTGTGGGCGAGAAAGCTCAGTGCCTCCTTGTACCTCGTCTGACGCATGCGCTCCTGATTGATCAGGGTATTGAGGTTGCTGGTCAACGCGGTGATCTCGGTCGGATAGCGGCCTTCGATCTCGGTCTGAACACCGTGCTCGATGCCGCGTATTTCGTGGGCGACGCGCCGCAACGGCGCCAGACCCCAGCCGAGCAGCAGCGTCTGCGACACGAGCAGCAGTGCCGCAGCGCCACCAAGCCATGTCCACAACGTACGCTGGAAGGCGCCGACCTCCCGATCGAACTCGGCCTTGTCCTCGACCACCGAGAGCACCAGTGGCGCTGTCTGCGCGCGCTCGGTCCAGTTCACGCTGTAGCCGATGGCGAGGTAGTTGCGGCCGCCGGAGCCGATGATCTCCGAACGCCATTGGCCGATCGCGACGTCGCGCAGGAACGGCGGCTGGATTCCCACGCTCGACGGAGACTGCCAGTCCTCGCGTCGCACCACGTTGACGATGTTCGCGTACAGGCCTGATCCGGGCAGCGACAGGCGCGGCTCGGGAAACGACGGCGGAAGGACCAACGCGCCATGCTGGTCGAGTTCGGTACCGGCGAGGAGCAGGTACACCGTGCCCTGCAACTGCGCGAAGCGCGCGGTGCGCACGCTTTCTTCATGGGCGCGCTGCACAGCCCAGCCGGCACTGGCCACAAAGGCAATCAGAACCACCGTGGCGCCGACCATCAGGCGCCCGCGTATCGAGCCGGGCCACCTCATCCGAGGGTGAACCGGTAGCCCCGTCCGCGCAAGGTTTCGATCGGCGCCAGGGTGCCCCCAGGGTCGAGCTTGCGGCGCAATCGACCGATCAACACCTCGACGACGTTGCTGTCGCGGTCTTCGTCGTGGGGATACAGGTAGTCCGACAACTCCTGCTTGGTCACGATTCGGGCTCGCTCGCGCACCAGGTATTCGAGCAGCCGATATTCGAAGGCGGTCAGCTCAACCGCCTCGCCCTCGAGGCGCGCATTCTGTGCCGAGAAATCGATGGCGATCGGTCCCAGTGTCAGCACATCCGACGTCGCCTTCATCGAGCGCCGCAGCAGCGCCTTGATGCGCGCTGCGAGTTCAGGGTATTCGAAGGGCTTGACCAGATAGTCGTCCGCACCCGCCTCGAGGCCCACGACCTTGTCCTGCCAGCTGCCACGCGCCGTGAGAATCAGGATCGGAATGGATCGGCCATCCGCCCGCAGAGCCTTGACGACGTTGAGCCCGCCCAGTTTCGGCAAGCCGAGATCGACGATCGCCAGATCGACCGGATACTCGCGGGCCTGGAAGAGACCGTCTTCGCCGTCAGCGGCCTGGTCGACCCGGTAGCCGTCGGCCTCCAGCTGGCGCGCCAGCCCGAGTCGCAAAGGCGCCTCATCCTCGACCAACAGCAAGCGCATCGAGGCCCCTCAGCCGACGACTCGCCCGCTCGCGGCGTCGAT
>Ga0105237_10007765_pt1 | contig 11701 bp, 7 predicted proteins | sample KBSC24metaG_FD_81520 | JGI IMG/M metagenome (GOLD analysis project Ga0105237, IMG submission 81520) | Corn rhizosphere microbial communities from Kellogg Biological Station, Michigan, USA - KBS C2-4 metaG | ecosystem: Host-associated > Plants > Roots > Rhizosphere > Soil | place: Michigan, USA... | reverse complement strand
TGTGCACCCGCTCGCCGATCTTGAACCCGCGCTCAGCCTTCGTAATGTCGATGTATCCGTGCTCCTCGTTCATCTTGTGGAAGCGTGCCGCAGGAGCCTCCACCACATGCCCGAACGTCACATCATTCGGGTTCGACACCCGATCCGACGAGAACGTCTTCGACCCGCCATCCACGATGATCTGGCCCGGCCGTGCCGTCGAGACCACCGTCGCCAGAATGCTCGCCGCCCAATCCTCCGGACCGCAGCCGCCACTCCGCACCGTGTTCACGTCATTGAAGACATACGTGCCGGGGCGAATCTCCGTCAAGCCCTGCAATTCATGCGAGTGATACAGCGTGGGCGTGGAACCGCCGCTCACGATCTTCACCTCGATCCCCGCTTCGCGAAATTCGTCCAGAATCGAACGCAGCAACTCGCCGACTTTAGCGAATGAGGCGAGGCCCGATGGCTCGAGATCCTTCACCTGCCCCGGATAGAACGTGATACCCTCCAGCTTCAGATTGGGCAGCTTCTCGATAGCCTGCGCGAGTTGTACCAGTTCCGCACCCGGCGTCACGCCGACGCGTCCCAAGCCGACGTCCGCCTCCGCCAGGACTCCGATTTCCAACTGCGCCGCGCGTGCCGCTTCCGAAAGCTGTTGCGCCGCTTCGCGACTATCGAGCGCAACTGTGACATGCGTCTTGCGCGCCACGGCCATCAGCCGTTCCAGCTTGGTATGGCCGATGATCGGGTAGGCCACCAGCAGGTCGGCAGGCTCTGCGCCCAGCATCACTTCCGCTTCCGAAACTTTCGCGACCGTCAGTCCGGCGGCGCCTTCCTGCAACTGCCGTTTCCCGATCCGCGTGGACTTGTGAGTCTTGGTGTGCGGACGCAGGCGAAGGTTGTGCTGCTTGGTATACTCGGCCACACGGCGAAGGTTGCGGTCGAGGATGTCCAGGTCCACCACCAGCGCTGGCGTATCGATTTCCGAAACATGCATCTCACCAGGATATGACGTGCGGGAAGTAATCCAAAGGCTCCACACCTACGCCGGCATGCTGACGTTCGTGAACCTGGTGGTCTTCGGCTTGGTGGGACTGGCGGCCTCCCTCTCGCCGAGACCGCACGAGCCCATAGCGATCGTCCGCAAGGTCCCCTACGACGCGAGCCCAAACCTCACCGACCGCCAGGTTGCCGAGCAGGTCTGCTCGCTTCTCAACCTCTCGCTGGCGACGCCGATTCAGAGCGCGGTGATTCAGCATGACGCCGCCAATCACCTGGTGCTCGACTTTTGGCATGCCAACGGGCGTCATAAAATCACGGTGCTGGAGGCCGAACACACCCTGCGAATCGAGGTGATGCGTAATAGCTTTTGGAGCTACCTGGGCACACTGCACGCTACCACTGCGGCGTTCCACTCGGGCGATTGGCGCATGCAGCTGTGGGCCGATTACGACGAATTCGCAATGTGGTGCCTGATTGCGATGCTCATTTCTGGCGTCGCGCTCTGGCTTCTGGCGGAGACGCGACAGCGGTGGGCTCCCTGGTCGCTCGCCCTCGGCAGCGGAATCTTCGGCGCGCTCTGCTGGTGGATCCGATAGCTCATGTACAAAAAGGTTCGCGACGTTCACCTCCACACCGCGCTTCTATGTCTGCCATTCCTGCTGATGTTCGCCGTCAGCGGTCTGCAAATGGCCCATCGCCGCTGGTTCCCGGCCCACACGCAGTTGACTTTCACCACCGTGCAACTACCATCCGGACTTCCGGGCGCACGCGAAGCAGCTCGCTTGCTCGCCTTGCCTGGCGAATTGAGCGCGATTGCGATATCTGGCGGCATCACGTCCTTCCGCATCGCGCGACCCGGTACCACCTATCAAGTCGAGTACAACAGCAGCACGGGTATGGCGATGGTCCAGGCTACGAATTCCGGGTTCACCGGGACCTTGAACCGCTTGCATCAACTACAAGGCACGTGGCATAACTTCACCCTGCTCAACATCTGGTCCGGCGTACTCGGCTTTGTCTCGTTCGGCATCCTGCTGGTCGGACTGACCGGCCTCTATATGGGTTTCCGCAATCGAAAAGATCGCTGGACTGGCCTCGTGCTCTTATTCGCCGGCAGCGGACTAGCCTTGATCCTAATCGCCTGGATGAGGTCCTGACTCTCTGTGCGATCCTGGAAAACGAAGACTTGCCATGCGTGACCTCTTCCGGCTCCTTTGCTTTACCGTTTTCGCCGTCCCTGCCCTCGCCCAAACTGTCCCACCGGGATTGCTCAACAACCTGCAATGGCGCGGCATCGGACCCGCCGCGACGGGGGGCCGTGTCGCCGATATCGCCGTCTCCAAGACACCCGGCATGCCGTCGGAAGTTTACGTTGCGACTACAAGCGGCGGTGTCTTCAAGAGCTTCAACGAAGGCGTTTCGTTCACACCGATCTTCGACCGCGCCGGTGGCATGATGTCGATCGGTGCAGTCGCTGTGGCGCCCTCCGATCGCAATATCGTCTGGGTAGGCACTGGCGAGGCGGACAACCGGCAGAGTTCGTCCTGGGGAGACGGAGTCTTTAAGTCCGTTGACGGAGGCCGCTCGTGGGAAAAGGTGGGTCTCGCAGAGACGCGTCATGTTGGCCGAATCATCATTCATCCAACTGACCCGAACACGGTATATGTCGCCGCGGTCGGCCACCTCTGGGGCTCGAATAGCGAACGCGGCGTCTTCAAGACCACCGACGGTGGCAAGACCTGGAATAAGGTGCTGTATCGCGACGAGCATACCGGCGCCATCGACATGGTGATGGACCCTCAAAATCCCGAAGTGCTCTTCGCCGCCCTGTACCAACGGCAGCGGAAAGGCTGGGGCTACAACGGCGGCGGCCCGGGCAGCGGCATCTTTCGGACTTCCGACGGCGGCGCACACTGGTCCGAATTGCAGAACGGCCTGCCGCCCGGCGACAAGGGCCGTATCGGCCTCGCCATCTTCCCCGGCGATCCGCGCATCGTCTATGCGATCGTCGAAGGCCGCCCCGGCGGCGTGTTCCGCAGTCCCGACCACGGCGATACCTGGCTGCAGATGACCACCGTCAATCCCCGCCCCAGCTACTACAGCCGCATCTTTGTCGATCCGAAGAACCCCAACCGCGTCTACATCATGGGGTCGAATCGCGGCTTCTTCATGTCCGATGATTCCGGCCGCAACTTCCGTGACGTCTTCAGCGGCGTCCATGGCGAGGATCACGCTCTATGGATCGACCCCGACAACACCAATCACCTGATCATCGGCGGAGATGGGGGCGTTTCCATTTCGTTCGACCGCGGCACCACCTGGCTCTTCCGCATCAACATGCCGATAGGCCAGTTTTACAACATCTCGGTCAACAATCAGGACCCTTTCCTGGTCTGTGGCGGGCTTCAGGACAACGGCAGTTGGTGTACTCCTTCGGCTTCGAGACTCAGCCACGGCGTCTCGTTCAAAGACGCCTTCAATATCGGTGGTGGTGACGGTATGCAGTCCGTCTTCCTGCCCGACAATCACACCCTGCTGGTCAGCTCGCAGAACGGCGCCACGAACCGGCTCGATCTGGAGAATATGCAACGCCAGTCGATCGGCCCGGTTCAGCCAATCGAACGGCCGTCTCCCAGCCAAGCACCGTACCGCTGGTATTGGACGACGCCGTTGGTCGCCTCCAGCCACAATCCGAACGTCATCTACACCGCTGCCAACGTGCTGTTTCGTTCCGACGATCGCGGCATGAATTGGAAGCCGATCAGTCCCGACCTCACTGCCAATATTGATCGCCGCGCACAGGAGATGATGGGAGCGCCGGTGCCACCCAACGCCCTCTCGCGCGACGATGGGCAGTCGAACTTCAGCGCCTTAACGGTGATTGCCGAATCGCCGCTCGACCGCAATCTGCTCTACACTGGCGCGGACGATGGCAGCATTCGCATGACCCGCGATGGCGGCAAGAGCTGGAGCGATCTGACGGGTAACTTGAAAGGCCTGCCGCCGATGCTCAACATCAGCGGCATCGTGGCCTCGAAATACTCCGCGGGGCGCGTATATCTGACGGTGGACGGCCACTTCAACGACGACTACCACCCTTACGTATTCGTCAGCGAGAATTATGGCAGGACTTGGACGGCGATCGCCAACGGATTACCCCAGACCTCCGTGCATCGCATCCGCGAGCACCCGGAGAATCCGAACTTCCTGGTTGCCGGACTTGAAATGGGCGCGTATGCGACATTCGATCGTGGCGCGCATTGGGTCGCACTGGGCAACAGCCTGCCGCCCGTCCCGGTCTACGACCTGCAGTTTCAGGAAGGCAGTCAGGCGCTGGTCCTCGGCACGCATGGGCGCAGCATTTACGTTCTGGATGAGATCGGACCGCTCGCGAAGATCACTCCCGAGATCCTCAGTGGCGGTGGGTATCTGTTCCCTGTTCGAAATACCCACTACCGCACCATCCAAGTGGGACAGTTCTGGTTTGGCGCGGGAGAATTCTTCGCGCCGAATCCCCTCTATGGAGCCGTGCTGACGTATTACCTGCCGTCAGCCAGCGGCGCCGTAAAAGTCTCGATTACGGATTCCACCGGCAAAGTCATTCGCGTATTGACCGGTCCTGGCGAGGCCGGACTCAATCGCATGAATTGGGATTTACGATATGGTCCTGCGTTGGTTACGGGTGTCGGCCCGACCGTTCTCCCGGGCAAGTACTTCGTCTCGTTGATGCCTGCGGTCGGCGCGCCGCTCAAGGTAGATATCGTCGTCGAACCCGATCCCCAGTTCAAGATTTCCGACGGAGACCGCATCAGTCGTTTCACCTCGATCATGACGGCCTATTCACTGGCCCGCCAATTAGTGGCGACGAGGGATACCATCGATCCGATCCGGCAGCGTCTTGCTCCGGGAGCGATCGAACGCATCGGCCCGGACCTCTCCCGGATTCAGGCGCAGATTGGACGAACGGTCGTGGCTGCGAACACTCTGGTCACAGAGATGGAGGGATATGAGGGACTCCCGACTGGCGCGCAACTGCGCCAACTGGAGTGGGACTGGGCGGACGGTACTGAAGTTGTGGCGGCGCTGAACCGGCTCATTCAGCAGGAATTCCCAGATGTGAAGCCCGTCCCCCCACTCACCAAACCATAGGCGCCGAGCCCGCGTATTTTGTTTTCTTGTGGGGCAGTCGATCCATCACTCACTGCCCCAAATCGCAACTACCACTCGACTCCAAGCATCCAATAGACATGGCATCGCGATTCTCTGTGCTCGATCTCGCCCCAGTCCGGGAGGGTGGGACGATTGCGGAGGCTTACCGGAATACGGTAGATCTGGCCCGCCACGCGGAAAAGTGGGGATTTACACGATTTTGGCTGGCCGAGCATCACAATATGCCTGGCATTGCCAGCGCGGCGACGCCTGTTTTGATTGGCCACGTGGCGGGTGCGACCGCGTCTATCCGGGTCGGCTCGGGAGGCATCATGCTGCCCAACCACGCGCCTCTCGTAATCGCGGAGCAGTTTGGCACATTGGCGGAATTGTATCCCGGCCGCATCGACCTTGGCATCGGCAGAGCACCGGGCACGGACGGTGTGGCCGCCCGGGCCCTGCGCTACAACGAGATTGAAGCGGACTTCCCCAAGGCCGTCTCCGAGATCCTGGCCCTCCTGGCGCCAGCGGGAACAGGCCAAAAGCTGGTTGCGTATCCTGGTGCGGGCACGGATGTGCCAGTCTGGCTGCTGGGCTCCACGACTTATAGCGCTCGCCTCGCGGCTTCCTTAGGCTTGCCTTTCGCTTTCGCGAGCCACTTCGCGCCGGCGCTCCTGATGGAGGCGCTGGCAGTTTATCGCGAGGAATTCCAACCTTCGCGATACCGGGACAAGCCGTATGTCATGGCGGGCGTACCGTTGGTGGCTGCCGAGACGGATCGCGAAGCCAAGCGGCTGGCTAGCTCGGCGTTACTGCGTCACCTCAAGTTGATTCGCGGACAGCCCATCTTCGTCCCGCCCCCGATCGAAACCATGAACAACGCGTGGAGCGACCCCGAGCGATTTCTCGTCGAGTCCCGTCTGGCGGTCGCGATCATCGGCGGGCCGGAACTGGTCCGGCAGAAACTGGAAACCTTCCTCGAAGATACGGGCGTCGATGAACTGATCTTTACGTCCGATCTGTACGACCACGCGCTCCGCCTGCGGTCTTTCGAAATCGCTGCCACCGCGCTGAAGCAAGTTGGCGCCGCCGTTACTTGCTAGCGTTCAACTGCCGCTCCCACAGATTCTTGTGCAGGAAAGTCTCCATGCGGCCGAGCGTATAAAGCCAGCGGCTGTGCAGCAGCGACTCGTGCACGTCGTCCGGAAATACGATCAGCTCGTAGTACACGTCGCGGGCTCGCAGTAGTTGCACCAGGCCCGTCATCTGTTGAAACGCCACGTTGCGATCGTCGTCGCCTTGGATCAGTAGCACCGGCGACTTCCAGCCATCGATCGCGCCGATGGTGGATGACTTGTACGAGACGGAGTTGGGGTCAAGCGAGTTGCCCCACAGGTGCACACCGGCCAAATCGACGCCCGCCTTGAAGGTATCGGAATTACGCGCCAGCGCCTGTGACGTGAGCACGCCGCCATACGAGAGCCCCCAGATTCCGATCCGCTCGGGATCGACATCCGGCCGCGTCAACAGATACTTGCCGCCAGCGACCACGTCCTGATATTCGCTGTTGCCCGCGCCGCCGGTGTTGGCTGCGGCGCGGAACGCCCGGCCATAGCCGATTCCGCTGCGATAGTTGATCGACATCACGATATAGCCCTGGTTGGCCAACCATTGATTGATGCCGTATGCCCAGTGGTAGAACTGCATGTAATGGTAAGCGGGCATCATCTGCCGCTGCGGTCCGCCGTGCACGAAGACAATCGCGGGACGCCGCTCTCCCGACTTCAAATCCGCGGGCAGGAAAATCTGGTTGTGGACTTCGACCCCATCCGCAGCCTTGGTAATCACGATCTCGGGCTTCACATGCGACTCGATTGGAAAGCCCGGCCGTGACGTCGGGAACACAATCTTCTGGGGCTCTTCTACCCCCAACTTCCACATACCTAGCGATTGCGGCATCTTCCAACTGGCGCTCAAGGTCGCCATGTACTTGCCGGAGGCCAGCGGGGCAGGAGAGGTTTCGACACCTTCGCCACCGGTGATCTGCACAGGCGTGCCGCCGCCTACCGGCACTGCCCAAATGTGACGCCGCTCAATGTCCTTCGCGTTCGTGCAGTAGTAGAAAGTCTTTTCGTCGGATGAGAGGGCAACGGATGTCTGATTCTCGATCAGCCCATCCGTGGAAGTCAGCAGTACCGGCCGCGCGGCAGCGTCGCTGACATTCAGTGCGTAGTAGCGATCCCATTCGTCGGCGGGCGGCTGGTTTTGGGGCGTGGTAGCAGGCACGTCATCCGGAGTGCCTGCTCGTCCCGCGGCGCCCTGTCCCGCACGTCCGCCTCGGCCCCCACGTCCACCACCCGGGTTGAAGGGGAAGATCAGCAAATTGCCGGCAAGTCGCGCATTGGTAATTGCGGTGACCAGGGGATCGTTCGCCTGATTGTGCCAGGTCTCCTGCGCCTCACCCGTGGTGACGTCGGCTTTATGAACCGACAGCGTGTAACCGCCACGGAAAGTAGCCCGCATCAGGCCTGGAGAGTTGTTGACGACCGCGGGTGCCGGCGTGGGAGTACCCGTGTTTCCACCTGCAGGTGCTTGCGCAGTCCCTCGGCCGGCACCGCGGCCGCCGCCATTACCACCGCCGCCTCGCGCATTCGGTGCGGCCGCCGTCGCCGCAGTCTGGAAAGCAGGCCCGTTCGGCAAGCCGATTCCGCCCGCGCCTTGTTGGGCCTGCTGGCCAAACGGTAGTCCGGGACGGCGAACGAACATCAGGTGTTTGCTATCTGCCATCCACAACGGCGTGGTATCGAAATCGACACTCGGCGACATGTACTTTACCGAGCGCGTCGCAACGTCGTACACCACGATGAAGCTGTGGTCCGTGCGCGTGCTGACGAACGCGATTTTGCGGCCATCCGGCGACCACCTCGGATCGCTCTGCACGCCCCACTCGGTGATGAACGCCTTCTCGCCACGATCCACGTCGGTCGCGGGCCTGGTGGGAGAAAGCTTTGCGCGATAAATCTGCCCAGTCTTGACGAAGAGAATCGAACTGCCATCCGGCGCCAGTTCGGGACTGGTCGCATCGATCACGCGCCATGCGCCGCCGCCCGACGTGCGCGCCGCCCAAAACGCATGCTCCGGCCCGTTCGGATCGGCGGAGGGATTAGGCGCCCAGCCGTCGCGATTCGGCCGCTCGCCGCGCAAGAAGATGACGGTGCTGCCATCGTCCGAGATCTTGACCTCCGACATCATGATGCCGTCGTCTTTCAGGAAATTCGTCAGCCGGACAGGCGTGAATAGGGGAGCCGCCGCCGTGTAGGCGTTGCGCTTTCCTTCCGCGTAATCCACCCACGCAATCCGGTCCGCCTTACGCGCCGAAACGACTTCTTGCGGCGACGCCGGGCTCAGGTACTTCTGATACAAGGGAATTTCGGGTGGGGCGGAGGTAAGCGGCGTCGAGACGAAGGCGCCGGCCAGGGTCGAAACAACGAAGAAATGGGTCGAAATGCGCATAGAAACTCTGGGTGAGGAGCCAGAATATCACAGCCGGGATTCGCACAAATTCGTCGCCGGTGGCATCGCTGGATTGATAGGATAGACAGTGCTCCGTAGAGACCTCCGTCGGTCTCCGATTCCCACTTCTGCCAGGAGGTTGCATTGAAGCACTTCAGACGAAAGCTCAGACTTGCCGGTACGACGGCGTTATCCATCGGTCTGCTCGCGGCGCAGTCCAACGACGACGCACTGATTGCCAAGGCCAAAGGCATTCACGACCGGGTGATTAAGCTCGACACCCACAACGATATCGAGCCTTCGAACTTCACGCCGGATTGCAACTACAAAATGCGTCTCACGACGCAGGTCAACCTGCCGAAGATGGTGGAAGGCGACATGGACGTCACGTTCATGATCGTTTACGTCGGGCAGGGGCCGCTTACGCCCGAAGGGTATGAGGCCGCCTACAAACAGGCGGTCGCTAAGTTCGAAGCGGTGCATCGTTTCACTGAGAAAATCGCGCCGGACAATATTGGTCTGGCGCTCACTCCCGCCGATGTCCTCGCCTTGCACAAGAAGAATCTTCGCATCGCGGTCATCGGTGTGGAGAACGGCTATCCCATTGGGACCGACATTAAGAGAGTCAAAGAGTTCTACGACCGGGGCGGCCGCTACATGTCCCTGGCGCACAATGGCAACAGTCAGCTCGCCGATTCGAACACCGGCGAAGTGCAGGGCTACCTCTACAACAATGGACTCTCGACACTCGGCAAGGAAGTGATCGCCGAGATGAATCGGCTGGGCATGATGGTCGATCTGTCTCATCCTGCGAAGGGCGCCAATATGGAGGCCATGCGGCTTTCGAAGGCTCCCGTGATTGCCTCGCATTCCGGAGTGCGTGCGATTGCCGACGTCAGCAGGAACATGGATGACGAGCAGTTGCTGGCGCTGAAGAAGAACGGCGGTGTGATTCAGGTGGTGGGCTTCTCCTCCTACGTAAAGACCGATTCGAAAGAGCGTGTTGCCGCTCTGGCAAAGATGCGAGACGAATTTGGAGTTAATCCGCAAGCGGGCGCACGCGGCGGTGGCGGCGGAGGTGGTCGTGGACGCGGCGGCGCTGCAGATGGAGCGGCCGCAGGGGCGACCCGGGCCTGTCCGGTCGAAAGTGCTGACGGTACCGCCCCACAGGGACGCAGAGGCGGTGCAGCAGGCCGCGGTCGCGGAGGCGCCGCGTTGGACGCCCTTTCCCCCGAACGCCGCGCAGAGTACGACAAGCGCATGGCCGATCTGGATGCGAAATTCCCGCCTGCTGGGCGGGCCAACGTGAAGGACTTCGTCAATCACATCGATTACGCCGTGAAGCTGATCGGGATCGATCACGTCGGAATCTCGTCGGACTTCGATGGCGGAGGCGGCATTGACGGCTGGAACAGCGCAGCGGAAGCTTTCAACGTCACGCTGGAACTGGTCCGGCGGGGTTACACGGAAGAACAGATCGGTAAGATGTGGAGCGGCAATCTGCTCCGGGTCTGGGGAGAAGTCGAGAAGGTCGCGCAGAAGCTGCAGAAGAAATAGGAGCGCAAGTCCCTTATGCGATTGGGCTGCGGGTGGAGCCTTCCACCGCCAACCGCACTAGCTGGCTTCGCATATTTACGTTGAACCGGCGGAAGAGCGCTTGAATGGTAGCCTTCACCGTACCTTCCGACAACCCGAGGTCAGCAGCAATGCGGCGGTTCGTCATTCCGTCGAGGATACCGTTCAGCACTTCCCGTTCCCGATCGGTCAAGGTATGAGCGAAGCCCCGGTTTTCGATCAGGGGCAGTTGATTCGCCAGGAATTGAATCACGCTGCGATCGAGCCAGATCTCCCCGGCGGCCACCATGCGAATCGCCTGTGTGAGTAAGCCCGCCGAGTTGTGTTGAGAAAAGATCCCGGAGACACCCAGTTGAAGCGCCTGCAGCGCATCTGCGCCCTCCATTCCGGCCGTTACCAGAAGGATCTTCCCAAAATAGCCAATCCCTTTCGCATGCGAGAGGAAGTTCGTTCCCGACCGACCCTGGATCGAATCGAGCAGCACTATGTCTACCGCTACTTCCTTGAGTGCTTCCATCTCTTCGATGGAATGTCCGCACTGGCCGACCACTTCGAAGTCGGGTTCGGAAGCGAGCAGCCGGCTGAGACTCTCTCGAAATAAGAGGTGGTCGTCGATCAGGAAGAGACGAATTGCCTGCATCCCCGGTCCACTCTCCATTCTCCAGATAGTAGGGCTTCCGGGACCCCGCGCCAAGAGGTTTCACCGAAAGATACACGCAAATCTCCATAAGATAGTCACGGACATCCGAAGGATAGCCATTTAGGCGGGATGCACGAAAATATAAGCATGCAGGAATGGCCCGATACTCAGCTACTTAACCTACTGAACATCGAGATTCCGATCGTACAGGCGCCTATGGCTGGCGCGGACTCGGTCGCACTCGCCCGCGCAGTTGCGTCCACAGGGGCGCTGGGTTCCCTGGCATGCGCATTGCTGAGCCCGGAGGAAATTCGCGAATCGATGTTCGCACTTCGCGAGGAGATGGCGCGACCCTTCAACCTCAACTTCTTCTGCCACGCGATGGAAGCTCCTGACGCCGTAGCCGCTGAAAAGTGGAAGAGCTTACTTCGTCCGCATTACGAACGGTTGGGCCTGGACGTGGAAACGGTCGCAGCATCCCGGCTTCGCATGCCGTTCGATGCGGAGGCTTGCGCGGTGGTGGAAGAAGTCGTGCCGGAGATTGTGAGCTTTCACTTCGGCTTGCCCGCCCCCACTCTGGTCGAGCGGCTGAAGAGACGCGGCATTAAGATTCTGTCGTCGGCGACCAGTGTTACGGAAGCGCGATGGCTCGAGTCGCGCGGCTGCGATGCCGTCATCGCGCAGGGTCTCGAAGCGGGCGGACATCGCGGCATGTTTCTGGAAACGTCAGTCTCCACCCAGACCGGGCTTTTTGCGCTGCTACCCCAAATCGTGGACGCCGTGTCGGTCCCGGTCATTGCCACCGGAGGCATCGCCGACGCCCGGGGCATTGTTGCC
>Ga0105237_10007764_pt1 | contig 11701 bp, 16 predicted proteins | sample KBSC24metaG_FD_81520 | JGI IMG/M metagenome (GOLD analysis project Ga0105237, IMG submission 81520) | Corn rhizosphere microbial communities from Kellogg Biological Station, Michigan, USA - KBS C2-4 metaG | ecosystem: Host-associated > Plants > Roots > Rhizosphere > Soil | place: Michigan, USA... | reverse complement strand
TTTCTGCCCATTATTACAAATGGTATGGAGCAAACAAGTATAAATAGCATTGCGATAATTATTGTTCCTGAATCCATTTTATTTTTTTTATTTTTTAATAATACATTATCGTGACAGGCATAAAAATAAATTTCACACCTGCAACAAGGAAAATACAATTGCCTTGTTATTATCAAGGCATAAATAAAAATGGATTACCAGAAGTTATGGGAGGGATAAATAAAGTCGGCTTGTTTTAACCGGATCAATAAATTTTGTGCATAAAAGTTGTACTGTGAAAATGCGCTGAAAAATAATTTCTCTGTTGCATTGGTGCAGGCAGCAAATGTGCTCAAAGAATTTTTTAAAGAAGGAAAGGATATATGGCTACCTGCAAAGACCGAACTTTCTGATTGGGTTGTATGGCAAAATAAGTTTGATGAAACTTCAGATTTATAAAGTTGGTTTTGCGAAGTTGTAAGTTGCGAAAAAGAAGAACCGGCATTAAAAGCATTGCAGTATATGCTTATAGCAAAGCAGTACACAAGTGCTACGCTAAGTATGGCAATAATTTTTAAGTATCTTTTCACGCCGCAAAAATATGATTTTTATATGGGCAAATTCTTGCTGGAAAATATAGGAGACATAAATTCTAAAGATTTACATATTCTTTAATAGTTATTTTAAACATGTTAATTTTTTTCAATTCACTATTGATCCTCATCTAATACAAAAACACCCTACGAAACTTTCTTCAGGATGATTACTGAATTAGAAAAAGAGAAAATTGTTCGTTTATCCGGAAAAGACATAGCAATTTTAAAAGAGAAAAGATTGGAAAAATTAGTTGTATAGAATAGGATATTTTTCTAATTATTTTCAATGTAACCTTAAATGTATTTTAAAAAGGTTATTTGTGATCCTCTGCCCTTACAATAAATTTCTAACTTATAGTTTTGTAACCTTCTCCTGTTCACTTACTCTAATTTATAAAATACACTAATAAAATTAATTGAAACTCATGAAGCAAAATGGAAATACATTTTCGGCGCATTGTAATGAAATAGAATTAAAAAAAATCAATGGAAATATAGCTGACACTCCAATTGAAAGATTACAGCACACAAATACAGATGGCCTGGGAGATGAAACTAAAATAAAATTAATTCGTGAGCATTTTAAGCAAATAATGATTTTATTAGAGCTTGATATAAATGATGATAGCCTGAGAGATACCCCTGACCGTGTTGCCAGGATGTATATAAAAGAAATATTCAGCGGGTTAAATATTCATAATAAACCCGGTATTACTCTTTTTGAAAATAAGTACAACTATAATGGAATGCTTGTAGAAAAAAATATTACAATTTATACGTATTGCGAACATCACTTTGTTCCAATTATTGGTAAAGCTCATGTTGCTTACTACTCAAGCGGGAAAGTTATCGGGCTTTCTAAAATCAATCGCATAGTAGAATATTATTGTAAACGGCCGCAGGTGCAGGAACGCCTTACAACCGAAATTGCAGAAGAATTGAAAGAGGTACTGCGGACTGATGATGTTGCCGTTGTTATTGATGCAGTACATTTTTGTGTTTCGTCAAGAGGAGTGAGAGATACAAACAGCAGTACAATAACCTCTTATTACGGAGGCAAGTTTTTACAGCACGATATAAAAAGTGAATTCCTGGATATGATTGATTAAGAAGAAGTAATTTCAAAACATATTTAGAGCAGCAACCGTAAACGTGAAGTATAGCTTCTGTAAAAAATGACATTAAGTTGAAAAATAATTCTATCATAAGGCTTATAAAAAATGCCGATATTAACCAGGTATTGGAAATTTACAAACCCTTTGTTACGTCAACTACCATCACACCAGAACATGAAGTTCCTGACCTGGCAGATTTCTCCAAAAAAATTAAAAATATAGCTGCTTATTATCCTGTTTTGGTTTGTGAAGTGAATAATATAATTATTGGCTACACTTTTGCTAATAGGTACAGGCTGGCCCACGGTCATCAATGGTCAGCAGAAACAACTATTTATCTTTCCCCGCATTATTATGGCAAAGGAGTTGCAAAAACTCTTTACCAGTCATTATTCAACATACTTAAACTCCAGGATGTAATTAATGTATTTGCAGGGATAGTTCTGCCAAACGCAAGAAGCGAAGCATTTCATAAAAACCTGGGCTTTCAGGAAGTAGGTATTTTTGAAAAAGGCATTTATAAACTTGGGAACTGGCACGATGTAAAATGGTTGCAGCTATCCATTAAAGAACATTCTAAAAATCCATTATCTCCAAAGTCAATTAAAGAAGTGAAGCATACAACGGCGTTCGCGGCTATTTTGAAACAAACGAATATCGAAAATTTAAATAAACACATTTAATTATGCGGAGCTAATGATGGAGATAGAACAACAATTGGTGAACTTGCATGATATTTCAGAGATTAGAATTTTATTTGTTGGTAATAAAAATTTGTTTTTTGTGTAACCTTTATGTTGCTTGTTCACTCTAATAAGTCTTGATGTGCCTGTTAACCAGCAAAGATGTATTCGAAAGACAAAACACTATGTTATGAATTACGCTACCATTTATAAAAATGTTGAGCAATTTCCTGACTCAGCAGTCATCAGGGAAATTTTGTTGGGCAATAAAGAACTCTTTGAGATTTTAATCCGGAGGTATAATCCCGATCTTTATAAAACAGGAAGAGGCTATGGTTACAATCATCAGGATACTGAAGACTTAATGCAGGAAGCTTTTATTAATAGTTTTCAAGGCCTCGCAAAGTTTGAAAATCGTTCTTCTTTTAAGACATGGATTATAAGAATAATGCTGAATCTATGTTATCATAAATCTCAAAAGCTCAGTTATCAAAATAAACCGACTATAGAAATATCAGTTAACAAAAATTCCGGAGCAATGTTTCTCAACACCAACCATAGCAACCCTGGCAGCACTGTTGTCAATAAAGAATTAAAAATTGTTATTGAGACTGCTCTTAAAAATCTGCCTGAAGATTACAGGATGACATTTACATTGAGAGAACTAACGGGATTAGGCGTGGCCGATACTGCTGAATTGTTAAACATTACTACATCTAATGTAAAAGTGAGGTTGAATCGGGCCAAAATGATGTTGCGGAAAGAAATAGAAAAGATATACTCTCCCGAAGATATCTATGAATTCAACCTTATCTATTGCGACAAAATAGTGAATGAGGTAATGAAGAAAATACTTTCGTAAAAAAGCTGCTGCCTTTAACCTTTTCAAATTTTCCATTTTTATTGTAACCTTTTTGCGTTGAGCTACTCTATTGGTGTATAACTAATTTTTTAATTTTTTAAAAATAAATATTATGAAACTAATCCTGAAACCAATTAGTGCAGTTACTGTATTTGCAATGACAGTATTCGGATCTGCGTACGCACAGGTAACCCCAAAACTTACTGATCCGGAAATAGCTTCTGTTGCTGTTGTTGCTAATCAAATAGATGTTAACTACGCAAAGATTGCGAAGACAAAATCAAAAAATGCTGATGTCTTAAAGTTTGCGCAAACTATGAGCGACGATCACACAGCAGTAATTAAACAGGCCGTAGCATTGGTTACTAAATTAGGAGTTACTCCAAAAGATAATGCAGTAAGCCAAAAGCTTTTGTCTGATGCAGCAAAAACAAAAAAACAGTTGAATTCAAAATCCGGAAAAGCCTTTGATAAAGCTTATATAGATAATGAAGTTGCTTATCATAAAGCCGTTATCGACGCTGTCGAAAATTTGTTGATACCGCAAAGCCAAAATGCAGAATTAAAAAAATTATTACAGGATGTAGTGCCTACGCTGAAAGCGCATTTAGCCCATGCTGAAATGGTACAAAAGGAGTTTGCAAAATAATGAAGACAAGTTTAAAATGGGGAGAAATAGGGTTTCGGTATATATTTCTCCTCTTGTTTCTGTATGGTTGCGCCACCCCTGAAGAAAGGGCTATCAAAGTGCCTGTATCTGATTCAACCGTTTCTAATCCTGTATATCCCGGCCCCTCGGAGCCACAATTGCATGTTGTTGAAATAAAAGACATGAAGTTTCAACCGGAAGAAATTTCTGTAAAGAAAGGAGATACCATTATGTGGGTTAATCGTGATATGGTTACTCATTGTGTAACCGAAGAAAATAAAAAAGCATGGACTTCTTCCAATATTAAGGCAGGAGCGTTCTGGAAAATGGTAGTTGAAATCAACACTGATTATTTTTGTGCTATTCATCAGGTAATGAAAGGTAAAATAATTGTTGAATGATATTTTGATATTCCTCAGAAAATTTTGCCAGATATATTTTGCTCAATAAAAGACTTTTTTATCCTTTATTACTTCTTTTTTTTACCTTTGCATTATAAAAGGAATAAATGTTTTCAAAAACTTTAGAATACGCCATCCGGGCAATGATTTTTATAGCCCAAAAATCAAAAGCAGGGATCAGGGTGGGGATAAAGGAAATAGCTAAAGCAATTGACGCTCCTGAATATTTTATTGCAAAAATTTTGCAGGACTTAAGCCGTAAAGGGCTTGTTCAATCTTTAAAAGGACCCACGGGTGGTTTTTATCTTGAAGAAGAATCGTCTCATTGTTCTTTAGCAGATATCGTTAAAGCAATTGATGGAAATAAACTTTTTACCGGCTGCGGCCTGGGCCTTAAAAATTGCTCTGAGATCAAGCCATGCCCTATACACTATGAATTTAAGAAAGTTCGGGAAGACCTCTATAATATGCTGGAGAATGCAAGGATTGGGGAATTTAGCAAGCAACTTGAAAAGAATCTAACTTTCTTAAAACGGAAATAGTTTTTTTGAAACAATAAAAGATAAAAAGGTATTAATATATTTTATGCAGGTAAAGTTCATTTTGAGATCGCTGGCAATTTTTGTTATGACAGGTTTTTTTTCAATTTCGTTGGATGCACAGACGGATAGTGCAGTTAAACCCATTGTTCCTTCTCACGAGGGAAGCATCGTACTTCTCTTGATTGTGGCGGGTATTGCGTTAGTGGCAGTAATCTTTTTAAAGATAAAAACCTCCGAAGTTGTTATGAATAAAAGAAAGAAAAAGGCTGGTGATGAAGAAGGCCGCCTGAACCAATATATTAGTAATATGGATAGCAAGCAAATAGATGAGTTCATGCAATACAAACAAAGTAAAAAGCCCCAGGGGCCTTCTTCAGGGGGAAGCATTGATTCTATTCTTTTGACTTTCTTTTTCCTGTCGCTTTCTTTATTTGCCAACCAAAGCCTTTTTGCACAGTCTCCGGAAAAAAGCACGAATTCAGTATTAAGTGATCCTGGCGTAGTCATTACGATTATCTTAATTCTTATTCCCATATTGGTTGGCATTATTTTAATGATAGTTAAAGTAAGAAACGTTTTGAATCAGTATTACAGGAAGCGGGATATGGACGAAGCAGAAAAACTTGCTGCTTTCCTGAAAGAATTGCCGGATGATGAAATAAACGAAACCTTATTAAAAAGGAAGGCTGCATTGGATTACCGGCTTGCGAACGATGAATTGTCCGGGAAATTAAAAGCAGAAGATAGCAAAGGCTTAATTAATATAAACACAAATAGTAGCATTCCCGTGGTTGCTATAAAAAAGAAGGCACTCAAAAGACCAAATAAAGATCCGGAATTAACAAAACTTGTTTTATGGTTTCTCGGATGTGCCACTATTTGGCTGGTAGTTGGTACTACTGTAGGGGAATATCTTGGTGTTAAATTCGTAGCGCCTGATGTAGATCATATAAGCTGGCTTAGTTTTGGACGCCTGAGGCCGGTTCATACCAATATCGTTTTTTGGGGTTGGGCGTCTTTGGGCATGCTGGGACTTGGATATTACATTGTACCCACTGTAAGCAATACTTCTTTATCAAGTATGAAACAAGGCTGGCACACGCTAATTCTTATTAATGCCTCTGTATTGATTGGTTCATTATGCCTCATGGGTGGCATTAACAATAGCGGTGGTGAATATCGCGAATACATCTGGCCGGTGATGTTGTTATTTGCCATCGGGCTTGTATTAACGTTAATTAATTTTTTAAAAACAATAGCCAAACGGGAAACTAAAGAGATTTATATTTCCAATTGGTACATGGTTGCCTCTATAATATTTACAATAGTAATTGTATTGGTAGCCTATTTGCCTTTTTGGGCCAATGGGCTCGGCAATACAATTGCACAGGGTTACTACATGCACCAGGGAGTGGGCATGTGGTTTATGTTCTTTACGCTAGGCATAGTTTACTATATGCTTCCGCAGCAGCTTAATAAACCAATCTATTCTTACAGCCTGGGAATTCTGGCCTTTTGGACGCAGATATTATTTTATACATTGATTGGCACACATCACTTTATTTTCAGCGCTATTCCCTGGTGGCTTCAAACGATAGCTATAGCAGGCAGTGCAGGCATGATAATACCGGTTGTGGCAGGATCTACAAATTTCATCATGACGTTTAGAGGCTCATGGTATAAGTTAGCCGGTAGCTACACATTGCCCTTCTTCTTTGTGGGTATCATATTTTATTTTACAGGCTCTATGCAAGGCACCGCAGAGGCCTTTCGTACGTCCAATTTATATTGGCACTTTACTGATTTTACTGTTGCCCATTCGCACCTTACCATGTATGGAATAATTACGTTCTTTCTCTGGGCGGGCATATATGCAGTAGTGCCCAGGCTTACGGGTAAAGAGCCTCCCCAAATAACGGTAGGTGCTCATTTTTGGATGGCGTTAATTGGTTTGTTGTTTTATACCGTTCCGTTAATGTATGGAAGCACTATTAAGGGAATCATGTGGATGCAGGGAAAGCCATTTATTGATGGTGTCGTTTTTATGGCTCCTTATTGGTTGTGGCGTGCCATAGGCGGCAGCCTCATGTGGTTGTCGCATTTGTTCTTCGCATATAATATGTATAAAATGCTGGCCGGCCGCGAGGTTGTTGACGTGAAAGATTTGGCCCTGGAAAAATTGAAAAGCGAACAAAATAATTTTTGATCCAATTGCATAAAAAGACATTGATATAACATGGAATTATTCGATAATCATAAAAGACTTTTTGGGACAGCTACCCTGTTCTTTGTAGGATTAACAATGTTGGTGGCAATTATTCCTGCGCTTACCATGCAAAACAATAATGCTGTTTTGCCTAATGCAGAGCCGCTAAGTGCAGAAGCTTTAAAAGGTAAAGAGGTTTATATTGCTAACGGATGTATAGGTTGCCATACCCAGCAGGTACGTAATGTAGACATGGATAAAGTGTGGGGCTCACGGCCAAGCATAGCCGCAGATTATGCAGGCGACCATCGACAGGACTTTTGGAGAAATACTGCTACCTTGTTAGGCTCTGAAAGAACCGGCCCGGACCTTACTAACGTTGGTAACCGGCAGGCAAGCAAAGACTGGCAACTTGTACATTTATTTGATCCGCGCATTCTTGTTCCTCAATCTATAATGCCGGCATATCCCTGGCTATTTGAAATAAAACCTGCTGCAGCAAAAGGAGATGTGGTTGTAAATATTCCCAAACAATATTTAAATGGCGATACCGGGAAAGTAGTTGCTAGCAGGGAAGCATTGCAACTGGTTGCTTATCTTCTTTCTTTAAAGCAAACCAAATTGCCTGATGGAACAGCTATTCCCGCATTTTTATACAAGAGGGAAGCTAAAGAAGCAGGCGGAACAGCAACGGCTTCCAGAGCTTTGAATGGCGTAGCTTTATATACGGCCAATTGCCAAAGCTGCCACCGGGAAAATGGAGAAGGATTAGCAGGTGCATTTCCTCCGCTAAAGGGAAGCAAAGTTGTAACAGATGACAATCCTGAATTGATGGTAAATATTATTATGAATGGATATACCGGCCGCGAAAAAGAAGGATTTGGGCCTATGCCTGCGGTGGGTACCATGAACAATTTAACCGCGAATGAAATCTCTGCGATCATGAATCATGAAAGATCCAGTTGGGGAAATAATTCAAAGCAGGTGACAACGGAAGAAGTACAAAAATTAATGGATGCTGTGAAAGTAGCATCACCTAAATAAAAGGAAAGGTATTATTGTTAAAAGTAAAAATGTTTCGTTATGAAAAAAGTATTTGCATCAATGTTGCTGGTTGTTTCAGCCCTGGCATCATTTGCATGTCCTGCCTGTGAAAAGCAGCAGCCTGCGTTGTTAAAAGGAGTTACGCATGGAGCAGGGCCTGATGGCAACTGGGATTATGTAATCGTTAGTATAGTAGTAATCATCGTTCTCTTTACTCTTTTCTTTTCTGTTAAATGGCTGGTAAGGCCGGGAGAACAATCGCAAAGCCATATTAAAAGACTTGTTTTAAATAATGAATAATGAAAGATAAAAGCACCATATTTATTTTTCTGGATGATGAACAAAAGCCAATTGCAGAATTTGTTTCACCAGTAAATTTTGAACTTGACACCCGCAAAATGGTTGATGGAAATCATACATTAAAAATTGTAAGTAAAGATCCTACCGGCAAAGAAGGTCTTCGCCTGATTCCATTTGAAGTAAGAAACGGGCCTTCCATTGCCATTGAGGGCATTAAAGAAAATGCTATAGTAGATGGAGTTTTACCGATCATGATTAATGCATATAGCAAAGGTGATCAAAAAACATTTTTGATCCAGGGGAGCGAAACTCCTCAAAGTATTCCATCATGGGTATGGATATTGATTATCGGTTTCGCAGGCTGGGTGCTGTATTATCTCATCACTTACCTGCCGGTGAAAGAATAAAAATTATGACTAACAAAAAAGAAATTATTTCCCTTGAAGATATTAAAATATTGGTGAATATTTTTTATGGAAAAGTAAGGCAGGATAAATTGATCGGGCCAATATTTGATGAAAGAATAAAGGATCGCTGGCCGCAACACCTTGAAAAAATGTACACTTTCTGGCAAACAATTCTACTTGAGGAGCGTACCTATTTTGGAGCCCCTTTTCCACCTCATGCAAACTTGCCAATATCTCATGATCATTTTAAAAGATGGATGGAATTGTTTACACAAACCGTCGATGATTTGTTTACAGGCGCAATCGCCGAAGAGGCAAAATGGCGTGCCGGTAAAATGGCTGAACTATTCGAATCCAAAATAGAATATTTCAAAGGCAATCCTTTTAAAAGTTTAATATAATGAACAATATTATTTTTATCGCCGCCTGCACTTTTGTATGGACAGGTTTTATAGGTGCTATTAGTTTTATGGAATCGTGGTTAAAATTCAGGGCGCAAAATCTTACAATGCCTGTTGGATTAAGCATCGGCAAATTAGTATTCAGCGCCCTCAACAAAGTGGAATGGGCCTTTGCAATAATTATATCGGTTAGTTTATTTTTTTATACGGGCGAAATAAGATCTATGTTGATATCATTTTTTCTAATAATCATTTTGATTCTTGTTGTACAAACTGCATGGATACTTCCCGCTCTAAACAAAAGGGCAAAAGCGATCATAAAGGGAAAAGTGCTACCATCGTCTAACCTGCATTATTATTATGTTAGCATTGAATTTATTAAGCTTTTATTATTGATCTTTTTTGGCGGCGGACTTCTTAAATCGATGATTTTATAACGACAGGTAAAATTTTCTTTAAAATGGAAATGAAAAAATTATTTAGCAACTATAATGGTTATACAAAAATGTGATATAAGGTTTATGATATTAGATGGAGATGAAGAGCGTGTTGTAGAAACTTATACAGGCGAATATCGAAACCTGATGGCTTTAATAACCGATAAAATTTATGTGGAAGATTTTGGTGATTGTCATGGCATGGGCAGGTGTGGAACCTGCGTAATTGAAATAATGAATACAGAAAATAATTTTCTTTTTTTGGAGAGAAATGAAGAAGCTACTATAAAAAAGACAGGCATAACAAATCCCAATTACAGGTTAGCGTGCCAGATCCTGATTAATGAAGAATTGAAAAATACAACTTTTCGAATTTGCTATAATTATTGAGATACTGTTATTATTATTTTCGGATTTAAAAAAAATGTTTTCCTCTGAAAAAAACATTGCAATTTTATGAATCCACAGGCGCTATGTAAGCCTGTGGATTGTTTGCAAAATAATGATTGATTAAAAGAAAAAAAATGAAAAATACTGATACATTGTGCGTACACCCCATTATTGAAGATGATAATTTCAGCGGCTACGTAACATCGGTTATTTTTCCTTCAGCGGCCTATAATTACCTGGATGGTGAATTGCAATACCCGGGATTTTATTCTACCTATAACCAAAAAAGATTAGGGGAAATTATGGCGAGCCTGGAGCATGGTGAATGGGGTATGGTTTTTAGTTCGGGTATGGCTGCAATTACAACATCTGTTTTATCATTCGTACAACATAACGATCATATTATTTTTTCAAGAGATCTTTATGGCGGCACATGGAATTTTGTTGAGCAGGAACTTCCAAAAAGAGGCATCACCAGTAGTTATGCGGATAATACCTTAGAAAGTTTTCAATCATTATTAAAAGAAAACACTAAAGTAATTTATATCGAAACGCCGTCAAATCCACTTTTAAATATTTTCCCTCTTAAAAAGATTGCATCTTTTGCAAGAGAACATGGATTGGTTACGATCGTGGATAATACTTTCGCTTCGCCCATTAATCAAATACCACTTTCCCTGGGTATTGATATCGCCGTTCACAGTGGGACTAAATATCTTGGCGGCCATAATGATCTTCCATTTGGAGCTTTGGTTTCTAACAATCAACATCACAAAGAACTTATTTTTTCTACTGCAAAAATTTATGGAGGATCACTATCACCTTATCAATGCTACCTGGTGGAAAGAAGTTTAAAGACTTTGTCGTTAAGAATTAAAAAGCAAAATGAAAATGCATTGAAGCTTGCTGAATATTTGGGAAGAAATCCGGTAGTGAAGAAAGTTTACTATCCGGGGCTGTCATCGCATCGTGATCATCAAATTGCCGTTGAACAAATGATTGGCTTTGGCGGAATATTATCTTTTGAATTAGATATAAGCCAGGAGCAATTGACATTCTTTTTAAAAAACCTTTCACTAATTCAGCCTGCATTAAGCCTGGGAGGGGTAGAGAGTTTAATTTGTTCACCAGTGACCACTTCTCACAGAAGTTTATCCACTGAACAGCGTCATCGCCTTGGAATAAATGATAATTTGTTGAGGCTTTCTGTTGGAATTGAAGATGCAGATGATTTAATTACAGATCTTCGTTTAGCTATATTAAAAGTCGCGTAAAGTAAAATGCGTGATACTTTGGCGACAGCGCCTAAATTAAATTAACCTAAAGAACTTAGCTTTGGGAAGCTATAAAAAGAAATGATGATTAAACAGATTTATTCACTTGTAGAATTACTTGCAGCTTTAAGCAACCCTCAACCGGCGACCCTTGAATTGCAAACATCAATTCTTTGTCCTTATTCAATTACGCTACCTGTTGGATTCAATATGAGAGGTGTTGACAAAGAAAAATGTATTTTAAGTTTTAGCAATAGTGACGGCATCGGGCTGACTGCCAACAACGAAGTTTCAAATCTCAACATCCAAACCAATCCAGGCAATCGGGCGATATATTTATTAAGCAATTATCCCGATTTGGGAACGCTGACATTAAAGAACCTTACCATCACAGGTCAAGTTCAAATTTTAACCA
>Ga0105237_10007763_pt1 | contig 11701 bp, 22 predicted proteins | sample KBSC24metaG_FD_81520 | JGI IMG/M metagenome (GOLD analysis project Ga0105237, IMG submission 81520) | Corn rhizosphere microbial communities from Kellogg Biological Station, Michigan, USA - KBS C2-4 metaG | ecosystem: Host-associated > Plants > Roots > Rhizosphere > Soil | place: Michigan, USA... | reverse complement strand
TCGCGGAGTTGCAAGCCATAGCCTACGATCTTCTTCGCGCGATCTTTTCCGTGCTGTCCGGGAATGAAATTGCGACGCTCAATGGCGCACTTCTCGCTGTGGCAGCGCTCGCCCTTGAGAAAAAGCTTCATGCCCTCACGCCGGCACTGCCGGCACACTGGGCCAATATATCTTGCCAATTTGCTCTCCTATTACCTTTCTTCAATTACAGGTGCGGTTTACGGCCGTTGGCAGGCCTTCGTCCCGCTTACACAAGTTTAGCCGCCGATTGAACACAGGAAAACGCTGGTAACTTCCATCTTACCAGCGTTTGCCCGCGTCTGTCGGCGGCCTGTTCTCAAACTCTGCGCTTCTTGGGAGGACGGCACCCGTTATGCGGAATCGGCGTCACGTCCTTAATGGCGCGAACTTCGATGCCCGCCGTCGACAGTGCGCGCACCGCCGACTCACGGCCCGATCCCGGACCGCTCACTCTTACTTCGACGCTGCGAAGACCGGTTTCCGTCGCCTTGTTCGCGGCCGTCAAAGCGGCCTGCTGCGCGGCGAACGGCGTGCCTTTGCGCGATCCACGGAAGCCCAGCGAACCAGCGCTCGACCACGAGATCGTGTTGCCTTCCTGATCCGCGATCGTGACGATCGTGTTGTTGAAGGTCGCCTGCACGTGCACGACGCCCGTGTGGACGACGCGCTTTTCCTTCTTCTTAAAGCTTTTCTTCTTGCCTGCTTTAACCGGTGCTTTCGCCATACTATGTCTTACCCGTCGCCTTCTTCTTGTTGGCTACCGTACCGCGGCGCGGACCCTTGCGAGTGCGGGCATTGGTATGTGTACGCTGTCCCCGAACCGGCAGGCCGCGGCGATGCCGCAAACCGCGGTAAGAACCCATCTCGATGTGACGCTTGATGTTCATCGAGATCTCTTTACGGAGGTCGCCTTCTACCGCGCCCTCTTCTTCCAGAATCTGACGGATCTTGTTGACTTCGTCTTCGGACAACTCGCGGATCTTCTTATCGAACTCGATGCCTGCGCGATGGAGGAGCGAACGCGAACGGGTACGGCCCACGCCGTAAATATACGTCAGCCCGATCTCGGCTCTCTTTCCAGCCGGCAGATCCACACCAGCGATACGTGCCATATGTTTACCCTTGCCTCTGTTTGTGTTTCGGGTTAGAGCAGATGACGCGCACCACGCCTTCGCGATGGATCACCTTGCATTTGTCGCAAATCTTTTTAACGGACGCTCGAACTTTCATAGTCGACCCACTTAAATCTTCTTTACAATCCTGCCCCGCGTCGGATCGTGAGGGCTTAACTCTACCTCTACCCGATCGCCGGGAACCAACCTTACGAAATTCCGCTTTACCGTGCCTACCAGGTGGGCCAACACTTTCTGCTGCGTCGGCAACACTACCTGATAAACCAGGCTCGGCCGCTCTTCCACTACTACGGCCTCAACCACCTTCGAACCCGACCCTACGGCCTCGTCAGAACCCACGGCCCATTCTCCGTGACCGCGATACAGTGCTCAAAATGCGCACTGTTGGACCCGTCCTTCGTTACCGCCGTCCACTTATCTTTCAGGACGACTGCTTCCGGCCGGCCGGCATTCACCATCGGCTCAACCGCCAGAACCATGCCTTCCTTCAGGCGCGGATTCTCGTTCTTGCGATCGATAAAGTTCGGAACCTGCGGCTCCTCATGAAGCTGCGTGCCGATCCCATGGCCCACATACTCCCGAACGATGGAAAAACCGTTCGCCTTCACATGCTTCTCAACCGAACCGCACACATCGAACAACCGGTTCCCCGGCCTGACCTGATCGATCGCCAGCTCGAGCGATTGCTGCGTCACTTCGAGCAGTTTTTTGGTCTGCTCGCTGACCTCGCCTATCGGGACCGTAATCGCCGAATCGCCGTAATACCCGTCCAACTTCACGCCGGTATCGATCGAGACGATGTCGCCCTTAGCCAGAATCCGCTTCGCATTCGGCATCCCATGGACAATTTCCTGGTTCACCGAGGTGCACAATACAAACTTGAACGCTTCACCCGCGGCCGGCACGTAATAGCCTTTGAACGCCGGCTTCGCACCGGCATCGGCCATCATCTTCTCGGCGGCCACTTCCAGGTCCATGGTGCTCGATCCCTCGACCGCCATGTCCTTCAACTTCTGCAGGATCTGGTAAACCAGCAATCCGCTCCGCCGCATCTTCTCGAGTTCGGCGGGTGTTTTACGAACGATCATCCGATTCCAACGCCTGCAGCACTTTCTGGAAAATCTGGGGTGGCGGATCGCTGCTCGCCTGAATCTCAATCACCTTACGGCCCGCCGACGCGAAATACTCCAACACCGGACGCGTCTGCCGCTCGTACGCTTCCAACCGCTTCCGGATCACCGCTTCACTATCGTCTTCCCGGACGACCAACTTCGCGCCGTCCAAATCGCACTGCTCATCCACTTTTGGGGGACGAAATACCAGGTTGTACAAAGTGCCGCAAACAGGGCACTCCCGGCGACCGGTCAATCGGGCAATAATTATATTGTAATCAACTGCGAGGTGAATCACCACTTCGTGAATCCCCCGACCGTCCAGCCAGGCAACCAGGTGCTCCGCCTGCGCCTGCGTTCGCGGGTAACCGTCCAAAACAAACCCGTTCGCCGCATCAGGCAAGCTGAGCCGGTCCCGCACCATCAGGTTGACGACTTCATCGGAAACCAGGGCGCCCGACTGCATCTTCGCAGCTGCACATACCAAATCGCCCGTCGTCCGGATCCGGTCACGCAGCATGTCTCCGGTCGAAACATGCGGCACTTTCAAATTCTGGGTCAACAGCTTTGCCTGGGTTCCTTTTCCGGAACCCGGTGAACCAAACAGAACGATAGCCTTCACAGAACATGGACCTCCCCCGGCAGGGTGGTCCTGTTGCTCCGACGACGCACTTTCACTAACGAGGTGATGTGCCACTCCACGTTCTTAGAATGAACTCCGCCGGCCCCGAATACGGCCCGAGCGCGGAGTAAACCCTTCGTAGTGCCGCATGATCAACTGAGCTTCAATTTGATTGATCGTGTCCATCGCGACACCCACCACGATCAGCAGCGACGTGCCGCCGAAGTAAAACTGTACGTTCAAACCTTCCAGCAGGAAGCGCAGATGCAGCGCTGTAAACGAAGTATCGACCCAGTTACCGATCAGCCACAAATGGTTCAGCTTGATTCCCGAAATCATGATGTCCGGAATCAGGCAGAGGATCGCCAAGTAGATACCACCCACCACCGTAATCTTGGTGAGGATGTTATTCATGTAGTCGGCCGTGTTGCGCCCCGGACGAATGCCCGGAATGAACCCGCCGTACTTGCGCATGTTGTCGGCCGCTTCGTTCGGATTGAAGATGATCGAAACGTAGAAGAAACAGAAGAAGATGATGCCTGCCACGAACAGCAGGTAGTACATCGGCTCGCCGTGCTTGATGTCGTTCAGAATCGACGACAGAAAGGGCGAATTCTTGATCGGGTTCAACAACAACAATTGCTGCGGGAAGGCCAGGATCGAAGACGCGAAGATCACCGGAATCACACCGCCCGCATTCACCTTCAAAGGCATGTGCGTGGACTGTCCGCCCATCACACGACGGCCTACCACGCGCTTCGCATATTGCACGGGAATGCGCCGCTCGCCGCGTTCCACCAACACGATGAACGCGACTACCGCGACCATCATCGCCAGGATCAGAATCAGCGTGATCGCGTTCCACTCGTGCGTCACGAACACGTTTGTCCAGATATTACTGATGGCGTTTGGCAGCCCGACCACAATACCGGTAAAGATAATCAGCGACATGCCGTTACCGATACCGCGTTCGCTGATCTGCTCACCCAACCACATAATGAACGCCGAGCCTGTGGTCAGGGATAATATCGTCAGCATGGTGAACCCGAAGCCAGGGTTGATCACAATCCCCTGCTGCATCGACATCAAACCCTGCGCGATACCAAAAGATTGCAGGACGGAAAGGACGATCGTCAGGTAGCGGGTCCACTGGGTGATCTTGCGACGGCCCAGTTCGCCTTCCTTCTGGAGCTTTTCCAGCGTGGGGACTACCACCGTCAACAATTGCAGGATGATCGATGCCGTGATGTACGGCATGATGCCGAGGGCAAAGATGGTCAATCGCCGAATGTTGCCGCCCGCAAAGAGGTCGAAGAAGCCGAAGATCGATCCCGCCTGGGAAGTGAAAAACTCTTCCCACCGTTGAATATTGATGCCCGGTGTCGGGATGTGACCGCCCAAGCGGTACACCGCCAGCAGTCCCAGCGCAAACAAGACACGCTTGCGGAGATCTGGGACGCGAAACATGTTCGCGAATGCTTCAAAGAGCTTCATGATTCCCTCGGATTCCCGGCGCCGATTAGCTGGAAGCGCCGATCACCTGTGCCGTCCCTCCGGCCTGCTGGATCTTCTCCAATGCCGACTTGGAAAAATGGTGGGCTTCCACCGTAATCTTACGCGTCAACTGCCCGGTGCCGAGGACCTTCAGCCCTTCGCCCAGCTTTTTAATGGTTCCCGACGCCACCAATTGATCGACCGTGAACGAATCGCCTTCCAGTTTATCCAGGCGGCCCAGGTTGATGATGGCGTATTCCTTCTTGAAAATGTTCTTGAAGCCGCGCTTCGGCAGGCGGCGGTGCAGCGGCATCTGGCCGCCTTCAAAACCGCGCTTCTGTCCGAAACCGGTGCCGGCGTGTTGACCCTTGTGACCGCGCGCCGAAGTCTTTCCAGATCCCGAGCCCATGCCACGGCCGACACGTTTCTTCTTCTTGGTCTGGCCGGGCGGTGGTTTCAATCCGCTGAGGTTCATTGCTTCAAAATCTCCTAATTCAACCGCTACTCTACTACTTCCAGCAGATGCGGGACTTTCTTCACCATACCGCGAAACACCGGGGAGTCGGGACGCTCCACAATCTGGTTGAGCTTGCGCAACCCGAGTCCCAACACCACCCGCTTATGCTTCACCGGCGTGCAGATCGGGCTGCGAACCAGTTTGATTCTGATCTTGCCTTCCATTAGAGCTTCTCCACTGCCAGGCCGCGCATCTCCGCGATCTGTGCCCGGTCGCGCAGCGACTCGAGCGCCACGATGGTTGCCTTAACGACATTGTGCGGATTCCGCCGGCCAATCGATTTCGTCTGCACGTTCGGAATGCCGCAAGCCGTGATCACCGCGCGAACCGCGCCTCCAGCGATCACACCAGTCCCATCCGGAGCCGGCTTCAACAGCACTTCGGAACTTGCGAACACACCCAACACCTTATGAGGAATCGTGTTGTTCAAAACATTGACCTTCCGCAAATTCTTTTTCGCGGATTCGATCCCCTTGCGGATCGCAGACGGCACTTCCTTTGCCTTACCCACTCCGAAGCCTACCACTTTCGCGGAGGGGTCGCCGATCACCACCAGCGCCGAGAAGCTGAGGTTTTTGCCGCCCTTCACAACCTTCGTGACGCGGTTGATGGCAACTACCTGCTCTTTCAGGTTGAGCGTCGCCGGATCGATTCGTTTGCCCGTCATAGCCATGAATTAGAACTCCAGTCCCGCTTCCCGCGCCGCATCTGCCAGCGCCTTCACACGACCGTGATATTGATAGCCGCCGCGATCGAAGACCACCAGCTTGATGCCCTTTTCCTTGGCGCGATCCGCCACCAGCTTGCCAATCGCCTTCGCGCCCGAAACATTGCCGCCCTTAACATCCGCGCCTTTATCCACCGACGAGGCCGAAACCAGCGTCTTGCCGGCCGAATCGTCGATGACCTGAGCGTAGATGTGCGACACACTGCGGAAGACCGCGAGGCGCGGACGGTCCGTCGTCCCGCGCAACTTGCGGCGAATCCGGCGGTGAATCCGGTTGCGGATCTCCTTCTTTTCAATCTTACGAATCATTTCGCACCTGCCCCGGTCTTACCGACCTTCTTGCGCAACACTTCACCCGTATACCGCACGCCCTTGTTCTTGTAAGGATCCGGCTTGCGCAGCGCGCGGATGTTGGCCGCTACCTGACCCAGCAACTGCCGGTCGTGGCCGCTCAACACCAGGTGGGTCTGCTTGTCGATCTTCAGGTCCACGCCTTCCGGCATGGGATATTCGATCGGATGCGAGTAGCCCAGCGTAAAGACCGCCGTGCGACCCTTCATGTCCGCGCGGTAACCGATACCGACAATATCCAACTCGCGAGTGAACCCGGTCGAGACACCCTGCACCGCGTTCGCGAGCAGCGCTCGCGTCAGCCCGTGCAACGCCGCATACGCGTCGCTTTCGCGTTTCAATTCGATCTTGCCGCCCGACTGATCGAGCGTGATGCCCTGCGGCATCGGCACCAGCAGCTTGCCCTTGGGTCCGCTGACTTCCAGTTGATCGCCCACCTGGACCTTTACGCCGCTCGGTAGGGGGATCGGTTTCTTACCAATTCTCGACATATCTCACCTTTGTCTCGGCTACCACACGCGGCAAAGAATTTCGCCGCCGATGCGTTCCTTGTGCGCATCCCGCCCGGTCATCACACCGCGCGGAGTGGTCAGGATGTTGATACCCATTCCGCCCAGCACGCGCGGAATGTCCGTTTGCCCCACGTAGACCCGGCAGCCGGGACGCGAAACGCGTTCGATCGCGGAAATCACCGGCGAATTATTTGAACCATACTTCAAGTAAATCTTGATGGTCTTCTTCGCGCCCTCTTCCGCCACTTTGAAGTTGGTAATATAACCCTCTTCCTTCAAAATGCGCGCGATTTCTGCCTTCAGCTTGGACGCCGGCACGTCCACCTTCGGGTGGCGGGCCTGGATCGCGTTACGTACGCGAGTCAGCATGTCGGCTATGGGATCACTCGTCATAGTTCTCCTACTTCCAATCGCGCTCCTGCTGTCCGGCGCTTGGCGCGCCAGAGCTCGGAACGTGTCAATCTCTCTCTACCAGCTCGCCTTCGTCACGCCCGGAATCTCACCGTTCAGCGCAAGTTGGCGGAAACACAAACGGCAAATGCCGAATTTGCGCAGAAAAGCGCGCGGTCGCCCGCATCGCCAGCAGCGATTGCGGTGCTTGCACTGCAGCCCCGGCGTCTTCTTCCGCCGTTCTTTATCCAGCTTGAGATCCTTAGCGATCTTTGCGGTGGTAGCCATTCAATAATCCTGTATCCTCTAAAACGTCACTGCCGGAACGGCATGCCCATCTGCTTCAACAACGCCAGGCCTTCCGCATCCGTGCGGGCCGTCGTCGTGATCGAGATATTCATGCCCTTGGTCTTTTCCACTTTGGAATAGTCGATCTCCGGGAAGATCAACTGATCCTTCACACCCAGCGTATAATTGCCGCGCCCGTCGAACGACTTCGTCGACAACCCGCGGAAGTCGCGCACACGAGGCAGCGCCACATTCACCAGCCGGTCGAAGAATTCGTACATCCGGTCGCCGCGCAACGTCACCATGCAGCCGATCGATTGCCCTTCGCGCAGTTTGAATTGCGCGATCGACTTCGATGCCTTCGTGACTACCGGTTTCTGCCCGACAATCTGGCCCAGTTCGTTGACCGCGCCGTCCATCAACTTCGCATTCTGGGTAGCTTCCCCAAGACCGATGTTGACCGAGATCTTCTCGATCTTCGGCACTGCCATGATGTTCTTGTAGCCGAACTCTTTGGTCAGGCCCGGAACGACTTTCGTGTGGTACATCTCTCTCAAACGAGCTGCCATGAAATCCTCACTTTTTGTCGAGCGAAACACCGCACCTGCGGCAGACTCTCGAACGCCGGCTCTTACCGCCCGCGACTGTATCGACATGATGCGCAATCCGCACTGCTTTGTTGCAGCCGGGGCACACAATCATCACGTTCGAAACTGGAATCGGGCTCTCCCGTTCCGCAATTCCGCCCTTGATCTGCTTGGCCGGATTCGGACGCGTATGACGTTTGATCATCATCACGTGTTCCACCAGTACCTTGCCGGACTCCCGGCTCACCTGCAGAACACGGCCCGTCTTGCCCTTGTCGCGGCCGGAAATCACCTTCACGGTGTCTTCCTTTTTCAGATCGATCCGTACTGGCTCAGCCAGCTTTTTCTTCGCAATGGCCATCAGATTACCTCGGGAGCCAGGGAGACGATTTTCATGAACTTCTTATCGCGCAGTTCCCTCGCGACCGGCCCGAAAACACGTGTCCCCACAGGCTCGCCCACTTCGTTGATCAGCACCGCGGCGTTGGTATCGAAACGGATGTAGGTACCGTCCTTGCGCCGCGTTTCCTTGCGCATGCGGACGATCACGCAGCGCACCACTTTTCCCTTTTTGATCGCTGAATCGGGAGCCGCTTCTTTCACAGCAGCGGTGACCACGTCGCCCAATCCTGCGCGCAGCCCGAGATCGCCACCACGCGGCAGGATACATGACAACCTGCGCGCGCCGGAGTTATCGGCAACCTCGAGAATCGTTCGCATTCCAATCATAAGAACTCCAGTGAACCTTTAACCTTCGACCTTAGACTTTTACATCCAACGCGGAAGGTGCCGCTCCCACCTGGGGAGCCTTCCGGATGATGTCCGCCAACCGCCACCGCTTCAGCTTGCTCAACGGGCGGCACTCGATGATGCGCACCACGTCCCCCAACTGCGCGCGGCCTTCTTCATCGTGCGCGTAGAACTTCTTGCGCTTGCCGATGATTCGCTTGTACAACGGATGCGGCACACGGCGGCTCACTTCCACCACGATGGTCTTCTGCATCTTGACCGACACAACTTCGCCGACCTTCTCGTTCTTTAATGCCTTGGCTGGTGTTTCCGCCATCTTATTTCTTCGCCCCCTGGAGCTCTCTCTCGCGCAGGATGGTATAGATCCGGGCCCGCTGCTTGCGCATCGCGCGCACTTTCTTCAGCCCGTCCATCTGCCCCATGGACATCTGAAATTTGAGACGGAAAAACTGCTCTTCCATTTCAGTTAGCTGGCGCTGTAATTCGTTGTCGTCGAGATCGCGTACTTTTTGCGACTTCATAAGTTACTCCGCATCCTCCCGGCCCAGGAACCGGGTCCGGATGGCCAACTTGTGTGCGGCGAGGCGCATAGCCGCCGCCGCGGTGGGGCGATCCACCCCCTCCATTTCGAACAAAATCTTGCCCGGCCGGATTACCGCGACCCACTGCTCCGGGGCGCCTTTACCTTTACCCATTCGGGTTTCAGCCGGCTTCTTCGTAATCGGCTTATCCGGGAACAGGCGGATCCAAACTTTACCGCCGCGCTTGATCGAACGCGTCATCGCCACGCGAGCCGCCTCAATCTGACGGTCCGTGACCCACCCGCACTCCATCGCTTTCAGGGCAAATTCGCCGAAGGCAATCGATGACCCACGCCACGCCTTGCCGGTCATGCGCCCTCGCTGTTGCTTCCTGAATTTCACCTTCTTTGGCATCATCATGGCGTTTTGCTCTCAGTTCCTATTGCTTCTCGCCTTCGGGCGTTGTGTCGGCAGGCGGTTCCTGCTTCGACTCCTGCTTCCACGAGGGCTGTTGAGGCGACATTAACGGCGGCAGAATCGGCGTTGCCGGCCGTACTGCCGGACGCGGCAGATCGCTCGGCGGTGTCTGCACTGCGGGTCCGGCCTCGACAACGGGCGGAGGCGTGTGCGCTGCCGACGGCGGCTGGTACGATCCACGATCGCCACCGCGGTCTCCCCCGCGATCGCCACCGCGATTGTCGCGGCCACGGCCGCCACGATCGCCCCGGTCACCACGATCCCGGCGCTCGCCGCGATCGCGACGCGGTTCCGGATCGGGCAACAATCCACGGCGCTTCGTCAGGTCGAGAATTTCGCCCTTGTACAACCACGCCTTAATGCCGATCACACCGTACGTCGTGTGCGCTTCGGCAAACCCATAATCGATATCCGCACGCAGCGTGTGCAGCGGCAACTGGCCCTGCAGATACCACTCGCTACGCGCGATTTCGGCGCCGTTCAAACGGCCCGAGACGCGAACCTTGATGCCCTTGCAGCCGAAGCGCAGCGCCGAGTCTACGGCCTTACGCATCGCACGGCGGAACGCCACGCGCTTTTCGAGCTGCAGTGCGATCGATTCCGCCACCAGCTGCGCATCGAGCTCGGGCTTGTGCACTTCCTGAATGTCGATGAAGACCTCACGCTTGGTCTTCTTCGCCATGTCCTGCTTCAGCTTCTCGATTTCCGCGCCCTTGCGGCCGATGATGATACCGGGCCGCGACGTGCGGATCGTGACCCGCAGCTTATTGCCGGGACGATCGACTTCAATCGAGCTGACGCCGGCTGACTTCAGCCGTTCGCGCAGATTTTCCTTCAACTCCAGATCTTCCTGCAGAAGCTGCGCGTATCCCTGCTTCGCGAACCAACGCGAGCGCCACGGCTTGTTGAAGCCCAGCCGGAATCCGTACGGGTGAACTTTCTGTCCCATCTATGCTTCTTTCTCCGTCACCTTGATGACGATATGTGACATCCGCCGCTGATACCGGTATGCCCGGCCCATCGGAGCCGGACGCACGCGCTTCATACGCGGCCCTTCGTTCACGAAGGCTTCGGACACGTACAGCTTGTCCACGTCCACGTCTTCGTTGCGATTGGTGGCGTTAGCGATCGCCGATTGCAGCACCTTCTCGACCGTCGGCGCAATCCGCTTGTTTACTGTCCGCAGCGTAGTGAGCGCCGCTCCCGCCTTCTGGCCGCGGATCATATTCACTACCAGGCGAGCCTTCTGGGCCGAGACGCGAATGTATCGCGCTTCTGCCTTTACCTGGCCTGCGTCACGGTCTGCTTCGGCTTTGGTCTTGTGTTCCATGATCTTCCTCTTGTCGCAAACAAGCCCTAGGAAGGCTTCGACGATTTCTCCGTGGCCGCCTTCACCGAATGGCCCTTGAACGTCCGCGTCGGCGAGAACTCGCCCAGCTTATGTCCAACCATGTTTTCGGTCACATACACCGGGATGAACTTCTTCCCGTTGTGGACCGCCACGGTTTGTCCCACGAACTCCGGCAGAATGGTGGAGCGCCGTGACCAGGTGCGGATGACCTTCTTATCACTATTCGCGACGGCCGCCGCCAGCTTCTTTTCCAGATGCTGGTCGGTAAAAGGCCCCTTCTTTACTGATCGACCCATATGCGCCTACCTCTTCTTGCTCTTATGCGACACAATCCACTTATCGGTGCGCTTGTTGTTTCGCGTCTTGAATCCGCGAGTGGGTTGACCCCACGGCGTCACCGGGTGGCGGCCGCCCGAAGTCTTACCCTCACCACCACCGTGCGGGTGGTCCACCGGGTTCATCGTAACGCCGCGATTGTGAGGCGTCTTGCCCATCCACCGCTTACGTCCGGCCTTACCCAGCGAAACGTTCTCATGATCGAGATTGCCCACCTGGCCAACCGTCGCCATGCATTCCACCGGCACGCGGCGAACTTCACCCGAAGGCAGCTTCAACAACGCCGTCTCGCCTTCTTTCGAAACCAGCTGCGCCTGCGATCCCGCCGACCGCGCCATCTGCGCGCCCTTGCCAGGCTTCAGTTCAATGTTGTGGATCACCGTGCCCGCCGGCATGTTCTTCATCGGCAGTGCGTTGCCCACCAGAATGTCGGCTTCCGGTCCGGACATCACCTTCATCCCGACCTTCAATCCATCCGGGTGAATGATGTACCGCTTCTCGCCGTCCGCATA
>Ga0105237_10007762_pt1 | contig 11701 bp, 9 predicted proteins | sample KBSC24metaG_FD_81520 | JGI IMG/M metagenome (GOLD analysis project Ga0105237, IMG submission 81520) | Corn rhizosphere microbial communities from Kellogg Biological Station, Michigan, USA - KBS C2-4 metaG | ecosystem: Host-associated > Plants > Roots > Rhizosphere > Soil | place: Michigan, USA... | reverse complement strand
CGGCTGCCGCAAGGGCCCCGTCCGGGACGCGCTCGAGTCGGGCGGTTTCGGGACGTTCGCTCTTGATCCCGCCCGGCGAGCGCTCGCCGAGTTGATCGAGCGTTTCGGGCGAGACAATGTCGCCGTCGAGCTGACCTACTCGCGTGATCCTCTGGCCGACGAGCGTTACGACGCGCTGATCCGACTCGCGGCCGAGGCGGGCCTACCGGCCGTCGCGACGACCGCGGCCCACTACCACGCGCCACCTCGCCGACCGCTGGCCACCGCGATGGCGGCAGTGCGCGCCCGGAGCAGCCTGGACGATCTCGACGGCTGGCTGCCGGCCTGGTCCGACGCGCACCTGCGAGACGGCGACGAGCTGGCCGAGCGGTTCGCGCGCTGGCCCGGCGTAGTCGAGTCGGCGGCGAAGCTGGGCGCCGAGCTGGCGTTTGACCTTCACCTGGTAGCGCCATCGCTTCCGCCGTTCCCGGTTCCGTCCGGGCACGACGAGATGAGCTTCCTGCGCTCGATCACCTATCACGGCGCCCGTGACCGTTATGGCCCACGCGCGGGCGCCGACAAGGCTTACGCGACCATCGACCACGAACTCGAGATCATCGAGCAGCTCGGTTTTCCCGGTTACTTCCTCGTCGTCTGGGACATCGTGCAGTTCTGCAAGCGCCGCGACATTCTCTGCCAGGGTCGCGGTTCAGCGGCCAACTCAGCAGTCTGTTACGCGCTCGGCATCACCGCCGTCGACGCCGTGCGTCACCAGCTGATGTTCGAACGGTTCCTGGCGCCAGAACGCGCCGAGCCGCCGGACATCGACATCGACATCGAGTCAGACCGGCGCGAAGAGGCCATCCAGCACGTCTACCAGACATATGGCCGCGACCACGCCGCCCAGGTCGCCAATGTGATCACCTACCGCCCCAAGTCGGCTGTGCGCGACATCGCCAAAGCGCTCGGCTACTCGCCGGGCCAGCAGGACGCCTGGAGCAAGGAGATCGAGCAGGGCTATTACTGGAGCGCCGATGTCGAGGCTCTCGAGACGGTCCCGGCCGACGTGCTCGAGCTGAGCGCCGAGTTGCAGAACGCCCCGCGGCACCTGGGCATTCATTCCGGCGGGATGGTGATCTGCGATCGGCCCATCGTCGAGGTCTGCCCGGTGGAGTGGGGTCGGATGCCGAATCGCACCGTCCTGCAGTGGGACAAGGACGACTGCGCCTCGATCGGCCTGGTCAAGTTCGACCTGCTCGGGCTCGGCATGCTCTCGGCGCTGCACTACTGCTTCGCGTTGATCGAAGAGCACTTCGGGGAACGGCTCGAGCTGCACAAGCTGCCCCAGGAGGATCCGCTCGTCTACGACATGTTGTGCGCGGCCGACTCGGTGGGCGTGTTCCAGGTCGAGTCGCGCGCGCAGATGGCCACCCTCCCCCGGTTGCGGCCACGGACCTTCTACGACCTGGTGATCGAAGTGGCGCTCATTCGCCCTGGTCCCATCCAAGGCAACTCGGTGCACCCCTACATCCGGCGGCGGCACGGCCGCGAAGAAGTCACCTATCCGCATCCCTCGCTCGAACCGGTGCTCAAACGAACACTCGGCATCCCGCTCTTTCAGGAGCAGTTGATGCAACTCGCCGTCCACGCGGCGAACTTCACTCCCTCCGAGGCCGACCAACTGCGGCGGGCGCTCGGTTCCAAGCGATCGAACGAGAAGATCGAGGTGCTCCGTCAACGGCTCTACGACGGGATGGCCGCCAACGGCATCACCGGAGCGACCGCGGAAGAGATCGTCGACAAGATCAAGGCGTTCGCCTCGTTCGGCTTCGCCGAGAGCCATTCGATCAGCTTCGCGTTCCTGGTCTACGCGTCCAGTTGGCTCAAGCTCTACCACCCGGCCGCCTTCTGCGCGTCGCTGCTCAACGCGCAGCCCATGGGCTTCTATTCGCCGCAGTCGCTCGTGCATGACGCGAAACGGCACGGGGTGGTCGTTCTGGGGCCGGATATCAACAGTTCGCGGGCCGCCGCGACGCTGGAAGCCGACGACACCGGAACCTACCCAGGCCCGGGTCCGGCTCAGCCTGCCGTGCGCATGGGCTTGTCGAGCGTGCGGTCGATCAGCCTCGAACTGGCCGAGCGCATCGAGCAAACCAGATCGAGCGGGGCTTACACCTCGATGACCGACCTCGCCCACCGCGTCGGCTTGTCCGCCGATCAAGTGGAGGCGCTCGCCACCTCCGGAGCGTTCGACGGCTTCGGGCTGAGCCGCCGGGAGTCGCTGTGGGGCGCGTCCGTGGCAGCTACCAGCCGGCCCGGACAGCTCCCGGTGCAGCCGGACGCCGGCGCCCCCGATCTGCCCGCGATGGACGAGCCCGAGCAACTGATGGCCGACCTCTGGGCGACCGGTGTGACCCGTGACAGCTATCCCACCGCATTGATTCGCGACCGGCTCGACGCTCTCGGCGTCGTTCCCGCCAACCGGCTGCGCGAGTTCGACAACCGCACCCGCGTCACCGTCGGCGGAATCGTCACCCATCGCCAGCGTCCGGCGACCGCTCGGGGCGTCACTTTCATCAATCTCGAAGACGAGACCGGAATGGTGAACATCATCTGCGATCCCGAGGTGTGGTCACGCAATCGACGAGTCGCGCGGGAATCCGGCGGCCTGGTGATCCGCGGAATGCTCGAACGAGCCGACGGCGTGGTGAACATCCTCGCCGAGCGGATCGAACGGCTGCCTCTTGGATTGCGGTCCACCGCGCGGAACTTCCGGTGAGCGGCGAGTTGCGGTGGCAACTGGCCGACTCGGAGCAGGACGGGCAGGCGGCGCTGTTCGGCGTCGACGCCTTGATGGGGCCAGAGCGGGGCACCGGCAAGCTGTCCGGGCTCGAGTTCTTGCCGGTGGTGGCGAAGAAAATCTTGAATCCGGTGCCGGCCGGCTCACGGATGCCGTTCCGCTGGACAATCAACGTCTACCGCGGCTGCAGTCATTCGTGCGTTTACTGCTTTGCTCGACCGACGCACGAGTATCTCGGGCTCAACATCGGCGAGGACTTCGATCGCAAGATCGTCGTCAAGATCAACGCCGTCGAGAAGCTGCGAGCTGAGCTCGCCGACCCGCGCTGGACACACGAGCCGGTCGCCATGGGCACCAACACCGATCCGTACCAGCGATGCGAGGGCAAGTATCGGCTCACCCGCGGCGTCGTCGAAGCGCTCGCCGAACACGACAACCCGTTCTCGATCTTGACCAAGTCCGCTTTGGTGTCGCGCGACCTGGACGTGATCGCCGCTGCCGCGCGCCGCGTCCCCGTCACGGTGAACTTCTCGATCGGCACGCTGGACGAAAGGGCCTGGCGGCTCACCGAGCCAGGAACGCCGAATCCGCGCCGCCGGATCGAAGCCATGCGCCAGTTCGCCGAGGCGGGCGTGCCGACCGGCGCGCTGATCGCACCTGTGCTGCCCGGGATCAGCGACCGCCGCGACCAGCTGCGCGATGTCGTGGCTGCCATTCGCGCCGCGGGCGGGACGGTCATGGGCGCGTTGCCCCTGCACTTGCGCCCAGGCACACGCGAGCACTATCTGAGCTGGCTCGAGGCGTGCGAGCCCGAGCTGCATTCCCGCTATCTGAGGGCATATGAGGGACGCGCCTACCTCAAGCCTGAGTACGGCCGGTGGCTCAACCGGACCGTCGGCGAGCTGGATCATGAAGTCCGGACTTCCCGCAATGGCCGTGGCTGACTAACGTTTCACGTGTCGAGGTAAGGAGAGCACATGTACATCTCCGACATACTCAAGTTCAAGGGTCGCAACGTCGTGACAACCAGCCCACGAACGTCCGTGACCACCTTGCTGGCGATGCTGGCCGAGCACAACATCGGCGCCCTCGTCGTGACGAACGGCGAGGATGTCGTCGGCATCGTCTCCGAGCGTGACGTGGTCCGGAAACTCCACGAGATCGGCGGCGACTTGCTCCAGGGAACGGTCGAGCAGATCATGTCGACGCCGGTCGTCTCATGCTCCAGCCACGATCCGCTCGACACCGTGGCGCAGACGATGACCGACAGCCGCATCCGGCACCTGCCAGTGATCGACGACGACCGGTTGGTCGGCATCGTGACCATCGGTGACGTCGTGCTCAGCCGCACTCGGCAACTTGAGGAGGACCGCCGGCGGCTCGAGCAATACATCTCCGGTTGACCGCTCCCCTTTACGCGGTGGGGACACCGTGCTGGTTCGACCTCGTCTCCGACGATCCGCGCCGGACCGCCGACTTCTACTCGGGCTTGTTCCAGTGGGACATCGCGTCCGGTCATGCCACTGACGTTCCCTACTTGATCGCGCGCGTCGGCAGGCGAACCGTAGCCGGGATATCCAGCCGGCCAGCACACGGGCCGCCGGCCGGCTGGATGATCTACTTCGCCTGCGACGACGTCCGCGACGTAGCGGCGCGGACAGCGGCCGCGGGTGGCGCCGTGCTCGTGCCACCCGCCGCCGAAGGCGCCCACGGAGCCGACAGAGCGGACGGCGCGGACGGCGCCTTCCTCACCTTCCGTGACGCCGCCGGCGCGATCGCCGGAGCTTGGCAGCCGGGCCGCGTCGTCGGAGCCGAGTCGGTCGGCGAGCCGGCCAGCTTCGGCCATGCCGAACTCAGGACGGCTGACGTTTCTGGCGCCTCAGCGTTCTACCGCGAGGTGTTTCACCGCTCAGACGACGCCGCCGGAGCGGTCCGCGTCGAGATCAGACCCGAACCAGCAGCTCGCTCGCGCTGGATCCCCTACGTCGTCGTCTGCGATCTGTCAGCGATCATCCGCGCGGCTGAAGCCGCCGGGGCGGTCGTCGCCGACAGCGCCGGGGCCGGGCGCGCCGTGATGCATGATCCGCTCGGCCACGAGGTCGGGCTGATCCAACGTCGATGATCACCATGAGTGACCGACGATCACTCATGGAAACGCCCGCGGGCCCATATTCAAGTTCGATGATGATGCGCCGATAGGTGGACCGGAAGGCTCTATCCCGACTTCGCCAAAGAGGCACCCACGTGTTTTCGTCGTCCCATCGAGCGGTCATAGACGCGCTGCAGCGAAGCGGCGTTGACTTTGTGGCGCTCCAGGAGGCCGCAGACGAAGCGGACAGAAGCGGTCGTTCTCTACGAGACGTGCTGATCAACGAGTCCGTCATCACCGAAGTCGAGCTGACCGAGGCGCTCGCCACCGCCAACGGCATGAACAGCGTCGACCTGGTCGGCTATCCCCTCGACGCGGCCGCGATGGCCAAGATCCCGCTGTCACTTATCCTCCGCCACCGGCTGTTGGGCATCAGCATGCGCGGCGAGGAGTTGATCGTCGCGATCTCCGAGCCGGATGACGTCGTAGCGCTCGACGACGTGCGCGCCGCCACGAATATGACGATCGTGCCGGTCGTCGCGGCCCGCAGTGAACTGCGGCGCATCATCGACCGCTACAAGCGCGAGGACAGCGACCTCTCCGAGATCGCCGGAACACTGACCGAGGAGACCAAGTCCCAGGTCTCAGATCTTTCCAACGGTGGCGACGACGCGCCGATCATCCGCTACGTCAACTCGCTCATCGAACAAGCCATCCAGGGCCGCGTCTCCGACCTCCATCTCGAACCTCAGGAGCACGACCTGCGCGTGCGCTACCGCGTCGACGGCGTCATGCACGAGGTCGATCGCGTTCCCGCCACCGCGCAGTCGGCCCTCATCTCCCGCCTCAAGATCATGGCGAACGTCGACATCACCGAGCGGCGCGTTCCGCAGAACGGACGCATCACCGTCCGTCTCAACGGCCATGACGTCGACCTGCGACTCGCCACGCTCCCGACGGTGTGGGGCGAGAAGGTCGTCCTGCGGGTGCTCGACACCGGCGGCATCGATCTTGATCTCAAGAAGCTCGGGTTCGGCGAGCTGACCTACAAGCGCTTCTCGCAGTCGTTCACCAAGCCGCACGGGATGGTGCTCGTCACCGGCCCGACCGGCTCGGGCAAGTCCACCACGCTGTACGCGACCCTGGCCGAGATCAGCCGGCCCGAAGTCAACATCATCACCGTCGAAGACCCGGTCGAGTACCGGCTGGCCGGCGTCAACCAGGTGCAGGTCAACCACAAGGCCGGCCTGACGTTCGCCGCCGTGCTGCCGGCGATCCTGCGGTCTGACCCCGACGTCGTCCTCATCGGTGAGATCCGGGATCGCACGACCGCGCAGCTGGCCATCGAAGCCGCGCTCACCGGCCACCTCGTGCTCTCCACGCTGCACACCAACGACGCGCCGAGCGCGATCACCCGCCTCATCGAGATGGGCATCGAGCCCTTCCTGGTCGGCTCCTCGCTCGACGCGGTGCTCGCCCAACGTCTCGCCCGGCGACTGTGCGAGTGGTGCCGCGAGGCGTACGAGCCCGCCGACGCCGATCTCGAGGTCGTGCACTGGCCGCTCGATCGCATCAAGCGCCCGGAGCAGTTGTGGCGCAAGGTCGGGTGCCGTTCCTGCGGGCAGACCGGCTATCGGGGTCGCGTCGCCGTCAACGAGGTGATGCCGGTGACCGAGCAGATCGAACGTCTCGCCGTCGCCCAAGCGTCCTCCAGCGACATCGGCCGAGTAGCCGTCGACGAGGGCATGACCACGCTCCGCGAGGACGGTCTGACAAAAGCCGCCGCCGGATTGACCACCGTAGAGGAGATAGTCCGTGTCACTGTCTGATCTTGACCTGCCGTCCGTCGAGGCGCCCCCGGCGGGTCCGGGCGTCGCCAAGCTCAACGAGCTGCTCGCGCTGACCGTCCAGTGGGGGGCCTCCGACCTCCACATCACCGCCGGTATCGGCCCGTGCGTGCGCATGCACGGCGCGCTCGCGCCGATCCCGGGTTACCCCGTCCTCACCGAGCGGGACACCGAGCACATGCTCCGCGAGATGGCCGGCGAGGAGCAGTGGGCGAAGTTCGAGGCCAAGTCCGAGCTCGACACCGCGTACTCGCTGCCCAACGTCGGACGGTTTCGCGTCAACATCTACCGGCAACGCGGTTCGGTCGGCAGCGCCTTGCGCGTGATTCCCCGCAATATCCGAAGCCTCTCCGAACTCGGACTGCCACCGGACATCGAGCGCTTCGCACACCTGCCCCGCGGCCTCGTCCTGGTGACCGGGCCGACCGGTTCCGGCAAGTCGACCACGCTGGCCAGCCTGCTGGACGTCGCCAACCAGACCCGCAGCGGTCACATCATGACCGTCGAGGACCCGATCGAGTACCTGCACACGCACGGCCGGTGCGTCGTGAACCAGCGCGAGGTCGGTGCCGACACCGAGGACTTCAACACGGCGCTGCGGCACGTGCTGCGCCAAGACCCCGACATCATCCTGGTCGGCGAGCTCCTCGACCTCGAGACGACCTCCGTGGCCATCACGGCGGCCGAGACAGGCCACCTGGTGCTGGCCACGCTGCACACCCAGTCGGCCGCCCAGACCATCGACCGTCTGATCGACATCTTCCCGCCGCATCAGCAGGGCCAGATCCGGGCGCAACTGTCCAACGCGCTGCAAGGCGTCGTGACACAGGCCCTGGCCCCGACCAAGGACGGCAACGGCCGCACGCTGATCTGCGAGGTCATGGTCGTCACGCCGGCTATCCGCAACCTGATCCGCGAAGGCAAAGTCCACCAGATCCCGACGTTCCTGCAGTCCTCGTCAGATCTCGGCATGATCAGTTTCGACCAGCACCTGGCTCAGCGCTACAACGACGAGATCGTCAGCAAGCAGACCGCCCTGGAGCTCGCCCACGATGTCGGCGAGTTCAAGCGCCTGGCGAGGATGGCGCCATGACCGCCGTCAAGACCTTCACCTATGAGGCCATGGACCCGAACGGGGTCATCGTCAAGGGCAAGATCGACTCCGAGACCTCCGACGGGGCTGCTCAGTCACTCGCCAACCAGCGGCTAATACCGCTTTCGCTCAAGGGCGAGGGAACGGGTCTCAACAAGGACCTCAAGATTCCGGGAATCGGCGGCCGCACCAAGCTCAAAGATCTCGCAGTCTTCGCCAACCAGTTCGCGGCGATGATGTCCTCCGGCCTCACCCTGCTGCGAGCACTGGGCATTCTCGAGGAGCAAACCACGGCGCCGAAGCTGCGCGACGCGGTGACGGCGGTGCGCCTCGAGGTGGAAGGCGGCGCGGCGCTGTCCGTCTCGATGGCGAACCACCCAGATCAGTTCCCGCTGCTCATGGTCAACATGATCCAAGCCGGCGAGATGGGCGGCTTCCTCGACGAAGCGCTGGCCCGGATCGCCCGGATGTACGAGGCGGACGCGAACCTGCGAGCAAAGATCAAGTCTGCGATGACCTACCCGGTTATCGTCCTGCTCTTCTCGATCTTGCTCGGCACTGGCGTCATCCTCTTCATCGTCCCGATCTTTGAGAAGATGTTCAAACAGCTCGGTGGCAAGTTGCCGTTGCCGACCCAGATCATGGTGAACCTTTCACACAACATGTTGTGGATCGCGCCCTTAATAATCGTGCTCGTCGTTGGCACACTCACGGGCTATCGCCGGGCCTACCGCGATAACGACGCGTTTCGCTTGCAGGCGGACAAGATCAAACTGCGCCTCCCGGTATTCGGGCGGCTCTTCACCAAGCTGGCGATCAGCCGTTGGTCCCGCAACCTCGGAACGCTGCTGGGTGTCGGCGTCCCGGTGATCCAGGCGCTCGAAATCGTGGGCGGCACATCTGGCAACGCTCTGATCAGCGAGGCCATGAACGACGTGCGCGACACCGTGCGCGTCGGCGGTCAGATGTCCTCCGCGCTTGAGAAGAACCCGCTGTTCCCGAGCATGGTTGTGCAGATGCTCGAGGTCGGCGAGGAGACCGGCCAGATCACCGACATGCTGGAAAAGGTCGCCGAGTTCTACGACAAGGAAGTCGAAGCGGCGACCGAGTCGCTCACTTCTGCGCTAGAGCCATTGTTGACCGTCTTGATGGGCGTGGTCATCGGCACGATGGTCGTCTGCCTGTACCTGCCGATGTTCACTATTTATCAACATATCCAGAGCTGAGAGTAATCGTCGTTACTCAATCGGGATGAAATCCGTGTGATTTTCTTTCCGAAGAGCCTCAAGTCCATTCCGGCAGCGCCGATCAGATTCGCGTAAGGAAACCGATTCGGCACTCCTCGCCGAGCCCTTACTGCCGAGCCAAGGAGGCTCTCATGCTCAACCGCCTTACCAAGCTCCGCGAGGAGCGCCAGGACAAGGAGGGTGGCTTCACCCTCATCGAGCTCCTGGTCGTCGTCGTCATCATCGGCATCCTGATCGCGATCGCCATTCCGTTGTACTTGAACTACAAGAAGGGCGCGAACGACAAGGGCGCGCAGTCTGACATGCGGAACGCGATCAACGTCCTCGAGCAGTGCAACACCGACAACAGCGCGTACCCGTCGGCTCTGGGCACGGCGAGCGGAAATTCTTATAACGCGATGACCGGCTGCGCCAACCAGCAGATTAATTTCAGCGCGAACACGACGATGGCGTACACGAGCGCGTCGCCGTACAGCTCGTACATTCTGGCTGACGGCAACTCGAGCGGTAGCGGCAAGATCTACTGCTACAACTCGACCAAGGGCGGCTCCGTCAAGGACGTCAGCGGTACTGGCGTCACGATCGCGAACGCGACCTGCTAGTCCCCTTCGCAGCCGATCTGACGCTGCCCCTGCGGGCCGGGACGAGTCGTTCCGGCCCGCGGAGAGGGCGCCAGTCCCCAGCACCTCACGAAAGGAGTGTTCGATGCCAGCGATCATCCTCGCGGTCGCGTTACTCGGCCTCTCACTCGGCTCCTTTCTGAATGTGGTCGCCTACCGCCTGCCTCGGCACGACTCGCTGATCAGCCCCGGCTCTCATTGCCCGAACTGCGACCATGCGACCCATGCTTGGCACAACATGCCAGTGTTGGCGTGGATGGCTCTGGCCAGCACGTGCGCCGACTGCGACGAGCCCATCAGCGTCCGCTACCCGATTGTCGAACTTGCGACCGGCGGCGTCTTCGTCGCTGCGGCCAGCGAGCTGCTTGGCGCAGGGGCCACGCCAGCGCTCGCCTACCTGCTCTTCGCCGGCATCGCGCTCGCGGTGGTCGGCCTGCAATCAATCCTGCGTGCCACTCACCTAGCCAGCTCCGCCCCGTTGGAGAAGCAATGAAGCACCGTCAGATCGGTATGACCGGCGTCGGCGTCATCAACCCGGACGGCCACGCCATTGGCCTCGACATCGGCGCCACCTCGGTCCGCGCCGCCAACTTGGCGCCCGGCCTGCTGGAGGGACGACCGTCGGTCACCGTGCACGGAATTGGCCGGGTAGACCTGCCGCCCGGCGCGGTGATCAACGGCGTCGTCGCCGACCAGACAATTGTGAGCAGCGCGCTCAAGCATCTGTGGGCGATCAACAAGTTCGAGTGCCGCAACGTCATCCTCGGCATCGCCAACCAGCAGGTGCTGGTCCGTGACCTGACCGTGCCCAATCTGAACCCGCAACAGCTCGCTCAGGCGCTGCCGTTCCAGGCCCGGGAAGTCATCGCTCTTCCGGTAGACCAGGTGATTCTCGACTTCTGCCAGCTCGGCCAGCCCGATCCGCAGACGAACATGATCAGCGGCTTGCTCATGGCCACGCCACGCGAGCCGGTGTTGGCCGCCGTGAGCGCGGTCGAGAAGGCCGGCCTCAAGGTGGCCCGCGTCGACCTCTCCTCCTTCGCCACATTGCGTTCGATCGGCCAAGAGGAACTCGGCGTCGAAGCGATCATCGACCTGGGTGCTCATCTGACGACGATCATGATTCATGACCGCGGCGTGCCCAGGCTGGTGCGCACCCTGACTCGCGGCGCCCAGGAGCTGACCGATCAACTCGCGAGCCGTCTCGACATCTCCCAGCTCGAGGCCGAGCAGGCCAAGCACGAAGTCGGCCTGGAAGGGGACGCTGACGCGGCCCGCGCTCTGCGTGACGCGGCCCGCCCACTACTCGCCGAGCTGCGCACATCCCTCGGTTACTTCCGTTCGACGGTGAAGAACGCGTCGCTCGAACGCATCGCGGTGACCGGCGGCGGCGCGATGTTGCGCGGCCTGCCCGGCATGATCCAGGAGCACCTCGACGTGCCGGTGAATCACATCGACCCGATGCAGCACGTGCGCAATCGGAGCTCCAAGGAAATGCGCGCCGAAGGCTTGCAGCACAACGCTTCGGCGATCTCGCTCGGCCTCGCGATGGGAGCGGCAGCATGACCAGCGTCGTTGACAAGACCGCCACGTGGGGGACGATGCCGGGTTGGGGCATCTTCGCAGATCTCCTCCCGCCCGAACTCGTCGCGTCGCGGCAGCTGCGCAAACTGCAGAAGCGCCTCCTCGCGTTGATCGTCGCCGTCCTGGTGCTCTGCGCCGGCGGCTACGTGTATGCGATGCTCCAGCATTCGTCGGCGTCGAGCGCATTGAGCAAGGCCAAAGCGACGTCGCAGGCGATTCAGGCCCAGCAGGGGAATTACGCCGCGGTGACCCAGATTCGCACGGCTAACACCGGCATCCAGGCGCAGATCGCCCAGGCGATGGCCGGCGACGTCGACTTCGCGAAGTTCGTCAGGCAAATCCGGGCGGCCCTGCCGCCGACGATGTCGATCACTTCGACCACGATCACGCTGAATGCGGCTGGAGCCGCGCCCGCGAACGGTAGCAACGCGACGTTGTCGGG
>Ga0105237_10007759_pt1 | contig 11705 bp, 7 predicted proteins | sample KBSC24metaG_FD_81520 | JGI IMG/M metagenome (GOLD analysis project Ga0105237, IMG submission 81520) | Corn rhizosphere microbial communities from Kellogg Biological Station, Michigan, USA - KBS C2-4 metaG | ecosystem: Host-associated > Plants > Roots > Rhizosphere > Soil | place: Michigan, USA... | reverse complement strand
GCTGCACTAGAACTCAAAGGCCTGTGCGCTCGAGTCCCGTAATATCTCGTGAATACAATGGCGGGGGTTCTGCTCGGTGCCCTGGACGACCCATTCTCCCGTGATGATATTGGCGCTGGACTTGGACTGTCTGCTGCGCCTGAATTTCAGATGATGGGTCTTGAACAGATCTTCATACCGGTGGAGCGTTTCATTCTCGAACGTACATACGATCCTGTAATTTCGGATCTGGTTCATCCGGTCGATCCACCCCTCCAGCATGCTGAATACAATGATGACGACCAGCACCAGCAGGCAGGCCGCAAAGGAGATCAGCTTATAACCGGCTCCTATGCCCATACCCAGCCCTGCCGTCACCCAGATCATCGCTGCCGTGGTAATTCCATTTACTTTACTATGAGAGGGTTCTCCCTTGAAGATCACCCCTGCTCCTACAAATCCTATACCCACCACCACATTGGAGGCAATTCTTTCCGGCGCATGGTCGGCACCGATGAGCTGAGACAATATGGTAAATATTGTCGCTCCCAGACAAATAAGCGTCAGCGTGCGAAAACCCGCCGACTTACTCCTGTATTCTCTTTCGGCCCCAAGAAGCCCGCCTACGATCACGGCCAGGACCAGTCTCCAGAAAATCTCTCCTGTCAATAACATGTTCATTTATTTAATGTCGGGTGAAATACCCATCCTTGTAAGCGACGAAGTATTCCTTATAATCTTTTTTCACCTGCTCCGCATAGCCTGCGGCATAATCCAATACCCCTTTCTGCCAGTGGTGATCGCCTCCAAAGGCGATCAGCTCATCCGGAATGGCCGCCCCCTGCCGTCCCGCGCTGCGTAATTGACCAGAGGCTGTCAGCAGGGCCATGTCTTCCATCACGCACTCGATGTCCTTATACCTGTCCCGCATCAGCATAAAATCTATTTTGTCCGCAGTGGGCTGCATCTCTTTTACCACATAGTCGCCGTCTTTAAACCGGGTGGTGCCCAACAGCGCGGGACATATATTTTGCATCCGATGCTGGACGGCAACAACCCGCGCCGCCTCCGATGCCCAGGCGGGCTGGGTAATATTCACGCACCTCTGGATACAGGATGGCAGCGCCTGTTTCATGTCTATCAAAAGGTATTTGGAAGGATTCTTGATCTGTCTGGCAAGAAATACATAACGTCTGATACCGAGACTACCGGTGCCAGCCACCCGAAATGCACAGTCTACCACTTCATAGCGCCGGCGCAGCAAAGGGTCTGTCTGTATCCATTCGTGCATATGAGCCATCAATTCCTTTCTCAGTGTCTTGTCCAGCGGGAAAAACCGGATGCGGTCTATGCGCAGGGCAATCCTGCCGCCCTTATCCTCTGTCCGCTGTCTGATCAGGTCCTTTTGCCTGCGTTCACAGACCTTCTCCAGGAAGGTCTGCACAATACCATTAGCCGTCCTGGGTTCCATATAGCGGGATTTACCCAATGCCAGCGTGTCGGCGTAGAGGCTCAGGAACATCGTTGCAACCCTGACAGCCTCTTTTTTCTTGATCCCCAGAGAATCCAGCCCGGTATAGATGCTGGTCACCATCCGGGACACCTCCCAAAGGGCGGGCGCCAGTATGCCTTCATCGAAATCATTCATGTCGAAATATACGAGGCGGTTGTCCCCCTTATAGGTTCCGAAATTTTCCAGGTGCAGGTCTCCACAGATCCAGCTCAGTGGATACTGAGGGAGGGCGTCCTTTGCCTGCAGGTCTTCATAGAACAAATGACAGGTACCTCTGAGGAAGCGGAAAGCGTTTTCCGCCATCATCTGGTACTTAATATCAAGATAGTCGGGTAATCTGTCACTATTGAAGTCCTTGATCCTTTGGGGAATGCTGGCCACGATGGTTTCTTTTCAGAAAGATAGGTATTATCCGGGAATTCAGAAATGCCACGTAACTTACACTGGTATGCAACACAAAAAGATGTCAGTACCCGGCATTCTCATAGCCGTATTCTGCTGTTGGGTCATCACCGGCTGTCACCAGCCACAGGCTCCGGAATATTATGGATTCCAGGACCTTCGCATCGGCCAGTCCAACGGCCAGCAGGCTACCCTGGGCACTACCCTGAAGTTTTACAATCCCAATCCTTTCAGCCTGACACTAAAAGGCGCCGAAATGGACGTATGGCTGAATGGCAAACCAGCCGGACATTCCGTGCTGGACTCCACCGTCCAGATACCTAAGCGAGATACATTCTATGTGCCTGTGACGATGCAGCTAAACCTCCAGGGCCTCTTGGGCAACGCACTCCAGATATTGCTGGAAAAACAGGTTACCGTGGTCCTGGATGGAAAAGTACATCTGAGAAGAGGCGCTATCCCTTTCAATCGTCCTTTTCATTACGAAGGAAAAGAAGATATCAATGCTCTTTTGCAAGGGGAGTATTGAGGCGCTACTTTAATATTGCCCATCTGTTCACCGTATTATAGGCGCCTTCCAGCACGATCTTATAGAAGGATGAAGGGTAGGAGCTTATCCCAAAGGCCGCGGATTGCTGCCCTGCGGGTACTTCCGCGAGCAGTTTGTATTCATCTTTGCCGCCTGTCTTGAAGTTATTGGTGGTAGCGAGCCATATCTTCACGGTCCCGTCTTTATCGAATGACTTCCAGCGGACGTCCAGCTTATTATTTTCTATCCTGACAATGGGATTTGCCACCGAGAGTTTTCCTATCAGGGGCACGCCGTCTATTTCCAGCTGATAATCCCGTGGGATGTTGATGCCCAGGAACCTTGCGATGGTAGGCATGATATCCACAATGGCCGGCGTATAATCACGCCAGTAATGATTCAGGTCTTTGGCATTGGTAACTATCCAGGTCGTACGTTCCCGCTCGGACTGTCCTCCATGCCCCTTGCCGCTGATGGAATCCCGGCCATGATCCGTTGTAATGACGATGAGCCAGTCCTCTTTGAATTGCTGCTGCCGGTATTGAAGGGCGCTCCATATTTTGTCTACCTGTTTATCCACGTATTTTACAGCTTCCTTTTGCTCGGGGCTGTCTCCAAACCGGTGGCCCATATCGTCTGTGTATTCCAGGTACAACCAGGTGAGGTCCGGCCCCTGCTCGCGGATACATTTTTCCGCCTCGCCCGTCACTTTTTCATCGATGTTATGGATATACAGGCTGGCTTTGTCATGAGGATAGTTCATCGTATCCAGCTCGAGACCATCGGCATGATAATCCACTTTTATATTCCCTGTCTGTGGCAGCGACTCACCCACCAACTTGGTGCGGTTATCCAGCCAGGTGGAGAAGACGGCAATCTTTTTCGTGCTGTCCGCCTTTTTCAGTAGTTGGAAAATGGTGGGATAATGGTAATCAGGATCTTTTATATCGTTGTCCCATACATTGTGCTTGTTGACCCACGTCCCTGTCAATAAACTGTTATATCCGACTGCCGAGATCGTGGGGGTCTGGGAATAGCTGCCCCGTTCGCCTCCAACAAAGGCATGTTTGTATCCCTCTTCCCTGCCTATCTGTCTGGGAAAAGAGACTTTTGCCTTTTGCAGCACGTCGGCGGGTATCCCATCGGCAATGATAAAAACTACTTTTTTCTTTTTCGGTTGCGCAGCTGCGTTCAGCACCAGCAGCACCATTGTGATAAGCGTGACGACGTTTTTCATATCAGCCGGGTTGATGAATTTTTATCAAAAATAAGGAGACAGGCATTATCAGGTCATTAATTTATATTTGCAGGATGAGCACGATCAGGCGCCAAAGCATCATTTCTTCCGGTATTGTTTATTTTGGCTTTGCGCTGGGAGCCCTGAATACGCTGCTTTTCACCAGTCATTTTTCACCGGCTCAATATGGATTGACCACCATTTTCATGTCCCTTGCCAATATTATGTTCCCCCTGGCGAGCCTGGGTATGCAATCCTATATTTACAAATTCTATCCCTATTATCACGACAATCTGCCCCCAAAGGAAAATGACATGATGACCTGGGCCTTCCTTACCAGCGTTATGGGTTTTGTCTTCGTCATCGCGGGCGGGATAGCCTTTAAGGAGTTTGTCGTGAAGAATTTCAGCAACAGCTCACCCGAGCTCGTAGCTTATTATTATTGGATATTCCCTTTTGGAGCAGGTCTTACTTTTTATTCGTTATTGGAAGCATTTGCCTGGCAATTAAAAAAGTCCGTGCTTACCAGCTATTTCAAGGAAGTGCAGTTCCGTCTTTTCACGTTTGTGCTGATCCTGTTGTCTATGGCCGGCATCCTTAAGGATTTCGATGCCTTTATAAAGGTCTACTCCTGTACCTACCTATTGTTGGCATTGTGCCTGCTGTTGTACATGGTCATAGCCCGTCAGCTGTATTTTTCCTTTCGTACCAGCAGGGTATCCCGGAAGTTCTTTAGGAAGATCATAGCATTGGCCAGTTTTGTATGGAGCGGCCAGGTGCTGTTTAATGTCTCTACCTATTTTGCTCAGATCATCATTGCTGCTGTTATCGATGACGGAATGCGCTTCGTTGGCATCTATTCCCTGGCTTTGTATGTGGGCAGTCTGTTACAGGCCATCCAGCGCAGCGTTATAGCTGCCAGTGTCGGCCCTTTATCCCGGGCCTGGAAGGACAAGGATTATGGGAGGATCAGCCGCATTTACCATCGGTCGTCCATCAACCAGCTTATCTTTTCTGCCGGCATGTTTGTCCTGATATGGATCAATTTTAGGGATGGGGTACTTACCTTTCATATGAAGAACGATTATCTGCTGGCCCAACCTGTTTTTCTCTATATTGGATTGACACGCATAGTGGATATGGGCACGGGAGTAAATACACAGATCATCGGTACCTCCACTTTCTGGCGTTTTGATTTTTTCACGGGGATAGTGCTTATTCTCATTACCCTCCCTACAAATTACATCCTGGCAAAAAAATATGGATATATCGGTCCGGCTATTGCTGACCTCGCCACTTTTACCCTCTACAATGGCATCCGTTGCCTCTTTCTCTACCGCAAGTTCAAAATGCAGCCGTTCAATCTGAAGTCCTTGTATACCTTGTTACTGGCTGCGCTGGGATACGTCGTCTGTTATTTTCTTTTCGACGCTTATCATGGGTTTCTCTGGCTGATGGTACGGAGTATCGTATTCGTCGGCATTTTCGGCTCGGGTGTGCTGTTGCTGCGCCTTTCAGACGAGATCCTCCCCGTGTGGGAGACGATCAAAAAAAGGCTGGGGCTGGCTAAAATTTCGTAAATTTGCGGCCCAATGAGCCGATATACCAGCGAAATCAATAAACGCAAGACATTTGCCATTATTTCTCACCCCGATGCCGGTAAGACGACCCTGACGGAGAAATTCCTCCTGTTTGGCGGCGCTATTCAGACCGCGGGGGCCGTAAAAAGCAACAAGATCAAGAAGCATGCTACCAGCGACTTTATGGAGATAGAAAGACAGCGGGGTATCTCCGTCGCTACGTCCGTCATGAGCTTCGAATACAGAGGCATGCTGATCAATCTCCTGGATACTCCCGGTCACAAGGACTTCGCGGAAGACACCTATCGTACCCTCACGGCAGTGGACAGCGTTATCCTCGTCATAGACAGCGTCAACGGGGTAGAGGCCCAGACCCGCCGCCTGATGGAAGTATGCCGTATGCGCGACACTCCCGTTATTGTTTTTATCAATAAAATGGACCGGGATGGCAAGAACAGGTTCGACCTTCTGGAGGAGATCGAGAAAGAGCTGAACATCCAGCTGCACCCTATGACCTGGCCTATCAACAGCGGCAAGGATTTCAAAGGCGTCTATAACCTCTATGATAAGAACCTCGTCCTCTTTACTGCCAATACCAAGGCTGCGGATGAGGATACGATCCGTATCGATGACCTGCAAAGCAATCTTCTGGAAGAAAGGCTGGGAGAGAAGGATGCCGCTATCCTGCGGGAGGATGTGGAGTTGGTAGACGGTGTTCATGGCGAGCTGAATGTGGATGATTACCTGGCCGGGAAGGTTGCCCCGGTCTTCTTTGGCAGCGCTATCAATAACTTCGGCGTCCGGGAAATGCTGGACACCTTTATCCGGATCGCTCCGGGGCCCCGTGGGCGTGAGACGTCCATCCGTCCTCTGGAGGTGGAGGAGGACAAATTCAGCGGTTTCGTCTTTAAGATCCACGCCAACCTGGACCCCAAACACCGGGACAGGATCGCTTTCCTGAGAGTTTGCAGCGGCAAGTTCGAAAGGAATAAATATTTTCATCATGTCCGGCTGGACAAGGATGTACGGTTCAGTAATCCTTATACTTTCCTGGCACGGGACAAGGATGTTATCGAGAGCGCCTATCCCGGCGATGTGGTAGGACTTTTCGATACCGGCAACTTTAAGATAGGAGACACGCTCACGGAAGGCGAAGACTTTTATTTTACGGGCATACCATCATTTTCACCGGAAATTTTTAAGGAGGTAGTGAATAGAGATCCGATGAAAACCAAACAATTGGAAAAAGGGCTCCTGCAGCTGACGGATGAAGGAGTGGCCCAGTTATTTACCCAGTATGGCGGCAACAAAAAGATCATCGGTTGTGTCGGAGAGCTGCAGTTCGAAGTGATCCAATACCGTCTGCTGCATGAATATGGGGCATCCGTTCAATTCAACGCGATGCCCTTTTATAAGGCCTGCTGGATCACGAGCAACGATCCCAAAAAGCTGGAAGAGTTCACCCGCTTCAAACACGCCAATATTGCCGAGGACAAGGACGGACATCTCGTATACCTGGCCCAGAGCGAATGGTTCCTCAATACTGAACGGACCAACAACCCGGCCATCGAATTCCATTTTACTTCGGAGATACACAAATAGACATCCTATCTCAGGAGGATCACTGTCCCAGTCCGGAGAATGGGGCCACAAAACGTTCTGGCCTTTATCACATAGACGTAACTGCCTGCCGGCTGGGGGTGGCCATTGAAGAAACCATCCCAGCACTGGGATGGATTACGGGTGGTGAATACCCGCTGTCCCCAGCGGTTGTATACAGAAAATTCTTCCACCTGTACATCTCCCCATCTTTGAATGCCAAAACAATCATTGTGACCATCCCCGTTCGGTGTAAAAGCATTGGGCACGATAAAGAGATTTTTCCCTTCCACCTTTACGTTGACTGTAATGGTACTATAAGCATAGCATCCGTTCAGGGATGTGCCTTTGACGATATAGGTGATGGTACTGTCGATGCTGACTACAGGGCCGGCGCCGTTGACATTACTGAGTCCGAGGGCGGGTTCCCAGACATAGCTGAATGCTCCCGTGGCATTCAGCTGGGTGGTGGGCTGCGCACAGTCGATATCATGGGCCTTTGTGGCGGTGACCAGGGGACTGGGGTTGACAATGGTATTTACCTGGAAGGCATTCGTATAGTGCTCACATATCGAGTCAGTAATAGTTACCTTATATTGTTCCGTGGCAGCGGGTGTAACCACCGGCCGGGGAGAAGATGGATCATCGAGATAAATAGCCGGTGTCCAGGAGTAGATATAGTTCAATGGATCGTTCCTGCCCAGGATACCAGACAGTCCTTCGCAGACAGTAAGATCATCTGGCTTGATAAAGACGGGGCTTGGCCGGATGCTCACTTTTACGGAGTCCTTGTGGGCACATCCATTGATATCGGTGATGGACACCCGAAATAGTGTGTCGGCGGGTGTAGAGGCCGATGGGTTGTCGCTGGAAGGGTTATCCAGCAGGGACGCGGGCTGCCATGACCAGGTACCTCCACCATCGACGGTCAACTTAAGCCGCACAGCATCTCCTTTGCATATGCTGGTATCCGGAGTGATAGCGATATCGGGAGGGGCAAACAAAGTGACAGTCACTGTGTCGGCGGCCGAACAGCCCCTGGATGCGCCTGTTACGATGTAGTCGGTGGGACCGGCAGGGGAGGCGATGGGAGTGGCGATGGCCGTATTCGACAGACCTGCGGCGGGTGACCATGAATAGGTATCAGCGCCGGTAGCCTGTAAAGGAACAGACTGCCCCGGACAGATAGTAGTGTCCGGTTTTGCCTTTACGACGGGCAGGTCGTTTACGGTGATCGTTACCGAATCCCTCACCAGGCTAAAAGGAGCGAAAGAAATATCATCCAGGGCAAAGTCATTACCGGAGAACAGGGTGTTCATGTTGACGATGGAGATAACGGCCGTAGTAGCATTCCCAGAGTTCCAGACCGTGTAGAACTGGTCCCAGATACAGTCGACGGTATTGGCGGTCATTTGATTGCCCAACTGCTGCCCGTTGATGGAAAACTGCAGGACGGCCGGATTGACGGAGGTGATATTTTCCAGCCAGGTGGAGAACGCATAGCTGGTATTGGGGGTTACGGTGATGATTTGCGACCATACTTTTACGCCCGCCTGATCGGCTCCGTTGACCATCATCATATTGCCATTTCCGCTGGTGTGATCTGTGCATGCCGGGGCATTGGGGAGCCAAACCGCCGGATTGGGCCCTACGCCGTACATCGCTGCGGGGAAGCCATTCGTAGTAAAAGTATAGTCGGATGTAAATCCCGTATTGCCTGCCGAAAAGTCTCCGTTGATTACGAGGTTGGCGCCCAGGCGTTTTGTCGTAAAATAATATTTGGTGGTCAGGGGAGGAGTGGCGACCGGACTGGCGGATGCGGGGTCGCTCAGGTAGCCAGTGGGACTCCAGCAAAAACTCAGCGAAGGTTTCGCCGACAGGGGGACCTGGCTGCCCTTGCAAATAGAGGTGTCACCGGTGAGAATGACATCGGCTGGTGTAACCCTCACCGATATGGTCTTGGTGACACTGTTGGAACAAACGCCGTCCGAAACATTTGTTATGATCGGGTAATCTCCAAAAGCCGGAAAGACATAGGTAAGATCAGAAGATCCGGGCGGCGAAGAATGATTCGCTCCCTCGATGTTCCAGACATAGGAGACTCCTGCCGATGAGGTGCCGGTAAAAGTGACGCGCAGCGGATTACAGTCATCCTGCGCAAAAGAAAAATCTCCATTGGGCGGGGTCTCTGCGGAGAGTACGATCATGTTGGAAGCCACCCGGCAATTAGATGACTGGATATTACTGCCGTCCGCGGTCAGCATACGGTAATAATAATCGGTGGATGTCGCTGTCATAGGGGGAGTCACTGGAAACTGCAGGCTGTTGGAGCCGGGTAGATCGGACCAGGTCTTGCCCTTATCTGTACTGAGCTGCCATAAGTATTGTGGGCTGCTGTACCCGGCTGAAATAGTTCCGTATAAGGTCTTGTTCCCGCCCTGGCATATCGATGACTGGCTTACCGCACTGGTAGCGGAGAACGATGCAGTGGTCTGAGGACCACAGGCACGGAATGTAATGTCATCGATGGCAAAATCGTTGCCGGGCTGTGCGGTTCCGCCGGGGTTATTGTTGACAATTCGTATGACCACTGTGCTGAGGGTGGAAGGCAGGGTAAAAAAGAAACCATATTGTTGCCAGGTCCAGACTGCATATTGAGGGATGGGGCCGGAGTTGTAGGTATTCAGCACGGTGCCGTCCTCTTGCTGCACGATAAAGGTCAGGTCGGGCAGGATACCTGTAAAGACGTTGAGGTTGTCGGCATTGGCTATCCACGCGGCAAATTCATAGGTCCCTGCGCCGCAGAGGTTCGATACTTTCTCCTGGAAAAAGTCTCCCGGTGTGACGTTGGCATTTTCAAAAAGCATGTATCCGTTCGCATTACCGGTGTGATCTGTGCCGCCCATCAGCCAGTTCGGATTATAAGGTACATTGTTGGTGATCGTATATTGACCGTCAAGCGGTGTGGGTTGAGCAGGGTTGCCGCTGACGGGTACATAAGTAAGGTTGACGGAAGATGCCCCGGGAACAGCTTGTTCCAGTGGCGGGGAGTTTCCTGTGCCGGCGCCAAAATCTACATCGATGACAGGATCGCCTAAGGTCCCTGTACACAAGGAACAACTGCCTGGATTGATCGTAGCGTTGATGCCCGGCGCTGCTGTGCTCGGAGGACAACCACTGTTGTCCTGGATAGAGACGAGGGTATATATGGTGGTGGTTATGGGCTGTACCTGAACCTGGAAAGGAACTCCATCCTGGACATTGTTCTGAGTATAACTGACCGCGCCATCCGAATAGGTGATATTAAAAGGTCCCGTGCCCGAAGAGGCGTGAAAGGTCAGCAGGCCGGGTGCGTTGTTGCAGGTATTGCTGCCTGTTAATGTTCCAGACAGGGTGGGGCAGGATGATAAAGGGCAAAAAGCGGCGACATCCGCTGGAGTCAGCGCACGGTCGTATATACGTACCTCGTCGATCTTCCCCTGAAAGAAAAGAGTATTGCCTGTCCACCATGACCCGATCTGTATATCCGCATTCAGACATTGATTGAGGGTCGTAAAAGGAGTATTGACCTGACTGACAAGGACCCCATCTACATTGACCTTGCCGACCATAGTTGAAACCTGGTGACGGGTGGGATAAAAATACATGGCGACGGAGAGTGCGCTGGATGGATTAAGGTTAGTGCTGGCACCTCCGGGGATATTTATATAGTCATCGATCCCATCAAAATAGTAGGCGCTGTTGGGGTTATCCATCTTGTCCGTGGTGAGGGCGGGGCCATTTACCAGCGTGCCATTGTTCCCATTGCCCGTGGCGTCATTGGCATTGCCGTTGAATGGGTAATAGGCTAACAGCCCTGTGGTGATGTCCTGACCAGCAGTGGCAAAGGGGTGAATAAGGGGAAAAAATATTATATACGGAAGTAGAGCCGAAAATCTTTTTTTCATACATTGGAGACAGGCTCTAAACTAATATTTTTTCTTGCATACGGCAATTCCGGGTGGTATAAAACCGCTGTCAAACTCCCAAAACCTGCACGGTTATAGCCCGAAATGACACACCTGTTGGAGATGCCGACACGCTGGTCAATTCATTTTAACCATTAAGGGGAGCCGTTATGCCTGTATAATTATGCGGGGTGATCTTTTTAAGCTCTTTTTTCAGCGTCGCGGATATCTTGAGCTTGTCGACAAAATTGTGAATAGCCGCCTTGTCGATGCCTCCCTTACCCCTTGTCAACTCCTTTAATGCTTCATAGGGCTGTGGGTAATTCTCACGACGCAGGATGGTTTGTATGGCTTCCGCGACTACAGCCCAGTTGCTTTCCAGGTCTTTTTCAAGCTTTGCCCTGTTCAGCACCAGCTTATCCAGTCCTTTTTCGATGCTTCGGAGAGCCAGGATCGTGTGCGCAAAGGGTACGCCGATGTTACGCAATACGGTGGAGTCCGTAAGGTCCCTCTGAAGGCGCGAGACGGGCAGTTTGCCCGCAAAATGATCAAAAAGGGCATTGGCCACGCCCAGGTTGCCTTCCGCATTTTCAAAGTCGATGGGATTTACCTTATGCGGCATGGCAGAAGACCCTATTTCTCCTTTTTTCGTCTTCTGGGAGAAGTAGTCCATAGAGACATAGGTCCAGACATCCCGGCAGAAGTCGATAAGGATGGTATTGATCCGCTGCATGGCATGGAAATGCGCGGCGAGATTGTCATAATGCTCGATCTGTGTGGTATACTGCTGACGCTGAAGCCCCAGGGTGCCTTCTACGAATTCATTGGCCAGCCGGACCCAGTCTTTTTTGGGGAAGGCGACATAATGGGCGTTGAAATTACCCGTGGCGCCTCCGAACTTTGCCGAGAAAGGCACCTG
>Ga0105237_10007757_pt1 | contig 11706 bp, 10 predicted proteins | sample KBSC24metaG_FD_81520 | JGI IMG/M metagenome (GOLD analysis project Ga0105237, IMG submission 81520) | Corn rhizosphere microbial communities from Kellogg Biological Station, Michigan, USA - KBS C2-4 metaG | ecosystem: Host-associated > Plants > Roots > Rhizosphere > Soil | place: Michigan, USA... | reverse complement strand
CTCCAGATTTGCCACTGAGGTGTTTTTGAACACCGACGACAATGCGCCTACTTGCTCAGTGGTGAGCACGCCGGTTCCAACCATAGCTTTATGTAAGCCTGTCATAAAAGAGGAAGGCACAATTACTACACCCGGACCTGTATTGGCGAATATCAGTTTGGAGAGGCCGGTAACGTTAGTAAAAGTCTACGTAGACGGTGCAAACAAGTTCACGGGCTACGAAGATCTGGTCAACAAACCACTGGATTTTTCTCAGGGTCCGCACCAGATCACAGTGGTGGCATGGGATAAGTCAGGGGCCACTGGTGCTTCAGCGAACTTCATCGTCAATGGCAGAACTCCTGCTTGTGAACCTTCGATTGCGGATCATGCGGTCAAGATCTGTACGCCTACCGATAGCAGCACTCCTTCGGGACCGGTGCGAATCCTTGCGGCCATCAGCGACCCGGGCAAAATCGCCGCCCGCGTTTATGTGGATGGAGTGTCAGTCTTGCTGACAACCAACAAGCAGATCGATTTTTCCAAATCTCTCGCTGCTGGCAAGCATCGGCTTACCATCAGGGCGTGGGATGCGAGTCTCAACTTCAGTTCAACGATTAACTTTGAAGTGAAAGCGATGGTAATTTTCCAGTAGGACAAATGATTCTAACGCCCTTGAAGGTGCTGGTTTACTAAACATGCGATTTTTCTATTCAGAGGCGACAAGGTACTCAATCTGAAGCATTAAGGAAATTAGAGAAGTACGCAGACCGCTTGAAGGTTACAACGGCATGGTGCCAGATCATATTTCCCCAAGTGGATATGGTTTCTCCAGGCTCTTCCCACTGGCTCCTTTCTGAAAAAGCGCACCACCGCAATGACGTGTGTCTATCACGGGCCATCTGCGGTCCGGGCAGGGAACACCCGCATAAAACTTTATCCTTAATTATTAGATTCGTAGCGCAACAGCGAAACGGGAAGCAAAAATCAGAACGCATTGTTGGTTACTTGTTCTTCGGTTTCGACTTCTTCGTATGGAACTTCGATGGTTTCAGCCTTCCACGTTCCAGGCCGCGTGAGCTTCATCGGCAAACGGGTGCGCTTCTGAATCTCGTTCTGAAACAGGCCCGGTTCGGCATTGAAGCCAGCGTGAGTGATTTTGCGACCATCGTTAGCACACACGGTGAATTGCTTGCTGCCGCTGTTGTAGCGCAGGCTAGCGACATCTTCCCAGCGGATCTTTTTTTCACGTCCCAACCAAGAATGCGATCCAATGCCGTCCACCTCGATGGATAAGACCGGCGGGTAAATGCATAGACTGAGCGCGACAAAACCAAGAAACAGAAATGACACCCACCACTCATCCGGTTTGCGCACCGCCAACCAAGACCAAAGGAACAGGGAGGTAAATGCCACACCAAAAAGTACAGCAAGACTGCGAACGGCGCGGGTGGGCGGAAAGACGGTGCGACCAGCTTCAACACTGGCGCGCTCGTTCAGCGACGACTTCCAAAGCCAGCGAAAAACCACGCCAATAACCACAACCGTGAGTAAGTGACGAAGAGCCCCCATGCCCCGCAGTATAGTCGCAGTTAGATCGTTGGCGACTCACCGAAGTAACAATTCCTCGACTCGTCCGGATGTTCGTCAGCATTATTATCGGAACCAAGATTTTGAGGCAAAACAGATATCGCGATTGCGCCAACTGACATTCACTTTCGTAACACTTGTAGAATTGACTCGCCGCACTCATACTCAGTTTCACCTGCTACCTAGAACGGCACAGTCTGGGAGATTGATTAAATGAAACGCCTCGCACTAGGCTTCGGCCTGCTCACGCTCTTGGCTCTCAATTTTGCATATGGCACGCAGCAACAGAAAACATCCGACGAAGTGGCCATTCGGGCGACTGTCACCGACTACATCGAAAGTTACTACACTGGCGATGCGGGTCGTATGGAGAAATCGTTGCATCCACACTACCTCAAGCACACGATCAGCGAATCCAATGGCCAACTCAAAATGACGGAAAAAACTGGTTTGCAGATGGTCCAGGATGTGCACGAAAACGGCCCGTCTACACTTCCTGCGTCTGAAAGGAAGGAACAGATAACGATACTCGATGTAACGGGTGATGTGGCTTCGGCAAAACTGGTGACAGCACACTGGGTGGATCATATGACGTTATCGAAGTGGAATGGGGAATGGAAGATTGTGTCAGTTGTGCTGAGGGAACAAGACTGAAGCACATTTTTCGATGAGATTGTTACACGCCCGCTAATCATGCTTGAGAGTCAAGCTGCATCAGCGCTTGTTGCTCCGGTTGGTCTGATATTTTGGTTCATGCAGAAGAAATTTGTCGGGTCATACTTGTCCTTCAATGCAGCCAGCCTTGCATACTTTGCGCCATAAGCACTGCGAACGGATTTGTCGTCCACCGCACCGAGATAGTTGACGTAAGCCGCATCAGCTAAAAAGGGTTGCATGGCACTCCAAAGCCCCTGTGTCCAGACGATATTGGCTTCGCTGTCGGCTGGACTGTCCCAAATGGCGGTCACGATGAGGTTGTACGGCCAATTGCGATGGCCGAACGCGGTTGCGTCCTCCGGGACACGACTGAACGCACTATCGCCATCGTGCTCCAACACGATCACGGTTCGCGGAGACGGTGTCTTGGCATAGAAAGCCAATAGGGTGTCAATAGCACCGTCACTCAGCGACTTCATGTAGTTCGACTTCCAGTAGTTGTACAAACCCTTAGGCCAAAGCCAGTCGGCCATGATCTGGGCGGCGCTGTAGGGCATGCGCTCGTAAGTGTCAGCCGCCGGAGGGCCATAATCACGCAGCGACTTGAGCTGCTTCTCGCCGGTCTCAAGGTCTCCCACCCAGACGCCACCCATGCCAACGATTGCATGACCACGCAGCGATTCCGGCAAAGGCATTTCCGGGGGCACAGTGAAGATCAATGTGCTGTTGCTCATTTCCTCGGGAGCTCTGGCTTCGTACTCACGGAAGTAGCGCATAGCCTTTCTCCCTTGCTCTAGAGGATGCAAAACTAGCCCCGCCAGCACTGTCCCGGCGGTATGGACTCGGAACTCGAACGAGGTGACGATGCCGAAGTTCCCGCCGCCCCCGCGAATACCCCAGAAAAGGTCTTGATTGGAGATTGAACTGGCGCGCAGAAGCTGACCGTCAGCGGTCACCACGTCGGCAGAAAGCAAGTTGTCGAGAGCACAACCGTGCTTGCGGACCATCCAGCCCAACCCGCCACCGAGGGTGAGGCCCCCAACGCCGGTCGAGCCCACGAAACCGCCGGTCGCTGCAAGGTCAAATGCCTGTAGCTCGTGGTTCAGCTCAGCCCAGGTGACGCCGGGCTCCACCCGCGCGGTGCGTGCGGCCGGATCAATGTGAATACCTTTCATAGCCGACAGATCAATTACCATGCCACCGTCGCGCAGGCTGATGCCGGCGACATTATGGCCGGTACCACGGATGGAGACGGGGACATGGTTGGCGCGAGCGAATCGGATGCAGGCAATGACATCGGCAACCCCGGCACAGCGGACAATAGCACCCGGTCGCCGGTCGATCATAGCGTTATGGATCTTGCGGGCATCTTCATATCCGGGGTGGTCGGGCAGGAGCAGATGGCCTCGAAGCGATGTGCCAAACCGGTGCAGGGCGGGCTCAGAGATCATAGCAACCCCCAAGTTTCTTTAGCTGATTATAGGCCTGGACAGAAACAGTTGTACCTGCCAAGAATCGATAGCAGGTTCACGGCCCTTGCATATCTCCCCCGCACAGATTCGGTGCTTTAGTCCCTGAGGTACTGCGTAACCTGCGCCGGACGGCCCTTCCGTAATCTCCTGTTTTTATGAAACGCAGTACATACTCTGGCTTGGCGCACGTTATAGTCCTCCTCCTATGACTACAGCTGTGACAAATCCGGCCGAGTTTGCCAACACTCGCCGCTGGCCTCGACACACTGTCGAGATGCCGCTTCGCATCGTCACCGCCGGTGATGTATCCCAAACAGTTGTGCCCGGTTTAGCCATCGAAATCAGCCGCTGCGGCATGGCTCTGTACGCCGGAGTCCGACTCGAGCCCGGAGACCGCATGGAAGTCGAATTTCCGACCGCCAGCCGCATGCGTATCGCCGGTGTAGTGAAAAATCGGGAAGGGTATTGTTACGGGGTGGAATTCAGACACCGGATTGTGAATGAATCGGCCCAGGCCAGTCCTCCTGCTCCTGCGGTCACCGGAGAACAAAGCCGCGAAGATGCCTCCAACTATGCCGCAATCCTCACCGAGATGGTCCGTGCGGAAGACAAGGTCGCGGATCTGCTCCGCCGAAAACTGAATGAAAATGTCCGGACAGAACCAGAGCTAAAGAGATTGTGTTTCGATCTGTTGCGAGTCAGGGAACTGCGGCGGCAGATTGAAGTCCTCGCGAAAACTGCCCAGTCTTAGCTCATCACAAAAACAATCAGCTTCCAATCACTTCTGCAGCCAGCGCTGCAATCTCAATTCTTCCTCGGGCGGATGTATTTCAAGAACGGCCTGCGCTGCTTTCAGACCAAATGCGGGGCCGTGTTTGAAGCCGTGTCCTGAACCACCTCCGAGGATCCAGACATTTTCTGCTTTGGGATGCTGGTCGAGAACGAAGTTCTCATCCACGCTTTGCTCGTACTGACAGACACGGGATTCAACCAGCGGAGCCCCGCGCATTGCGGGAAAACGGCTCTCCATGTAGGCGCGGGCCATTGCGAGGCTTTTATTGCTGATACGGCGGTCACCGTCAGTGGGGTCGAATTCAGGGCCACGTATGTCGGAGGCGATCTTGAATCCATGCCACTGGTTCGCCGGAATTCCATAAAAGGCGTTACCGCTGCGATCGATCCAGGTAGGTATTTGTTCGTCGGTGAATCGCCCATCACCCGCAGCAATGCCGAAGTAGAAGACCTCCTGCCTGGTGGGACGTATCTTGCCGGTTAGAAAGGGAAACAATTGCGGCAGCCAGGGGCCGCAGGCAAATACATACCGGTCGGCACGCAAGAGTTCCTTTTTGTTGAGCAGGACACCCTGCATTTCCTTGCCGGAAATTTCGCCTGGATCTACGGACACTTGCTGGTAATCGCCGCCCTCGGCACGAAACGCCTGCATGACTACTTCGCACGAGCGGCGTGCCAATAGGTATCCGCAGTTTGGTTCGAACGTTGACCACAGAACGTCGTGAAAATCAATCTGTGGCCAGCGTCTCGCACACTCATCTTGCGATAACTTCTCAAAAACCGCGCCGGCTTGCTCCAGCGTTCGCAGGGAAGCTTGCTCGTATTCATCGCTTCCCACTGCCATCCAGAGAACACCGGTTGGGACGAAGAGCTTTTGGTGCCAGCGTGCCTCGTTTTCGTGCCACAGACGCAACGCATCGACGGCCATCTGCGTGTATAGAAGAGAGCTTCCGTAGGTGGCACGAATAATGCGGGACTCGTCGCCGGAACTGGAGCGGCTATTGCCCGGGCCCCACGCGTCGAGCAGAGTGACCTTCGCACCGCTACGCAGTAAGTGCAATGCCGTCCACCCGCCAAACGCTCCAGCGCCAGCTACCACGACGGATGTCCGGGGCATGATTCCAGTGTGCTCCTTGTGCGATCAGAAATGTTGAATCAGAAAAGCCAAATTTCCAGGGCGCCCCGTCCAGGCTCGGCTTAGGCGAGGACTTTCTGGCGGGTGCCCCACTTTTCGGGCCACAAGGCAACATGTCGGTACTTATTCCCAACGAGCCGTAAACTGCAACTACCTACCTACTCGTATCGCAGCGCCACCATCGGATCGACTTTCGCTGCGCGGCGCGAGGGCAGATAAGAAGCCGCCATGGCAACAATCGTCAGCAGGGCGGCTACCGCGAAATATGTGAGGTTATCTGTTCGGGAGACGCCATAAAGAAAGATCCCCGACCCACTCCAGCCGATGCCTTGGGTGGGGAAAAGACGTGTCACCGCAATGGCGCCAACGATCCCCGCGCCCAGCCCCATAAACCCCACCACCAGCGATTCACGCAACACCAGCCAAGCAATTTCTCCGCGAGCTGCCCCGAGCGCCATTCGAATACCAATCTCTCGTGTCCTTTCGGCGACCGAATACGCCGTCACGCCGAACTACCCCGACGACAACTAATACCATCGCCAAGGCTCCGAAAGAAGCTAGAAGCACGATCATTGGGCGGCGCAGGGTTAGCGACTCGGAATCATGGATCTGTAGCTGCATGCTGCCTAATTCCCAATAGAGTTGCGGATCCACGGGACGAATCCAATCTCTTATGCGCGCGGCTAGACCTACTACATCGTTCGCTGCCCGAACTCGGACCGCCATGCTCCATCGCGGTGGCGCAGTTTGAGCTACTGGAAGGTAGACCATTGGCCTCATGTCTTCTTCAGGATTCCGTTGCCGGAAATCGGAAACCACGCCTACGATTTCTCTCCACGCTTCAGGCGAATCCGTGAAGGCGACGTGATAGCCCACCGCGCTTGCACCGGGAAAATACCGCATTGCAAACGTCTGATTGACGATCGCAACTAGGCTGGCCTCTGAACCGTCTGTCTCGCGGAAAGAACGCCCGGACAGCATCTGAATCTTCAACGTCTGAAAATATTCGGGACTGATGGAGACAAAGTAAATTTCGTCAACATGGGTTGATTTTGGTGCCTCTATTTTCAGGCCCGCGCTTTCCGCACCTTGCATGGGGAGCGAATCGGCGATGCCGACTGACTCGACACCTGGCATAGAGCGCACCTTCTCCATTGCGACCTGCATGAGGCGAGCCCGATCAGTCGGAGTCGTGTAACGAACAAGAGATAACCTAACAGTGGCGGTCAATACGTTGCGCGGATCGTATCCTATGTGCGATTTTTCGACGTTTAGAAAACTACGTAGTAATAGACCGAATCCCACGAGCAAGATCATACCCAGCGCAACTTGGCCCGCCACCAAGCCGTTCCGCAATCGCCGCGATCGCCGCCCTCCGGCCACGCTTGGCACTCCGTCCTTCAAATCTTCGACGTTCACGCGCGTTGCCTGCAATGCGGGAATGATGCCGAACGTCAGCGCGCTCAGGAGCGAAACTCCCAAACTGACCGCAAACACACGAGCGTCAACATGCAAATACACCCCCGGCAGCATGCCCGCCGCCATCGTTGTAATAATCCCCTCACACCATTGCGCCAGGATTACCGCGACAACTCCGCTGCAAATGGACAGCAGCATGCTCTCGACCAGAAACTGCCGAATCATTCTTGCCCGCGAACAACCAAGCGCAGTTCGCACGGCCACTTCCCGGTGCCGCTTTACAACGCGCGCCATAAGCAAACTGGCAATGTTTGCGCACGCGATCAAGAGAACAACTCCTGCCGCGACCGCTGTCATGAACAAGCCGCGCTCGGCGTTCGTTCTCGTCGGCCCAGGATGCCGGAACGTTTCGCCAAAGTCCTCTACCACCAGACGATCACTGCTGCCACCCGGAATATCTGGAGTTTTGAGCCGAGCCGCAATAACTTCCGCCTCCGATCGCGCTTGTTCCAACGTCGCCCCTTGCCGCAGGCGCGCGACAATTTCGACTCTCGCCTTTCCTGCTCTGACGTATGCTTGGCTTGCGTAAGAATCTAGTAACAGAGGGGCAAAGATTTCGACATCCTCGTAGTAGAGTCCTAACGATGGGGGCAGCACGGCAAGAACGACAACGGCGCGTCGATTAAGAACAATGCGCTTTCCTACAATATGGGGATCCGCATGGAATCGACTCTGCCAGCAGCGGTAGGAAAGCATCACAACCGCATCTTGACCAATGGTTTGTTCATCCGCTCGAAAATTGCGGCCCACTACGGGCTTAACCCCGAGCGTAGTCAGCCAGTTCGTGGTTACGACACGCCCTGTAAGAGTCTGAGAGACCGAAGCATCTGCGTCGTAGAAATAGTCCTGCCATCCGGCCGCCGCGACCTGCTCAAACGACTCGGCCTGTTCACGAATGATCTGGTACTCGGTCGAAGTCGGCGTGTGCTGGTCCCCATCAGGTTCGATCGTCGAAACATGAACCAGGCGTTCAGGTTCCCGAAACGGCAGGGCGCGTAAGAAGGCAGAATCCAGCAAACCGAAAATCGCAGTATTTGCCCCGACACCAAGTGCGAGAGTGACGACCGCGACTGCGGAAAATCCTGGATTCTTCCGAAACTGGCGTAGCGCATACCGAAGATCTTGGCCTAATGATGCCATCATCGTTCACCTACCACTCCTACTGCCCGATATGGCTGAATAGCCGACCATTGAAAGCCGAGTTCGTTGTCCGAACTCACCGATGAATTGCTCCAACAATACGGTCGTGAGTGTAAACGCCTTACTGCAACATTTGGAAGTGGTGTCTTTGGTTATTGCGTTTCGCATGATATTGATGGGTGGCGGAAACCCAGCCTCTGGCTTCGCTTGTTAACCAGCGGAACAGACACGATACTGCACAATAAGATGAAGGCGACGGCGACCGAGAAGTAACGAGTGAGTGGCCGAAGAAGCACAGCTCCCCATGACTTTGATGAAAGCCAAGTCTTGACTGATTTGCCCACCACCAACCACTGAAACGTTGCGATCAAAAGCAAGAGCCCTGCCCCAAAGTACGATCCTGCGTAGTGACCGACCTGGATGTTCACTAGCAAAGGCAATGACGACAGCGCAAGGAGAATTCCGACGAACATGGACGGCAAGTCGGCCCAAACCAGGATTTGCAGCAACACCGATTCGTAGTGGTAATGAAACGGTCTACCTGCAAGGAGTGCCGACGTGGACGATCCACCTCTGTCAAGAAAATCAGCGAACGCAGGAGATGGCGGCGACATTGTTCGCTATTGCAAGAAAGAACCACGCAGCATGAAGGCAAGCGAAAAGCCAAGCAAGACGACTATTCGCACATGAGCGGAAGAATTCAGAAATGGTACGCAGTGCGAGTCGCGGTTTCATCTACTGAATGATTAGACACCATAGTTGGCGTAACATCGCTTTAATCCCCCGAAATGGGACTGTTGTTTTCCGATTCCGGGGTGTCGCGTTGACTGAGATTCTTTTACGTTTGGTAGACTTCGTTTTTTACGTGTAGCTCGTAGATTTCCTGTTGAGCATAGTCGAACGCGTTCGGGTCTTACGGCAGTTATATTCCGGCAATCGCCTTGTTCTGCAATACGCGTACTACGACGCGACGATTCTCCGCTTGGCCCTCGGCGCTTTTGTCATTGTTGACCTGTCGCGACTCTCCCATCGCTCCCGGCGCCAGTATCCGCGTCAACGGCAAATTTGCTTTTTGCAGCAATATGTTGGTTACATTGTTCGCGCGATCTTCGCTGAGCTTCTGGTTCACTTCCGTGTTGCCCGTCGACGATGCATACCCCGTCACTTCGATCACGTCTCCCTGGACATCCTTCACCATCTTGGCCAATTCCAGTAATGACGTTTCATACTTCGGATCAACCTTTACCTTGCCGTTCGCAAAGTACACAGTCACCTGATCGAGGATGTAGTAATCATCCATGTCGCCAAAGCGCGCAGCAGCCGCCTCGACCCTGGCCTTGTGCGCAGCCAATTCTTCCTCGTGCAACTGCAGTTGCTCATTCTGCACCTTTAGCGCTGCCGATTGCTTCTCCAATTCAGCCTTGTGCTGTTCTGTCTCCTTGCGGTGCTGGCGGCTGGAGGCCTCGGCAAGTTGCGCTTTCTGCAGGTCGCCGCCGCCGAACTTCACTGATGTCGCCACCAATTTCCGATCTTGATTGTATTCCCCCTCTACGTTAACCTTCAGGCCCGGGATCAGTGCCGCCATTGACTTGTCCGTCCGCCGAGCCTTGAACAATCCGCCCGTCTGCGACACCTTCGTGCCGTCGTCCAGCAGAAACGCCAACTCTGTTTCCTGCATGTACTCCACGATAATCTCACTGCCACTTCTTCCAACGATAATTCCTTCCACCTTCGTAGATTCCGCAAGTGTTGGCGTCCGCAGTAAGGCGACCATCACAAACGTAACGACCAGGGAAGCAAATTTATTTGAAATTGATGGAGTCATATTCTGTTACCTCTTCGGAAAAGTGGATGGCTCGGAAAAACCTTGGGAATTAATCCTAGACGACTTGTCGTTCAGACTTAAACTGCAACAATTACCAGTTACCTTCTTTCGTTTGAGTTCCCATTCGAACACACTTGACGATGTGGAACTTGGTCAGGGTTGACGACGGGCCGGCGGCGGGTGACATTCAAGCCTCGGACCCATGCTGAGGAGCAGAAGTTTGGGTAAGGCTAAACGCGCCCACGAATAAGAGCCAACCTGAGATAAACCACAACCGACTCATCGTGCGTGATTCTATGTCCTCGGGCAAGATGAGCACACTGCGAAGCCAGCGGAAGTCGCAATTGTAAAAGCATCCGGTGTTCTCGACTCACGGTGCGTTCTTAGCCAACTTGAATCTCCCTCCTCGACGCTACCGGTGCTGTTTCTCCAACTCATGACGGTGCTCCCCAGAAGTACCTAGCAAACTACTGCGTTCGTAACTTCGGAATGCAGCCGAAATTGGCTACGATTACCTACCCCAGTCCCTTTTTTCGAGGTTACAACTCAATGCCGAGCCGTCGTACTGCTGGCTTTCTTATAGTACTTGCACTCCTATCTACTGCTTTTGGACAAAGGCGAGATCTTGATCGAGCTAAACCGGCAGCTTCAGGCACCGTTATTTATTCCGAGGAGGGAGCAATACTGGTCAAAGTTCCTTCTGGTTGGGTGACCAACGAGAGAAACGGGCGCGTGCTTGGGATTCAGTGTACTTTCTATCCAGCTCATTCCTCATGGATTAACGCCCCAAGCATCATGTATCCGGATATCGCAACCAAAGGCCCCGGCCAAACGTCGGCACAGGAGCTGATGGAGAAAGACTTGAAAGGACTTCGTGCCATTTATCCCAAAATTACGATAGCCAAAGCCGAGGACCTTCCAACTGCGGAGGGGAAGAAGGCCAAAGTCAGGTATATCTATGGACTCGACCACGGCTTTATTAACGCAACAGCTTATGTTGACGAGCCGAGAATCATTGCTGTACTGGTGCTCAATTCCAAGACAAAGAAAGCATTCAACGATTCGCTCCCACTATTCCGTGAGTTCGTAGCATCGCAGAGATACATGGATGTCCGTTTCGATGCAGCATCTTCAAACAGCAACAAAGTCAGGTACTAAAATCGATTCCCCACAGATACTGTTGTCATATCGCCATTGCACTCATCCGACCGTAGTTGGTGTAAAGGCCTGATTACATCCAGCACTCGTTATATCCAGCAGGTGGGTCGGTGATGTTCCTGTCAAGAATTCTTGAATTGGGTTATGACGTACGTGACGAATGACACAAGCGTAATTCCGATGCAAGAAATCGTGACCGTTGGAATCCAGAAGAGGACTACCCTCAATATCTTGCTGTCTAGCCTGCTGGCTACGAAGAAGGTTGCAAACAGAAAAATTGCCGTTATCCACGGCTGGCATGAACGAGGCTTGCCCTCAGTACCGCAAAGATCAGGTCTACTCCAGTTGTTTTCTGGGACCACGGTCTAAGCACCCACCAAATTGTCAGAAGCTCGGCTGCGATGACGGCAGTCATTCCACTCAAGATCGCTTTCACGTAAACCATAGGATTCCTCTCGGTCGCGGTGTCGAAGCTAACT
>Ga0105237_10007756_pt1 | contig 11708 bp, 4 predicted proteins | sample KBSC24metaG_FD_81520 | JGI IMG/M metagenome (GOLD analysis project Ga0105237, IMG submission 81520) | Corn rhizosphere microbial communities from Kellogg Biological Station, Michigan, USA - KBS C2-4 metaG | ecosystem: Host-associated > Plants > Roots > Rhizosphere > Soil | place: Michigan, USA... | reverse complement strand
GCGACCAGAAAATTGCCCAATAACGGAAATAAATTGAGCAACTGCAAGCCTGGCGCGAGTAAAGCAGGGCGCAGCATCACCGATTGGAGCATTCTTCCCAGCCGCAGCCGAGCGCTGTAGTTTGCATTCCAGGCGCGCCCGTAAGTCTTTTTTAGTTCTGATGCGGACAGTTCCTGAGCAAGGTAGCGATCTATAAAATGGGCAGCGAGTTTTCCACTGTGCAGCGCCATCGCCATGCCATCGCCAGCCAGCGGTGCGATCATCCCAGCAGCATCCCCCGCGAGTAAGACATCGCCTTCCAGCGAAGTTTTATTCACGAACGGCACCTGAGCGATACTGAGCCATTCTGGATAGACAGGTACTGCCTGGGCGAACCAATCGCGTAAGTGCGGATTCTGACTGCACATCCAATGGATAAATCCTTCAATACTGGGATGAGATTCCTTCGATGCCGTTTGAAAAACGTCCTGGCGAACGAGCAAACAGACATTCGTGACGCCATCTTCGACTTCGGACATGCCGCAGTAACCGCCGCGAAAGACATGCAGGTCAATGTGATTGGGCAGCGGCAGCCCCTTAAAGTGGCGTTTCAAAGCAACATACGGTTGAGGTCGATTGAGAAATGCGCGATTTAAGTGGCGATCCAGAGCGCTGCGCTTGCCGTGCGCGGCAATGATCGCTGCCGCTTGAAAGGTTTGTGTTCCCTGCGGAGTCTGTGCTGTCAGCGAAAAGCAATCGCGCAGATTTCCGCCAATTTCTGTCACTCGAACCCCCTCACGGACTTCCACGCCGTTCTGAACAGTGTAGCGGGCAAAGGCGGCATCGAGGGCAAATCGGCTGATCCCCAGTGCAGGGACAGGAAATTCTGTTTTCCATGCACTGCCATCCGGCGCGGTAATTCGGACAGTCTTTATCGTCACTGGGTTGAGCTGTTGCAGCGCCGGAAGAAAGTCCGACTCGGCGAAGAGAGAAATACATTCTGGCGATAGAAACTCCCCGCAGACTTTCGAATGCGGATAAGGCTTCGCTTCCAACAGTAAGACACGGCGACTTCGCTGTGATAACGTAATAGCGGCGTTACACCCAGCTAATCCTCCGCCGATGATAGCGACATCAAACACCTGGTTTCTCCGCGACAAGGGTCATACGCCAGGGGAAATGGGCATAGACACGCGCAGTTTCAAGCCCTGCTGCCTGCGCTAAGGAACGGAGTTCATGAGGTGTATAGGCACGACGTATGGAGAGAGGGCCATCGTGCCGTGTCAGATAATGCCGGGCAAAAATGGGCTGAATGACGCGAAAAGCCAATAGCGGCAGGTTACTACGCACCAGATCACTCATCACGATCCCCCGGCGAGCGCGGTGATAAGTTTCTCTCAGCACCCCAATGACCTCTTCTGGGGAAAGATGATGCAGGAAGAGCGAAGAAATGAAATAATCCACCTGTAGTTCGGCGAATGGAAGCGCAGAGGCATCGGCCCGCATCAGATGGACATCATCAATTGCTTTCTCACGCGCGACCGACAGGTTACGCTCCGATTTGTCTAAAGCGCAAATCACAAGCTGGCGATTATTTTGTTTTGCCCACTGTGCCAGCAATGCTCCCATTGCGCCCGAGCCAGTCCCCAAATCAACCACTCGCAAAGGTTGGCTCCCCTGCCGCAGCAGAGGATACAGGTGACGGGTTAGCGCCTCAATGCCACCGAAATAACGATTGAAGCGCCACATTTCTATCAGATTGGAACGAACATCGGCCATCGATCCCATCTCCTGATCGAGGAGTTCTGACTGCTGTTCACGCTTCGGAATTAGGAATGATGCAGCACCCATTTCGGAATTGATGCGGTTATCTGTTTGATCGCCCTCTATCGCTGTTTCCACAGATATTTCCTGTAATGGCTTGTGTTCAGCCAGATGATGTGTATTTCAGAGTTTATAACACTAGAGTATAAAGCCCACTGTGAAGTAGGTATAGAGCAGCAGATGAGGAATTCGTGAACTATACGAATACGATTACCACATCACTTAATTTGCCGTCTGGTGAGCGTTGACAGCAAACTGCGGGGTGTAACTGAGCCAAGGCGAATATGCGGCAGCATCTATGTTTTTCTACTTACTCGTTCGTTCGCGAGTTCAATATGGCTTCGATATGGTTGACATCGGTCGGCTTCAGCATTTCCATCAAATCTGCGTCCTATTCGATCCGTCCCATCTCACGTTGGGACTGTACATCTAGGCACTGTTCGCGCCTCATTTCTGTTGCCAACAATTGAGCCTCAACCGCTCATCAATCAACGATCTTTGGGGGATCCACTGGAGGTTGAGTTTGTTCCAACAGACTATCGACGTCGTCCGCCGCTACGTCGAGACCATCGCTCAACCCATGCATATGCCCCTGTGCTAGAAGGTTGGGTATCTCCGTCGCAGCGTCCCGCGTCTTTTGACCTGTCGCGCGCCATTTTTCTGTGAGTTTGCGTAACTCCTGTATCAAATCGATCATGTTGTACTCCAATTACCTCACCCGTTGTTTTAGTAAGGGAAGTGCCAAAAAACGGCAAAAATACCTTTCGATGAAATATAATTTGTAATTTTAAATCGATAAAGGAGCACCAGAAAGCTTCGTTGGCGCTACAATGAGAGGGCATTATCCTTAAAAATGAGCTTGGCCTACCCAAAAGACTTCGCTGAACTTTGGGCTTAACTCATGCACTTGCCCATTCGGTCCACTCCTGACTCACGACGACGGGAATGCCCCAGCTCTGCAAACAGCACTTTATTACGGCCTTCGTCAAAGCCACTGCCTCCGGGTAATCGTGAAGTAAATGGTCATAGAGGGCAATGTTCGGTATCCAATGGTCTTGCAGGATTTCCATTTTCAAAATTGTGATGGTCAGCGCGGCGCGTAATGCCACGCGAGAGCCGAAGGCAATCCGAATCTGATCAAGAAGGTCACCGACTTCCTGGCTTTCCTGTCGGATTAAGCGCCTGTAAACTAGGCTGACATCGTCGTACGGATCGGAAACAGATTCCATAAGGCGTTCTTCTCCACTCAATGACGCGGTACAAGCGCGGAAAGTAAATGGTGCAAAGTGAATCGATTGCTGGCGATCCAATGAGAAGCACTGCACTGGAGGAGAAAAATGTTCTTGAGCAGCACATTCGGGAAAGAAGCACGCGCACAACGAACGCGCTTCGCAATCAGGTGAGGAGTAAAATTCCTGAGTGTTGATGGGAAACATCAAGTCTACATACTGGTATAACACCGCTTTAGCCGGTTTCGTAATCTATTGACTCTATTCAATCATTTAAGCTTGCGGAAGATCACTCGCGACAGATCTTCATCATCCGTACTCGTTAAATCATCCTTATGCTCAATGTCGAATTCTGCATCTCGAATACCTCGGTCACGTAACCAGCAGCTTATGGCAATTTCTAAAAGCGGTAGTGCCTCCGGGTTGTCACGGAGCATGTAGGCATGGACACTGATGTCCGAGATCGCTTGGTGCTGCTGGACTTCCATTTTTAAAATTGTCATCACCAGCGTCGCGCGCAAGGCGGCTCGCGCGCCGCAAAGCGACAGAATCTGCTCAATAGCGTCAGCAGCCTCCACGCTGTCCTGCCGGAGCACCCGAATATAGGTTGCGACGACCTCCCTATACGAGCCAGCATCGAATACCATCGACTTGTCTTTCCACAGTCCTGACGAATAATTGGCTTGAACAGGCATGTTTCGGAAAGGTATCAAAGTGGATGCGAATTAGAGAAATCCGCTTCACTTCGTTCCGAGCTCGACATGCACCTCATGTTGCCCACCGTCATGCAGCAGAGAAACATAACCTTCCGCGAGCACATTACCATCGAGCTTGATCTCGACAACACCTCGGTTCACCTCTTGGGGATTGCAGACATGAATGTTGTAGACCGTCTCACCATCCCGATAGCTGGCTTCATAGCCGAGCCAATCGTCAGGAATACAGGGATCGATCTCTAGCCGATTGTCATGGCGTTTTATGCCGAGGATTGCCTCAATGCCGAGGCGATACATCCAGCTTGCTGATCCGGTATACCACGTCCAGCCACCGCGCCCGACATGGGGTGCAACACTATAAACATCCGCAGCGATCACATACGGATCGACCTTATACTTTGCGGCTTTTTCAGGTGTGTCGCTGTGCGAAATCGGATTCAATAAGCGGAACAGTTCCCCTGCCAGGTTGCCCTGCCCTAATTGAGCAAATGCCCAGACCGCCCAGACCGCGCCGTGTGTATACTGCCCCCCGTTTTCACGGATTCCGGGCGGATAGCCTTTGATGTAACCGGGATCATTCGCGGTTTTCTCAAATGGCGGCGTGAAAAGGAGTAAAAGCTGATCCTCACGGCGAACCAGATGCTCGGCAACCGAGGACATCGCCTGAAGCGAATGAGCAGGGTCGCCTGCGCCGGACAGTACCGCCCACGATTGCGCAATCGAGTCGATCTGGCATTCGACGTTCTGGGCTGAGCCTAGAGGTGTGCCGTCGTCATAATAGGCGCGCCGATACCATTCTCCGTCCCAGCCTGCCGCCTCTAATGCGGTCTGTAGATCGTCTGCCTGCTGTTCGTAAGTGCTGCCCTGCTGGGAATCCGCCTGCTGTCTGCAAAGTGGTGCAAACCGCTTCAAGACGCTGTAGAGAAACCAGCCAAGCCAGACGCTCTCGCCGCACCCCTGAATACCGACACGATTCATGCCATCGTTCCAATCGCCCGTACCTATCAGCGGCAGGCCATGAGCGCCCGCTGTCGAGCCGTGTTTGATGGCACGCAGGCAGTGTTCGTAAAGTGTGTAGCTTTCGCTGGCCGTCTCATACTGTCCATAGCGTTCATCTTCGCCCGGCTTCAGTGGTTCGCCACGCAGGAATGGGATACTTTCATTCAGGATCGTGCTGTCGCCAGTTGCATCGATGTACTGAGCGACAACGAACGGCAGCCAGAGCAGATCATCTGAGAAGCGCGTTCTAACACCTCGCCCAGACGGCGGATGCCACCAATGCAGCACGTCACCTGCCTCGAACTGATGCTGGGCAGCACGCAGAATATGATTGTGGGCAATTTGCGGTGCTGCCGTGACCAGCGCCATCACATCCTGCAACTGATCGCGGAAACCGAAGGCTCCACTCGATTGATAGAAGCCTGTTCGTCCCCAGATACGGCACGAGAGTGCCTGATAGAGCAGCCAGCGGTTCAACATGAGATTCATCGCCGGGTCGGGGGTCTTGACGCTAACCGTCCCCAGAATACGATCCCAAAACTGGTGGACGGCTTGCCATGCGGCTTCTACCTGTCCCGGCTGCTGATAGGTCTGAATCAACTGGGAGGCGTGTTCGCGATTGCTACCCTGCCCCAACAGAAAAAAGACTTCTTCACTTCCACCAACAGATAAATCCACGTGAAGCTGAAGCGCCGCGCACGGATCAAGCCCCCCTTCAACCGTACTCGCCAGACCAATCCGGCTGAGGGCTGCCGGATGGCTGAGATCGCCCATTCGTCCCAGGAACTCGGTACGGTCTGTAGTAACGCCGTGCGGCGCTTTGCTTGCCGCGAGGAAAGCCACTCGTTCTCCGAATTCAGCGTTGTAGCCGTTGCGCGCCAGCAGCGCGCCACTGTTATGGTCATATTCCGGGCTGATATACGCCTGTGAAGCGCTCCGACTGACGCCAAGCACCCATTCCGCATAGTAGGTCACGGTGATGCGTCGCGGGCGGTTCGAGGCGTTCTCCAGCCGCAGCCTGATCACCTTGACCGGAGCATCAGCGGCGGCAAAAAGCTGCGTGGTCTGCTTGAGACCCTGAGTGTGATGCTCGAACTGAGAATAGCCCGCGCCATGTCGCAGCAGATACGGCTCAGCATCGCGGCTAGGCAGCGGCATCGGCGACCAGACCTGAGCAGTTTCCTCATCACGAAGGTAGAGCGCTTCGCCGGGGCTATCGACAACAGGATCGTTGCGCCAGGGGGTCAGTCGATTTTCGCTGCTGTTTTCCGCCCAGGTATAGCCAGCCCCGGATTCGGACACGAGAAACCCAAACTGCTCGTTGGCGATCACGTTGATCCAGGGTGCGGGAGTCGATTGATTGGCTGCAAGATAGATGACATATTCTTTACCATCCGCGCTGAAGCCGCCCCAGCCGTTGTCGAATTGGAGATCCGTCGGACGAGTCAGGGGCGGCATGGGTTCCAATACCTGCGAATTCGGCAGCGACGGGGTAAATAAAGGCAGCGCTACACGCTGTGCCGAAATAGGCGGCAGTTGGTCGGCCAGCGATCCTTTTTGACCGTCCAGAATGACGCGCGCCACCGTTTCGATCAAGGCTCGGTCGGCCTGCTTCATCTGATCAGCATTCACGACGAAAATACCGCCGCGCCGATTGAGCCATCCACTGCTGTTCGAACGTGCGACCAGGCGCTGAATCTGTCCCTGAAGCTCCTGCGAATAGGTGCTGTCGTGGAGATTGAGAATCACCACTTCTATACTGACCTGCTGGTCGCGCCAGTAGGTGTGTGCGCGCAGAGCTTCCAGCACGAGCGGCAGTTCGGCGACATCGCTGATGCGTACAAGCAGAATCGGGGAATCGCCGGAAATCCCATACGCCCATAAGCCGGACTGCCCTTTTGTATTCGCACGCAGAATATCGACTGAAGCCCGTAAGGCGGCATGAGGATAAAGCAGAAGCGACAACACCTGCTGCATGCGCGCGAGCTCAGGCGTATCCAGCTCAAGCTGTTGCAAAGCGAGTTCGTTCTGGCGGCGAGCGAGTTCGACAGCGCGTTCCAGCACAACCCAATCCTGGTAACGTTGAGCGAGTGCCAAAGCTTCCCGGCGAGAGCGAGTCGCCAGCGTCAGATAAGCAAGGCCCACTCTGCCGTAGGGTTCCAGTTCGACTTCCTGAGCCAGCGCCATAATCGGATCGAGGGTCACACCAACCGTTTTGGAAAGTTGGCCTCCTTGATCGAATACGACAGGTGCACGGGGGGTACGACCTCGACCCAGAAAATGCAGCCGATCCGCTTCATACGCGCCCGTGATCGGCGTGCCAGGGCGGGCGATCAGCAGATGCCCCAGGTAAACGAGTTCTTCATCGGCGCTGCGTGGTCGGCGGTGGAAGAGGAGCAGGTTGCTTTCGGGCAGATATTCGCTTTCAATAAACAGTTTGTTGAAGGCCGGGTGTCGTTCTGCCTGAGCAGCTAGCAATATCTCACCGTAACTGGTCACTCGGATATGCCTCACCTGATCGCCGTGATTAATCAGGTTGATCTGCCGAATTTCCACATCGTCGTCTGCTGCAACCGTGATCTGCATATTGACGGTGATGTCATGATCACGGCGTTGGAATTCGACTTGATGTGGATAAAAAGCGACATGCTGGTAATCGTGAGCGGTAGCGGTGGGCTGGCATCCCGCAGACCAGAGATCGCCGTTGTCCTGATCTTGCAGATAAATCCAGTTTCCCCAGTTGTCCAGTGTCGTGTCTGCTTCCCAACGGGTTAGAGACAAGCCCTGCCATTGGCTGTAGCCGCTGCCGGAGTTGCTAATCAGGGTGCTCAAACGACCATTGGAGAGACTATGTACCTGTGGCACGGTCGTATCCTCTGGTACGCGCCATGGCGCAGTGTTCACCTGAACCGACGAGATGACCCGTGCGACCGCGTCAATCGGATGCGGATCTTCGATGGGCACCTGCGCCGGAATTTTTTCCTGCAACAATAAGGAAAAGCTCTGGACACGAGGATCGGCATGAAAACGCTGGAGCATGATGTCGTGGAGCAAATGATTGGTCAGAGATGTGAGAATCATTCCCTGATGATGCGCCATATAGGAGCGGATAATTGCATGATCCTGGCGCAGCGGCATCCGCGACGGTGTGTAGTCTATCGCTTCATAATAACCATAAAGGCCGCGCATTTTTAGCGCATCAAGCTGATCCATGTTCTGGCGAACGGCCTGCGGACGAAGGCGCAATGCCAGCAGTGAGGCATACGGCGTAATCACCAAATCTTCCGCCAGACCGCGCTTAAATCCCAGTTCCGGGACGCCAAAAGCATGATACTGATAGGTCATGCTGCTGTCGAACGCATAGAAGGAAGACTCAGAAATCCCCCAGGGAACATGCTTGGATTGCCCATAAGCAATCTGGTCATCAACAGCTGAGCGGCAGCTTTGGGTCAGAAATGTCTGTTCATAACTTTTCAGGAACAGGGTCGGCATCAGGTACTCAAACATCGTCCCACTCCACGAAAGCAGCGTGAGCGTATGATTGACCCGTGCCGCGGGTCGGCCTAAATGCAGCCAGTGACTCGGCGGGACTTCCCGCTTGGCTATCGCGAGGAAACTGGCGAGGCGCGCTTCCGAAGCCAGTAAATCGTAAAAATTTTCGTCCAGTTTATCGCTGGTGACGTTGTAGCCAATGTGAAAGACTTTGCGCTGTGTGTTGAACAGGAAACCGAAATCCATCGCCTGAAAGCGGTTTTCGGCGCGTGTCGCCAGCGTTTGATAGCCGAGCATGAGGCCATCAACCGCACTCTGGTTGATCGCCAGCCGTTCTGCGAACTGAGCGCACCAGAGTTTTGCTTCCTGAAGTTGCGATGATGAACCGCCGTTTTCGGGTAACTGATCCTGAAGCTTGCTGACACACGAAGTGAGCGTGCCACAAATTGCAGTCAGGTCGCGTAAACGCGGCGACTTAGGGAGTGCCGCCAACAAAGTTTGCCAGGCGCTTGTAATTCGCGGATCAACATCCGCCTGAACAAACAGCGCAGGCGGTTGGCTGATCGGTAACAGCCAGGGCAGTAGCAGATCCATATCGCGCTGCATACTAGTCAAATGATGATGCAGACGCTCAGAAGTGATGCGCAAACCGCTCAGCGTCTCGGCATTCGGAGAGGAGGATTCGATCACCGCAATGATTAAGCTGGAAAGTGTCTCCCAGGCTTCCTGATTTAACCAGGTAATGAGCGATGCCCATTGATCAGGAGCTTGTAAAATGACCTCAATCGTTTGGTGTAGTGAACTTAAATAGGTGCTCAGATGAACAACCGACACGTCCTCGCTGCTGCTGTAAAGCTCACCGAGCCTTTCTTCGAGCAAGCCGAGCGTATCGAGCAAGCCTTGCCAACGCTGAGCGCGAATCACAAAAGCGTCGGGAAATACCAGACACGCCTGCTCAATCACCAGGAGGCAGCCTGCCAGATTACCGCTATCGACCGTCGAGACGTAACGCGGTGCCAATGCTGCCAGACTCTCGGTGTCATACCAGTTGAGCAGATGCCCTCGGTAATGTTCCAGTTGGTCGAGCGTGTCGAAGGTCGCCTGCAAGCGTGTGATGAGATCAAGCTGTCCAATAAAGCCCAGGTCGTAAGCCGCCAGGGTTGACGTGAGCAGCAAGCCGATATTGGTGGGCGAAGTACGATGGGCAGTCAGGCGCGGCGCGTCCTGATAATGATCGGGGGGTAGCCAGTGTTCTTCAGGCCCAACGGTTTGTTCAAAAAATAGCCAGGTCTGACGAGCAAGGTGACGTAAAGCCACCTCCTGCTCAGCCGAGAGCGGAAGGTCGGTACGCTTCGTCGGCAGGCTGATCCAGTAAGCGACCTGAGGCGAAATAAACCATAATATCAAAATCGGGACAGCGAATAAAAGTGCCGCCGGGTTCGTTACGAGGATTAGCACCGTGAGGAGAGTCACAAACGCTGGTACCAGAAGCATCTCACGCCAGATCGATTGTGACCCTCGCTCGCTGCGGAAAAATCGAGCGGTTTGAGCAGCAGTTGTCCATTGCAGCATCCGCGTCCGCGTGATGAACAGGCGCACCAACGTGGTGCTGATCGCATTCAGCGTTAAGAAAGACTCGTAAGGTAGGAAAATCAGCGCCAGCAGCCAGCGCAGTCCGTCAAGGCGGCGCGAACGGAATACGGCAGGCACAGATTCGCTTAGGGAGCGGCGCGAAAGCCCACTGTACAGCGACAGGAAGGCCGGGAAACCCAGTGTCGCTAGCATGATTAACGTCCACAACAGCGGGAAACCAATCCATCCCAGCCATGCCGCCCCTGTGAGTACAAGCAAGGCAGGGTTGACTAAACTGCGGCGCAGATTGTCAAAAATTTTCCAGCGATCCAGGATGGAGAAGGTATTCGGCAGCGTCTCACCCGCTTGTCCCGTCGGAATCCGCGGTAGCAGCCAGGGCAGCAACTGCCAATCTCCCCGTATCCAGCGATGCATCCGGCGGGTATAACCCAGATAACCCGCCGGATATTCCTCAAGCAGCATAATATCGCTGACGAGCGCAACCCGCGCGTGAATCCCCTCGAACAGGTCATGACTTAAGAGCGCGTTTTCGGGGATGCGATTGGCAAGCGACACTTCCAGTACATCGACATCGTAAATTCCTTTGCCGACATAGCTGCCTTCGCCAAATAAATCCTGATAAACATCCGAAACCGCATGGGTGTACAAATCCAGACCAATGTCCCCCGCAAAAATCTGGGTAAAGCGCGTTCGATTGGCGCTCGCGGGTTTGATCTCGATGCGGGGTTGCAGAATCGAATATCCGGCGATCACTTTGCCGCTCTCAGGATCGAAAACAGCGCGATTGAGCGGATGTGCCAGTGTGGCGATGAGCCGCTGCGCGCCTCCTTCCGGCAAAATAGTATCGGCGTCCAGCGTGATCACGTACTTGATCTGCGGCAAGACATTCAAATCGCCAAACTGAACTTTATAGGAAGTCGTTTGGTCGCCTCGAAGCAGGTGATTGAACTCCACCAGCTTGCCGCGCTTGCGTTCCCAGCCCATCCAGGCGCTCTGGGCCGCATTCCACTGGCGCTGGCGATGAAATAGATAAAATGGCGGAGCGCCGAGGCGATACTTGGCGTTGAGGGCTGAAATCCCCATCTGAGTGCGCTGAATTAAATCCTCGTCTTCTGGCATCTGCTGGTTGGGCGCGTCGGCATAATCTGTCAGCAGCGCAAAAAACAGGGCAGCATCAGCATTGCGCAAATAATGCAGTTCGATCTGTTGCAGGAGCGAATCAATCTCGGCGGCATCGGTCAATAAAGTAGGGACGACCACCATCGTTCGATACTCGCTCGGAATCCCATCCTGGAAATCCAGCCGAGGTAAGAGACGCGGCGCGATATGATTCGTGACCGCCCAGTTGACGAGGGTGCTCGCTATCGCTGTCGCAGGCAGAAAGGTCAGCAGCGCTGTGCCAAGAACGCGGATCAGACTATCATTTGTCGCTGCAACATAACTGGCAAACAGCAGCATCAGGAAAAAGGTGAGCAATCCCATACTGACGAGGTAGATGGGCGTGGGATGGTTAAAGATCCAGCGGCGTAAGGCAAGTCGCCCGGATGAACGATAATGAAAGTGCGCTTCAAGCTGAGGATAGCCTTCGCCAATCAGATAATAACCAACGTGCGCCTGACGCGAGGAGCGATCTGCGGCCTGACTGAAGGTGATGGCCTGATGGGTGATGTCTTCCTCGGCCTGTTTCGTCAGGCGAGCAAGCCGCTCAATCACCACTCGATAGCGGTTGCGCGTGTCAAAATCCATCGCCGCATAGACGTTAGCCGGGTCAAGCCGCAGGATTTGATCGACTCGGCTAACCTGCTCAAAGAAAACTTTCCAGTCCTGAACGGCGAGCAACCGCAAGCTCGTAATGCAGAAGCGTACCGCGCTGTCG